>Ga0209163_1001033_pt1 | contig 36114 bp, 26 predicted proteins | sample MTBAKSrepl2MetaG_FD_187457 | JGI IMG/M metagenome (GOLD analysis project Ga0209163, IMG submission 187457) | Enrichment culture microbial communities om Arthur Kill intertidal strait, New Jersey, USA, that are MTBE-degrading - MTBE-AKS2 (Arthur... | ecosystem: Environmental > Aquatic > Marine >...
GAGAAAAAATACGACTACCCAATGGAAGACTCTGATGAAATTCACGGAGTGCTAGCCGATCTCCCCCTGCCAGTTTCTATTACCACAATTTACGATGACCTTATGGGACGAGCTCTTAAAAGCCGTAACAAAGAACCAATCCAGGAAATATGTCGGTGGAATAAATGCATCAAGCAATGCAAACCAACGTCATCAGACTTCCCCTCCATTCCTGAAAAATCTTTAGTATATCATCTCCATGGCTGTTATGAAATACCAGAGTCACTGGTTCTAACAGAGGATGTTTCTGAGGCCCAAAAAGAAAAAGCTCCGAAATATCTGGATCGCTATTTTGAGGATCTTCATATCCAGGTATACTGGCACGATTGCCGCGAATTTGCCTCAGAATTGAGAATGCGATGGGAGGATTTCAATAGTGGGACCTGAATTCCAGGCTTACGTGGGCCCTCGACCTTTTGAACAGGAAGATAAATCTATTTTTTTCGGAAGAGGCCATGAAGCCCGCGACCTCCTGTCCCTGGTCATTGCACATAATCTGGTTCTCGTCTATGCCCAGTCGGGTGCAGGTAAGACTTCACTTCTCAATGCGGGGCTTATTCCTCTCCTTAAGGAAAACCAGTTTGAAGTTTTCCCGGTGGCGCGAGTTAAAGGCACAATTTTGGAAAATACAAGAACTGACGAGATTTCTAACATATACGTCTTTAATACTCTCACAAGCTGGGCTGAAGGTGAGTATGATGTTGAGCGCCTGGCTAAAATGAAACTTATTGATTTTTTGAATGAACAGGAGCGTCTGCGGGATGAAGATGGTATGCCTTTACCCCGTGTTGTCATCTTCGATCAGTTTGAGGAAATCTTCTCTTCATATCAAGGCCGGTGGAAAGATAGAGAGGGCTTCTTTGAGCAGGTAAGCACTGCTCTGGAAAGAGATCCCCTTTTAAAGGTTGTTTTTGTCATGCGGGAGGATTTCATAGCTCAGCTAGACCCTTATGCAGATCTTCTGCCCGACAGATTGAGGACGCGTTTTCACATGGAGCGTCTGCGCAGTGAGGCTGCACTGCTGGCAATCAAAGAGCCTTTGAAAGATACCGGCCGCTCTTTTGCAGAAGGCGTTGCAGAAAAACTTGTCGATGATTTGCTGAAGATTCGAGTTGAGACAATACCAGGCGAGACCGCTGAGGTAACAGGCGAGTTCATAGAAGCTGTGCAACTTCAGGTAGTATGCCAGAACCTCTGGCGAGAGTTACCGCCAGATGTCAAGCAAATCACGTTTCAGCACCTTAAAACCTATGGCAATGTAGAACAGGAACTTTACAGATTTTACGAAGAGGCTATCCGGGCAGCGGCAGCGAAGGCAGGCATTGATGAGGAGGGGCTGCGCAGATTGTGCGGTGAAGTGCTGATAACGGCGCTGGGGACTCGAGGAATGGTGTATCGGGCTCAAAATTCAACTGGCGGTGTTCCCAATGCGGCCATTGATGTGCTTGAAAGCATGCACCTTATTAGAGCAGAGTGGCGGGCAGGTGCGCGCTGGTATGAACTGACACACGACAGATTTATCGAACCAATACAAGATTCTAACAAGGTTTTTAATGACGAACTGGCAGAGAAAAAACGGGCAGAGAAAGAAAGGGCGGAAAAAGAAAGGGTAGAGAAAGAATGGGCAGAAAAAGAAAGGGCAGAGAAAGAAAGGGCAGAGAAAGAAAGGGCAGAGAGAAAACGAGTAGAGAAAGAACTACGGGTAGAGAAAGAACTGGCAGAGAGCAAACAACTTTTCAATAAAAGACTTGCAGCCTTTTCCATTATTATTTTAATTCTAGCTGTATTTGCACTCTATCAATGGCATCAGGCCGGACATCAGAAGCAGCTTGCTGAAGAAAAGACGAAAGAAGCCGAGGAAAGCGCGAAAAAAGCTCATGCTTATTATTTTAATGCAAAATCTCAAAATCTACAGAAATATCCTACACATCTGGATAAAAGTGTTCTTCTTGCTATCGAATCAAATAAAATTATTAAGACATTGGATGATGAGAAGTTACGTCAGGAATTATTATTAGAGGATGATAAGTTAATACGTCAGGAATTATTATCCATACCTCGTAGTGTTGTGGTTCTGAAGAAACATGATGGTCCGGTATATAATGTTGTATTCAGTCCTGATGGAAAATACGTCGCTACGGCGAGTGATGACTATACAGCACGTTTATGGGATACAGCTACAGGTAAACCAGTTTTTGCTCCTCTCAAACATGATGGTCCGGTGTATAATGTTGTGTTCAGTCCTGATGGAAAATACGTCGCAACGGCAAGTGCGGACAAAACAGCACGCGTATGGGATGCAGCTACAGGTAAACAAGTTTTTGCCCCTCTCGAACATAATGATAAAGTGTATAATGTTGTATTCAGTCCTGATGGAAAATACGTTGCTACGGCAAGTGCGGACAAAACAGCACGTTTATGGGATGCAGCTACAGGTAAACAAGTTTTTGATTCTCTCAAACATAATAGTTGGGTGAAGAATGTCGTGTTCAGTCCTGATGGAAAATATATCGCTACGGCGAGTGGCGACAATACAGCACGTTTATGGGATGCAGCTACAGGTAAACAAGTTTTTGGTACGAACCATGATAGTTGGGTGGAAGATATTAAGTTCAGTCCTGATGGAAAATATATCGCTACGGCGAGTAGTGACAATACAGCACGTTTATGGGACATAGCTACAGGTGAAGAAATTTTTGTTCTGAACCATAATGGTCCGGTATATAAAGTTTCGTTCAGCCCTGATGGAAAATACGTTGCTACGGCGAATCATGACTATACAGCACATTTATGGGATGCAGCTACAGGTAAACAAGTTTTTGTTCTGAACCATAATAGTTGGGTGTATGATGTCGTGTTCAGCCCTGATGGAAAATACGTCGCTACGGCGAGTGGTGACAATACATCACGTTTATGGGATGCAGCTACAGGTAAACCAGTTTTTAATATGAACCATGATGGTTGGGTGTATAATGTTGTCTTCAGTCCTGATGGAAAATACGTCGCTACAGCGAGTGATGACAATACAGCACGTTTATGGGATGCAGCTACAGAAGTTCTGAACCATAATGGTTCGGTATATGATGTTGTATTCAATCCTGATGGAAAATACGTCGCTACAGCGAGTGATGATAATACAGCACGTTTGTGGAATGTTTCTACAGGTAAAGAAATTTTTGCCCCTCTCAAACATGATGGTCCGGTATGTAAAGTTTTGTTCAGTCCTGATGGAAAATATGTCGCTACGGCGAGTTGGGACAATACATCACGCTTATGGGATACAGCTACGGGTAAACAAGTTTTTGCCCCTCTCAAACATGATGATAAAGTGTATAATGTTAATTTCAGTTCAGATGGAAAATACATCGCAACGGCAAGTGCGGACAAAACAGCACGCGTATGGGATGCAGCTACAGGTAAACAAGTTTTTGCTCCTCTCAAACATGATGGTCCGGTATGTAAAGTTTTGTTCAGTCCTGATGGAAAATATGTCGCTACGGCGAGTGGTGACTATACAGCACGTTTATGGGATGCAGCTACAGGTAAGCAAATTTTTGCCCCTCTCAAACATGATAGTGTAGTAAATAATGTTGTCTTCAGTCCTGATGGAAAATACGTCGCTACGGCGAGTGATGACAATACAGCGCGTTCATGGGATGTATCTACACGTAAACAAGTTTTTGTTCTGAATCATACGGGTCCGGTGTATAATGTTGTGTTCAGTCCTGATGGAAAATACGTTGCTACAACGAGTGATGACAATACAGCACGTTTATGGGATGCAGCTACAGGTGAAGAAATTTTTGTTCTGAAACATGATAATTGGGTGAGTAATGTCGTGTTCAGTCCTGATGGAAAATACGTTGCTACGGCGAGTGGTGACAACACAGCACGTGTATGGGACGCAGCTACAGGTAAACCAATTTTTGTTCTGAACCATGATAGTTGGGTGAGTAATGTCGTGTTCAGTCCTGATGGAAAATACGTCGCAACGGCGAGTGGTAACAATAAAGCAAGGTTGTGGACGTGTAGCAATACAGAAGATCTTATAAAAGAAGCCGGCAATCGATTAACCCGGAATCTTAACCGCGAGGAATGGAAAAGTTGTATGGTTGATGAACCCTATCACAAGACGTTTCAAAATTTACCATAAATATCGAGCCAATCCCAAAACTCAAAATTTGTTTCTGATCATGAAAGAATTCCTGATAATCCAGATCAATTGACCATAAAATGGATTTTGGGATAAGCTCTATAACTATTATTATATCTGTATTTCTGACCTCTTTTTCTTGTCAATTCAATAATTATTTCCCCTATATTATTAAATATACTTTAATTATTCAATATAAATGCTACTTTGGGAATAAATATTTAAAATTGTGGTTTTCTATGAAACGCCTTGTAAAATTTACTCTGGAAGACGGCAGTACTGTATTAATAGAAGCAGAAGAGACTGAAGTTGAAGGGGAAATAACTCGTGTATCACGTTCATCTACATCTCGTGAGATAGTAAATATCACAAATCAGACATTTGAAGAATCGCTTGGTATTGTAAAGCCTGTTGCTAATACTGTATTGAATCGGTTAAAAGACCTTAGTAAGCAACCGGAAGAAGTTAAAGTTTCTTTTGGCATTTCAATGGATTTAAAAGCCGGTATGTTTATAGCAGCGGGTACGGGTGCTAATTTTAATGTGACTTTGACCTGGAAGAGTTGAAAAAGGGAAGAATTGAAAACGTTTCCATTCTGTGCCCTGATTTTTAATCTGCTTCTAAAATAATGGACCAATTCAACGAGTGGGGATATCATGATACCTGAAGATTTAACAGCAGGAACCGTTCAGATTCTCAGGGATGATAGTATCGTTGTCGGGACCGGTTTTTTCGTCTCTAATAATCTTATTGTAACCTGTGCTCACGTAATTCGAGCTTCGTGATACAGCTGATACAATGTTTATATAGACATGTGAGGGCAGGATTCAAGACAGCAGGTAAGTGGGGAGAATAAACACGAGAAAAATTGAGAAGAGAATTTAACTTTGTGGAGGGGGTTAGTAATGCCAAATATACTGGAAGGGAAGGATGGGGACCTTCTTCTTCGAAGGATCGAGGATGGGAAGTGTACTCCTTTTCCTGGATCTGGAGCTTGCTCTGAAAAGATTCCTGTTAGTTCCCAGATTGCAAACGAATTGGAGACAAAATACGACTACCCAATGGAAGACTCTGATGAAATTCACGGAGTGCTGGCCGATCTCCCCCTGCCAGTTTATATTACCACAACTTATGATGACCTTAAGGGACGAGCTCTTAAAAGCCGTATCAAAGAACCAATCCAGGAAATGTGTCGGTGGAATAAATGCATCAAGCAATGCAAACCAACGTCATCAGACTTCCCCCCCATTCCTGAAAAATCTTTAGTATATCATCTCCATGGCTGTTATGAAATACCAGAGTCACTGGTTCTAACGGAGGATGTTTCTGAGGCCCAAAAAGAAAAAGCTCAGAAATATCTGGATCGCTATTTTGAGGATCTTCATATCCAGGTATACTGGCACGATTGCCGCGAATTTGCCTCAGAATTGAGAATGCGATGGGAGGATTTCAATAGTGGGACCTGAATTCCAGGCTTACGTGGGCCCTCGACCTTTTGAACAGGAAGATAAATCTATTTTTTTCGGAAGAGGCCATGAAGCCCGCGACCTCCTGTCCCTGGTCATTGCACATAATCTGGTTCTCGTCTATGCCCAGTCGGGTGCAGGTAAGACTTCACTTCTCAATGCGGGGCTTATTCCTCTCCTTAAGGAAAACCAGTTTGAAGTTTTCCCGGTGGCGCGAGTTAAAGGCACAATTTTGGAAAATACAAGAACTGACGAGATTTCTAACATATACGTCTTTAATACTCTCACAAGCTGGGCTGAAGGTGAGTATGATGTTGAGCGCCTGGCTAAAATGAAACTTATTGATTTTTTGAATGAACAGGAGCGTCTGCGGGATGAAGATGGTATGCCTTTACCCCGTGTTGTCATCTTCGATCAGTTTGAGGAAATCTTCTCTTCATATCAAGGCCGGTGGAAAGATAGAGAGGGCTTCTTTGAGCAGGTAAGCACTGCTCTGGAAAGAGATCCCCTTTTAAAGGTTGTTTTTGTCATGCGGGAGGATTTCATAGCTCAGCTAGACCCTTATGCAGATCTTCTGCCCGACAGATTGAGGACGCGTTTTCACATGGAGCGTCTGCGCAGTGAGGCTGCACTGCTGGCAATCAAAGAGCCTTTGAAAGATACCGGCCGCTCTTTTGCAGAAGGCGTTGCAGAAAAACTTGTCGATGATTTGCTGAAGATTCGAGTTGAGACAATACCAGGCGAGACCGCTGAGGTAACAGGCGAGTTCATAGAAGCTGTGCAACTTCAGGTAGTATGCCAGAACCTCTGGCGAGAGTTACCGCCAGATGTCAAGCAAATCACGTTTCAGCACCTTAAAACCTATGGCAATGTAGAACAGGAACTTTACAGATTTTACGAAGAGGCTATCCGGGCAGCGGCAGCGAAGGCAGGCATTGATGAGGAGGGGCTGCGCAGATTGTGCGGTGAAGTGCTGATAACGGCGCTGGGGACTCGAGGAATGGTGTATCGGGCTCAAAATTCAACTGGCGGTGTTCCCAATGCGGCCATTGATGTGCTTGAAAGCATGCACCTTATTAGAGCAGAGTGGCGGGCAGGTGCGCGCTGGTATGAACTGACACACGACAGATTTATCGAACCAATACAAGATTCTAACAAGGTTTTTAATGACGAACTGGCAGAGAAAAAACGGGCAGAGAAAGAAAGGGCGGAAAAAGAAAGGGTAGAGAAAGAATGGGCAGAAAAAGAACGGTCAGAGAAAGAACGGCTAGAGAAAGAATGGGCAGAGAGAAAACGGGTCGAAAAAGAAAAGAGTAAAAACCGCATTATTAAAGGACTTGCAACCTTTTCCATTATTATTTTAATTCTAGCTGGATTTGCAACCTCTCAATGGCATCAGGCCGGACATCAGAAACAGCTTGCTGAAGAAAAGACGAAAGAAGCCGAGACGCAGAAACAGCTTGCTGAAGAAAAGACGAAAGAAGCCGAGACGCAGAAACAGCTTGCTGAAGAACAGAAGAAAGAAGCCGAGACGCAGAGACAGCTTGCTGAAGAACAGAAGAAAGAAGCCGAGAAGCAGAAACAGCTTGCTGAAGAAAAGAAGAAAGAAGCTGAGACGCAGAAACAGCTTGCTGAAGATAAGACAAAAAAGGCCAAGAGGCAGAAACAGCGTGCTAAAGAAAAGAAGAAAGACGCTTTTGTTTCATATTTAAATTTACAATCCAGCATTCTCTCTAAAGATCCTGGTACTCTGGGTAAAAGCGTTCTTATTGCTATCGAATCATTTCAAATTCATAGAACATCGGCTGCTGATCAGTTAATACGTCAGGGATTATTATTCATACCTCATAGTGTTGTGGTTCTGAACCATAATGATTCGGTATATAATGTTGCATTCAGTCCTGATGGAAAATACATCGCTACGGCAAGTGGTAATACAGCACGCATATGGAATAAATCTACAGGTGAACCAATTTCTGTTCTGATCCATAATGGTTCGGTAAATGATGTTGTGTTCAGTCCTGATGGAAAATACGTTGCTACGGCGAGTGCTGACAGGACAGCACGCGTATGGGATGCAGCTACAGGTAAGCAAATTTTTTCTCCTCTCAACCATAATGATTCGGTATATAATGTTGTTTTCAGTCCTGATGGAAAATACGTCGCTACGGCGAGTGCTGACAGGACAGCACGCGTATGGGATGCAGCTACAGGTAAGCAAATTTTTTCTCCTCTCAACCATAATGATTCGGTATATAATGTTGTTTTCAGTCCTGATGGAAAATACGTCGCTACGGCGAGTGCTGACAGGACAGCACGCGTATGGGATGCAGCTACAGGTAAGCAAATTTTTGTTCTGAACCATGATGATAGGGTGAGGAATGTTGTGTTCAGTCCTGATGGAAAATACGTTGCTACGGCAAGTGCTGACAATACATCACGCTTATGGGATGCAGCTACAGGTAAACCAATTTTTGTTCTGAACCATGATAATGTGGTGAATGATGTTGTTTTCAGTCCTGATGGAAAATACGTTGCTACGGCGAGTGCTGACAAGACAGCACGCGTATGGGATGCAGCTACAGGTAAACAAATTTTTGTTCTGAACCATGATAATGTGGTGAATGATGTTGTTTTCAGTCCTGATGGAAAATACGTTGCTACGGCGAGTGATGACAGGACAGCACGCGTATGGGATGCAGCTACAGGTAAACCAATTTTTGTTCTGAACCATGATGATAGGGTGAGGAATGTCGTGTTCAGTCCCGATGGAAAATACATTGCAACGGCGAGTTATGACAGGACAGCACGCGTATGGGATGCAACTACTTTTGTTCTGAACCATGATGGTTGGGTGAATGATGTTGTTTTCAGTCCTGATGGAAAATACGTCGCTACGGCGAGTGCTGACAGGACAGCACGCGTATGGGATGCAGCTACAGGTAAGCAAATTTTTCCTCCTCTCAACCATGATAGTTGGGTGAATGATGTTGTTTTCAGTCCCGATGGAAAATACGTTGCTACGGCGAGTTATGACAGTACAGCACGCGTATGGGATGCAGCTACAGGTAAGCAAATTTTTGTTCTGAACCATGATGGTTGGGTGAATAATGTTGTGTTCAGTCCTGATGGAAAATCCATTGCTACTGCGAGTGATGACAAAACAGCACGTTTATGGGATGCAGCTACAGGGAGGCAAATTTTTGTTCTGAACCATGATAATGTGGTGAATGATGTTGTTTTCAGTCCTGATGGAAAATATGTCGCTACGGCAAGTGCTAACAATACAGCACGCGTATGGGATGCAGCTACAGGTAAACTAATTTTTGTTCTGAACCATGATAATCTGGTAAAGAATGTCGTGTTCAGTCCTGATGGAAAATACGTCGCTACGGCGAGTGCTGACAGTACAGCACGCGTATGGGATGCAGCTACAGGTAAACTAATTTTTCCTCCTCTCAAACATGATGGTGGAGTGAGGAATGTTGTCTTCAGTCCTGATGGAAAATATGTCGCTACGGCGAGTGACGATAGTACGGCACGCGTATGGGATGCAGCTACAGGTAAACAAATTTTTGTTCTGAACCATAATGGTCCGGTGAATAATGTTGTTTTCAGTCCTGATGGAAAATATGTTGCTACGGCGAGTGATGACAAAACAGCACGTTTATGGGATGCAGCTACAGGTGAAGAAATTTTTGTTCTGAACCATGATGGTTGGGTGAATAATGTTGTTTTCAGTCCTGATGGAAAATGCGTCGCTACGGCGAGTAATGACAGGACGGCAAGGTTGTGGATATGTAGCAATACAGAAGATCTTATAAACGAAGCCAGCAAACGTTTTGCCCGGAATCTTAACAGCGATGAATGGGAAGAGTATATGGGTGATGAGCCTTATCGCAAGACGTTTCAAAATTTACCGTAAATGTTTGCGAATATGGGACTTACGCACTTGATGTATACTTCAGGCAGGACAACAACAGAGTCTCAAGATAAACAATAGGATTCTCTAAAGTAGCAAAATGGTTAGTAAATCAAATGAAGCTCTGATGTGCCCGTTTTAACTTCTGTAGAGAGCGTGGGGGATTAAAGTATAAGATGGAAGAGAGGTTGAATGTAAAAATACACCTGCAAGAGAGTGTGGAATTACAGATCCAAAGTGGACATTGCAAAAATGTGTTTTTTAAATTTGTTTAAAAGACGAAATTAAATTGTCGGGTATGCCAACACTTTCCACCGAAGAATATCCTCCTGGTCCAAGGTCCCAATAGCGACCTCCATAATTTGGAGATTCATAGAATCTCCATGTACCAGACACGACCTTAATTGATGATATTTTGTCGTTCCAGTGATCTCCAACGTATGGTTGATCATAAGTAGAGTCAAAACTTTCTCCCCCAAAGTTAATAGACTCATATACAATTACTTCTGCTGCGCTTACTGTCCCAGCTGTTGCAGACATCATAAAAAAGACCAGCAGTAAAACATGAAGTGTCTTCCTCACAGCATCGAATATCTCTTTACCCATACAATCCCACACTCCTAAAATTTATGTCTAATACAGTTTTAATTTTTCAATCATTTATTCCTTGCAGATAGCTTGATTTATCAAATCAAATCATTTTTGTAAATCATTTTTGTAAATCATTTTTGCAGGTCTCGCAACCCTGTCGTGTCCCCAAGTTATTGAACAGGAATCCTATAAGTTAGTAATTCCTTTAAATTCCATATGTGATCAGTTATTCCTTCTGCCATTGCTGGAGGTCTTTGGGACCATTTTCTATTTTCAGAGCCAATTTTTAATCTTAGAGCCTTTCTCAAAATTCAAACCCTTTTCTCCAGCTGGATAATTAGCAACGTTAACTTAAAATTTAGATCATAAATTCTCTGAAATTCAGATACACATTGACCTTAAGGTATCGCTTTATCCCAAAGGACTATACGCACGCAAAGTATAAAATCAAGTACATTAAACGTTAAATGCTACCGTTTTTCGGTTCAAATACACGAGTCCTGTCCCAGTTCGGATCAAGTTTAATTTTAAGCCATGCTCTTAGTTTTCAACAATGTAAAGCAGGTATATTTTCAATAACATAACGCAGGACATTCGTAACTATTTATTTTCTCTAAAATAGGTCACATCCTTCAAGCGCTCTTTAGCTATCTCTTCAGCATCAGCAATAACCTCTATCTGGTATTCTTTCTTGGAAAGATTTTCAATCTGCTCTTCAGATAGTAGCCCCTCGATCTCAAATAGATGCTCATCAAGCTTCTTTGCAGTTTTGCCAAAGACGTCAAGATCGTGCAATCGTTGAAGGTCACGGAGCAGATCCCATGTGCTAGTACGAATCCTGACAATATAATTACCCATAAGACTCAGTCCTCCACTCAACGATGTTTATCTCGAGAGCGATACTACTGCCTATAAGCAACATGCTTGTCTTATTGTATCACCTGAAGCTTCATACCTATCATATACAGAGAAAGATGCGGTATTACAATCTTAGTTGCCATCTATTTATTTACCCAGCTTCGAGTGAAAATTTATTCTCCCTTGCTTAAATACAGAAAGGGAGAAAAAAGACTTATCTTTCAGAGTAATGAGTTAGAAACCATTGATTAAGGGTCATTAACGAGACAGACACCTTCAGATTGCGAGCTTCTACAAACTCGATTTTTTTATGACTATCTGCATTATTTCATGATCTGTTATCATGCCCCTATCATAACACCCTTTTCAACTGTCTTTTTTCGCATTTCAACATCATTGCTTATGACCCAGCAAAGTTCACCCATTGCAGCGCAGACATCTTTGACGATGTTGCTCATCTCGCTAAAAGGCGGAACAAACGTTTCACCAAACTCGATTGTGTAACTATATACCTTATTGTTCAAGTTATTCGCTATATGGCGGCTAAAGGCATAATCATCTGATGTCGCTGATGTCGGATAAAGCCCCACAGCCTGTTGAACGGTGTAGTGATTTCCACGGACAGTGGCCAGTGCTTTGTTCATACTGTTAGCAAGGCTTACAAGTTTGTCCTGATCCTGAATAGAAATGAACTCTCCATAAAGTGTGTCATTCAGAATCCCACGTTTCCCATCATATACAGGATTCATGAAGTTTTGTTCAGGATCTGTAGTCTGGTTATCGTCATCTCCCCAGCTATACAGAATAAGTCCGCTGTAGCTGTGTATATCCACGAAATAACCAATGTTCTGATAAGTGTCGAACAAATATCGAATATTGCGAGTTTCTGGCTCGGAAAACGGGCTTTCCCCTTTATATATGGGACTGGATGGTTTGGAAGAGGTCCCAATCCCGCTGTCCCACAGAAAATCGAAGTTCCGATTCAAGTCCACGCCCGGATTTGAAGGATCTACAGAGGTATTTGGGTTGCGGTTTTTTCGCCACCAGAATCCCTGCTTATCAGAGGTTGGATCGTAAGTCTGGCTGTAGTTCTTACCATCCGGATTCACATCAGGGAATACAAACAAATCAGTGTTTTCAAGAATTGTGCAGATCTGAGCTGCAGTGAAACTCTTTCCTCCAAAGTTCAGCCCTTCATTGGCTAGATAGGCATTGATGAAATTTACGAGAAAAGACATGCAGATGTCTGAACCTCCCCACTCCCTTGCATGCATACTGCCGGTGAACAATACTCCAACCCGATCCTCATTCTTACCAGCATGCACACGAACAGCATGAGATATTCGATTTTCCCAGGTATGATGTGGGAGTTCGATAATGGTCACGATGTCGGGATGCAGGATCTGGAGGTTGATAAGTGCAGACTCAACCTCTTCTGCAGTCATGTACCCCATTACTGCACGCTCTCCAAACTCAAAGAGTCCACGCTCTTCAGCAAAGCGATTGACCTGTGAAACTTCCTGTGCTCGTTTCACAGCGACTTGCGATAAGTCGGAGACGACTTCCACTTTGTAGCCTGCCCCCTCAACCTGCTGAATCTGCTCATCCGTCAAGATGCCCGGCACCATTAAGCGATCAGTAGCCAACTGTTGTGCAGCACGATACTTTAAGTCAAAATCGAATCTCTCCAGTGCCCTTAACTCTTTAAGGGTTCTAGCAATTATTTGGACTGAATATATTGTCATTTTAATACCCCCTTTCTCGATTGAAACAGGCATACTCGATGCCAAAGAGAAGTTTATCCAAGGATGAATGGGTGCGATTCCTCACTGACTCGAGGTTTTGTCCAACTTCGCGTCCGACGGAAACACATGGATTGGAATTTATTTGTTTTACAATGATTCTAACCTGAATTAGGCAGGTAATTTTTTTCATATGTTTACTGATTGAGTCGTTTTTGTCTATACGGAGAATAATAAGATTATTTATATAATATTGCTAGAGAAACTATAATTAGAAATCGTAGTCACTGCGTTCCTATTTTACTCTGTAATCTTCCGATTCGAGGAAATCAAGCCGCAAAAAAAACAGAAGTAAAAGCAAAAAATGGTCTATCATTTATCTATCACCAAAAAGCCGTAATCTATCACCTGACAACAGCGAAAACATCAATCACGTAGAATCGACAACTATAGCATTAAACAACTCCTCGGAGATCTAATAAAACTCCATAAAGGTTTTCTTCAAAACTAAGGCATCAGATCATTTTTGTCTCAAGAATGCAGTAATGTATTAGGAGGCTCTTTTGAAGCCATGTAATTAAGGGATTTTCACGCTAGTATTTTAGCCAGACAAGTCTTGACCATCTTTGTACCTGATTTTCGGGATAATCGTGTCAGTTAAATCCTGTTCGTCCTATATCTGGCTAGCTAGAAGCTAATCTAAAAGGCCAGGGCTATCGCTTGGGATAAGGATGGGTATTTGCCAAGTGTGAAGACCTTGCCTTAATCTTGCCTGCAGGCGGGATAGGATAGATAGAAAAGCCAAACGAAGTTACCTAAAAGCAAGCTGTCCATATTCAAAGCTTAATAAAGGAGAATGAGACTTATTATTATTTTTTGGGTTTTTGATTGATTAAAGTCAATTGTCAGTGGAATTAATGATAAATTTTGTTGATCCCAACAGATATTAAAAGTCTCTTGAAAATTTGAAAATTTTTTGCATTTGTGCTTTTCGAATTTTTGCATTGTGTAGCCTTCGGAGCTGAACAACTATGTAAGTTCGAAGCTAACTGGAAAAAACTCTAATCTTCCGAGGACTTCGCATAGCCCATAACGGCAATTTTATATATTTAAATAAATTAATTTATATTTGGTGAATTAGATTTCAGCATATTCAATGACTCGAAGTAAAGTATTTTATGTGCTACTGGCTAACTGAATACTTCAGCGAAAATGAATCACGTCTCAGAACAATTGAAAACAGATCGTGGAATCGAAGTTTGTTGAGGAATTCGTTGAATTCTTTGCCAAGAGCTACAAACCTCGATTTTTAATAAAATAGCTACACACAAAATAAAAAAGTTGGATCTCAAAGGATTAGATGGACCTACAGTGGATCCATCAATTCTTATTGCGAAAAGGAGATGCTATGCAAACTGTGATGTTGCAATTCAAACACCAAGGTTCGGCTCCGTCGATCGAGGAGGTAAGTCGTTTGTTCAATCTCAACACCGATGAAATCGACCTTCAGTTCGGTGTCATAGCAACCGATCCACCCAAAGGCATCTACGCTGTTCTGGTTGATGCCAAAGCGAGCGAACGTATCAAAGCCGTGATTGCCACCCGTCCACGAGACCCTGCCGAAGGCATCTTTGCTAATCCACGAATTGAGCCCTTCGGCCCGCCTGAGGAATGACTGGTTTAGTGTGGCAATTGAAGGCTATGCTGACGATGTCATCCGTCTCGGAGGGTCAGGTTCGGCACCGGACATAGAACTTTGCTTGTCCCTTCCTTGCCTTAAGCAGATCCATTGATGTTTACAGGCCTGGTTGGAGTACATTGAGTGTATACTTCCTAAATCACCAGATTTTAAGTCGTAATATGATGCTGTGACAGCAGCTTCGACCAAGCCTGCAAATGCAATGAATTGCGTCGTCTGAGATATTTGAAGATACGAGCTGGTTCTTTTCAAGGTCCTCTGGCCCAAATCAAAAACTCTTAAGTGCCTTTATTTGGTTGCACCGCAGTCGTGACTACCAGACTTGGTGGGTTTGGCCCCCTCCCCTCCAGCCGCTTCAAAACCTTCGTAGTAACCTTCTTTCCACATCGCTTTTAGTAAATTGATCAGGTCAGTGTCATTGAGGAGGTTTTTGATCTCCCTGTCGATGTCCATCTTGGCAGCAGGCTCCATCGGTTTTTTCTGGTTGTAATACCTGTAGATATTGAATCCACTTACAACTCCGAAGCCAGTGTCGAAATCGAACCCTGTTATGCCCAGATCTTCCGCGTTCGAGCGCATGAACGCACGTATTTTTGCCGGTAACGTGTCCGGATTGTTGGGCAAATATGGGGTTTTGGTGCGCACAGCAGCAACAACACCAGCTACCACGGGCGTTGCCGCCGACGTGCCACCATCTGCAGCATAAACCTCCGACCCTTTGAAATGAGTGTACCCGCATAGATCTGGCTTATCGCGGGCCAACCTACCGGGTCCCTGTGTGGAGTAGCCAACGCGAGCCTTGGTTATGTCGACGCCAGCTATACTCAACACCGAAGGATGACTGTTAGCACCATAGATTCCTTTGTCGGTGACTCCCTGGCAGCGCCTATCCGGGCAATTTGAACCACAATTGCCAGCAGCAAACAGGATGTCCGCGCCCAATTGTTCAAGTGTGCTGACGAACCGGTTGAACGGATGGTCAGGATTGTCAGAATAGTTGCCAGGATCTCCAGGTGGGAAATCCCACGATGGGTGGAACATGCCCCAGCTGTTGCTTACCACCATCGACCTGTTTTCGCCCGGGCGTCCAGGTGCAATCATAATTCCTATCAAATGGCTGTAGGCCCGAACTGCGTCCGACAGAAAACCCTTGAACGTTAGCTCCGAGGAACGTAGTACCTGGATATCGAGGAAGGTCGCTTTAGGCGAAGCAATCGCCGCATCAAAGGCGCACATGGTTCCATGGTCTACTGGCGCGTTACCAGGGACCATACCAGTAATCGGCACCCAGCTCCGCGCTGCATCGAGTCTGATCGGTTTTCCATGAGCGGCCAGGTAGTCGAGATTGAAGCCGGTGTCAACAATCGCGATCATGACACCGGAGCCGTCCATACCAATTTCGTGCAGTTGTGGTACGCACATTAAGCTCTCGACATCCTTGTCTGTACCCATCGGAGAGCTTCCTGGACAAATGATAGTCGGTTGAATCTCAATGTCGGCGTAGACCCCAACAACCGATTTTTGGGCCGAGAGCTCTCTAATCTTGCTTTCGTCCACCTCAGCACGGACGATGTAAGTTGACTCCTCTGGTTCTAACGCCAAATCGAACTTAGCCCCCGAGACGTAAGGCACATCCATTGCCGTCCGGGCAGTCAAGCCTGGCAAGTTTACTGGCGCAAAGGACTTGTCGAAGTTAACTCCTGAGATCTGTGGTACTGCGTTCAGCTCCAATTCTTTCTCTGCCGCCGGAGCAGCGGAAAAGGCTACTTTTGCCAAATCTTCATTATAACTCATTTCTACAATGACCTGTTTCTTCCCCATGAGTACCCCCCATTAAGGTTCTGTGTGATCCTCAGGGGATGGACAATTCTACAGGTTTGATGTTAGTTGAAAAATACTCTAAAACCCTGAAGGCTTTACGGAACCTTTATCAATAACCTTTTTTTATTTCTATTTGCTCTATCTAATTTTCATCAGACTTTTTGCTATTTTTAAAACTTGCGCGATTGACGTATGAATCAAGAACAGTACTTTGTGATCAAGTATACAGTTAATGGTTTTCAGCTATTGATTTTTCAGTTCAATTGCGTAAGCTCCACTGAATTCCTATATACGCAAAGATATTAAAAAATAGTAGAATATATATTTAGAATTATAAAAAATTCTGTATTACAAAATTCGTCAGCGTCATACCTCTCGGTTACAAGAATTAACAAGAATTATACAGTCTGTACTCTATCATATAAACTGTTAACCGAGTATTTGCCAATCTCTTATTCAGATTTATACAGATTATATAGTCTGGCCCACCACCCCAAAAACCCCATACTCCTTAAATTAGTTTATTTACAAATGCTTAGTAACATTAATCATTTCCCTTCCAAAAGCGTAAAGATCAGAGGGGTTCCTTGAAGTCACGAGGTTCCCGTCCACTACAACTTCACTGTCCTCGTAAAGTGCTCCTGCGGCTATAATGTCGTCCCTGATCCCTATCCAGCAGGTGGCTTTCCTGCCTTTTATAACGCCTGCTGAAACAAGAACCTGCGGACCGTGGCAGATTGCAGCAACGGGTTTGTTTTCCTTGAAAAAGTGTTTTACAATCTCAAGGGCATCTTTATCAAGCCTCATTTTTTCGGGCCCTTTTCCGCCGGATATCACAAGGATATCATAATCTGCAGGGTTTACATCCTTAAAGGCGATGTCAGCATCGATTTCATAACCATGCTTTCCTGTTATCGATCCCTTCTTCATAGAAGCGACATGTGTGGTTATTCCTTCTTCTTTCAGACGGTGGTAAGGGTAGAAAAGTTCGAGGTCTTCAAAACCATCGGCTCCGAATACAAGTGCTTTCATATGAAATTCCCCCGGATTTCAATTTACGGATTTAGTCTTGCGTTTCTGGTTTTATGCTCTAATGTTGAGATAAAGATTATTCCAGCAGCAAATATACCTTGTCTGATTCTGAAAATAAAACAGGTGAAATTCACTTAATGCAGGTGAAATCCGTTTCCTGTCCGGCATTAAACTTTCGAAAGGGCCTGTTCAAGGTCTGCAATTATATCCTCAGGGTCCTCAATTCCGACAGACAGCCTGACAAGTCCGTCTTTAATTCCCACTTTATTTCTTATATGCCCGGGAACACAGGCGTGGGTCATGGAAGCCGGATGCTGGATAAGGGTATCAGTTGCCCCGAGGCTTACCGCAAGGGAGCAGAGCCTGACGCTGTTCATAAGCTTACGCCCGGCTTCAATTCCTCCCCGGATTTCGAAAGAGAGCATTCCACCGTAACCGCTCATCTGTTTTTTTGCGACCTCGTGCTGGGGGTGGCTTGAAAGCCCCGGATACATCACCCATTCTACCGCGGGGTGGGACTCAAGGAAGTTTGCAACCTTCAGGGCGTTTTCGGCATGCTTTTCCATCCGGATGTGCAGGGTCTTAAGCCCCCTGATGCAGAGCCAGGCTTCGTGCAGGCCCATGATCCCGCCTGTATATCCGACAACCTTTCCCAGGCTTTTAATAAACTCCCTGCTTCCCACAACGACTCCCCCGAGCAGGTCAGCGTGCCCGCCTAAGTATTTTGTGCAGCTGCTGAGGGAAATGTCCGCCCCGAGTTCAAGGGGTTTCTGGAAATACGGCGTTGCAAAGGTGTTGTCCACGATGCAAACGGCTCCCCGTGCCCTTGCAAGCCCGGCAATCTCCCTGATGTCGCAGACCGTTATTGTGGGATTGGCAGGTGTTTCCAGAAAGACCATTCTGGTTTCTGGCTTAAAGGCTGCCCTCACATTTTCTATATCGGACGTATCAACAAAACTGACATCTATCCCGAGCCCGGGCAGGACCTCCGAAAAGAGGCTGTAGGTGCAGCCGTAAACCACATCCGTTGAGATCAGGTGGTCTCCCTGTTTCAGGGTTGAGAGTACAACTGCGGTTATTGCGGCCATTCCCGAGGCAAAGGTCTGTCCTGCCTCCCCGCCCTCAAGCGCAGCAACCTTTTCGGCAAGGACCGCATGTGTAGGTGTGTTAGGAGGGATTCTTGTGTATACGTACCCGGCTTCCTCTCCTGCAAACCTGGCAGCTCCCTGTTCGACATTTTCAAAAATAAATGTTGAAGTCTGGAATATCGGCGTCGTATGCGCCCCGAAGACAGGGTCCGGCTGTTCTCCTGCATGCACGCATTTTGTTGCAAACTTAAGTTCTCTTTCCATATCCCAAAAACCCCCTGTTAAAATTAATGTCCAGACTAATTATCTGTCTTTCCGGTAATTATTTGTTTGGAAGAAAAGGCAGGACAAGGGTTTGAAGGGATAACCGAACTTAATAAAGAAAACTTGTTTTTGAGCAGGTACATCAGAAATTTTAAAAATATAACAGGCTATATACGTGAAGTAAAAAGCCGCAATATTACTGAGAAGTTACGGATGTTGCGCCAGAAGCAAGCTAAAACGTTAAAGGAAGGCCTTCCGTGATAAAATCCATACTTGATAACGACCTTTATAAGTTCACCATGCAGATGGCTGTACTGGAATTGTTTCCAAAAGCAGAAGCAGAATACCGTTTTACCAATCGGGGATCCCAGCGCTTTTCCGAAGGGTTTGTAGAAGAGCTCCGGAGAGTCATAGACGAAGAGATCTCCGCCCTGATGCTGACAGAAGACGAATACCATTGGCTTGGTGAAAACTGCTCTTTTTTAAAACCCATGTACCTTGAATACCTCAAAAATTTCCGCTTCAAACCCGGGGAAGTAAAAGTCTGTCTCACCGAAGAAAAAGAACTGGACATCCGGATAAAAGGGCCCTGGCACAGCACGATTCTCTGGGAAATTGTCCTTATGGCTGTGGTCTCCGAGCTCTACTTCACGACCATAGAACAGGAATGGAATGGGAACACAAAAAGCTCCTCTACATCCGAATCCGTCCTTGCAGCCTATGGAGAAAAAATTCTGGAAATCGGAAAGGCCCTTGAGGAAAACGGCTGCCTTTTTTCCGAATTCGGGACCCGCAGGCGGAGAAGCTTTGAACTCCACGACCAGGTAATGAAAACCCTCCTGCCGATAAAAACCCTCACAGGAACCAGTAATGTCTATTTTGCAAAAAAGTACGGCTTAAAGCCTATAGGTACGGTCGGCCACGAATGGGTCATGGGCACTTCCGCACTTATAGGGCTCAGGTACGCCAACCGCTTTGCTTTTGAAAACTGGGTGGAGGTCTACAAAGGAGACCTTGGAATTGCCCTTACGGATACCTTCGGCTCTGAGGCTTTTTTCAAGGATATGGACCTTAAGCTGTCAAAAATCTATGACGGCTTCAGACACGACAGCGGAGATCCTTTCACCTTTGTGGACAGGGTGATAGATCATTACAGGAAAATGGGCATTGACCCTATGAAAAAGGTAATAGTTTTCAGCGATGCCCTCAACGCCGAAGCCGCAATCCGGCTCAAAAAATACTGCCTGGGCAAAATCAACTGCAGTTTCGGGATAGGCACAAGTCTTACCAATAATTCGGATTTCTTCCGGGAAAGCCCTCCTCTGAATATGGTAATCAAACTCCACAGTGTTAACGGCATCCCGGTAGTGAAATTAAGCGATTCTCCCGAAAAAGAAACAGGAGAGAGAGACGCCCTGAGGGTTGCAAACTATATCGTAGGAAGAAAAGGGCTGGATGAATGAATTAAAGAAGTAAGCAAGTCAGAAAGGAGAAAAGGAAAAAAATCTGGTAGTGTCCGTGAGTTATTGATTTAATCTGGCAAAAAGGGCACACATGCCTTCTTGATCCAGATTTGAAAACCAATCTTCAGTTTGCGGTTTTCAGTAACTTACCCCCACGACCAAAAATCTTCCTCCCTATAAACTCTTTTGGAATAAAGGCTTCAACACCTTTTTTTGGGTCAGGAGCTATAAGAGGTCAGGAAATATTAGGTGCTGACACAAGCTTTATAACAGCAATGTCAGAACCACTAACTTCAGGATTACTTTCCCGGCTGTATCCTGCAAAAACGATTTTTAACCCATCAGGGCTCCACTTTGGGACAGAATCAGGGCTTACAATGTTGTTTGTAAGTCTAGCTCTATAGTTTCCTTTGATATCCCTGAGCCAGATATCAGGGCTCCCGCTTTCATCTGAGATGTACGCTATCCATTTTCCGTTGGGACTGAAAGAGGGGTTCCATTCGTTATAGGATGTATCAGTTAATCGGATCTGGTTTGTACCATAAAAGTCTATTACCCACAGATCTGAGGTCTCTTTTGAATCTTTTGCGCTGTATATCACTCTCAGTCCGAGCGGACACCAGTCCTTTCCAGTTCCCACGTTTTCAGAGGTCCCGAGCCTGAATTTATTGTTTCCGTCCCTGTCAATGATCCATAACTGCGACGGCGTCCCTGCCGACTCCTGTGTATAGGTTATTTTTTTCCCGAGACGGCACCATGAACCCCAGTATTCGGAGACATGAGGGTCATCGGCAAGAGGGACTACTGTTCCGTTCTCCAGATTTGCCAGATACAGATCCGGCTGAGAACCAATTGATTTCGTAAAAATCAGTTCAGTTCCATTGGGATTTATATCACTGAAACCGGCAAGGTTTCCGTCTCCAATCCCGATTCGTTCAATCTCGCTTCCGTTTGCTCTCATCCTATATGATTCGAGATTATCAGAGTTATTTCTTTTAACAGTGTACAGGATATGCGCTCCGTCTGCAGTCCAGACGGGAGATATTTCCGATTCAGGACTGTCAGTGAGAAAAGTGATTTCTTCCATAAGACCATCGGCAGAAACAATCTCTCCAGAGTCTGCGGTCTTTCCCGCAGCAACACAGATTAACCCGGAATCAGAGTCAAGGTAGTATCTCGAAGCATTTGAGGTTTTGTTTAATCCCGATTCCTCTGTAAAGTTGCCGTATTCGGATAGCTCATTGGGCACTGCTTCCACAGGCAGGACAAGAATTACAATGAACAATAAAGAACAAAAATCTTTGAGTACTTCTTTCATGAGTCCTCACTGTTAACTTAAAAAAATTAAACTTATAATTATATATGGCTAAATATATATGATATCGAAACCTTTGTCCATATTATACCTCATTAACTGAATTCAGAAAACAAAACCCGCAGTCGTTTTTAAATTCACATGTAAATGATGCCCACACGTTTTTTCGTCGGTTTATATTAGCTTCTTTGGTAACTTTTATTTCTGGCATTTATTCCTGGTCTTGTTTCTTTTTTGTGGGAAAGGTCGCTCTCCTGCTTCGAGAGGGACAAGAACGACTCTCTATGGTGAATATGGCTATACGGGAAGAATATTTTTAAATAGTCCACTTGAAATAGCGAGGTTAACTGCCATAACCTATAAAGTGGTCCTCTTGAGCGCAGCTCACTGTTTAAATCCACAAATTAGTCTGCTTGAGCGAGCGAAGCGAGTGAAACGGACAGCGGGCTGTTGCACTTGCAGTATAACTCCCAGAAAATCTTCGATTTCCTGTGATCCCGAATAGCAATTCGGGTGGCGCAACTCGGGACGAAAAGAAAAATAGAGGGCTTGCCCGAAAGCAGGAAATGAAGGCAGTTTCGGGCAAAGAAAAAATTCGGTGCCTATTTTTTTAGTTAAAATTCCCTTGCATCTTTTGAAGTTTTATCTCCCACGTATTTCCTGTTCAATATACTCTGCATATTTTTACTCGGTTAAGTTTCTACTTTAGAGGTGAGTGTTGTTATGCGTTATATCCCGCAGCCAGGTTGATATTTACGTAGACTACTGCTTCATTAGTGTGCCTGTAGGCATAGTCATCCGTGACTTCGGGCAGCTTGTCCGCTTCAGCCTGAGAGGTAACTACAGTGCCTGCAGGGATGTATCTGCCGTCAGGGATGGTCACACCAATAGCTCCTGATTTTGGTTCAAGTACACAGTTGTCTCCTACATTAGCTTTGAAAACGAGGGCCTGCATGCCAATGAATGTATCGTTTCCGACGTAGGCAGGGCCGTGGATCTGAGACTGGTGGGCAAGAGAAACCCTTTCTCCGACGTAAACTGCGTATTTTTTGCCGTCAACTTCAACCAGATTCTTTTCCACAGGCTCGCCTTCCTCATCAATAGTTTCGAGGGCATGGAGTACAACTCCGTCCTGGATATTGGTCTCGTCTCCGACAAAAATCGGCATGCCTTCGTCGCTCCGGACAGAAGCCATCGGGGAAACCATTACACTTGCGCCTATTGTTACGTCACCTATTACTGCTGCCTGGGGATGGATGTAGGCAGTAGGGTCAATTACCGGTTCGGTTGGTTCGGGATTCCAGGGGGTCACGGGATTTGCCCGGATGTTCGAAACCTCGTTCTCGACCTGTTCGTCCACGCTTTCGCCTTCTCCTGCTCCCTCACCCTGAGATACACACCCACTTCCAGCAAGGGTAAGTGCCAGGGATAAAAGAAGAGCCAAAAAGATCCTGTTATTTTTCATAGAAGTCCTCCAGTAACAGTGTCAAGATTATAAGTTATATAGGCGTTTCCATTTTTATTTAAAAAAAGATAATAAAATAAATGTAGAAATATTTTGATCGGAAATCGGAAGTGAAAACTTATTTCATATAGTAAATAAGTTCAGACCCGCTGCTGCCCGGAAAACCCCAGATTAGTGAAAGTAGTTTGCAAAAATCCACGAGCACACAGCCCTTTGAGAATTTCAGAATGATTGGCCTGATTTTAGCAAATCCAAAAAGCATATATCTGAAAGATATAGAAAATGTCATGGAGGCTGTGCTTCAAGTTCTCTGGGAGTTAATCGGGGCTGACCTGCCTGTCTTTACAGGGCTTGCAGTCTGGAATTTATTTGCCTTCTCAATATCTCAAAAAAGGTATACGAATTTGCTTTAAAAAAGGGAAGATCAGCCAGTTCTTCAATGTATTTCTCCAGAAAAGCAATTCATTTTTTGGCAGGCGAATTTACGGCAATGCTGCTCCCTTTTTTCGCTCATGAACCTATCCTGCCGGCAGTGATGGTTTTCTGGCTTGCTCTTGCGACATATGTGCCGCATAAACTTAACAGGCGCATGTACTGGTTTCAGGACCCGGAAAATATCTTTGACGTGGATTTCACGTTAAGCTGGGGGCTGATAGTATTTTTTACCTGGTATATTGACAGGACTTTCTGGCTTGGAGTGATCCCGGTGCTTTTTATGGCATATGGGGACGGGATTACCGGAATAATAAGGAACCTGGAGTATAATTAAAGGACAAAAGCCTGGGAGGGAACTGCCGGTATGCTCGTGCTGTGCATAATTATAGGTGCAAAAATGGGAACTGCAGAAATTCTTGCAGGAGAATCGTCTGCTCCTTTGTGGAAAGAATCGAAAATATGGGTGACAATATCACAGTGCCTGCAGTTAGCTTATCTGTCCTTCTCGGAGCTTATTATTACTTTTCTTCGTTTACCGGTTCCCTCTATTGAGCTTTTCGGGATTCTTTTCTCACAACACTTTGATTCTTTTCTTACAGCACTTTTGTACCGATTTTTTCTGAGCCGCTCTCAAGCCTGCCCTGAAAGCCTGTCTTTTTAAACCAGTCAGGATCTACAATTTAAAATTTCATACCTCTTTGGAACAATACATTAAGAAATAATTTATATTAGGAGAGGAGATATATAGGATATTAAGAGAGGATTTTACAGAGTTTCATGTTTTGAATTAACTGTTCGGAAAACGGGGTTTCAACTCACTAAAGCACTATTGCTATAATAAAAATAAAAAGATGATAATAATAACGTTGTACAGATAATTGTTTTTTAAAAGTTTATATTATACGGATCAACATACAGATTTCGAAGTTCATCTAAAACTTTTTAATACCAAACTTTTTAATATTTATCACTCTTTACAGTTATGGGGATAGAAAGAAATGGATGAGAAAACAAAGAGTTTGAGAAAGAAGGTAGAACGCTCTGTTTTCGCGGGGAACAGGGCCGCCGCTGCAAAAGAGCTTGGGAGTACCGGGGATCCTGAGGCTGTTCCCATTCTGATTAAGGCGCTTGAAGACTCCAGCCCGAAGGTAAAAATTGCAGCTTCGGAAGCGCTGGGGACGCTTAATGACCCTGCTGCAGTCCCGGGTCTGACAAAGATGCTCACTGACCCTGAAAGTACTGTCAAAAAGACGGCAATAAATGCTCTCGGAAAGATAGGTACGGCAGAGGCAGTTTCCGGAATTGTTAAAGGGTTTAGCGATCCGGACAAGTTCGTACAGAAAGAATCGGTAAAAGCGCTGATGAGAATAGGGTCTCCTGAAGCTGTTTCAGGGCTTACGAAAGCTTTTGGGAGTTCGGATAGCCCCCTTAAAAAAATTTCAATAATTGCCCTTGGGAAAATAAATACTTATGAAGCGGGCTGCGGGCTTATAAAAGCGCTTGAAGACCCGGACAACCGGGTAAGGCAGCAAGCTGTGGAAACCCTTGGGAAAAGGGGTAACCCGGACATCCTTGAAGATCTTATGGAGGCGCTGAAGGACTCAAGACAGCCGGTACAGGAAGCGGCATCTGAAGCCCTTCGCAAAATAATAGCTGCATCGGACTCAGTCCCTGTTCTTGTAAAGGCACTGGATGCCGCTGACAGAAACGTCAGGAAGGCTGCAATAGAAGCTCTCTGGAAAGCAGGTACCTCTGAAGCTGTTTCCCCCCTTTTGATGGAGATAGATGACGCAGACTGGTATTTGAGAAGTCGGGCTGCGGATGCACTTGCGGACATCGCTTCCCCTGAAGCTGCCCAGGGGCTTGTTAAAGCCCTTGAAATCCATGACAGTTCTGTCAGAAAAATAATAGTAAACGCCCTCGGAAAAATCGGGACGATCGAAGCCGTTGAAGGTCTGGTTAAAGCCCTCGAAGACATTGACAGTTCGGTCCGTGAGGCTGCAGCCCTTGGGCTTGGGAAGACAGGCAAAACAGAAGCAGTTCCCGGGCTTTTGAAAGCTCTCCACGATTCAAAAAATGCCGTGCAGGAGGCTGCGGCGGTCTCGCTTGGAGATTTGAAGGCAAAGGAAGCTGTTCCTGAACTGCTAAAAGTCCTTGAAGATCCTGAGGCTATGATCCATAAAGCCGTGATCTCCGCACTCGAAAAAATAGGTACGCCCGAAGCCGTTTCGGGCCTTGCAAGAGCCCTCGAGAGTCACGACTCTTCCGTAAGAAAAGCTGCAGCAAAGGCTCTCGAAAAAGTTGAGAAATCCGGCATCACTCTGGAAAAGGTAAAAAACCTCGGAACTTCAGGTTTCGAGGTTTCCGAATAAGGCATATGAACAGTTACTCTTCCCGGCTTTACACCGAACCTGTGAGGGGGGTAAGCTTGCCCCCATCTGTCAGGGTATATGTTTCACCCTCAAGCCAGCTATTTGCACTGTCATCTGCGTCATAGTAGATGGCATAGCCGTTGTCTTTAATATTGGCCAGGGAGGAGTCCTTATCAGTCAGGCTCGTCAGGTAGGAAGTCCCGGTCACGTCCCAGGTGCTGGTCGAGTCCAGGGTAAGGGCCATTGAACCGGCTGTATTGTTCGAATTTATAGCTCCTGTAAGGGTAGTACCGTTCTCCAGTATGACTGTGACCGAGCTGATGTTGTCACAGGTAATGTCTCCGTTAAGGACTTCCTCCTCTGCCTTAAGGGTCACAACACCACCATTTGAGCCCGTATTACCCCACCTGTCGGCACCGGCTGTCAGAAGCGTGCCTGATGTGGCAGTTAAATCCGCACCATTTAGCTCGATTAGCGAGTCCGTGTTCGTAATATAAAACAGGGGACCGACTGCAGCCGTGAGGGACCCCCCGTTCATTGTGAAGACGCTGGTGCCCACTTCGGCATCTCCGGAGAAGCTCTGATACAGCATTGCTCCGCATTTTTTCGCGCCCGAGAGGGTAACGTTCGTAATGGTGATGGAGTTCTTTCCTTCTATTACGGCAGCTTCGGACCCGGTAGCAGTAATTATGGCGCTGGAAACCGCAATGTCACCTGTTGAATAAATACCCGGAGAGCCGTCCCCGGCCGTGTTCATGGTACCGCCCGTAACGGTCACAGTCCCGCTGCCTCTGTCCGTTGCAACGGCCGCACAGTGCTGCCCTTCAGTGCTGATATCCACATCGGTGCAGGTTATGTTCCCGGTTAAAGTTGCATCCACGCCTCTTGAACCATCGCCTGTGGTCTTGATCTCTACATCAGACAGGACAATTGAAGCCCCTGTGCCCGTTGCAAAGACAGCGTTGGCACCGTTTGCGCTCGTGTTCACCGTACAGTTTGTTAGCTTTATTGTACTGCCTGACTCTGCCAGTACTGCAGCATTGAGACCGTAAAAGTCGCTGTTTTCATTTGAAGAAGTGTCTCCTGTCTTTGTTATTGTTGAATCGGACAGGGTAAAAGTTCCGTTATCAGTAACTTTTATACTGCTTTCATCGGGGTTGGATGCTGTAATTACCTTGGTTGCCTGGGCTGAAGTCCCGCCACTCTGTGCATATGCCTCAGTTGTTATTGCCTCGGTTGTTGTTTCAGGCTCAGAGTTCCCGGAGCTGTCAGAGTCGGATAAGCATCCGCAGCCAGCGAGCGTAACGAGCGTAATAATACTGGTGGCCAGTAGCAGTGCGACTATATTTCGAGATACAGGATGTTTGTCCATTTTCTGATTTCCCCTATCAGGGTTGATTTCTTCGTGATATTCTCAAGTGTGTAAAGGGATGTATAAATATAATTTCCCGAATCGTTAAAAAAACAATCATTTTGCAGTTCAAAACAGGCAGCAAAAAAAATGGTTGCAAAAAGGAAAGGATAGACCCTTCCATTTTTGCTCCTGAAGCCTTAGACATCTAACTTGAGGTCGCTTTCCGGCTCAGCTGAAAAAAAACTACGCTGAAAAAGCTCAGCTGAAAAGGGATTTCAGACTATTGAGAAGGCTTGCAAAGAAGCCGGTTTCAGTGGAACTTTCGGTATCGCTGCTTTCGGAACTGTCTGTTTCTTCCTGTTCACCGGGAGCCTGCCCGGGCATTCCCTGTTTTTCAATACTTGCATTTTCGCCCATTGCGTTATCCCTCTCTGGCATCTCGGGGCGCCCTTCGGACATGTTCCCAGAGCCCTGCGGGGGTACCTGACTTCCGTTCTGAGCCTGTCCGGGGCCCGGACCCATTCCAAACCCGGAAATGCTCTTCAATTCTTCAGGAGCCTCTTCGAGCAGGGTATCAAGCTCTTCCCGGATCGTCTGGAGTTCGGATTCAGATTCGGCTTCGGAAATTTCTTCCTTTATCGAGGTAAGCCTGCTTATAAGCTCTTCGGCTGATGCAAGGGTCTCATCGTCAAGCTCTTCGGTGGAGTTTTCAAGAGCTTCTATCATCCTGTCAACGGATTCGGCCATTCTACTCTGCATAGTCTCAAAATCTTCCTCCGGGAAGGAGGGCTTTGTGTTTTCCTCCTCAGCAAGTGCGCAACTGGGAACTATGCTGAACATAATCAGCAAAACAGAAAAAATGGAAATTTTTTTCAGGTTAAAGAATTTAGTCAAATCAAAAAGTTTCATGTATATAACCTCTAATGAATCTTGCATTCGGACCATATTCTGGAATATGTAATTTTGTAACACATAATTTAGGAATATGTAATCGGAACAAATTAAGGATAAGAATCCATCCAGGTATCCTGAAAGCGGCTGATGGATCCTGAAGGCGGCTGATGTCAGAAAAAGGCGGGAAAAGAGGATGCTGCTCTATCTCCCAATCCATTCCCTTTATCTCGGGTCCTGACATCATATATGGTGCAGTTTTGATGGGCTTCCTTCAGGAGGCCTTTTCGATTTTTTTGGACTTCTATTCCCCTGGCATGGATTTCAGCGGATCTCCTGACAAAGATTTTCGGTTTGGGTTTCTTACACTGGATCTTTAAAGGAGGGATTTTTATTGCTTATCTCAGAGGATCAGTCCTCGGTGCTGTTATCCGTGCCGTTCTCCTGCATGCTCTCAGGGCGCATGGGCATGTTTCCGCGACCACCCTGCATTTTGCCTTCTTTTTGCATTTTGCCTCCCTGTTGCATAGGACCTTTTCCATCCCTCATTTCAGAGGACATAATTTCTCTGAGCTCATCAAGGGATTCGGCTCCTTCGACATCTGCAAGCAGGGCAGTGAGGTTCTCAATTCTGTCTTCTAACTGCTCATCAGTTGCGTTTTCATCTTCCGTAAGCCTGGTGTTCAGGATCTCAATTTCCTTTTCAAGGGAATCACTAGCCTGGGTCTGCAGGTAAGTGAATATAACGTCCTCCAGTTCTGCGGCCGTTGAAGCATCACTTACATTAGCATATAAGTTTTGAAGCTCAGCGATTTTTTCATCGAGCTCTTCAGCCCTGTCGTCTTCACCTGCTTCTGTGAGCTGGGTCTGCATTTCTTCGAGCTGTTCGGTCATGTTCTGAAGGGAATCAAGCATATTAGTCTGGACTTCAGTAAAATTATCATCAGTTAAATTCGCGACTTCAAAGAGGCACGGCCCGTACATTTCACAGGGAAATCCGTTCTTTTCTCCAGGACCCGCACCTGCAGCATTTGCCGGCCTGTTTGCGAGCAAAGCCTCCTGCAGTTCTTCTGCACTTGAAGCCTCACTTACATTGTCGTACATGCTTTGAAGTTCAGCAATCTTTTCGGTAATTGAGTTAAGAATTTCAGCCTGAATATCTGAGTAGTTTTCTTCAGTTATATTTTCAGCAGGACCTAACCCCATACCACGCATTCCATCGGGCCCTGCGCCCCCATGCCTCATACCTCCTGGCATCATCTTCCCAAATTCGTTTCCATTTGTTGAATTTGATTTATTTGTACTGGTCCCGTTTTCTAAAGCAAAAGCGCCAGAAGGAATGATGCTTAAGACCATCAGCACCACCGCAAAACTGGCAGCTGATTTTACTGCTTGTTTTTTCATAGTATACCTCCGTCAATTACTTGTTTAATTCACTTGTCTAACTTACTTTGTTCTGTTGGACTCGAGCAGCTTTTCACCGCTCGACATTCCTGTAATAAGCTGGCTTAAATATAAGCATACTTTCAGAAATAGAGATGATTAAAGATTTGAATTTAGCAAATAAGCTTTTAATAAGCTTTATTTAAAAAATTAAGCTTAAAAAATAGGAATGATGCTTATTTAATCCCCAAAACTCCGTATTTTAGAACTGGAAAAATGTATCCAATATATTAGATACCCGAACAGTCAGGAGTAACCTGCCTGACAAGAATAGATTGATTAAGGTCGGTGATTAAGGCGAAGCAGTACAGCGATCTGCCAGAATCAGGTATGAAAACCTGCTCCTGATTACTGAAATGCAGACCTTAACCGGTCATCCCTCCTCTTTATCCGGAGATCTGCATCTGCCTCAGATTTGTGTGATTAAAAAGAACAGAAAGAGAGACACCTGTTAATGAGACTGTATCTGTTTAATTGTACTCATTGTTAATTGGGTCTTGTCCGTGAGTTATTGATAAAATCTGAAAAAACCAAGCACACTACCTATGTTTGAGTAAAAACGTGGGAAGAGTCTTATGCTTGCGATTTTCAATGACTCACCCCCACGACCGTTAATTGTACCATTGTTAATTGTACTCATTGTTAATTGTACTCATTATTAATTGTACCCGTTGTTAATGATACACGGATTCATTTGCTGGGTAGAGAAATTAAGAGATTAGATCAAAAGAAAAAAGTGAAAAAAAGGAGAAAAAAATGAGAGAAAATAAGGCAGAAAAAATGGGAGAAAAAATTAGAGAAAAAATATGGGGTCATTTTGAAAACTTTGTTGAGATACGAGCCAGAAATCAGGGTGCACTTCTCAAATGTGAGAACGCCTCATAAATAGAGTATAGTGCTGCTCAAAAGCTTTCAGGAAATCCGAACTCTCAAAACGTGGGTTTTAAGGATTATAAAGTATTAAACGCAAAAATAAGCCCTCTTAAAGGATATTTATTAAACCCAATACCGTAATGGAACTGGAAAAGTAAGTATGCTTTTATCTTTAAATCCAGATACAGCATCTGCGGTCAGGAATATACCGAATAATACACATCCAACCCACTACAATCCTCACCCAACAAACTCTCAATACCAGCAAACTCTCAAACCAACAAACCCTCAAAATATGCTTTCACACCGTACTGTTTCAGATTATATAATCATGAAAGGTTCGGCTGAAGCAAAAAAATCGAGACCATATGTTGAATTATATACCTGCAAAATGACAGATTCGGATGTTCCTGACGGCTAATAAACCCTTTAAAGAAGATATCATAAAAGATATTATTATCATATTATCCAACATACAGAGATAGAAAAATGCCTGAAAACCCGGAGGAAAAATTGTTGATCCTGCAGCTTTCCGAAGATTCCAGGAAAATTGCCCGGCTCCTCTCTAATGAGACTTCGATCAGGATCCTCAAACTGCTTGACAGGAGATCGATGTCAGCCGCTGATATTGCCGATGAGCTTGAAGTGCGCCTGAATACCCTAAAGTACAACCTGGATTCGCTCCTTGAAGCCGGGCTGATCAGAGTAAGGCAGGTAAAATGGAGTAGAAAAGGAAGAGAAATAAAGGTGTATGAAGCAGTAGAGAAAGTAATTATCCTTCTGCCAGGAAAAAGAAGTCCGGATATGTCCCTCATATTAACGATGCTCCGACAGCACAGTCTGAAAGGCCCGGAAGGATCGGATATTTCGGGAGTTTATTGTGAGCCAGGGGTCTGAGATTACCTCAGGCATGCATCTGAGATTGCTTCAGGCGTGCTTTCGAGAAAAATTTCCGAACTTCAACAATATTTTAATATATATAAACAATAAATGGAATGTAGTGTCCATTGATTATTTACCAGAAGGCGTAGACAAGCATGAAAATTAAACTCTTGTCCTTGATTCTTATAATAATGGGAGTTCTCGTAACTTCAGGTTGTGTTGATTCACAGGCACAGCCTTATACAAAAGTTCCAGGCGACCTTTACAGGAGCATTTTCTACCCCTATGCTGGACTCCTGACGCCGCATCATCCTCCCCATCCAGATGTGGACGGATCACCTTCCCTGCGAGATGCAACCCTCCTGCTTGATGAGAATATTGAAAAGGCAGAATTTATAGCTGAAAAGATAGAACCAGGAGTTCAGTACCTCGAGGAGCAGGGAAAGGATGTGAGCAGGCTTGAGGCCCTGCTTGAAGAATACAAAGGGCTCATTGAAGAAGCAAAACATTATCGAGCCCTTGCAGCATCTGTGTCCGGCGAAGAGTACAGTATCTCCGGGAGAAATGAAGCTTCAGAAGATGAACTAGCAGCGGAAAGCTCAGAAAAGGAGTACCTGATCCAGTCCCAGAAGAGCATGATTCGGGCCAACTTGGTACTTAAAGACATATTTGAAGAATTTAAGCGCTTGATGCCCGGAAGTGTAGAACTGAACGAAACAGCCCGGCTCAGTGCGGAAGGAGAGGGAAGAGTTAGCCTGATGGGCAGTTTTGACCTCAATCTGCACCTGCAGGAAGGTGAAATGGCAGTAATGGACCTTTCCCCTGATTCCGTAATACAGGTCGAAGGGGATTATGCACTCGAAATTAAAGACGGTCGGCAGGAAAACATGCGCATCTACCATATACGATCTGCGGATGTGGAGATTTCAGGTTCCCAAAAAACACTGTTGCTCATTGGTGAAAATATCACTGTTGAGGCAGATGGTGAAGGCTACGCGGTTTTCTTTGGGGATGGGACTTACACCGTTGAAGATGCCACCGGAATAAAGACTGAAGAACAATGGGCAGATGATACGCTTTTTGGAGATGAAATGGGCCCCGAAGGACCGGAGAGGGCCGAAAATAGGTTTTCCCCGGTGGGGATGCATGTTCAGGAAAACGGGAAAAAAGAGATTTATTGAAGAGAATCAGCATTATTGAAGAGAATCTATAAAGTTATGAAATAGGTATAAGTATAAAGTCCGAAAAGATAATTGAGAATCCAACCGTAACCCGGGTTTCCTGATAAAAATGAATCTGAAAGTTTGCATAATCTGCATCGCTGCTGCAGTACTTTTTGCAGTACCTGTCCTGGCAGGCAGCACAGCCACAATTCACGGAGAGGTGTATAGCTGGGATACCTTCGAACCTCTGGAAAATGTCGTGGTTGAAGTAAACTCTACCCCCTCCCAGTCCATGGTAGCTAAATATGGAGTATACTATTTTGAGCTTGATCCCGGGACTTACCTTATTAAAGCCGGTTATTATGAAAACAGTACGCTCGTTAATTCAGCCGAAGTAACGGTCACAATTAAAGGGGAAGGAAGTTATGTACGTGACCTCCTGCTCCTTCCTGTTTATTCCGAAGAACTGATGGACAGTTCTGATGTAAGAGTGATTTCCGAAACTCCGGAAGGCACAGGTAATTCCAGCACTAACATAACGGTAAGTAATAATTCAGATTCTGGTATCGACTCAGACGCTGAGAACTCGAGCGCTGTTACTGCAAATATCCCTGAAAACAGCGAAATAAACGGATCTACCTCTTCAACCGGATATTATCTGCTTTCAGCCCTTGTGCTTTCTCTCCTTTTAGCTGGCGGTTACAGTTTCCAGAAACATAGAGGTATAGAGAAAAATAGGCCCGAAAAAGCAGGAAAGAGCCAGCTGGAAACAGGTCGGCTGGAGAAAAACAGGCTTCCGGAAGAAAAGGCAGTCCATGAAATAGCCGTACATGAAACAGCAGTAAGCGAAGCAGAAAAACTCTCTGCACCCGGAAGTACACCCGACCTTTCAGCTAAAGTGCCGGGTGAAAGAACTGAACCGGCAATCGAAAAGGAACTCCAGGTAAAGCCCGTGGAAACTCTGCTTTCCGAAGAATCAGACTTCGAATTAAGGGAAAAGGAAAAAGAGGCGGGAAGCAAAGCGGAGCAGCTCATAGCTGAAATAGAACCTGCAGAACTTGAACGGGAAGCAGAAGAATATCGGAAAACGGCTCTGCAAGAACCATCTCGTGTAGAATCTTCTGAAGAATCTGGACAGGTGCCTGAGCCCACAAAGCTGCCCGAGCCGGAAGCTCCTGCTGTCAAAAAGAACCTCCCTCTCCCTGCGGACCTCCAGGAAATTATGGACATAATAAGGGGTCAGGGAGGCAGGATTACGCAGAAAGATCTCCGCAGTAAGCTACGGTATTCCGAAGGAAAAGTCAGCCTCATGCTTGCAGACCTGGAAAGAAGAGAGCTGATAGAAAAGTTCAAGCGGGGACGTGGGAATGTAGTGATACTGCGGGATGAGGAGAGATAAGTCCCCACATCCCCAGTTCCCACATCTCCTTACTTTTTTCATACCTGTATATCCTGGGTACTCCAGATTAATCGACAGCAGTATATTTTGCCTCAATGAGCTCATCAGCTTTCATTTCTTTGTTTCTGCTGAAACATTTCTTTGTGTTTAACACTAACCAGCCCCAGTGCAGTACAAAGTGGGCAATAAAGAAGACCAGCATCAGAATCCCGATCTTCTCATGGATTAGCTTCCAGAAAAAGGACGTCCCATGTCCGTCGATAAACAATAAAAGACCTGAATAGCCAACCAGCACAAATTGAACGAGGAGGGCAAGGTCCACGACGTAGTTAATTTTTGTTCGACTCATATTTTTACTCCATTGTAACTTTTATATCTCTGTGCAATTTTTACATCTTTGTCACACTATCAATTGCGGCCACACTGTTAACTCAGCTTACCGCCGTACATCCCTCTAATTGCCAGACAAAGAGATAAAGATACTTGCAAAAAAAAAGTTCAAAAAGAGATTGATTTTGATTTTTTGGCTTTATTAAGACTTTAAATCAAATTTAATTCTTTATTTTTTCTCCTAAATCTTAAATCAGTTATTTTAAGCTATATTTCTATGGTCCACGCAAAAAATGAGTTTGCATAATCATGTAGTCCTTATTATACACGGAAATTGGTTGATCGATTACGTAGTCCATGAGGAAAATTTCAGTTTTCTCACCTTTCACCGCGCTGGGCCCGGGACAGCCTGCCAGTCAGATAAAAAACAATCTGCAAACAAGTGCCTCAATTAGGAAAGACAAACTGTGAAAATGTCCCCCGGTTCAAGAGAATATTTTCCTTAATCCCGAAAACCGTTTTTAATTCCCTGGAAACATAAGCTTCTTCGCCAGCTTGCCTGGCGGCCCTGCAAAAAAAGCAGAAAAAACTGATTTGAAAGAGAGACGAGACCGAAATTTATCCCTTTTTAGCCTTTTGTTTTCCTTTTTAACTCACAAGCGTCCTCAGCAGCTTTTACTTGCTGGCCTGTTCTCTTCATTCTTCTTTCCCTTTTTGCCTTTTCGGGAAATACCGCCATCCTTCGTCCAGAAGGATAAAAAATACCCATTATAGCGAATATGGTTATATATATAGGGAAATATATCCAATTTGGTCTATCTAAGTACAGATCAATGCTATAGCCTATAAATTAGTCTGCTTGAGCGAAGCGAAACAGACCTCGTGCTCCCGAAGCGAAACTCGGGAAGCGAAACTCGGGAAGCGAAACTCGGGGAAAAACAAGGTTCTGTTCCATGCCAGATAATTCCAGGATCTGATCGGCTTCAGAGGATTCTAAGAGGATTTTGAGATCATTTTCTTTGCTGTGACCGCTCCTCAGCGCGTAAACAGTCGGGGATCAATTGATCCTGGGGGCTCCAGAGAAGAACAGTGTTTTTTAAATTTTTTCCAATGCTCCCGGGCCCTAAATATATTTCTTGATTTATTTTTGTAGGGAAGGCTATTTTCTCCAGCCTTATGGGCACTCAGGTCGCGGGATGGGGCCACGGCAATATCTGAGCCCGGGGTTTCATCCATAGAAAACAGCTCTCCGAAAAGGCTGGCGTTAGATTATGAATAATCGTGACAGATACTAATACTTTATAGGGATTATAATTAATGATTAAAGGCTTATTAAAGAATAAATAAACCAGAAACCCTATAGAAAAGCTTCATTGCTAAATTAATTCCTTAAATTCCCTTTTTTCGGTTAAGTATGCTTTTATTATTAAATGCCCTTGATGGGGTTGACTGCCTCAAGTCCCTCCAGAGCAGTCATCTGACTGAGCACCGGTCTACAGGTGTTTCCGTCAGAAAGGAGTAAACAGGAACTACACCTGGAAAGGATACCTCGCCACCAGAAAACTGGAACCCTTCAAAACTTCCGGGTGTTCCCTGTTTAAGAACAAGAGGAAAGGAGCAGTCAAACAGAAACCCTACACCCCAGAAGAATGAGGCACCCTGTATCCGCAGGTGCCTCAAAACCATCAAGACCTCATTAAACCGTCTAATTGGGCTTCAGGGTCCAACTGGACACATGAATTGTATTCACCACAACAGATATGACAAATATAGAAAGTTGTGCATTACTGTCACCCTGATGCTCTGGCGAAGAACATCAGACATAATCACGAAAAAGGTCGTGAGAATATAAACACCAGACGAACAAGACAAACTAAAGCTACTCTGAAAAGATTCAGCTCAGCCTGAAAGCTTCAGCTCAGATATGACTAGCTTTTTAGAGGTAATTTATGACACTTACTGAAATTATAGAGAACTTTAAAACGAAATTAAATCCCTCAAAAATCATGGACTCGCTCGAAAAAACCGCGAGTTTCTACGACGAATCCGAGAAT
>Ga0209163_1001035_pt1 | contig 35888 bp, 28 predicted proteins | sample MTBAKSrepl2MetaG_FD_187457 | JGI IMG/M metagenome (GOLD analysis project Ga0209163, IMG submission 187457) | Enrichment culture microbial communities om Arthur Kill intertidal strait, New Jersey, USA, that are MTBE-degrading - MTBE-AKS2 (Arthur... | ecosystem: Environmental > Aquatic > Marine >...
ATGAGGGGATCTTGCCGCACACCCATGCATTCGAGGACAAGAACATTTTGGAGGAGGAAAGGCGGCTCATGTACGTGGCCATGACCCGTGCCATGGAGAGGTTGGTCATCACCTGGTGGAAGGAACGAGAGGGACAAACCGGCATATTGGAGTCGAGGTTTTTGAAGGAGTTTTCAGACGCGGACGCTTTCGGTCAAACCCATACGGAAACATCGTCCTGAAAGGAGGTGATGCCCACAAGCAGTAGTCCCAGCTGAGAGGACCCGAACCCCTCTCACCGTATTCACCAGGCTCAGTCGGAATCGGCTGGGCCTTTTGCGTTTGAACCCTATTCCAAAGAGAGGAGGAATCACCGTGAAACGAGTCAAAACTTGCCAGGTAAGAGAAGAACCCATTGAAGACGCCCGCCGGGAAGGGAGATACCACCCGTCCCTTGAAATCACCTTCAGGGACAAGACCGGCCCTCACACCCACCGGATTAGCGCAGGGCATTCGGACGAGATCCACGTCTACCGGGAGGATGGCGTGACCTACGTCCTGGCGCGGAATGACCGCCTCCCCTGCATCGGCATCGAGGCATTCCAGGGTCAAGACAAGGTGGGTGAACTGTTCCTGCAGGAGGGCCAGGTGCAGGAGACCCTCGGAAGGGACGACCTTGCACCATTCACCATTATCAAACGCCTTCAGGAGTACCTGATGGAGTGAGTTCACGATGCCTATAACCCATCCCTGAAAGCCTCTCGCCTCTTGAGAGGTTTTTCTTTTGGAGAAGAAAGGGGGTCCACATGACGGACTATTCAATGGATACCTTCTGGAACGAGCTCAAGTCCGGAAAGTTTGCGTCAATGGTCAAGGAGTCCAGCAGAGGCCAGGCATTGAGCTGCTCCATGGACGTCTACAACATTATCAAACCCATGACCCAAGGCCATGATGACGTTGAGATCCTGTACGGGATTTTTCTGGACAGGAAAAACAAGGTCCTTTCAATCGACGAGCTTTTCAAGGGCACGCTCACAGGGACCGCCGTGTACCCGAGAGAGATCCTGAAAAAGATCCTTCAACTCAAGGCCGCCGCCATAGTCCTTGCGCATAACCACCCTTCAGGGGACACCACCCCGTCCTTCGAAGACAAGGAAATCACCGTTCAGATTGCTCTCGCCATGCACTGCATCGGCGTGTCCCTCATGGACCACATCATTGTGGGGAGCAGTTATCACTCCATGGCAGATGAGGGCTGGATTCAAACAGTCAAGACCAGGATTCGGGATGTTTTGACAACCATCAGGGACTACTCATCAGGAGATTAAAGAAAAGGAGAAGCCATGACAGCCATAATCGAAAAGGCCATCCAGGGAATAGTGGCAAGGTTTGAAGAGGGAGATATCCCCGAGGCCATTGCCTACAGCCTCTTTCCCGCCCCGGACATCCCGTCATCCCAATGGAGCCTGCTCAATCGAGTGCTCTTGTTCCTTGCGGGCACCATTGACGCCAGGGGGATACGCCAGTGGAACCAGGCAGGGCGCAAGGTCAAAAAGGGATCCAAGGCCATCTACATCCTGGTTCCCCGCATGGTGAAAAAGGAAAGCGATGCGGGAGAGGAACGGGACGTGCTCATCGGGTTTATGTGCCGGCCGGTCTTTCGAGTGGAGGACACGGAAGGCGAACCCCTTGACTATGAACCCCCAAAGCTTCCCGACAATATGCCTCTATTGGACAAGGCCATGGAGTGGGGTATCTCGGTGGAGGCACTTCCCGGGAACGGCCGCTATTACGGTTACTACTCGCCGGAAGAGAAATCCATATCCATGGCCACGCCCGAGGAAACGGTCTTTTTTCACGAACTGGCCCACGCCGCCCATGACAGGGTAATCGGCGGGCTCAAACGCACCCAGGACTGGAAGCAGGAGATCGTGGCGGAACTTGCCGCCGCCGTCCTTTGTTCTCTGGTGGGAAAGACATCCCAGACCCTCGGCAACAGTCACCGCTACATTGAAGAATATGCCAAGACGGCGGGTGTCTCTGCGGTTCAGGGATGCCTGCGCGTTCTGGGCGATGTGGAAAAGGTCCTGAAGCTGATACTGGGATCTGTGCCGGACAAGGAACAGCAGGAAGACCGGATGGCGGTGTAGACGTCCCCCTGATTACCGATTCAATTCCCTTCCTCAGACCCCACCCCTGTAAGCGTCTTCAAAACCCTTTGATTCCGTAAGCCTCAATCGAGGACCACTACCCCAACACCCATTTCATCGACCCGGTGAGGTCGTATCGCCCAAGAAGCCTGTCTGGACAAGTCCAGGCGGGCTTTTTTTGTGCGGGAAAGGAGAAAGTCATGACCCAGCAGGAAAAGGATCGCTACGAGGATATCGAAACGCTTCGAGAATTCCTCAAGACGCTCCAAGGCCGGAAGTTCACGCTGGACTGCGGCCATCACGTCACCTTCGGCCACCACCTTGGATCCGACATCACCATCTACAACGGCAGGAGGCCCAAGGTCATCTGTTCCCTGTGCAGCTACTAACCCAACCCCAGTGTCCGTGAAAGGAGGTGAAAAACCATGGACGATTTCTTTGATGACGAGTTCGGTCTGGATGACGCGGTCATGCTCGGCGGGATCTTCGGCTACGCCCAGGAAGAAGAAAGGGAGAGGCGCAGGCTGGAGGAGGATTTCGAAAAGAATGAACCCGAGATTCCCTGCTGCACTGACTGCGACCCCTCAACCGATGACGACGAGTTCATCCCGTAGTCATTGAACCCTTAACCCATGAAGGCCCCTTTCCCCGGCGGATTCACCAACCGGGGGGAGGGGCTTTTCTCGTTTCTGGAGGTGTCCCATGAAGCTCATTGTCATCTGCGCCTGGTGCGGGAAGTTTCTCCGCGTCAAGGAGGCGCCGGGAGATCAACCACTCAAGCACCCCATCAGTCATGGGATCTGCGAGGACTGCAAACGCAAGCTGGACGCCGAGGTGGCGGCCAGGAAGTGCTCCAACCACAAATAATCAGGAGAAAGGAGAAAGAACCATGAGAGGAAAAGACCGATTCGAGAACGTCATCGACAGAGTGAACACCATGAGCGCCAACTGTTTTGATGAGACCCTGCCGGTCATGGACATGGAGTTTAACAGCTTGGAGCGAATGTGGATCGCCGGCAAGGACGTGGAGGTGCTGCCGAGCGCGCAGCGTCTGTTCGCCAACCGTCTGAGGGTGCCCTACTCGTATCTGGCAAGATGCCCCGAAGAACTGCAGGCACGGAACCTCAACCACTGGATCGCACAGGAGCGGGCAAAGAGGGAGACCCTCTTCTGCAGGTTCGATGGAGACAAGCTGAGAGCGGTATTTACGGACAGATACAAGGCCATTGACCACATGGAGATCCTCTCCCGCATGGTGGAGTATGGGTTCAGTGGCGACACGGAGGTGCATTACTCACTGGACGCCAATTTGCTCGTGCTCAAGGTGCCGGATTTCGCCAGAAGGTTCGGGTTCAATGGGGACAACATTGTGCCCGGCATCAGCGTCTCCAACAGCGAGGTGGGCATCCTGGCGTTTTCCATCGAGGCGTACTTTCTGCGTTTGGTCTGCACCAATGGACTCATTACCAAGACCTCTGTGGCCTCCAGGTTCAAGCACGTATCAAGGCGCGCGCTGGAGGAGTTTCCCGATATCTTGCGGGAGGTGGTCTACGAATCCGACCAGGGACGGAGGCGGTTCGAGATTTCAACGAGGTCCGAGTTGGACAACCCCTTGGCGACCATCGGGGCATTCAACCAGCGGTTCTTGATCACCAAGACCGAGGCGCAGGCGATTGAACAGGCATGGCAGATCGAGCCGGGAAGGACCATGTTCCACGTCATCAATGCCTACACCCGTGCGGCCCAAGATCCTGCATTGGATACCGAGACAGCGCACAAGCTGGAGAAGGTGGGAGGGTTGATCCTGTCGTTGGTTAAGAGGTAGGATTGAGGAGAATGAGCGGGGAGCCCATGGCAGGGAGGCTGTGGGCTCCCTTGCAGATTCGACCGGTGCGGTGTCCGATGGAGAAGTTGCGAAAGCTTGAAGGTCCCTTGCTGCGGGAGGTAGATGACTTGCCTGACCTCGGCAAAGGGATATATGTCCCAAATTAATAGTACTTTCCAGGAGTAGCACACCACATAAACCCTTGAACATCAATCATATCTCTCGGTTTTAGATAATCATCAAGCTTCGATAATTCATCTGAAATATAGTTGGTGAACAGAAGAAGTCTTTCATAGGTATTCCAATTCAACTCGGATTTGTAATTTATCTCAAAACCAAATGCTTCTGCTGCATACTGTGTAATTGTTGGTTTCATAAAAATATGTTTGTCTGGATGAGTAATAAACAAAAAATATGTTTGATTTGTCCATTTTGCCGCATTCATCTCATATAACAAATCAGCAAACTGCATGAATCGGCTTGAAATATCAAAATCTCCATAAACCAAATTATATAACGCTTTCGAAAACAATTCTCTGTTTTCTATTATTTTTAATCCATCATTAAGTGCCATTTTTTCATTTGGAAAAATTAGGTTGGTTTTATTTACTGCCTTCATTGCCAAATTGCATATCTCATCCGTATTCTGGTCATTTAGTAGTTCTTCAAATATATTCTTATTTAAATGTTCTTTCATGAACAAATGTGCATCATATTTATATTTTCTTTCTTCATTCAAATATTCATCATCATAAAAACCTTTAGGAAAATACCTATAAAATAGCTTTACCATTTCATCTATAGTCATAAATGCAACTTTGTCATGCTTTTTTGATATTTTAAGATTGTCTAGTAATGGATGAATTGATTCTTTTCCTTCTTGTTTTTTCAGAGAAGCATAATCAGTGTTTATTTGCTTTTCCCCAGCACCGACAAAAAATATTAAATATTTATTCCCACCAATGTGTTCAATTATTTCACCAATTCCCCAATCGGGTGCTTTTTCGTTTATAACTCGATCTCCTTTATTGAAATCCATAGCGTTACTGATCCTTATTCATTATTGTTTGTCATTTATAAAAACTTCTATTGATAATAAATATAGCAGATCTCAACCATAAACTCATAAATACAGTTATCGTTAGATATATCTGAAAACAAATCAAGACCTTCTGGCCTCTACAAGGATTCAGATTTAATCAAGGCGATAACTATTTATAATATTCCTTGCAATCACAATGAAAACAATCACTTTCTCTTTCCTAACCCAGGAGCCCCACCACGAAACCCGAGTGGAAGATACTCACCAGGTGGTAATGGCTTGGGAAACAAGTCTATTTCAGAATCATCTATTGGTCTTCTTGATGGAATCATTTTTAGAGCTTGTTGTTCTGAAATTTCAGTTTTATGCGCTTTCAGAAAATGGCTTTTGATATCTATTGAACTCGCTATAATTATTCTATCACATTCTGGGCAATGTAGTTTTGGCAGTAATTCATTCTGTTGAAAATCATTAATTGCCTTTTCGTTGGTTTCCTTAACTATTTCAGCATAATTAAGATCTACGGTTTTTTCCATGGCGGGACTAAATTTGATTACTAATCTATTTGGCTTTATTATTCTCTTGATTCGACCCAACCCCCAACCCTTTGCCTTTTTATTCTTAACTACGTCGTTAACCTTCAGCTTCATATTCCCCCCAATTTTCATTGAAAAACCGATTCCTCAACCGCCACTGGTTCGGATGATCTCCTGTCCGCTCCAGAATCCCCTCTTCCTCAGCGGATTTGATCCAGCGGTAGGCCTGGCGTTTGTTCATGTCAGCCCGTGTGGCGAAATCATCGACCGAGCCTTGAACCTGAATCGCCTTGAAAAACCGGATGCACACCCGGATCATGTTCCCCCTGGTTTTCCCTTTGAAGCCGGTGGTCTTTTCAGGGTGATCTGATTTTTCGGGATTTTTCATGGTCCGGTCTTTTTTTGGTGGTCTTGGATGGCCAGATGAGATGCGTTCATGTCCCTGCTAATTGAAACTCGTTGAGTTCAATGACCGAATAATACCTCAATTTGCGGAGACTCCACAGGCCCAGTCTCTCGTGGATGAGTCCAAAAAATATATCAAAAAAAAGATTCAGTTGCGACCGTTTATGACAATGACGTCTGGTATGGTGGGTTCAGTTGAGGGAAAAGAGAGGGAGCAAAATTGCACTTATCCATGATCTAGCTTGACAATTTGTCAGTTTTCCGGATATTTTTCTAAGCGCTTAGAAGTTCTCCCCATCCACCTGAAACGCGGGACGAACTATGGAACGGAAACACCAAGACCCCATTTCTCGATGAAGAGACGTGGGGTTTGTTTTTTTAGTCTATATGGAGGGATGGTGGAGCACGTGAATGCTTGTAAGTATGGAAATTGGTTTGGTGTGAGGATTCTGGTGGAACTCATTAGCAATACTGTTTTTCTGAGGTTACCCTCTAACTTTTCATTATGCCGGTAATTGAAGGCGCACGAAAAATATGGACGCTAATCTGTCATTTATAACAAACGAAGAAAATCAAAGCCTCAAAGAGAGATTCAGGTCTCTCATCAAGGACACGTCTTTTTTTGATTGTCTAGTTGGATACTTTTATTCCAGTGGTTTTTATGCTGTCTATCCGGCTCTTGAGAACACCGACAAAATACGAATCCTGATCGGCATCGGCACAAACAGGCAAACATTCGACATGCTGGCGCAGGCAAACAGGCAACCACAATCGATGTTTGATTTTTCCCATGCCGAAACCAAACAGGAAATCGAAAATCTTGTTGAAAACGAAATGGCTGACTCTGAAGACAACAGAAACGTTGAAGAAGGCGTTCATACCTTTATTGATTGGATAAAAAAAGAGAAACTGGAAATCAGGGCTTACCCTTCTCAGAAGATCCACGCCAAACTGTACATCATGACTTTTCGAGAAGGCGACCGCGATACCGGCCGCGTCATCACCGGTTCAAGCAATTTCACGCAGTCCGGCCTGGTTGATAACCTGGAATTCAATGTGGAGTTGCGGCGGCCTGAAGATTACAGCTTTGCCTTAAAAAAATTCAACGAATTGTGGGAAAGCGCGGTTGATGTCGGTGAAAAATATGTGCAGACGATTCAGGACAAGACCTGGTTGACCCAAAACATATCGCCCTATCAGCTCTATCTGAAATTCCTTTATGAATACTTTAAGGATGAGCTCAGCCAAGCGGATGAGGTTTTCGTTAAATATCTGCCTCAGGAGTTCAAGAAACTAGAATACCAGGAGCAGGCGGTTTTGAATGCCAAAAAAATCCTTCTGGAGTATGGCGGCGTGTTTGTCTCAGACGTGGTCGGGCTTGGCAAAACCTATATTTCAGCCATGCTCGCCGGTCAACTGGACGGCAGAACCCTTGTCATCGCGCCGCCCGTTCTTTTGGAAAAATCCAATCCGGGATCTTGGCCCAATGTTTTTTCAGACTTCAGGGTTCCCGCGGATTTTGAATCACTCGGCAAACTGGACGATCTTTTAAACAAAGGAACGGAGAAATATACCAATATCATCATTGATGAAGCGCACCGTTTCCGGACGGAAACGACCATCACCTATGAAAAACTGGCGGAAATATGCCGGGGCAAACGGGTTATCCTGGTAACGGCGACGCCTTATAATAATACGCCTCAGGATATCCTGAGCCTGCTGAAGCTGTTTCAGAAAGCGAAAAAAAGCACCATACCGAATCTCCCCGACCTGGAATCGTTTTTCGGCAACCTCGAAAAGAAACTCAAGAAACTGGATCGGAAGAAGGACTATGCGGAATACATCAACACCGTGAAAGAGAACGCCCGGGAAATCCGGGACAAGGTTTTGAAATATTTGATGGTGCGCCGCACCCGGACCGAAATCGAAAAATACTTCAAAAATGATATTGAGGAGCAGGGGTTGAAATTTCCGCAGGTCGAAAAACCTGCCCCGCTTTTTTATGAACTGAATGACAAGGAAGACGAAATATTCAACAAAACCATTGACTTGATCGCCAACCAGTTCAGATACGCCCGCTACATGCCCATGCTGTATTATGAAGGCAAGATCGATCATCTTGAAGCGCAGTCCCAGCGAAATATGGGCCGGTTTATGAAAATCCTGCTGGTCAAGCGGCTGGAAAGCAGTTTTTTCGCGTTCCGAAATTCGGTGGACAGATTCTTATATTCCTATGAAATGTTCCTCAAGGAATTGGATAATGGGTCCGTATACGTCAGTGCAAAGCATACCAACAAGATATTTGAATTGCTGGAAAACGACGATGACGAAGCGATTCAAAGGCTGATTGATGAAGGCAAGGCGGAAAAATATGAGAGCAAGGATTTCAGGGATGACCTGAAAAATGACCTGGAACATGACCTTGAAATCTTAAAAGAAATTAAACGCCTTTGGCAGCAGTTAAAGCGAGACCCAAAACTTATAAGGTTCAAAGAAGAGCTATCAAAAAGCCGCATTTTAAAAAACAACCACCTTATTATTTTTACTGAATCAAAAGAAACCGCCAATTACCTTTATAAAAATGCAGATAAGCAATATCCAGGCAAAGTACTCTTGTTCACCGGCGATTCCGGCGAATCCGTTCGGGATAAAGTCATTGAAAACTTTGATGCCCGGGCGCGTCATAAAAAAGACGACCATCGCATATTGATTTCCACTGAAGTGCTTTCTGAAGGTGTCAACCTGCACCGTGCCAGCGTGGTGATCAATTATGACATCCCCTGGAATCCGACCCGAATGATGCAGCGGGTCGGCCGCATCAACCGGGTGGATACGCCCTTTGACGTCATCCACACCTTTAATTTTTTCCCCACGGTGCAGTCCAATGACCAGATCAAATTAAGAGAAGCCGCGGAAGGCAAAATCAACGCCTTTCTGACGCTGCTCGGCGGGGACGCGGAACTTTTAACCGAAGGCGAACCCATCGGCTCCCATGAGCTTTTCGATCGCCTGACTTCAAGGAAAACACTGGAAGGAGACGACCAAACAGAGGAAAGCGAGTTGAAATACCTGCATGCGATACGGGGAATAAGAGAAAACGATCCGGACCTCTTTGAAAAAATCAAGCGTCTTCCCAAAAAAGCCCGCACCGCAAAAGAGAACAAAGACCTCCCGGACGTGCTGATTACCTACTTTCGGCGGGGAAAGCTACAAAAGTTCTTTATGGCGCACGCTGAAAACGCAACCGCGGAACTGGACTTCATGGCCGCCGCCGGCCTGCTTGAGAGCGATCCGGATGAAAAAAAGAAAAAGCTGCCCGCGCACATGTATGACCTGCTGGACAAAAACAAGGAAGCCTTTATCCTTGCCACCACCGAAGAAATGGCGGAACCCAAAAAGAAAAAAGGTCGGGACAGCGCTGCCAATATCCTGCGGATCTTAAAAGCAACACTTAAAAATACGCAGAAATTCACCGAAGATCAGGAACTCTACCTGAAAAAGGTATTGAACCAGCTCGAAGAGGGCGGCCTGCCCAAACAGACCGCCAAAAACACCTTAAAAGCGCTGGATAGCCTCGGCAATGAACTTGTTAATCCGTTCAAGGTGCTGGCGGTTTTGCAGACGCATATTCCTGAACGGTTGCTGCAAAACCATTACGCTGAACAAAACCCTGCCGTATTCGGCAAGCGCGAAGTCATACTCTCATTATGTCTGGCAGGTGAATAAATATGGATAAACAACAAGCACAACAAATCATCAGAAGCACGTTTGAAGCTGATTTTGACAAAGGCCGGTTTACCGGTTTTGTCAGAAATCTCTTAAACCATATTGAAGACGCTCCATTCACCTATCAGGGTAATTACATCCCGGAAAAGTTTCGTCAATACATCAAATCCTTGGAGCGCATCGGCAAGTTTAGCGATGGTGAAAACAGCCTCGACATTGTTGTCATCACCCTGCAAAAAGAAACCTCCCTGGAACGCGCCCGCACAATGCAGCGCAATTTTATCGCTTGGTACTTGAACGGCAGCCGCGGCGGCAACATGAAGGATGCGGCCCTGGTGGCCTATGTAGCGCCGGATCAGGTGGACTGGCGGTTTTCCCTGGTCAAGATGGATTACAGGTTTGAGAAGACCAGTACCGGAAAAGTGAAGGTCAAAGAAGAATTTACCCCGGCCCGGCGCTGGTCTTTTCTGGTGGGCGCCAATGAAAAAAGCCATACCGCCCAGAGCCGCCTGGTAAACATCCTGGCCAATGATGAACAGGCCCCCACCCTTGCGGAACTGGAAAACGCCTTTGACATCGAAACCGTCACCAAAGAATTCTTCCTTAAATACCGCGAACTGTTTCTCCGCACCAAGGAGGCGCTGGATAAGGTTGTCAAAAACAATCCCAACGTCAAAGCCGACTTTGACGCCAAGGGCGTGGACACGGTTAACTTTGCCAAGAAACTGCTCGGCCAGATCGTGTTTCTTTATTTCCTGCAAAAAAAAGGCTGGTTCGGCGTGGGGCGCGATGACGACTGGGGCACCGGTTCAAAACATTTTTTACGGCAACTCTTTACGGGTTCTCACGGCGGCTACCAAAATTTTTTCAATGATATCCTGGAGCCGCTCTTTTATGAAGCCCTGCGCATCGACCGCAGCCATGATGACGACTATTACAGCCACTTTAACTGCAAAATTCCGTTCTTAAACGGCGGTCTGTTCGATCCCATCGGCAATTATGACTGGGTACATACGGACATCCACCTACCCAATGACCTGTTTTCCAACTCCCGTAAGACTAAAGAGGGCGATATTGGCGAAGGCATCCTGGATGTGTTTGACCGCTACAACTTTACCGTGCGGGAAGACGAACCCCTGGAAAAGGAAGTTGCCATCGATCCCGAACTGCTGGGCAAAGCCTACGAGAAATTCAATGCCATCCGGCCTGATAATTTTATTGAATTTACCAGGGCACTAAAAAGCGGAAAGAAGGGCGAGGAAAACAAGTTCAACAAAAAATTCGGCGTCTATTACACTCCGAGGGAAATTGTGCATTACATGTGCAAGCAAAGCCTGATCAATTACCTTTACACTCAGTCCGAGGAGGCCGGACTTTCGTCAGTCATTAAAAAGCAGGACATTGAAGACTTGATTGAAGTCGGGGAACTGATCACCGAACATGAGGCGACAGCCCTCATAAAACAGGAAAAGATTAAAAACGGAAGCCAAAAATCCACGGAATACACCGCACTCCTGGCCGACAGCATCCGGGAAAATGCCGCCGCCATAGACAAATGGCTGGAAGAGATCACGGTTTGCGACCCGGCGGTGGGTTCCGGCGCCTTTCCGGTGGGCATGATGAACGAAATTGTGCGCGCCAGAAATGTGTTGTCCGTCTTCCTGAAGGGCCAGACGCGAAACGACTATGAATTCAAACGCCGCTGTATCGAGCATTCCCTGTACGGTGTGGACATTGACCCCGGGGCGGTGGAAATCGCCAAACTGCGGCTGTGGCTGTCCTTGGTGGTGGATGAGGAAAATATCAAAACCATAAAACCGCTGCCGAATCTGGATTACCGGATCATGCAGGGAAACAGTTTGATTTCAGAATTCATGGGAATCAATTTTGATGCTGATGAAAATAAAAACCGTAAAGAAAAAATATCTGAATTAGAAACAAAAGAAAAAGAAATAAATATAAAGATAAATGAAAAAGAAAGATATCAATTACAATTTTACAATAATTATCATAAACAAAATACAGCTTTATCAAAAGAATTGGATGAACTCAATAAAAATAAAGAAAAAGTTAGAAACGAAATTGCAAGAAAAAGCCATGAAAGTGAGAAAAATGATATAGAATCTATAGAACTATCGGAAGTGTTAAAAAAATTTCAGCGGGAAAAAGATGAGTTCCTAAACGAATCCAATGTGTCATGCAAGGTAGCGTTAAAAGAAAAAGTTGAGAACCTGCTCGTCCAAATATTCGAAAGCAAGCTGAAAAAGGAAAAAGCCGACTTTTTTAACAGACTTAAGGATATCGAAAACAAATATTCTGTATTACCAAACGAAAAACAAAAAAATGAGTTGATAAAACAGGCAAAGAGAAAGCTTTACAAATTAGCCGATTTTGATCTTGAAGCGGCCGAAAACCAACTGAAAGAATTTACCAGTGGCAAACAGATAAAGCCATTTTTTTTGTGGAATCTCTATTATTTAGAGGTGTTTCATAACAAGGGCGGGTTTGATGTGGTGATTGCCAATCCGCCGTATGTTCGAGCGAACAACATGGATAAAAAACTGAGGGATCATTGGAAGAAATCGGGCAAATTTGAAACAATTTCAGGAAAATTTGACATTTATATACTATTTATCGAAAAAGCAATTAAGCTCCTAAATAATAACGGATTACTTTCTTATATCGTTCCATACCCGGTGCTCAGCCAGAATTATGCTAAGCTTGTTAGGAATTATATTCTGCAGAAGTGCTGTATTGAAAGTATATACGATATATCCGAAATTAAGGTTTTTGATGCGGCAGTGTCGACATGTGTTTTGATAATTCGTTGTGAAGCTAACATCAAAATCAGATCCAGCAATATCATACAAGTAAGGAAATCAGCCGTGGAATATTCACAGATAAGATGTTGGGAAATTCCACAGATATTTTTTGAGAATACTTTTCAAAACATGTATCGGCTGAATGCTGTTTTGGGCGCTGATAAGGTTTTGGAGAGAATGTGGAAAGTGAGTAAACCGTTTTCCGATTATTGCTACGTCGGCATAGGTATCGATGTGCATGATAGCAAAACTGGATTAGATAAATCAGCGCGGATTCATCCCATATCAAAGGGTGTGCATTATAGGCCTTATGTGGAAGGGAAGGAAATAGAAAGATATTGCGTGCCTGAGTCAAGCAGGTATCTCGAGTATCTTCCGGAAAAGATGCATCGCCCAAAATATCCTGAGATGTTCGAAACCGAAAAAATATTGGTGCAAGTCGTTGTTGGCAGAGAAGGCATAATTGCGACTTTTGACAACAAAAATCTTTATGCTGAACAAACACTTTCTTTGTGTGTCCCTAAATATGTACTTGCGCCTACTGGAAAAAAAGATACGGAAGCGACTGAAGAACAATTAAGATTATCAAAAGATCATGATTTGCTTTACTTGCTGGGATTGCTATGTAGTAAATTAATCAATTGGTATTTTCAGATGTGGCTGAGTGACGAGTTGCACGTAGTTCCGGAAAATTTACGACAACTTCCCATGCGTAAGATTAATTTCAGCAAAGTGGAGGAGAAAGCGGCATATCATGAAATTTTGAAATGGGTCAAACAGATACTATGCGAGAAGCGGAAAAATCATAAAGCGGATATTACAAAGATAGAAAATCAAATTGACCAACTGGTTTACCAACTATACGGACTGACCGAAGAAGAGCTCTGTATTGTGGAGAGCGAGAGAAAATAGAGCACCATGCAATACACCGAAAATCAAATAAATGAATATTTACAGGCATATTTCAGCTCGAACAGCGATGCCATCAAAGACCGCCTCCGATTTTTACTGGAACTCTATGAGGAGGAAGACCGGCTGATCCCTCCCGATGTGTGGTATTGCTTTGAAGAAGCCCGTCACACCTTCATGATGGGCGATTACGTGGCAAGCATGATCATGTGCGCGGTTACCGTGGAGCGGCATCTAGCCAAACTGCCGGAATGCCCCTGTTACGCGCCGACCGATGAGAAATCAGCCCTGGCCGCAACCGGAAAGCGGCTTATCAACACCGCCAAAGACAAAGGCATTATTGACGAAACGTTGCAGCACAACCTTCTGGAATTGAACAGGATGCGGTCTGATTTTGTTCATGGCCTTGATTCATCCGTGCATACAAGACCCCAGGCAAAAGACCCGATGACCATCCGCCAGATGCAGGAGATCGATGAGGTCACTGACCAGCACGGCGCTTGGCCGAGAGCCTTCCAGAAGGGGAAGGGATAGTCGCTCAAGCATTCTGTTGACAAGACGCCCTGATGGTATTGCAAAGCTAGATTTTTTGATCAGTTCGCATCTCCTTCTGCAACGAGACAAACGGCGTAGAAACATATTAGAAAACGAGACCTATCTGTGGGTTTGAATATCTTGAAGGGTTGGAGAAGGGGGGGTCTTCCCAACTCGTAACATCGTTTGGCCCGAGAAAGATACTGAGCAACCATTTGAAGGATGTTTCCTATGAACGGTTTTCAGCTTTTCAGACCAGAATCAGTTATCAAGAAACCGGCGCAGAAAATAAGTGCTTTCGGTATAGATTTGGGAACCACGAATTCGACGGTAGCAGAGGCATCCTGGTTGCCTGGTGAAAAACCAGTGTGTCGGGTCTTGGAGATCGAGCAACCTCTCTGGCCTGCCGGCGCTATGACTAGCCCCCTTGTGCCTTCGGTAGTAGCAATTTTGGATAACGAAAAAGCCATCGTCGGCGAGGGAGCAAAAAGGTTGCGCACCAGGCCTCAAGAAGCAAATCTATTCCCCGAGAGAAGTCTGTTTTACGAAACCAAGAACGAGATGGGGCTACGCAAGACCTATCATCGCGCTCCTGAATCCTTTAATCATTCTTCAAAAATTGCTGGTCACCTTCTTAGTTTTCTGAAAAATGCCGCTCTTCAGGATGAGCAGGACGAACAGGTAAAATTTTGTGTCACGGTACCTGCGTCATTCCAAATAAACCAACGGCGAGACACACTCCTTGCTTGTAGTTATGCAGGTATCGATTTTCAGGATGATGATCTGCTTGATGAGCCTACGGCGGCACTCATAGATTACATTATGAGCGAAGGGGCTGATCGAGTAGTCGAAGCAGGAAGGACGACTCATTGCGTTGTATTTGATTTTGGGGGAGGCACGTGTGATGTATCAGTAATGGAAATCACGGCAGACAAGAAAACAAAGCAGGTCTTGATGAGCCAGACAACCGTTTCTAGATACCATAGGCTTGGAGGCGGAGATCTCGACACAGCCATTGTACACGAACATCTTATTCCTGGACTGCTGATAGAAAATAGTATTGGTCCGCTTGACCTAAGCTGGGCAGAAAAGAAACGGGGACTTGAACCTCAGCTACTCGGCACAGCGGAAGCTCTAAAAGAGGCTCTTTGCCGAGAGATAGACCGGTTGAAAAAATTTGGCAAATACGACGAATGCGTCAAGGATGATGTAATGGCCAGGCAGCCTGGAATTAACATCCATTTGGGAAAGCGGTCATTCCACCTGTCGCGCCCGACTTTGACGGCAGCGCAGTGGGAAGCTTTATTATCGCCTTTTCTCGATAAAGACCTTCTCTACGCCAGAGAGACAGAGTTCCGTTTAACCCAAAGCATTTTGGCACCTTTACAGGACGCGTTGGATAGGGCGGGCCGGAAACCAGAAGAAATCGACTTCTGCCTCATGGTCGGCGGAAGTTCCTTGATCCCTCAGGTTCGTGAAGCTGTTGAAAAATACTTTCAAAAGAGCTCTGTCGGCTTTTTTCAAGATCCCCTTGCCATTCAGCTTTCCGTGGCGCGGGGTGCGGCGTGGAATAGCTTATATAAATCCATCACTGGGCGCAGTCTTATCCGGTCCATGGTACATGACACTCTTGCCCTTGTTACAAAGGGTGGGATTCTATATCCACTCGTCCCCGACCAGACCGTTCTTCCCTACCCTTCACAAGATGCATGGGCCCGGGTAGAGCTTATCGTGCCACCTTATGAGGAGCTTTTCGTCGACAAGCTGCTTTTCAAGATTGTAACTTCAAGTGACGGCCAGACGATTCTTCATGAAATATGGGACATCCCAGAGAACGTCACTGCGGGGACTGAACTAGTGCTTGAATACCAGATTACTGCAGGGAAACAGCTTCATTGTCGGGCCTTCCTGAAGGAAGATCCGCACAAGACCTTCGAACACTCGGTAGAGAACCCATTCGTAAATGTTGTCAATCCAAGCAGCACCCGCCTTCTCATAGAGGAAAAGGAAGAAGAGTTAAAAAAGCTCGGCGGTGGAACTGATGATAACAGAGATGATTTCATTCAGCTTGCTCGTTGGTATGCTGAATTGGATCAGAAAGAGAGAGCCTTGGATTGGCTGAGGGCCGCTTTGAGTAAGAGAGGACGGCCAGATGCAGAGATCATGAATCTTCAAGCCATCAATTATGGAGACCTAGGCGATCATGAAAGAGAAGAAAAACTTTACCGTGAAGCGGATTTAGCCACAGCATCGTGGGACGGTCCCCTATTTAACCTGGCCTTAAGTTTCTACCATAGAGGGATGTACAGGAAAGCGATTGAGACGATTGAAGCAGCCATTAAGAAAGGTGGAGATAGCGGTGCACGGTTAACACTAAAGGCCATGTGCCAGGAGAAGGCCAATGCCCAAGAGGATTCCAAGCCTATCTATGCCAATGCTCTCACTTCTTTTGATCCCCTTACCACGTTATCCGATTGGGAATTGGGATGGTACCTGACAGCAGCTCGTGGTGCAGGTGATGAAAACGCTGTCGAAAAGGCGGAAATGGAAAAGAACAAACGGAAAAAGAAAGGCAAACTGGATCCAGAAATGGAGGGGTGGCTACTGGAGGTTAAGGGTGGCCTAGTTGTGAAGGAGTAGTTATGGTGACGTGGCTCTTGCCTCCTAGTGATTTGACGCCGGACCAGAATCGCGCAGTTCAGATGAAACCTGACCAGAACCGAGTTGTGTTCGGTGTGGCTGGGTCTGGAAAGACGCAGGTTCTGATTCACCGTGCAGATTACTTGTCCAGGACTTACAATGTTTCCCCGGACAAGTACCGTGTTTTTGTTTTCACAAACGTCATAAAACAATACATTAAATCAGGTGTTCAGTTCCTGGGCCTTCCTGATGATACGGTCAGCACCTTAGATCATTGGTGCTTGCTCATCTATGAAAAGGAGATTTCTAGCAGGCCGCCTAGGTTAAACGGGACATTAGACTTCAAAAAGATACGTTTATCTGTCCTTGATCTTTTCAGGTCGCGGCCTGCCCTTCAAAAAACTTTGGACTTCATTCTTGTGGACGAAGGACAAGACCTGACACCGGCGGCGTTCGAGATCTTAAGAATGGCCAGTAGGCATGTTACTGTTTTTGCAGATCGCATGCAGCAGATATTCGAAGAGGGATCCGGGGAGGAGCAGATCTTGGCAAGCATGGGGGTACGCAAGGAGAATGCCACTCTCTTGGGTGCCTATCGTAACTCCCCCTATGTAGCCCAACTGGCGGCATATTTCATTACCGATGAGACTAGGCGACAACAATATATAGCACAGATCGGTGCTCAGCAGCTGACAAATGAGCGACCTCTCTGCTTCATTGCTCGGAACCATGATGAAGAAATGGACCGCATGGCTGAGACCATTCGTCAGCGACAACTAATGAACCAAAGTGTCGGCATCATAGTCCCAAGGCTTAAGCAGGTTCATGGTTTCGCCTCTGCTATGCAAAAACGAGGCATCGATATAGAGAAGGCTGTGCCACCAAAAAGGAGTAGCATGCCTGTGGACTTTGATTTCGGAAACAGCCTTCCCAAGATTGCGACTTACCATAGCGCCAAGGGCCTTACCTTTGATAGTGTCCTCTTGCCAAAGATAACATCAAGTGCTTTCAGCAATATTCGTGACAGTGGGTTGCGGCATCGCTTGCTCTTCGTGGGCATCGCCCGAGCCACTCAATGGGTCTACCTCAGTACAACAAAAGGCATGGAATCAAAGGAGTTCTCTCTGCTTGAAAATGCCGCAGCCAGGAAACACTTAGTAATTCAAGATAGCAAAAGTTCGCCAATCGAGCCAATGACCGAATACAGGGATGAAGATTATGATGCCCCGTTCTAAATAATGGCCTAGGCCCCACTTTTACAAACACACGGCACGATTGATCGCATTTAAAAGTGTGCTTCATGATTGTGTTCCTTAATGAAAGAAAACTCGGTCGGCCACCATATCGTGTTGGCTGAATTGTGAAGAACAATAAGAAAGCTCAGGGAAGAAAAACCAGAGGAATCTTTTTCTCATATGGCTCTTCAGGCAGAGAATTGAAGGAGAAAAGGAACTCTTTCAAATGGCCAACTTTAGAGCAGTTTCAGAAGGCCGGTGACGAAATTTTAATTGGCCCCTTTCCAGGACAAACAACCTGTACCTTCAAGAGGCCTTTCCACTCTTACCTCACCAAATACTTACTCCCGTGCAGGTAACCTGTTCTTCTCCATCTCCCAAGCCAGCTGAGCGCAGTGCGCTATCTTCTCCAAGTCGTACTCTTTCCCCCTACCGTTCCACAGCCGCACCGAATACCGCAAAATATTCCAGCTGCACACGATGGGCCTGGTAAGGGATATCAGATCAAACGTCCCCTCCTCAGACTTACCCAGCCCGTATTTCTGAACCGTCTGCCCCTCAATGTACCTCTCCATATACTCAAAAAGATGATCCAGCCCTCTACCTCTACTGGGTACACGCTCATGTCAGTTATGCAGTCCTTAGCACCCATGCCTGCTTAACGTTCACCCCAACCCTTGGCATTATCCGTTTCTTTTGCCAATATCCCATGAAAGGAGGATCACCATGAAATGCGCCATTTGCCTTACCGAAATCGAGTCCACGGAACAGGGTATCAACGAGGACTGGATCCCCTACTTCTACGAAGGGGAAAAAGAGCACGGTCCTGCCTGCCCTTCCTGTTTCGAACAGTTCCTGGTCCAGGGAGCCGATGGAGAAATCGACCTCAAAGAGGAGTACCAGGGGAAGATGACCTATTCGGACGGCGACTATGCCGATAAGCTGAAGGACGATATGGACGATGAAAGAATCCTGGTTGGAATTTTTCTGCCGGCACCGGAAGAGGAAACCCATTGACCATTTCTTGAAATCAGCAAAATGAAAGGCGGATAGATTTGCCATGATCAATTCTCCGGATTGAGCAAGGCCACTTCTGCCACCGGCAACGCCCATAGAGTTCCTGGAGGTCTGTGTTGCTGCAATGGTCTTCCGTGCGGTTGAGGCCGGTATGATTTGGGGGATTTGTTATTTGGTGCCTCACTTTGGAAACCAATTTTCCGCCAGCAAACACTTCTTCACAATTTCCGCCCCGAAGTATTTCAGTGATTTCCTGCCTGAATTCACCATGTCCCCATTTTTTCCTTGAATTTCTCCGGTTCATTATTACCATTGAGGCATTGACTTCATTGCATCCATCAACAAACCCATCAAAGGAGAAATACCATGGCAAAATCACTCTATGAATTGGCAGCGGAAATCGTTGCCGCACAGGCCGGTGTCACCAAACTCAGCGCCGAAGAACTGAATAATCTGATCAAGAATACCTATGAGACCTTGCGGGACATCAAGTGCAACGAGGAAGGCACTCCTACTGAAGAAGAAGCAACTGCAATGGATCCCAAGAAGTCCATCAAGCAGGCGACGATTACTTGTCTCGAATGTGGGAAGTCGTTCAAAGTTCTCACCAAGCGTCATCTGAAGGAGCACGGCCTGACCCCGAAGGAGTACAAGAAGAAATACGGTTTCAAGGCACGTCAGCCGCTCTCCTGCAAGAGCCTCTCCGCGAAACGGAGGAAGGTCGCCAAGGATCAGAACCTGGGGCAGAGATTGGCGGAAGCGAGGAAGAAACAGCGGGAGAGCTAATCGGGGAATCAGAACGGAAGACGAGAGGGGGCACTCAGCCCCATTGTTTGTCTGAATCAAAGAGGAGGCAACCATGGCCCAGGATAACGACATTCTGACGATTGAGGAAGCAGCGGATTACCTGCGATTGGGAAAACGGTCCGTCTACAAGCTGGCCAAGGCGGGCAAAATCCCTGCGAAGATGGTCCTGAACAAGTGGCGGTTCGAGAAGGAGTCGCTGAGGGAGTGGGTGAGGAAGGCAGGGAAGTAGAGGATCCCTTCATATCTCTATGCCGAGGGGTTGCCGATGAAGGACATCCTCAACGAGGTTATTCGCCGATTAGACACTGCGAAATCTGAATATTGCCGGCTCAAACACAAACGAGGATGGCTTGAGTTTCTCGAAGACGGCGATCCGGTCTTCACCCCCTCCGGCTTGCATAAAACACTTAGAGAGGTGATAGACACTGAAAACAATAGGCCAAAAGGGGAAAAGCTTTTCACCCTCCATCGCAAGACGTCCTTCACAATGAAAATCGACGGATCACCCTTCAGGCCCGAAGAAGCCCTTGAGCGTTTCGTCGTTGTCTCCAACCCTGTCGGTTTCTATAACCAGTTGCCGATTGGCGGTAGAAAAGAATCGGTCGATATCGCAATAACCGATGATGACAAGATCACTTTTGTCGAACTCAAACCATGGAACAGCAACAACTCACCATTTTATGCCATAGTAGAAAGCCTGAAAAATCTCATCGAATATAGAATTATTCTTGAGCGCGACATAAAGGACATCCCTAACTATCAGACTGTTGAGCTTTGCATATTGGCTCCTGATGAATACTATGAGCGCTATTCACTGATTGATCCCAACGGAATTGCTTACCCAAATAAGATGGATATTTTGATAAGTTTGTTGAATGATATTTGGCTTGAATTCAATTCCAAGCTATCTTTTATGTCTTTTAAATTAACGAAACACGATTTTATTCTAACTTGCAAAGAAATCTATGTAAATTACGGATTGAAACAACAGAGTATAGTAACCATTCATGACAGTGATGCAATTGAAAACCTGAAAGTCGATCACTGGAAACATGTTATATCCATGGAATAACGCTGATATCGCTCCAGCTTTTTTATCAGGTCCTCCATGAAACTTATAATCCATCGTGGTTCCAATCAAATCGGCGGTAGTTGCGTTGAGTTCGGTTTTGAGGGACATAATATCTTGTTGGATATTGGGCTTCCCCTTGATTACAGGTTTGAAGGAGAGATAGATGCCCAATTGCCTGAATCGCTATCACCCCTTCTGGCAAACAAAGAAAAAAATATTGATGCTCTTATCTTATCTCATGCACACCTTGATCATTACGGCCTTGCAGGGTTGTTACCGTCAGAAATACCCGTTTATTGCGGTGATGCCTCTGCTGAGTTGATGGAGATCACGTCCAGGACAGGTTTTGGTAAACTCCGGCCTTTTCAAACAAAATCTTTCCGCTCAAATGAAGCATTTCAAATCGGCCCTTTTTCGATAACTCCCTATCTGATGGATCACTCGGCCTTTGATGCTTACGGATTCCTGGTCTCTGCAGGGGAGAAGCGGGTGTTCTATACGGGGGATTTTCGTGGACACGGACGAAAGCGAAGGCTCCTTGATCGCCTGACAGGCAATCCCCCTGCTAAAGTTGATGTGCTGTTGATGGAAGGTTCGATGCTGGGAGAGCGGGCGGAAGAGATCACTCTTTCGGAATCGGAAGTCGAGGACTCGTTCGTCAGGGAGATTGAAAAAACTGACGGTATCGTTCTTGTCAGCACTTCCAGCCAGAACATAGACCGCCTGGTCTCGATATTCAAGGCCGCCAAACGCACCGGTCGAATGCTCATCATCGATTTCTACACTGCCGAGATCCTTGAAAGGTTGGGGAAATACGCAAAGATCCCCCAGCCCTCTTGGCCAAAAATCAGGGTCTGCTACCCTCGCATGCTTGCCGACTGGTTTAAGAAGTTGGGCCTTGAAGAGGTCTTGGAACACCAGCGGAAAAACGGAATCAGATGGCAGAGGATAAACGAGATTTCCTCCAAGGCGGTTATGATTATCCGTCCAGGTTTTCTTTCCGAACTCAAGCGGTTCATGGACTTGGATAATGCCACCTGGGTCTACTCCATGTGGCGTGGCTACATTGAACGTAGCAGACCACTGGCGAATCTCAAGTCTTACCTTGAAGGGAAGAATGTTCGAGTTGCATATATTCACACAAGTGGCCACGCCAAGCTTTCAGATCTGAAGCGGTTGGTATCCGCGCTGGAGCCCAAAATGGTCATTCCTATACATACCTTCCATCCAGAGAAGTATACGGAGTATTTCTCCAATGTCCGATTGATGAATGACGGAGATGCACTCGAATTGTCGTGATCGCTGTTTCAGAAAGCCAAGGCCGGCAGAATCCCTGCGAAGATGGTTTTGAACAAGTGGCGGTTCGAGAAGGCGTCGCTGAGGGAGTGGGTGCGCAAGGCGGGGAAGTGAGTAGATGGAAGGGAACCCTGGCGGACAGTGGATGGGGTAAGGTCCTCTGACCCGCCAGGGTCTTACAAAGGAGGTGCCAAGTTGATGGACAAGGCAACATAACCATAGGCCCCTTGGATTAGGTGCGGATTTCTGGGCTGCTAGTTTTCGATGAAAACAGATTCAGTTTGATCTTGACTTTTCATGTATTTTCCTTCCTATTATACGAGCGCACGTATGTTTTCCTAGCAAACAAATAGCGAATATTTTGACCAAGCGAGGGTACTATGACCCTAGCCGTCTATGACCCCATTTCTCAAAGGAGAGAGGTGGGGTTTTTGTTTTGCGGTTGCTGAGGCGCAAAGCGGGGGTCTTGGGAAGAAAGATGAACGCGAAGGGTTGAGGGTGAAAATAAAAATTGTTCTATTACAGTGATTATAAATACATGCAATATCTACTGACATCTATTCAAAGTTTAATAGGTATTATGCCTTAAAGTTGTATGTCGTTGTATATAACAACAACAAGTCTTTTGTAATTATAGCACATTGCAAAATTTAGAGTTAATAGTGATTGATTATCAACTCAAATTTATAGAATAATATAGCGCTCCAAATTGTTTGTTTTGATATATCTTTATTTTGTAAATATTATAAATAGTATCTTCATAAAATGGAGCTCTCATGTCCCAACGAAGTAAAAAAAGCGACTACGAATCAAGGGCTTTGAGGGAACTTGCAAACATGTCAGAAGCCCAACTTCAGAGCAAAATTGTCGAACCCATCCTTCGTTCTCTGGGCTTCGAAAACGTCCGAGATAATTCTGGCCCTGACGAAACAGGAAAAGACCTTGTAGCTACACTCCATTCGGAATTTGGGCGTATTAAGCTTTATGCAATTCAGATTAAAAAGGTTAAACTAATGGCTAGTGTTACTTCCAAGGATTCTTTGGGAGCCTTATTTTCACAACTACTTCAGGCCAGGGATGAGGAAATTGTTGATCCAGTAACTAACACCAAGAGATCGCCTGATGCTTGTGTTTTCGTTACGCCCTATGCTATTGCTCCATCAGTATGGAATAAATATCATATTAGATCAAAAAAATTAGATTATAATAATATAGAATTAGTTGATGGCAGCAAATTGCTCGATTTGATACAAAAACATATCCCTCATTTCTTGGACAATTTCAGTATGGAGGTTAGGTATAGATATCAGATTAATCGACATCTAAATAAAATCCCTGAATCAATTTTAGCTTTCGGTTTAACATCCGAATTAACTTTAGATAGCATATATGTTGAAGCCGCCTTAAAGCACTCAGATGAATTTTTTGAACTTATAGCAACGCGTCCATTATGCAAAGAAGGGAAAAAACTCATAACCATTGATAAAAAAGATATAGAGCGCTTAAATGAAATCGAAGCCTGGCTAGGCTGCAAGGCAAAAATTACTGATCCACCAGAGGTGATCTCAAGTGAAGAAGTTGAGGAACTCAACCTCAAAAAGAAATTAATACAACATAAATTTTCCATGAAAGTTATACAAATAGATCTTGATCCAATAATCCATGGACTCCAATTAAAACTTAGAGATTCACTTACTACTTTTCCCGAGATTTCTAAGTGTCTCACCGAAGAAGAATGTACACAGAAAGCCGCCTCTCTAATTCATGAACAGAAAAACCTGCGCAAGTTCAGGATGTTGAAACCGATTTGGGATAACTGGCTATATTTTGTAAATCGAAATCAAGAACCGGAATGGATACCACCACAATCTAGGATTCCCGCTGAATTGTTGGGTAAAATTTCACGTAACAAATACATTCTTGGTGAGCCTGGTGCGGGCAAGACTACACTTCTACGCCAATTGGCTAGAACTCTCTTGCATTCCTCAAATTCGGTACTTCCGATTTTTGTTCCATTGACGTTGCTGAAAGAAGCCTCAAAAGAATCTCTTCTTAGTGCGTGCATTCAGCAACTTGAGAATCAAGGCTACGAGTATGAAAGAGGTAGAATTTCACGTAAGAAAGTTTTATCTCAATTATCTTCAGGAGCCTTCGAGCTATTTTTTGATGGGATCGACGAATTTGGTTCTGACGCAGATGAACTAATGAGTAATATTGAACAATTGGCTGTCGAATACCCGAAATGTCGGATTACGGTGAGTTGCAGAAGTACATTCGTGCCACCAGAATTTCCAAGTGCTCTTTATCTCGCAGTTGTTCCATTTTCACATGATCAATTATCACAATTTATAACAAAATGGTTTTCATCGCAACCAAGCTCATTGAATGAGATAAACAAATGGTTTGAATCAAATCCAAAAATGCGAGAAGCAGCTTCAAATCCATTGGTCGCAGCGTTGCTTTGTTCTCTTTTTGACGTAGATGCGAAAATGCCATCCACTGAAGTTGAACTTTATGGGAATCGATTTGATTTGTTATTAGGCAAATGGGATCAAGCCAAGGGTATCCGCCGCTTGCCGAGTGAATTAGTAAAGCGATATTGGAAATTAATAATTGAATTGGCCTTTTTTATGCATATGGATGAAAAACGAATCGTATCCATGGAAAATGCAAAAGACATAGCAGAGCAGTACTTTTCTGCCGATTTTCACGGTTCTCCAGGGGACATGGTCTTGGATTGTGTTCACCGTGGGGTTCTTGAATACGAAGCTAATGGAGCCCTTTCTTTTGGCCATTTAACTTACCAAGAATATCTGGCTGCTAGAAATATTTGTATAGAGAATGATCTGATATTTATCCTTAATAAGATCACCGAACCATGGTGGTTCAAGACGATGAGTTTTTACTCAGCTATTAAAGAAGATATAACTTCTCTAATTCAATTAGCTATTGACAATAGATGCAATAAAGAGGTTGCTTTTCAGTTGTATAAACTTGCAAGTCGAGCTCCTTGGACTAAGATTGAAGTAATTTCAGAGCTAAAAAGAACTTATGATTTCAGCTTGTTTCCTATATCATTTCAAGATGAAGAAGCATAATATTGTATTTTTATAAAATAGAATGCTCTCTTCCTTCACAGTTTACCGCACTAATCATTTGGTGAACTCGTTCAGCATCTTGTGCCTGCGCGGACCAACACCCGGCCCATTTGATGTGGCGAGCGCCTGGTCGTTATGATCCACAGGTGCTGGACAGCGCTTGGGCTGAATCCCATCGGTCATCCTTCCATCGATTTTATTTTGTTTCTGGACGATGAAGACATTTCACACACGCACATTCCTCGTGTGTGTGAAAAATGGGTTTCCTCCGGAAAAATCCAAAAATCGGGTTTCCCTCATTTGCATCCAGCCACCTTATTATGATATTGAAAGGTATTCGCGAAAAGGATCCATGTCCGATTTGATTGTCTCCTGACATGCATAAAAGCCGAGTATAAAGGTGTTCCCAATTCAAGGGGGGAGGAGTCGTGGAAAAACCGAAACGCTTCTGGTCTGCGAAACGAGTGATGGAGAGGTGGGGAATGCACCATTGAGGAAGGCGGCGGAAAACAGGAACTCTGAGTAAGGCGAGGGTTACAATGGCGGAGAAACCAGAGACCAAGAAGGAGCAGGAGAAAAGGAAGACCGCGGTCGGGGAAAAGGCCGCCTCCGAAGACGGGAGCGTGCGTTATCTCAAGGGTAAGAAAAAGGTCCTGGTCATTGCCCCGCACGGGGCGAAGAAGGATGATAACTTCACCAATATCATTGCCGATGAATTGAATCGCGCTTTCGAGTTCTATGCCGTAGTCAACGACTGCTACAAGAAACCAGGGGGGGAAAAGGCAGATGAAAAGGCAAAAAGGCTCGACCTGAACAAAATTGAACATGCCGAGAAAATCCCTGATGATATGTACTTGGGATGCATAGATGAGTTCGCCAATTGGATTATCGAGGAATTTGGCGAGGCCATAATAATACACGTACACGGGATCAAGAACACCAACATAATGGAAGCTGGAGGCAAAGTCCCCAAAGACAAACTCAGTTATGACCCCGCTGAGCTGTGCGTTCTGTTGGGCTTTGGCCAGCACCGATACAATGAACAGCAGCGATACACGGCCAAAGAATCAACCGTCGAACTCCTTTCTCAACGCCTTGCGCAAAATGGAATGCCCGCAGCTGAAGCCCCCGTTGAACCTATTCAAGAGGAAGAGGGAGGCGAGAATATTTGGTACTGCGGCTCCGATACCACGCGTATGAACCAGTATTTCTATGATTCAGGATTGCCTGTCCAATCCATCCAACTCGAGATCCGAGAAAAAGGGTTCAGGACCAGCGAGGCAGAGGCCAAAGAGACAGCTCAGAAACTGGGCTGTGCTCTTGATGCCTTGGTTGAAAGCGAATCAAAATCGGATCTAGCAATTTTTCGGACAACGTTGTCCGAAAACCCAGAAGTCCGGCTTGTCAAGATCAAGGAGATCGACCTCTCTGATCGCACCTTTGAGGCCCGTGCCTCTGAATATGGTGTGGACGAGAAGGCCCTCGACATGCTTGTAGCAGACATTCGCCAGAAGGGAATCCTTCAGAATATCATTCTGAGACGGCACCCAGAGAAAGAGAAATACCAACTCATTTCGGGTTTCAGGCGGCTTGCCGCTCTCGAAAGGGTCGCCGGGGAAGTAGGGTTTCCCGAAAGGGAAGTGCATGCAAAGGTCTTCGAGTCGCTGACCGATGAAATGGCGCACGAAGTCAGCCTTTCCGAGAACATAGCCAGGAAGAATCTTTCCCTTTGGGAACTTGCCAATGCTTGTCGGGTGACCAGGGATGATCTCCTGAAGAAAGGCCGAAAACGAGGCCAGGTCGAAGCGTACTTGGCGGAGCTATTGAAGGTGAATGCGAGGACCGTTCGGCGATACTTAGCTGCCAGCACCATCCGGACCGATCAAATCCGCAGAGACCTTCACAATGGAGAGATCGATATTTCGATCGCCGCGATATTGGCGCGCGACGCCTTTGAAGACGAAGACCGCGAAGCCCTTCACAACTTCTATAAAAGGCACCCTATGCCTTTCCGGTCGTTTGACATAGTTGCCAAGAACATACTTAAGGTCGGAGAGTGGTCAAAGCTGTCGATCCCAGAAATTGTACGAATCCCAACAGCAAATGGCTTGCTCACCATGGATCCGGCTGAACTGGAGACGAAAGCACAGTACCTCAGCAACACGAGGAATAAGGCGATTCCAAGTGTGCTTGCTGAGGAAATCAATGACCTCAAAATGCCTGTGAACCGCCTCAAATCAAAGGATTTCGTAGTCCCTCTTCGGGAGAAGCTTGCCGAGACATCAAGCCAGATTCAAAGAAAGGTGTCGGGGTACTTTGAACGAAAGGGGCTGCAGGGTGGAATATCCATCAAGCTCGACATGGGTTCCGCTAGCGACTTGGTCAAGCTGCAACTTACAGTTCCACCGAAGAATCTCATATCTACGCTTTCTTACCTCAGCAAGAACCTTGAGCGGGATTTTTCGGCTATCGAGGAGCTATATAGGAATCCCCCAAAGCCCAAACGGGTGGAGCGCAAAGGCAAAAAAACCGACCTCCCTCCCAATACGGACATCGCATTCCTTGCGAGCCTCAAGGAGCTAAGGGAGGCCGCGAATATCCTCAAGAAAGGCGGCGGCATCACCCGTGAGGATGGAAACTATGGCGTTCTCATCAGGTCTACAGATGAAGGCAAGGTCCAGTTGAGGCGCGCCCACTTTGTTGATCTCCTGATCGACATTGAGGCGGTCATTCTGAAGGCGGGATTTTCAGCGGTCAGGTTGAGTGACCTTCTGGCTCTCAAAGGGCCTGCGGACGGCGAATGCGAGATCATTGGCATGACCGAACGAGCTGAGGGACAAGAGGATAGATGGGTCTTGAGGATTCGGATCGATAGGCCCACTTTCGATGTGAGTATTCAATCGCTTGATCCAAAGCCTCTGAAAACGCTCTTTGAGAAGCAGCCTTCGCCTGCTGAAAACATCGAGGTGGATGGGAGGCTATTGGCACGAGCCCTTGGGAAAGTCCTTCCCTGCATCAACCCCTATGTGGAGCGGACCTCCCTGACGGGTGCCTATTTCAGAATCGAGAAGAACCAACTCACGATAACGGGCACAAATGGGGTGATTTTCTCCGAGGTGACTGTGCCTCATGCCGGATGGACTGGTAAGTTGCAGGAAAAGATCGTCTCCTTTGGTACCGCCACGCTGGTGAAAGAAGTGATGGCAAAGAGCAGGGTGCCGGTCAAAGTAGGTTTCACCGATGAAAGGGCTGTCTTTCGCACCGAAGGAAAGGCTGTCAATGGAAGATTGGTCAAAGATGCCGCGTACCCCGATTACGTCAGCATATTCCGTGATTCCGCCGAATGCTCTTCTTTGGTGTTGCCGATCTCGGATCTTCGCGATGCCTTGGATTTGGTTGCAGCGTTCGCTGACCCTGAAGACAATTTCAGAACGACCCTCAAAACCAATAAGAACCGGCTCGAATTAACGAGCAGTGGCCAAACCTCACAAATACCGCTCTCTGATAAATCAGGGGAAATTGATCTCAATGTGAATGCAAAGTTTCTCGCAGGGCTGGCTAAAGGCTTAGAGGGAGATGCCACGGAGATCAGGCATGAGCATGGCACGAAGTACATCACTATTCATCCAGAGAGCGGTTCCCAAAGAGCCCTCCTGACGATTATAAGGAGGCGCTGAGATCGCAAGAGTACAATCCCCCTAGTTGATCGCAATCCTGGTAGTTAAATCATAAGAATAGTTTTTTGCCTGCATGAACCGATACGATACTGAAAAGACCTTAGAACCTTGATTCCTGAATGATTGAAGGCCGTCCCAGAATGCTATGACAAGTAATGCTCCTTTTCCGATTACGATTGATTGACTATGGCCTCGCACGAAGAAAAACGCATAAATTGGCACGCCCATGAGATTTTCAAGGCATATGCCTATGACTGCCCCGGGCTTAAGGTTTCTGTCCTTGATTGCGGTTAACTCTACTCCAGCGCGCTTTCAGGGACGAGAGGATGAACGGTATCGGGATCTATCGGGATTCGGCGTATGGTGCGTGCGCGGCATGTCTGGAACTGCTTAAAGAGTGGGGGTATAGGGTGATGAAACCAAACGGTGATTTATAATATTGGGGTGGTGATTAGGTGATCCCCCGCTGAAATTCTGTGTGCCTTGCGATTTTCAATTCAAATCTTCCTTTCCCCAGTGATAAGATCCATTTGACTTCCCACTCCGTCCCGCCTCTGGCATTTTTTGTCTCTCCCCTCAAATCACGAATCTGGCGCGTTCTGATTCATGGGTATAGCAGGGTTAGGGCCTGCACGAGATTTCGCAACCTCGTGGCTGTGGCGAGCGCCTGGCGTTTATGATCCACAGGTGCTGGGCAGCTCCTATGCTGAATCGCCTCGGTCATCCTTCCAGCGATTTTATTCGGAAAAACCAACATCCCGCTCTCTTCCAATATGTGCTTCTCCTACAGATTCACGCCAAATCGCGCTGAAAATTCCAGATCGATTCTAAAAAAACCCTCCAACTTACTGTTCATACCAATGTGAACAGAGATTGTATTGTTTTTTCAGTGCCTTAAGTTTAAGCACGCTAGCATTTGTGGTGTGTCTGCTGGATCCTTTTGACAAAAAATAACGAAAAATTCTCCCGATTCTGTCTAGCAAAAATCGATTTGTATTCTATGTAAGATGTGAATGCGATGACATTCCCAATAGTGGAAGGAGAGAAGTCCCGATTATGAACGACTGATTTCAAGATTATCGCGTTCGTCCTTTTAACCCTGGACAGGTGTTGAGACCACCTAACGGAGACATCCAAAAAAATTCACTATGGGTGTTGTCAGAGTCTCCTCACGGAACCTTTCCGTGTGACAAACCAGGAAAGGACGAAGTAATGGATAGGAATTTTATTAAAATCAACTCAATTATTGAGGGTTTTACCCCTCGACAGACAGACGAAAGAAAGGAGGAACTAAGGGACAGTATCGCCAAGGTAGGATTGTTGGAACCTCTCCTGGTCCGCAAGAACGGATCGGTCTATGAGATCATCGACGGAATTCGACGGTTTCGCGCGGTCAAGGAACTGGGTTGGAAATCCGTTGAGTGCAGAGTCATTGACGCAGGGGAAGAAATAACCTCTCGGATTGCGTATGTAAGGAACACCGAACGACGCAATTTCAGTATCCTTGAAGACGCGATTTTTCTCCAATCCGTAAAGGAGAGGTTCGGGTACAACAACGAGGACTTGGTCAGACAGGGTTACGCACTACATCGTGCGACCATCGACAACAAACTCAGTCTTTTAGACCTTCCTGAAGAGATCCGAGACAAAATCACGCATGGCGGTCCCCTCACCGCATCCAAGGGATACGAAATCGCGAGGATCCAGGACGAGGACACACAACGTCAACTCGCGAGCGAGATCGAGGAAAAGGGCCTTTCCTGTCGCGAGATCAAGGACAGGGTTCGATCTCTGAACGTTTCGAGGAAACGCACAGAGGAAGAGGGTCCCGATCCGGTGGAAATTCCCGCAGGTCAGATCCCAGGTGTCTACTTCAAGGATTCGCAGGACATGGCGGAACTTGCGGACGGGTCTGTAGGTTTGGTGGTCACGAGTCCCCCATACGGGGTTGGTATGGAATACGAGAAGGGTGTTTCTTTCGAAGACCACCTTAAGGTTCTGGACGGGGTCTTCAAGGAATGCGTACGGGTCTTGGTCCCCGGGGGAAAAATATGCGTGAACGTCGGGGACATCCTCACGTATGGAAGTCGCGTGCATGGGAAACCCGAGATTGAACTCATCGGTCATCACATCCACGGTATTATGCACAATCACGGTATGCGATTGCGTGACCGCATCATCTGGGAAAAAGGTCTCAACTGGGTGAATAACCCGCAGGTCTCATACCATCGAAAGATCCAGCACACCTCGTATCGCATTCTCAATAACTTTGAATACATCTTCGTCTTTGAGAAAGAGGGGAAGAGAGAGGTTCCGTTCGACGTCGAGACGGAATCCAAGATCTCGAAGGAAGAATGGAAGTCCTTGGTTCCTGGGGTGTGGAATATTCGTCCGGTATGCAAACAAAAAGACCATCCTGCGCAGTTTCCTGAAGAACTGCCTCGACGATTGATCCAAATGTATTCCTACAAGGGCGACTTGGTTCTCGATTGTTTCGGTGGGACCATGACAACCGTAAAGGTCGCGAGGGAACTCGGTAGGAAAGGGGTCGGTTACGAGAAAAACGAGTGCTACAAATCCGCCATCATCAAGAAACTCGGGATCACGGAAGAGGACTTGAAAAACGCGGAACCAGTCAGGGACAAGGTCATCCCCTCGGGGGGTGACCCCCGACCCGTACTGGACGGTCTCAAAGACACGATTGCCGAGGTGTTGAACGCGAGTGAGAAGAAAAACGCGCGGGTTTCCCGAGTGGTCATCCCCCTCAAGGGTCCCGTATCCAAAGAGGACGTTGAAATAGAGTGGGCCGAGGACTTCCCAGATCCAGCTGAGCCGGATAATCACGAGCCATCTGCGCCAGTGGACGACACCGCCTCGCCACTCCTGCCTGCAAAGTGCCACGCTATCTCCCAACAGGTTAACAAGGTCATTCTTGGCGACTGCTTGGAGAAGTTGAAGGACTTGCCTGACGACTCCGTTGATCTCTTGGCGACCGATCCCCCTTACGGAATTAAATTTATGGGGAAGGATTGGGATAATGCTGTTCCAAAAATAGACATATGGAAACAATGTCTAAGAGTCCTGAAGCCAGGCGCATTAATGTTCGTTATGTCAGCTTCAAGGCAGGATTGCTTAGCACGAATGATCGTTAATATTGAAAACGCAGGTTTCAAGGTTGATTCATCTTCACTCTATTGGACTTACGCAACAGGGATTTCAATGGGCAATAATGTAGGTAAAGCTATTGATAAAAAATTCGGAGCGAAGAGAAAAATAATTGGACGAAATCCCAATAGCAGGGAAAATTGTGACAAAAGCAATACGATCTATGAGAGCGGGACCGTAGAGAAAACAGCGTATATTACAGAACCAGCTACACCTGAAGGAAAGAAGTTCTCCAAGGCTTATAAAGGATTTCGACCCAAGCCTGCCGTGGAGGTAGTTATTGTAGCAATGAAACCTATAGAAGAAAAAACGCTTCTGGCTCAAGCCTTGAAAAACGGAAAAGGAATAGCATGGTTAGACGATTGCCGCATTCCATATGAAGATTCTTCTGACGATACACAAGTAAAACAGGGTGTTAGCGGAAACGGAAAACATGAAACCGGCCTTATTTGGGAGAGAAAGAAAACCATTAAAAACAATTTTTCTTGTGAAGGAAGGTTTCCTGCCAATTTGCTCATATCCGACGACGTCTTACAAGATAACAGGAAACATCCAGGAGGTTCATTTCCCGCGAGAAGAGGCAAGACAGATCACTTTGGGTTAAATGAAATGAGAAGCGAGCATGTTGGTTGTATCGGCGACAAAGGCGGTTTCTCCCGATATTTCTCGCTTGACGCTTGGGTAGAAAAAAATCTCCCATTTTTGATAGTGCCGAAGCCTTGTCGAAAAGAGAAGGACGCAGGGTGCGAGGAGTTGCCAATAAGAGAAAAGGATACGAGATCAGATACAGCCAAAGGAGCAATGAAAGAAAAAGGGTTAAAGCCAGGAAGGAATGTCCACCCGACAGTAAAACCTGTCCGATTAATGTCCTACCTCATCACCATGGGGTCTCGTGAAGGGGACGTGGTCCTGGATCCTTTCTGCGGGTCCGGCACGACCTGTGTTGCGGCAAAGATACTGAACAGAAAGTTTATCGGCTTCGAATTGAATGAACAGTATCACGAAATCGCAGAGAAGAGAGTAAACCACGCTGCCGTAGCTAAGGCCGCGTAGAATTCTGAATGAAAGGAAAAATCAAAACATGGCAATAGAACACAAAATTCGAACCAATCGCAAAGACGGATACAGACATGTGAAGTTGACACCGCTGAGAGCCATCCGGTTTCAATGCATCGAGTGCATGAATTTTCAGGCGAAACTCGTCGAAGGTTGTACGGCGTCGCATTGTCCCCTGTATCCCTTTCGATTGGGGAAGCAGTAGTCCAGGCGTTGCTCAGATTTGCTCTCAGACCCCCCCTTTTTAGGGGGGGTTTTGAGACGAGAATCGACGATCACCCCCCGACGCATGGTCAGGTATGGCTTGGTTGAAAACAACGCAAAATTGTCGAAAAAATGGTGGGTTTTTATTCCCGATAAGCAAATAGGAAGATTCCCATCAATATTCAAAAAAATAATGTCTCAAATGTCATTTTCTGTCTAGCAAAATCGAAATTGTATTCTATAACATACTATGTGGGCGTCAAGGTTGATAATGTAAATACAAAATTCGTTATGGAAGGTGATTCAAATGAGAGTTTTGAGATTAACCGCGAAAATTGAGAGTCATATGCCAGAAAACGTTATGAACATAAGCGCCAGACACCCATTTTTGCGGTCTGATCGACGCCACAATCGATTGTCGTATCCCCACGTAGGGTTTGGTATAGCCAGTAAGGATAAAAACGATTGTGGAAGAAATAAGCGGGTTCTTTGGACCCGTAAAATAAATGGAAAAGGAGAAAAAATATTATGGGTATATTTACAACATGGGCATTCATCGATGAACTCGGAAAGGAAGAGGCACTCGTGTTACACTTGCGGTGCAATTTTTTCCCACCTTGGACAGATTTAGATAATGTTATCAGGTGTGCGAGAGAGGCGTTGGTAGCCGCGGAACAAGAGGATTACGAAAGGCTTATTTGTCTTCAGCCGAGAGTAAACCCTGATTTCCGCATACCAGCAACAAAGGTAATAGACGATCTTAAGTTAGAGCTATTTACAAAATAAGAAAAATGTATTCGGCGAAGATTGCTCTTGCCTAAAAAAAAATTGGGGGGTTTAGTCTATGTTTCAGAAAACTTTTAGGTTGGCGGGCGTCACATTCAACAACGCTCAACAGAACATACGAATATTCGGGTGCAAAGATATAGGCAGTTTCGCCCTAATCAGGGATCCGAATAATCCTTATGATCCAAACGCCATCCGGGTGGAATTGGCCGGGTGCTTACTCGGTTATATCCCACGAGCGGATGCAGAGGATTTGGCTCCACTGATGGACGCCGGTAGGCGGTTTATCGCCTTTTTCGTCTCACGCAATGAGCACCCCTTGTTCGATACGGTCGGGCTGACTGTTCGGGTCGAGGAAGTGCTGCATCAAGAGGCGGCGTGATACGACATGAGAGATGGCAAAGGTGACATTTGACCTGGCGGTTTGTTTATCGAGAGAGCGAGTGTCACCTCGCACAATAAATTCATTAGGAGGTAAAGGACTATGAGTAGATCAGAACAAATTTACAGCATTGCTGAGGCCGCGAGGTTGTGCGGCGTCACGGAAAAACAGATCCGGCACTGGGAGTTTAAAAAACACATCCCAAAACCGGACCGGGTGATCTGCGGCAAAAGGAACTACCGCCAGTTCTCGGAACTGGATTTCAGGTTGATCCGCCGTATCAAAGAATACCTGGACGAAGGGTACACCCTCGCTGCGGCCTCAAAGAAGGCCGTCGAAGAAAATCTGAATGGAAAGGAGGGAGAGCGAAATGGCCGATAATCAAAAGTATTGTCCGCTGATAAAGCAAGCCTGCATTGGCAATCAGTGCGAGTTTTATCACGGCATCCTGAAAAAATGCCACGTCTCGGTGCTTTCATATAACGTCTATCGCCTGACAGAAGGGCTGATTCCGAAATCAGGCACCGGCAAGAAAAAAGAGACACTACCCCTTGGGAAAAACCAAGGACCCATCGCGCAGTCCGGGCTGCCGTTTTGACAGGAGGTATTGTGAGGAATGAATTTGGTGGATTTTGACAGAGGTTTTTTCATCTTTGACAAGAGCTGGATCTATGACAATGAGTTCGTGCGTTCTCTCAGTCATGCGGAATTCAGAGTGTTGGTCTATCTACTTTCTTCCACGCTCAAGTTAAACAAGAGATCTAACAAGAGTGGAAGGGGTAAGAAGATTGCGACAATATACAGAAATAATGGCACCCTGTTCGTGAATGTTTCACAGCGCACCGTCGCTGAAAAGTGCAACATGAACAGGGTAAGCGTTCATCGTGCCATGCGCAAATTCACGGACTACGGAGTTCTGATCAAGGTGCCTGATATCGAGGGAAATGGTGATTGTCATATCATCGGTTTCAGCACCAACAAAGAAGGAAAGCATGACTATTTTCTTGTGGAATCCAGCTTCATCCGTTCGGGCGAAAAACTGCCTGGCCATTTCAAGAGCTACTTCCAGAATCACTATGAGGATAATAAATTTCCTGTGACTGGTATTTGGAAGCAACTATTTGAGGCTGAAGATGAAGACCTCTGTCATGGGATGGTGGCTTCATAGTGCAACATGGGTGGCTACATAGTGCAACATGGGGTGGCTACATAGTGCAGCCTATAAAGTATGTTTATAAAATATGTATTTTAATTTATTTCGCTCACGCGAAATGTGCTGCTTCAAAAAGTTCTAGCTGCTCCAAAGAGATTCTTTGAAACAGCCCGGTTTTTAGAGCCACAGCCATGGCGCTCTGGGAGCCCAGGAAACTGCCCCACTCAATTTGGTGTGAGACACCAATTTGAAGAGCCACCAGCGAGGGGGGTCACGACGACCCTCTCGCATCCCGCACCAGCCAATCCAGTGATTGATGCCGCACCCGTGATGCGATGCGATGCCAAGTCCTGAAATGACTGATCGCCGCCC
>Ga0209163_1001045_pt1 | contig 35310 bp, 29 predicted proteins | sample MTBAKSrepl2MetaG_FD_187457 | JGI IMG/M metagenome (GOLD analysis project Ga0209163, IMG submission 187457) | Enrichment culture microbial communities om Arthur Kill intertidal strait, New Jersey, USA, that are MTBE-degrading - MTBE-AKS2 (Arthur... | ecosystem: Environmental > Aquatic > Marine >...
TTATGTTTCCTTCTTTTTTAACCGTGACATTAACCGCAGAGCTTCCATGATTGGCTACCATTAGCCAGTCTCTCATTCCTGTCTTCAAATTGTCATACCAGGGGAATATCCAGTGAGTGGAAACATTTTCAATAGGCGCTCCCATTAATTCATTAAGGCTGCCGCATCCACAATGATCACGGGCATAACTGATTATGCCATTTGCTATCCCTTGCGCCGCCAATTGGCGAAAGTTCGGGTCTTTTAATAAGGCTTCTTCGGTTGGATTTGAAATAAACGCCACTTCGGCAAGGGCTGATACCATATTTGTATTACGAAGAACATAATAATCGCCAAAACGAACCCCGCGATCATAACGATTTATTTGTGCCAATAAAGCCTCGTGTATATAGCTAGCTAACAATTGACCTGCAGCGGAATAGTAATAAGTCTCAGTACCGTTAACACCGGCATTTGAATATGCATTATTGTGAATAGAAACAAAGATGTCTACATAATTATTATTTGCCAAATCAGTCCGCGCTTTCAGGTCATCAGTAAGATTTACCACACCGTCCCCATTCCGATCAATCCAGGGAACATTCACAACCGAATCAGTAGTCCTGGTCATGATGACATAGTAACCGTTAGCTACAAGCAAATTATAAACACGAAGGGAAATATCAAGATTCACATCTTTTTCCAACAATCCGGTCGGACCGGAGGCTCCGGTATAAATACCGCCATGTCCGGGATCAATGCAAACCCTCGGTATCGCATATGCTACGGAAGGAGTTAGAAAAACACATACTAGAAAAAGTAAAAATAATACTCTTGTCCTTGCCTTCATTTCACGTGCCTCGCAATTATAAAACTATCTTCACTATTACTGTCGACTTTTTTCAATGGTTTTCTTAACCCATCGGAACTGTAAGAATATATCATGTCCTACTACAAATATTAGTTTGACTTAATCTTACTCTCGTCGCGAGAGAAAGATTTGCTTAGATCAAAATTGCTGTTTGGCACATCCAGAGGATGTCCCTCGGCAAGGAACATCACTTTATCAACTGATGGAAATTCTGTTAATGTATTTACAATTGAATATATGGCAAATGTCTCGCCTGTACTTCCTTCTGGATAATCAGCTTCAAAGTCTTGATTGAAATTGACTTCAGCTATGCCATCTTTTATTTTTACACTCAAAACCTTAGCTTCCTGGGGAAGAGTAGGATAATGACCTGCTTCTTTTGGGCCCTTGATAAGCTCTTCAACCGCTACTTTGGCTATGTCCGCTGAATTCGATACTTCTCTTTTTTCCGGAACCAAGAACATTGCTTGCTCATCGGAAAAATAAAGTGTGATCACCTTTGTTCCTTGTACCGATTGCCCGTCTTCCTCTTCACCTTCCTTTTCTTGATCTTCCTTCTCAGTCTTTACTTCCTTCTTTCCATCCTCATTCGAATCATCATTCTTAGGAAGACATCCCGCTATTAAACATGTAAAAAGAAGCGCGATAATTACACCAATCATAAGCTTTTTCGACTTAGCAATAAGAATTGTCTCCATAGTTCCTCCAATGAGAATTGTCAGGCAAAGCTTCATATGTGTAGTCTTAAAAAACTTAGACTTCTAAACCTTAATATATTACTACATTCTTACAGATAGTTCCATTCCCCGGCTAAGTCAATTCGGCAGGATATTGTATTAAGCATTTCATGCTCTATAACGATTATATTTGCCGGAAGTTACGCATATAAATATCTGTTCATAAACATTCCATCCACAGTCCAACAATACATCTTTAAATAGTTATCTGCTTCTCCTCTAAAACCGGTTGTGGTATGATTTCTCAGTATGCGGACTGGGAGGACTATTGGAATTGGTATCAATTATTTTAATAAATTGGAACGGAAAGAAGTTTATTGAGGGTTGTTTGAATTCAATTAGCAAGCAGGATTATAGCTCTATAGAAACCATAGTAATTGATAATACTTCACATGACAGGTCGCCTGATATTGTCGAAGAAAAATTTCCGGAAGTAAAACTTATCAGAAATAAGAAGAACCTCGGTTTTGCCGGCGCTTTTAATCAGGGAGTAAAGGCAGCAAAAGGAAGTTTTGTTATCTCTTTGAATCCTGACGTATATCTTGAATCCGACTATGTCAGAGAGATGGTAAAAGCAGTTAACAAAGATACTAAAATTGGCTCGGTTTCCGGTAAATTATTGCGTCAGGCAGAGGAAGAAGAAGGCATAATTGACTCAACAGGCCATATTATGTTTAAAAACCGGCTGAGCAGAAACAGGGGTAATGATGAGAAAGACGAAGGCCAGTACGATCAGGAAGACTATATCTTTGGAACCTGTGGCGCAGCCGCTTTATATAAAAGAGAAATGCTGGAAGATGTAAAAATCAACGGTGAGTATTGCGATGAAGACTTTTTTGCATTCTGGGAAGACCTTGATTTGGACTGGAGAGCGCAAATTAGAGGTTGGTCCTGTTTCTATACTCCCTATGCTGTAGCTCATCATTTCAGAGGGGGAATTCGTAAACCTAGACCAAAAATAATCGAAATCAGCAATTACCGAAATCGTTACCTGGCAATCATAAAAAACGATTCAATTACCGGTTTGATATTGAACGCGCATCATATATTGTTTACCGATACATTAAAAAGCGGGGCTCTCCTTCTGAGGTGTCCGGGTGCATTATTGGGTTGGATACAGGTAATTAAACTATCTCCAAAGATGCTCTCAAAGCGTAGACAAATTCAAAGAAACGCCAAAGTGAAACCAAGAGAGGTCGAAAAGAAATGGTTTCAAAGCTTTAATTATCCTAACTGGATAAGAAAAAATATTCTTTCTTGATAACCAGATAAACGCCTATAGTGAATTATGAATAATTGCGGATAGATATACTGATATTTTGGAACCTCTATTTTTATAAACTAGTAGCAACCTTCACGTTTTACGGTGGCATTACTGATAGTATTTTGAGTACTGGGATTGGCAATCATAACCCAATCTTTCATACCCGCACTCACCTGGTCATACCACGGAAATATCCAATGAGTAGAGTAGTCGGATTGAGCAATACCCATAAACTCATTAAAGCTTGTCCGGTAATGCACTCTTTGACTAACAGCCACTGGCTGATCGGAAGAAACTTGAAATGGTCCGCCATAAATACCTGAAAAGCTCGGAGTCCAGGTTTGATTTGGCTGTACTGTCTGAGTAGCAATAGTATTGCCTTCTCTCTTTATGGAAACTTGAGCAGCACTTTCTCCGGCATTCGCCACAATTACCCAATCACTCATTCCACTACTCTTTTGATCATACCAGGGGAAAGTATAATTAGTGGAAAGTGATGTTGCAGGAACTCCGGCAACTTCATTAAAATTGGTGTTATAGTAATGAACTCTTTGACTGGCCGCAATTGGGATATCGGAAGTAACTCGCAAAGGACCGCCATACTTTTGAGAAAAAGACGGGGTCCAGCTACTTTTTGCTGGAACTTCAATATCCGACGCGAGAGTTTCACCCTTGAGTGCAACTGATACAGTTGCCGCAGAATCGTTCGGATTAGTTACAATTAACCAGTTTTTCATATTAGGATTTAGCTGATCGTACCAGGGAAAGACAATATTGGTCGAAAGTTGTGACTCTGGAATTCCGATTATTTCATTGAAACTATTGAACAGGTGGACTCTCTGACTAGCTCCAACAGGGATATTCGAAGTAACTTCAAGAGGCCCATCCATTTGACCTGCGAAACTTGTTGCCCAGGTCTTATAAGGCAATATTTGCTGACCGGAAACAAGAGATTCTCCGCCCAGGCTTACGTTAACCGTTGCCGTGCTTCCATTGGTATTAGTTACCAGAAGCCAGTTCTGCATTCCGCCACTCTTATTGTCATACCAAGGAAAGATAAAATGAGTTGAAAGTTTGCTTTCCGGTATCCCCTCTGTTTCATTAAAACTATCGTAATAGTGAACTCTCTGAGATACTACTGACTGCTGATTTGTTCTTACCTCAAGTGGTCCTCCCTTTTTCCCGCTAAATGACGGAGTCCACGTTTTTACCGGATTCACCGGGGCATAAGAAAGTGCTTGTATTCTAACAGGGCCTGTACTGTAATTCTTATTTGAGCCAATGCCGTCTGATGAGTCTATGTAAACATATTGAAGCCCTGCAAGAGCAGGCCTGGTATCCCAATTATAGGTATTAGTGCCACTTTGTTGATTGATGCCAGAGGCAATCAGTGTACCATTATAACCGGAATTATTATTATCGTAATATAGGCTTACTGTTGTCGGCAGAGGCGCGTTCTTGTTCTCTTCCCATTTTATCGGGAAAACAGTGGTAGCCTCGTCATCAGCACAAAGCTTGACATAATCCAAGGCAAAATAACGGTTGGTAATTGTTTCTAACGGATCAAACCGCATTACATTAACATATCCGTTCCAACCAATCGATCCTCCTTCAAGAGCAGATTGTTTAAGATCAATAGTGTAAGTCCACCACATCGGATAGGTAACTATATCCTCTGATGTCTGAAATGTATATGGATTCATACCCGACTGACCCCAAATAAAGCGGGTCATGGTTCCATCTTGTAGGTCAAAACTACCATCATAGGTAAAACGAAATGTAAGCCGATGATAAATACTTGTATTGATTGAAGTAGGTAATCGCAAGTATAGTGTGGGATCATTATTCGTAGATACTCCTCCGACAAAGGTGCCATTGCTTCCCAGGCCTGTAACATTTGAAGAAGCGGCAATATCGCTTACCTGACTCATATCCCAAGGATCGCCATAGACAGTAGCAAAGTCCTGACCGCCCTGATTGTCGGGATCAGTGATTACCGGGAGAGGAAGCTGACTCACCTCAAAAGATACCGGTGTTGTCGTATTTCCCGACTTCTGAAAATAGAAATAATAAGTACCCGGTGCGTAACGGGAAACATCCATTTGGTAAGTGTTTGTAGGATTACTCTTCATGTAAGTAATGTAATCTTCATTTCCGCTTTGAGGAGTACTGTCTTCATCAACCCACAGCGAAACATAGGAGTTTATATTTGAATCTGTCCATTGGATGGTTACCTTGTTATCGTCTGTCTCACTTCTCTTTAACTTCACCCAATCAATAATAAAACTGACATTTGCCGCTGATGCCGGATCAAATCGTAAACCGATAGGGTTCCCGGTCCAATCGGGATTTGAGCTCAAAGGTATTTCGTATGTTCCCCAGCCAGCAGGAATTCCATAACTAGTCACTCCGAAGTCAGTCCATACTTGATTGTAGAACCAATAGATTTGTATAAAAGTGAATTCAGAAGCGTACATACGCACACTAATAGAGTCATATTCGCTCGTATTAATAGGGTTGATTAATCCATCTTTACCTGTTGGTATTGATTCAAAAGTGGCAGGATGAACTAAAAAGAATGATGAATCATTGGTGTTGGTTATACCTGATAGAGTCCCGCTACCAACATTGAAATTGGATATACCGTACTTGTGTGTTCCTCCGCCCGCAACGTCTGTTATCTGTGACATATCCCAGGGGTCAGAGAAATGCTCCATCGCATAGTCATTGACCTCAGGAACCACTGCGGTCCCATCCGCAGGAGAGGTTACTACTATTCCCGGTATTTCTGCTTCAGCCTTCTCTTCTAACATAAAACCAGAAAACACTATCATCAATACCAGTAAAACAGCTGTTAGTACACCGACTAGCCTTTTTGCTCCTGTCGTAAATCTACTCATATCTCTGCTCCCTTTGAACTTGTTCGCTTGCGAAAGCAAGCTTCGACTATTTACTTTATAACTCAATCTTGGCTAACCGAAGTATCCAGCACACAGGTATTCTGAACTCCTATTTTATATATCGGCTTTTTAACCTATCTCATTTAGTTACAATTTCATCAAACAAGAGAAATAGAACTGTTTATCGATAAACATATGCATATAAAATAGAAGAGCTAGGATAATCGAATTCGGGATCTTAATTTACCTGCGAATTAAAACAACGTAGTATTAATACACTTGTTTTAGCGCAATATCTGCAGATTCTGAGGGTTGTCACACTTTTGAGGGTTTAATTTGGTTTCTTAATTTGTGGCAGGGATTTCCTTGTTGGTTCTCAGGATTCTAATAAGTACGAATATATTCGATCCCAGTAATAATAGGGATGTTAGGACAAGTATCTTTACTACCTGGGCTAAATCATTATGAAAAAACCAGATGGCTCCTATCTCAAAAAACGTGCAGGGAATCAGGATCCATATAAACTTTAATTGGTGGATTGACAGGAAGTAATACATTAATATATTCGCCATAGCGAACAAGGTCATTGCCGCTCCAAATAATCCAATTAACGGCGCTCCCGCAGCAAATTTTGCCCCGAAAAAGACAGTTATCATAAATCGGGGAAACAAGAAATAAAATACGGTTATCAGACCGCATATACCGGCAACAATCATGAGGCTTTTCCATAATACCGACGAAGAATCCTGTTTTAAAGCATGTAATTCCGATGTCTTTGGAAACATTACCATGGCGATCGCCATAGGCAAAAATAGTACTATTCTTCCCATAAGCGCCGCCGCCGAATAATACCCGGCCTCCTTCGCCAGGAAAAAGTGCTTAACCAGACTGATATCGAATTGGGTCAAAGCGGTAAAACATAACACGGTAACGAGAGTGGGCCAAAAATATTTATAAATTTCCCCTGAGTTTATCTCAGCATCTTTCTCCTCTCCTTTTAATAAAAATGCTAAAGGAAGAAAGAGTATGGAAAGGGCAATAATATTTGATAAAGCGCAAGCGCCTATAGCGCCGTTTACTCTGAATCCGAGCCATACCAGAACTACAGCCGAACCCAACCGCAATGCGGCCTCGGCAAATATACTTACTCCCAACTGTCCGAATTCCTGCAAGCCCTGCAGCACACCCCAACCAACGGGAAGCACCACGGAAGCAAGAACCGCGCCGCCCAGAATAATAACCGGAACTGGGGAAGAGATTTTAAGAAAGGACGCTATAAAGCCGCTTCCGAATCCAATCGCCAGAAAAATAAGAAAACCATACATAAAAAGTTTCTGCATAGCCCGATGATTTAAATACCGCACCTTCCCCAGCTCATTGTGCGCTTTAAACACCGCCACAAACTTAGATATAACTGTTCTAAGGGCATCCTTTGCCGGAGTAGAAATAATGAAGTACAAGGACAATAGAGAAGCCAGAGCACCATAATCAGCGGGACCCAGCATTCTGCCCATAACCAAATGAAAGAGATAGTTGCATACATTTGCCGCTGTCGTAGCAACAAACATTAAAATCCCGTGTTTATAGATCTCATCGACTTTATCCAATAACTTTAGCTTCATTCTTGATATGTACGATTTCCTGTACTTTTCTCCTCTCTTGATAAATAATTTACCTGGCGCTAAATAAGAGGTCTGATCATTCTCCAATACAGTGACAGACAAGGGTTTACCAACCTGTCAAGAATAGGATTGGAAATATCCGAAAACTGTATCCTTGACGCGAAAAGTTTCACTATTTCCGAATCATTTACCGTTCTTTGCCTCTGTGTTACCTTCCGCTTTTGCATTATCCTGCCAAAATTACCGATCAGATAGCCATATCCTCTTATTTTCAAGAAGAACCACCCGCCCAGAAGCGAGTAGAACCACAGCCCTGACTCCATAAATAATAGAGCGGGTAGGATAAGAAAAAGTGTTTTCAACCTGTAATTTTTCAATAATATAATAAACCGGTTTCTTTCCATGAGGTAATACTTTTGTTTACTCTTCTCAAAGGAGTACTTATGATACATTTTCGATTTGGGAGCAAACACTACCCTAAATCCTCTGAGCCTGGCCTCCCATCCAAGATCGAGATCCTCATGGTACATGAACAGATCCTCATCGAACATGCCGACTTTTTCAAACAATTCTCGTTTCACCAGGATAGAAGCGCCACTGCCATATGGTATATCCCTCTGTTCGTCAAATTCGGGCTTATCTTCTTCCATATAGTGCCCGCAATAACCGAAACCCAGAAATTGTATCTCATTACCTGCAGTATTTAAAACATCCTGTTTATCAAATAAGAGGATTTTAGACTGACAGATACCTATTTTTTGATCACTCTCAGCGGTTTTTACCAGTTCCTCCAGCCAGTCTTTTTCAACCGAGGTATCATAATTCAGAAGAGCGACATAATCCGCGCCGTTTCCTAGCGCTTCTTTTATACCTATATTATTGCCCGCGGCAAACCCTAAATTATCTTTATTCTTAATTGCCTTAAGGCGGGGGAAATTTTCCTGGGCGAGCTCTACTGAACCATCTTTTGAACCATTATCAACCAATATGACATCATAGTTCTCACACGTTTGATTAAAAACTGTACTGAGGCAATCCGGCAGGTACTCAATTCCATTCCAATTGACTATAACAACTGCTGCTTTTGGTGCAATATCTTTATTCTTCATTAAACTTTCTCAAGGCTTCTTTCCGGACAATCTCGGTTATTTCTTTCTCAACGTTTTCTATCTTGGCATATAACCGATAAATGGAATAAAACAAAGCGACTATACTCAAACTAACAATTGCGTCAAGGCCACGTCTAAATCCAATAAACTTGGCAAAGTAGTCAGTTACCCCGGGAATGAAAACAATTACAATAATGGAAATCCAAATAGCACACCAAAACAGAAATTCACCAAAGGATACTTCATTCTTTCTGACCCGTATGGCAACCCTGCTCAGAGCAAACAGACAAAAGACGGTAACAAATAATTTAACCAGCATTTTTAACCTTTCAACCTCTTCATTATCAGCTTAGCAACAATATTGAAACCATTCCAATTGCTCTGCCCTTTTGCCAATGAATATTCGGTATAGACTGACTTAATCGGAACTTCTTTTAGTACCAGTTTATGCTCGCCAGTTTGTTTGATGAATTCTGATGAGACTTCCATCTTATTGCTGGTGATATTTATTTTTTGAAGAGCCGTTTTGGAGAATGCCCTTAAACCCGATTGGGAATCTGTCGTCCAGGTCCCAAATAAGAAATAGGTAATTAAAGACAAGCCCCAATTACCGATAATACGGCTTTTGGGCATTCCTTTGGTATCTAATAGCCTGGAACCTATAACCACTTCAGCCTGGCCTTCTCGAATAGGCTTAGTGACTTTTTCTATATCTTCCGGCGCGTGTTGGCCGTCTGAATCAAAAGTCACGGCTACATCGGCATCAGTCAATTTCGCATATTCCAAACCGGTCCCCAGAGCTCCGCCAAGACCACGGTTAATATTATGACGCAGTACCGTTACATCATAATTGCTAGCAATCCTATTGGTGTTATCAGAAGACCCGTCATCAACAACTACTGTATCGATATCAGCAAAACCTTCGATGTTTTGCGGAATGCTCTCTATAACTTCACCGATAACTTGCTCTTCATTGTAAGCCGGCATAATCACTACAAGCTTCATCACTACTCACCCGTAAATTAATGTCATAAATCCAATTAATAACTATAAATCGTTAATGCCATTTGCCCATTGAGATTACAGGCAGTTAATCTCGTATTCACTCCTAAAAACTGGTAATTATTTCGTGAGATAGCGTAACATATCAAGAAGTAAAAATAAACCCCAGATGCTGCTTGTTAAACAGAAGCTGCTAGTCTGATTACCTAACTTGGGAAAGTTAAAAGCAGGATTTAGAAGGATACTACTTCGCCAGTTTGATGAAGATCAAGTTGTGACGATGGAACTGTCCAGACATTTATCCATTTATAGCCAAAGTACTGGAAAACCTGAGAAGAGGAAATCGATCTTTTCTTTCCTTCTGAGATTACATAGATAACGGGTGAGCTAGAACTTTTAACCAACAAACCCTCCCTAAACAAAACAATGGACCCTGCGGTATAACTATCAATTTCAGTATCTTTCGCTGCCACTACCTGAGTCCATTTAAACCGAGACTCAAAAATTTCAACCGATGGGACATGTTTCTTTTCCCCATTCTCAATATAGTATACGTCCGGACTTGCTCCCTTTATTAATGTGCCATCAGGATGGTCACTTGTGCTATCGATTACAGCTCCTGTCGGATGATAACTAAGTTGAGAGGCTGGAATATTCCAAATATTCACCCACCAATATCCGAGACTTTCAAACACTTCAGCAGATTCTATAGGCCTTTTCTGGCCATTGGATATCACATAGACAACTGGTGAATTGGAGCTTTTTGCCAGCAAGCCTTCTCTAAACAAAACATTGGATCCTTGCGGGTAGCGCCCGATTTCATAATCACTTGCTCTTACTACATCTTCAAATTTGAACCGGGATACAAAAATCTCCCAAGTAGGAATATGTCTTTTCTGGCCATTTTCCAGATAGTAAATAGCCGGTCCTGATCCCTTGATCAATGAGCCATTCGGGTGAGTAACATTAAGTCTAAACACTGCTTCAAGCAGGTTAATTCTTCCGTATCCGTAGTAATTATCTCTCCCCGGACTACCGAGATCGACAGCAGTAGAAGTAATCAAACTCTCGATATCGGCAGGCGTTCTTGAAGGATCTTGAGACATTAACAACGCCGCCAATCCAGCCACATGGGGTGTTGCCATCGAGGTTCCGCTAGCAAGCGCGTAAGAAGCTTCTGCTCTATACCATGTGCTGGCAATACTAACGCCGGGAGCGGATACATCCACCGAGGAATTGTAAGTAGAAAAACTTGCTCTATTATCATTCTGATCGGTTGCTCCGACCCCTATGACATTAGCGCAACCCGCCGGATAGATCATCGTGCTATTGCCGGTGTTCCCCGCTGCCGCGACTACGGTAACACCTCTGCTGTACGCGTAGGTAACCGCCGATTGCATGCTGCTGGTGTAGTAGGAACTACCCAGACTTAAATTAACAACTTTTGCACCATGATCGGCCGCATAGATTATTCCGCTGACAACATCCGACAGATAGCCGCTACCGGATGAATACAGGACCTTAACCGGCATGATCTTGGCTCCCCATGACACGCCGGCAACACCTTGACCGTTGTATGACTCAGCCCCGATTATTCCGGCGACATGAGTACCATGTCCGTTATCATCACTGGGATTACTGTCATCATTGGCAAAATCGTATCCGGTTACAATTTTGCTATCAAGGTCGGGATGGCCTAAATCAACACCGGTATCAACAACAGCAACTACTATCTGGTTTGTCTCTCCTCTTTCCAGATCCCAGGCAGCCGGAGCATTTATCTTGGGCATATTCCACTGATAGGAATTATAATAGGTATCATTGGGAACCACTTCCGTGGTAACAATATAATTAGGTTCCGCAAATTCTACTTTCGGATCGGACCTTATATCATCAAGCGCCTCGGACACGCTCTCATCAGCAGGTACTTCAAGACGTCTTACATCGACCTTAGAGATTTTCTCCTCTTCCTTAAGTCCCTCTTTCTTGTTAAGGGAACGGATAGAGTCCTGGGAAACACCTTTCTTGTACTTCACCAGGATCTCCTGGGGGGCGTAATTCTCGGATTTTTGGGGTACTGTCGATTCCGATTCAACTGCCGGCTCAGCAAACACAGGAGCAAATGATGACATTAACAAACAACCTATTACCATAAGAGCAAGAGTAACAACTCGCTTTGAACTATGTCTTCTTGTGTTCCCACCGGCCATTTTGCTCACCTTCGTTAGGACTTTCTTTTTGCCCGCTCAAGGCAAACGCGTTCTTGCCCAGGAACACCTTTGCTCTCACACTTTTTGCCTCTATTTAATGTATCGAAAGGCAAGGGCAATCACTTTAGCGAAAAAAGGAAGAAAAAGGCCTTTGATTAGCAATTAAAGTTTTTTTATTAAAGAATTTTTTAACACATGAGGTTAAGGAGTGTGACCCAAAATACTTAAGCGGTTAATAATTTAAAGCAATGGGGTCGCCGAGTGGGAAGAGTGATATTTCATAGCCGCGAATATCGACTATATCGCTCCAGAAAAACTGCGAATTATATACTTCCGAAGAAGGAATCAATTTCTTATCAGAACCTTGAACCTGATAAACGTTCGATCCTGTCCCTTTAATTATCGCGCCGCTGGGATGAGTATCGACTGAAGAAATATCTGCTCCGCTTAAATTGGCAGCTAGTTCATTTGTTGTATATTCTTTTACGCCAGACCACTGATAGCCCAGTTCTTCAAATATTTGCTGGCTAACAATGTGGCGCTTCTGCCCATTAGATATAGAATAGATTTTATTAATTCCTTTCTCTTTAACCAATATTCCGTCTCTAAAACCCAATGGAGTTTGATTTGTCGAATAGCTGTTTAGTTTACTTTCGGTAACCATAATTACATCCTGTAACCTAAACCTGTGGGAGAGAAAAGCATTCCAGCAGTGTATTTTTCTCTTTTGGCAATTCTGAATAAGATAAACATCACCTGAACTTTGGGTTTTTAGCAAGGTTCCATTGGGATGAGTGTCAACTGAAGTAATATTCGGCCCGGTTGTATTATAACTGAGCTGCGCATCAGGAACTGATATTATATTTGACCAATTATAACCAAGAGCATTAAAAACCGTCGCGCTAGCGATGTGACATTTCTGCCCATCTGAAATAACATAGATCTGCGGTGAATTTTGCCCTTTTATCAGCATTCCTTCCCTGAAACCGATAGCAGTGCTATTCGTATATTTATTTAAGGCAAAATCGGTAGATATTGTAATTACGTTCGACCATTTATAACCGAGAGCAGCGAAAACCTGACTGTTGCCGATTTGTTTTTTTTGGCCGTTTGATAAAGTGTAAATTGTTGAAAAGACCGGGGTCCTTACAAGCAATCCATCCCGAAAACTTACCGGTGAGCTCTCATTTATGGCATATGATCCCTCATCCTGAGAAGTCTGCGGGAGCACCTCAATCCAATTGTATCGGCTCAGGAAAGCTTGCGGCGAAGTAACAGGTCTCCTTTGCTGATTGTCTATAAGATAAATTGTCGCGTTTTCCCCCTTAACTAAAGATCCTTCGGGATGGAGGTTAGCAGACGCGACATCGGAACCGGTTGTATTATAACTGAGCTGCGCATCCGGAACTGATATTATATTTGACCAACTATAACCAAGAGCATTAAAAACCGTCGCGCTGGCGATGTGACATTTCTGCCCATCCGAAATAACATAGATCTGCGGAGAATTTTGCCCTTTTACCAGCATTCCTTCCCTGAAACCGATAGGGCTCCCAGTTTGATAACTATTCAGCCGATAATCAGGAACAGTCACAACATCCTGCCATCTAAACTTATAGGAATTGAAGATTTGACCGGAGGGGATGTATCTCTTCTTTCCACCATCAATAATATAAGTGGCCGGTCCAAGTCCTTTTATTAGAGTACCATCGGGATGGATAACATTCGAATCATCGTAACCGCCAAAATCCGTGGTCCAATACCATCCATAGGTTGAATAGGGATTGAAATCCAGTCCGATGCCAATAGCCGTAAAATCCGGAGAAAGCATGTTGGCGTTATGCCCCGGGGAGTTTCTCCACCCCTCAAAGACCTCAGCCGCAGTCGGAAATCCCGCGGCAATATTTTCACTCAAGGTAGTGTTATAAGTATAGCCGGCATCCCAAATTCGATCCCATGGCGTTCTTCCATCCAGGCTATTATGAGAAAAATAATTTAAAGCAGCCATATCTTCGCTATGAAGCCGGGAGGAAATTGTCAACGTGGGAGAAAGGGCAAGGGGTCGGAGCCCATTTTGTTGCCGGTATTCATTTATCAGAGTTAAGAATTCCGCTTCCTTTGATCCGAATTCATCCGCACAAGCCTGTTCCAGCATCAGATTATTCGGCAGCAAGCCGGAAACACAGGTAAAAGCAATTACAATGAATATAATGGCAACAATATTCAATATATAGCTTTTTCTAACCCGCCCGGTCCGCATTCTGTTCAATTTCACCATCTACCAAGATAAACAATAGAGGACCTTACTTCAGTCCTCAAAGAATAAGTATGAGCCAATTATTACCATAATTACCAGGGTGGTTTGATGTAGCAACAGTTCGAAGTATGTATTTGCTCATATTTAAAGTCTAAACTCTGCATTAGATGCCCGTCAACTCAAATTTTCACCTATTTCATTTGATCCGCTAAAAAAGCAAATAGGAGTATAGGGCATTAGAAACATCTATTCAGCCAAGGGGAGATTAAGGCAAGTATTGCGTTTTGTTCCAGACAAAAAACAGCTAAAGCTGCTTTTTGGTTATGGCAAAGAACTCGTTAAAGGATTGATAATAATGGACTCTGGAGCTTACTACCAGATCATGTCCGGTAGTACAGACTACTTTTACCGGTCCGTCCATCAATCCCGGAAACTTGGGAAACTCTCTTCCTCCGGGAGGTATATCTTTTTGCCACCTTTTTATACCGGCAACCCATACTTCAACATGTGCATCGCCCACGTTGAAATCAGGATTGGATATCAAAATGTAGCTTATCATGCTCAAATTATCGTACCAGGGAAAATAATAGTTGGTTTGACCTACTTCTCCCGTATCCATTAACTCCTGGGTAGTAGCAAAAAATTCATTAAAGGATTGATAATAATGGACCCTGGAGCTTACTACCAGATCATGTCCGGTAGTACAGACTACTTTTACCGGTCCGTCCATCAATCCCGGAAACTTGGGAAACTCTCTTCCTCCGGGAGCTATGTTTTTCTCCCACCTTTTTACGCCGGCAACAAAGACTTCAACATGTGCGTCGCCCACGTTGAAATCAGGATTGGATATCAGAATGTAACTTATCATACTTAAGTTATCGTACCAGGGGAAATAATAAGTGGTCTCTCCTAGGCTATTTGCTTGAGTATCCATTTGCTCCTGGGTAGTGGCAAAAAATTCATTAAAGGATTGATAATAATGGACCCTGGAGCTTACTACCAGATCATGTCCGGTAGTACAGACTACTTTTACCGGTCCGTCCATCAATCCCGGAAACTTGGGAAACTCTCTTCCTCCGGGAGCTATGTTTTTCTCCCACCTTTTTACGCCGGCAACAAAGACTTCAACATGTGCGTCGCCCACGTTGAAATCAGGATTGGATATCAGAATGTAACTTATCATACTTAAGTTATCGTACCAGGGGAAATAATAAGTGGTCTCTCCTAGGCTATTTGCTTGAGTATCCATTTGCTCCTGGGTAGTGGCAAAAAATTCATTAAAGGATTTATAGTAATGTACTCTGGAGCTTACTACCAGGTCCAATCCATTGGTGCAGACTATTTTTACCGGTCCGTCCATCACTCCCGGAAACTTGGGAAACTCTCTTCCTCCGGGAGCTATGTCCTTTTCCCACTTCAGGTTTCCGGCAATATATATCTTTACATGAGCAGTCTCGGAATTAAAATCGGGATTGGATATCAGAATGTAGCTTATCATGCTTACATTGTCGTACCAGGGAAAATAATAAGCAGTGATTTCTTTGAATTCACCTTGCTCCACAGTACATGGGATGGTCTGAGCGTAAGAATTGGAAAGCTGGGGAGTGATGGTAATTGGGCTGTCGCCGCTGCCTATGACATTAAAGGTAATGCTAAAAAGAGTTCCCGCCCCGGTAACTCCGGCCGGACTGCCCAAACGGGTACACATAAGGCCTTGAATGCTGCCGGTAGTATTATTTACCGTAGGAGAAGTATTAAACCAGGTGCTCGCGCCACCGCTTTTCAGAAAGCTGCCTTCGGTTATCTGCCAGGCTCCTTCACTTCCGGCTACCTGAAGAATGGTGGGATCAAAATCCACCATGCAGGACCAGCCGTACAAATCGGTTACGTTATCAACTTTAATATAAACCGTGTAGGTGCTGCCTACGCTGGCTCCATCGGATGCAGGATCCACATAAACCCTGGCATCATCAGCTCTTGCCGTTTGAGGAAAAATAAATATTGCCAGTAATACCGCCAGAAAAAGGAAAGCAATAGCAGACCAACATAATGATCTCTTATCCTTAATGGAAAATGCCGTCATATTCTACTCCCTAACCCCGGTTTTAAATTTTGACGCACGTAAAAAATCGCATAAAAGCTCAGGAAGAAGACAGTTAAAGCTGGCTGCGTGGAGTGGGTTATTTTGTGGAAAAATGCTGTGATTATTCTAAATTCAGACAACAAAACTGCTGAAATTAATCCCTCAGCAGCTTAATTTTAGGTTTGCTAAATCGGACATAACAAATAAGACACGTCGCGCCTCTTTCTGCTTTTCCTTACTACACTCCTTAATATACCAGAAATTCCCATAAAGGGCAAGGTGTATTAGCCGGAATAAACATGTTGAAAATAGTCTAGGATGACAGGTAATCCCTTAGCGCGTGCTCGAAATTTCTCATCTTGTATATCCCGGACTTTTCCAGGCAAAAATTCCTGAGGACGGAATAGGAAGGACGATTGGCTGCCCGGTCAAGCTCATCGGAGGTAATAGGAATAACCTTAACATCGGAAATCCCTTTACAGTCCAGTATAAGCTTGGTGAACTGATACCATGACACTTCGCCCTCATTTACCACATGGTACAGACCATATCTCTCACTTTTTATTAATTCCCTGATAGCAAGACCGATATCGTAGGTATTAGTGGGAGATCCTACCTGGTCACAGACAATCTTTAGCTCTTTCTTATCTCCAACCAGACCGAGAACCGTCTTAACAAAATTTTTCTTAGCGTATTTCCCGTAAACCCAGGCAGTCCTGGCAATATAGTACTTGCTGCAAAGGGAAGCCACAAATTCTTCCCCTACGTATTTGGATCTTCCGTAGACATTGATGGGGTTTGTTTTATCAAATTCGATATAGGGCTCGCCTTTTGCCCCGTCAAAAGCATAATCTGTGCTAATATAGACCATTGTGGCGCCGCAACTCTCACAAGCGATCGCTATGTTTTGGGTGCCAAAAGAATTGATAAGGTAGGCTTTTTCCGGATTTAGTTCACAACCGTCCACATCGGTGTAAGCCGCGCAATGAATCACAAACTCGTAAGACTTGCCGCAAATAATCTCCTTTGCCCGGGAAAAATCGGCGACATCCAGTTCCTTGTGGGAAAGGCCGGTAATTTCATGCTCTTTTCCGAGCAAATCGACCAGCTCGGCTCCTAATTGTCCGTTAGCTCCGGTTATAAGGATTTTCAAATAATCCTCCGCTTCTATATCTTTCCCAAAGAATCCGTTACCAGTAGTGATGTACTGTCCTATATAAGGAGTAAGTACGAAGAAAGCCGTGGACTTCGGCTGGACCTCGACTGAGCTTGGTCGAGGTCAGATCAGTCGAAGCCTCGCAAGCCTCACAAATTAGGATTCTTCATCATCCTCTTTATCTTTTACTTCGCCCTGCTCATAAGTAACACTTGTATTAGTCTTAACCAACTCGATCCAGGTCTGACCCCGATTTAAGGCAATCTCTTCCATCTCGCTATTATACAGATGAAAAGGAGCTTTCTCGCTTGTCTTTTCCCAGGTACCCTCAATTACTTTTCCGTCCATGAAAACCAGACACTTGTTCTTGCCGGTTACCTTAACATCAAGGACCTCTCCCCCTCCGGGAATACCGGTAGTCGGCGAATAGACCACGACGATGTTCTTGGGATCCAATTCCTGTCCGGAAGCTCTGTCAGTTTGAACAGCTCCTCCGTTTATACGTCGATAGCTATTGCTGTCCTTTTTATATTGATATTGAACCTGGTAAGCAGCAGTGGAGAAATTAATGGTTATGCTTTGGGTTTCAGGTCTCTCATCCGCTTTTAAGTCAGACTTAAATTTAAAGCCGGTGGTTTCTACTTCCTCATCATAGCCGGCAGTATCTGCAACCGAGCGTATCTTGTCTGTGCTAGTCCACAGATTATGCGGAGCCCCGCCTTTGGTACGCCAATATGCTTTGCCCCATCTCATCTGATCCAAATCGGCAACTCCCCAACTTTTTATAGCCTGTTTGGCATAAGTGGAACCGCCGCAGTGAGCGTAAATAGCATCCAGGCCACAAGCAATGGCAACATAGTGGGTACGGGCACTCCTAACCGGACCGATCCTATCGACATCCTTATTGGAATAAACCGCCATAAAACGGGTTATGCCTCCCTCCGCCAGAGCCTCTACCACAAAACAAGCCGATCCCAATCCATACTGAGGCCTGATACTCCTCAAATTCTCAACCATAACCGCGACCGGTCTTTCCGCCTCGGTTCCCTGGGCAAGCTCCTCTCCACAAAAAGGACAGTAAACCGGTTCCGCTTTAGCTTCTTTCTCCTTCTCGGCAGTTCTTTTATCGCTTGTTTTTTTCTTGTTGCAGGAAATGCTAAAAAATGAGGCAAACAGCAAACATACGGCAAGTAAAAGAAGCGCAAGTTGTTTTTTCATGTTATCTCCTACATATCTTTCTTCAATTTCTCCCACCACCACTGGTTGTCACAGTACCAATTAACTGTTTTCTCCAGTGCTTCTCCAAAATCCTGATTTAGACTAAATCCTAATTCCCGTACTTTATTGGTGGTAACAGAATAACGTCGATCATGGCCTTTACGATCGGTTACATATTCTATCAGCTCTTGCGGTTTACCGAGAATTTGCAGAATTTGGTTTACAATATCAATATTCTGCTCTTCATTGCCGGCGCCGATATTGTAAATTTCTCCGTCTTTTCCTTTGTGCAAGACCAGATCGAGAGCCCTGCAATTATCTTCAACATAAATCCAATCGCGAACATTCCTGCCATCACCGTAGATAGGCAGGGTTTTATCCTCAAGAGCGTTGCTTATAAGTAAGGGGATCAATTTTTCCGGATACTGATAAGGGCCGAAGTTATTGGTGCTTCTGGTAATTATTACCGGCATCTTATAAGTAATCCAATATGAACGGGTAAGCAAATCGCCAGCGGCCTTACTGGCTGAATAGGGACTGCTGGGATCAAGTTTATCATCCTCACTGAAAGAACCCACTTCAGTACTTCCATAAACCTCATCGGTGGAAATATTGATAAAACGTTCCACTTTCGCTTCAAGACAGCAATTCAGCAGAGTGTTGAGCCCCAAAACATTTGTGGTTACGAAAGCTGAGGGTTCCAGAATAGAACGATCCACATGGCTCTCCGCAGCAAAATGAACGACAGCATCCACTCCATCCAACAGTTCCTGCACAATCAAAGCGTCACCGATGTCTCCCTGAACAAACCGATAGTTGGTATTGCAGTCAAGGTCCTTTAGATTATCCAGGTTGCCACAGTAAGTAAGTTTATCCAGATTTATTATCTTGTAATCGGGATAAGCGTCTAACATATACCGGATAAAATTGCTACCGATAAAACCTGCTCCTCCGGTTACCAATAGTTTCATAAATCATCCTCCACAATTTAAAAGGTATTTGCATGACTGTAAGCACATATCCGAATACAACTATCCAAAGCACAGGAATAGATTAACCATGCTTTAAAGACCAGTCATAGGGTATTTCTTCCGAGTCATAAGGGAGTCTATATTCATCAGGTTCCTTGTAATCATAGACTTCAGTGGGGCAATTGACTACAATCGCTTCGGATTCGCTTACACATTTCCACCCGTGATACAAAGAATTGGGAATCTGGACCAGCATCGGATTATGCTCACCGATAAAGAACTCGTTCACTTCCCCTTTGGTCGGAGAACCTTCTCTGGAATCATATAGAACCAGCTTGAGCATTCCTTTTACTACCACAACATTGTCAGTTTGCTTTTTATGGTAGTGCCAGGCTTTAATGACTCCCGGATAAGTCGTAGTCATGTAGATTTGACCGAATTTTTCAAACAGCGGATCATCATTTCTTAAAACTTCCATCAACCGGCCGCGTTCGTCAGGAATTACTTTCAAATTCTTGGTTTTAACTCCTTCAATCACTTATGATACCCCCCATTTATCAATAAATTTAAACCAGACTGATATTACTGTTATCTCCCAGCATTAGACGATAGGCCTTGGGCTTACGGTCGGATCGGGTGATCTCGACTCCTTTGCCAACCAGGCTTTCTTCTATCCTGGCAATATCAGATATGGTACTTTTTTCCAGGATGATGCTGTGCTCGATTTCGCTATTGCTTACCTTGGCATCATAATACACCGCGGTGAAAGGCCCTATATAGGAATTTTCAATGATAGTGTTTTCTCCTATAACCGCCGGCCCTCTGATGCTGCTGTTTATAATCTTGGCTCCTTTTTCAATGCGAACCCTTCCGGCCAGTTGAGAATCCTCATCTACCTCCCCCTCACAATAACTCTCCATATCTTCAAGAATTATCCGATTTGCCTCCAGCAGGTCTTCCAATCTTCCGGTGTCCTTCCACCAGCCCTCAATAATATGAGGCCTTACCTCATAACCAGTAGTTATAAGGTATTGAATAGCGTCGGTGATTTCCAGTTCATCTCTCCAGGAAGGCTTGATGTTATTGACAGCGGTAAAAATGTTGGAATCAAACATATATACTCCTACCAGAGCATAATTGCTGGGTGGGTTTTTTGGCTTCTCCACCAGATGAACTACTTTACCGTCTTTCAGTTCCGCTACTCCAAAGCGCTCCGGGTGTTCCACCTGGGCCAGTAGGATCTGGGCTGCCGGTTTTTCTCTCTCAAATTCCTGTACCAAAGAAGTTATGCCTTCCCTTATCAAATTATCCCCTAAAAACATCACAAAAGAATCATCCTTTAAGAAATCCTGAGAAATCTTAACCGCGTGGGCAAGACCCAGAGGAGCTTCCTGCTCAATGTAGGTTACGTTTATCCCCCATCTTTCCCCGTCTCCTACAGCTTCTTTTACTTCTTCTCTGGTATCACCGACAATTATTCCCATATCATTTATACCTGCTTCTTTAATCGCTTCAATGGCATAGAAAAGAATAGGCTTGTTAGCAACGGGAATTAATTGTTTCGCGCTTGTATGGGTGATCGGTCTAAGGCGAGTACCAGTGCCACCTGATAAGATCAGTGCTTTCATCTAACCCCTCTCATAATACAAAAACATACCCTACAATTTCATTTGCATTGATTTTTAGTAAATGCAATCACTTGCAGCACATAATAGCCCAAAAATTGTTTTTGCTCAAATTGACTTTAGAATCATAATAAGTTGCAACCAAGAACAACCTAACCTGATTTATAATCCTTACCTATAATAACTACTACATCAGCTTCCGAAGTTAGATTTTTACTTACCTCCAAAGAACCTGAGGCCAAATACTTTTTAACACACTTAGCCTTCTCGGCCTGGCCATCCCGGTATAGTATCTTGGTTTTTGTGTAATCATTCCGATCCGCGTTCTCCGCAGCCAGAACTTTAAACCCATCCTTTGCCAACTTATCTTTCACCTTGCTCGCCAGACCGACTACGTTTCCTCCGTTAAGCACTTTAACCTTAACGTCCTTCGGCTGCACCTGCTCTGAGTATCCCAGGACCACATCTTCAACGGATTTTCCCTCTTTGATGCGGGCGAGTATCTCCTTGTTCTTAGTATCATCCGGTATAACATACGAAACACCCTTAATTTTCTTGGAGGTACCTTCCAGGGTCACTGTTTCTAGGCTCTCTTCGGGAATGGACCTAATTAGAGAGGCGAAGCTTAGCAGCTCACTGCTGGTGAGATCGGTCGTGCTGTTATCGGCAAAGATGCCAATCAGCTTAGGCAGCTTAGTCAGAGAAGCAGGCTCTTTTGCTTTTTTATAGAGTGCTCTTAGGAATGTTTGTTGATTTTTCGCCCGGTCAAAATCGCCACGGGGAAATTTCCTGGACCGCACAAAAGCTAAAGCTTCCGGACCTGAAAGAGTGTGATAACCACGGGCGAAAAAAGCATTAGCCAGTTTATCGTTCATCGGTTTCTCTATATAGATTTCCACACCGCCAAGGGCGTCAACCATTTTCTGAAAACCGTTAAAATCCGTCTCAACATAATGATGAATGGTGAAACCCGTAAAGTCCTCAACCGTCCTTACCATAAGCTCAGATCCACCGTATGAATGTGCCGCGTTGATCTTATTGTAACCTTTGCCCGGTATTTGCACCCTCATATCGCGAGGTATGGAAACAAGAACAGCTTTTTTCTTCTTTGCATCCAAATGCAGAAGAATGATCGTATCGGCACGAGCTTTCTCATTTCCTCTGGCGTCACTTCCCAGAATAAGAAAATTCATCGGCTCGTCGCCGATCGGATTGGAGATAACCTTCTCCAGACCTTCATTCCCTTTATGAAGCCGTGTTTCTATATATTTTAAATAAATAAATCCCCCGGCCGCGCAGATAGAAGCGCCGGCGAATAAAGTAGTCAGAAAACCCAAAACGATCTTACGAAAAGAATGTTTGGCTACTTCCCCTTCTATAGATTTGCTCAAGATTAAATCTCCTCTTAACTTCCTGCTTTTTGAAACACATGAAACCGGCAGGTTTTTTAAACCGCTAGTTAGATTACCATAATTAAGATGGAATTACCAACATAGGAAACATCCAAACAAAAGAAGTAACGTGTGTAAAAACATATATAAACGCAATTAATCACAAATAATATTATACAATATAAGGACAATAATATTTACTAAATAGCAGACAATTTTATTGCCTTTTTTAGATATTATCACCAAAAGATAAGAAAAAGGCTCTTTCTATTTCACGGCGAACATTAGCTCACCCTTGGCCACGACTTTGTCATCCACGTAAGCAGTCGCGTCCCCTTTGCCGATAGGTCCTTTTAACTTGGTAATCTCTACTTCCAACCTTAATTGATCGCCTGGTACGACTTCTTTTTTGAATCGGAATCCGTCGATTCCCGCAAAGAAAGCTATCTTTCCTTTATTTTCTTCCTGACTTAAAATAATAACTGCTCCAACCTGCGCCAGAGCCTCAGCTATTAGCACGCCCGGCATCACCGGATGCTCCGGAAAATGACCGACAAAGAAATGTTCGTTATTGGATACGTTTTTTAATCCCACCGCCCTTTTGCCTTCTTCAAGCTCCAAAATCCGATCGATGAGCAAAAACGGATGTCTGTGGGGAATAATCTCTTTTATCTGGTTTGCATCAAGCATGCCCTCTCCTCTCCGTTATGATAATCAATTAGTGAGATTCTTTCGCTATTTTCATTTAATGTTTTATTTTATCCTGCATCCTGAATCTTGTATCCTGCCTCCTGCATCCAGGCCTTTACTCTTCTCTCATCCCTTCTCACTTCCCCCCACAAACTCCGATGCCGCTTTAGCTGTCTCTTTTATTTCCTCCGATACTTTTTGTATATCAGCACCTAATCGGTTCAGCTTCTGCTCAAACTTCTCATATCCTCTTTCCACATGACCTATCTCTTCAACTTCTGTTGTACCTTTGGCAGCCAGACCCGCTAAGATCAATCCCGCACCCGCTCTTAAATCAGGACAGCGCACACGTGCTCCTTCTATCTGCTCCACCCCTTCTATGACCGCGTGCTGACCTTGAGTGCGAATATTGCTGCCCATTTTGTTAATCTCGCTTACGAAAACAAAGCGGTTTTCAAATATATTTTCGGTAATAACACTGGTACCATCGGCTAAAGAAAGTAAGGTCATCATCTGGGCTTGTAAGTCAGTAGGAAAACCCGGATAAGGCAAAGTGGCAATGTCAACGGCTTTTGGACGAGTATCTGCAATTATGCGTACCGACGCATCTTGTTCTTGTATATCGAATCCAGCGTCCCGCAATTTCCTAAGCACCATCCCTAAGTGCTCCGGACAGGCATTTTCCACTATAACATTCCCTTTCGAGATCGCGCAGGCTATAAGAAATGTTCCCGCCTCAATCCGGTCGGGAATCACCCGATATTTTGTCCCTTTCAGTGTTGTAACTCCCTGGACTTTTATAGATGAAGTCCCCGCTCCTTCAATATCAGCACCCATCGAGTTCAGGAAGTTTGCCAAATCAACAATTTCAGGCTCTCGAGCGGCATTTTCTATTATTGTGACCCCTTTTGCTTTCACCGCGGCCATCATTAGATTTTCCGTTGCCCCAACACTAGGGAAAGCCAACAGCACTGGGGTGCCAACAAGGATATCGGCTTTTGCCTGTATATAACCCTGCCCCATATCGATCTGAGCACCCAATGATTCGAATCCTCTTAAGTGAAGGTCGATTTTTCTGGAACCAATATTGCAGCCACCGGGCATGGCAACCCTTGCTTCTCCCAACTTGGCCAAAAGCGGGCCCAAAACAACAATTGACGCTCTCATTTGGCTTATTAAATCATATGACGCCTCACAACTAATCTTACCGGAAGGATCAATCACCAGTTGATCGTCTTCTTTGAATTCCGCTCTTATGCCCAATCTATTGAGAACTTCGATCATGGTAAAAACATCACGAATTTTAGGTACTCCCTGTAATATGCTTTTACTATCTCCCAATATGGCAGCTGCCATAAGCTTAAGCGCGGAATTCTTAGCGCCGCTAACAGAGATGTTTCCTTCCAGCCTATTGCCGCCCTTTATCAAAAATCTATCCATTTTCCTGCTTAAACCTTCTCCTTCTTAAACTTTTTTGGGTACGGTCCATCAAACCCACAAATTTATCAACAAAAAAACTTAAAAGAGCTAAACCTAAAAAGACAACGAATTTCACTTTATTTGAGGCAAATCTCAAGGCAAGAGCAGCTCCTCCGAGCATTGCCGTCCACGCATATATTATTAGCACAGTTTGTCTTTGAGAAAAACCTCGGTACAGTAATCGGTGATGTATGTGATCATTGTCAGCCTGGGTAACCGGCTGACTCTTACGGAATCTCCGGATAATGGCAAAGGTTGTATCCAGTATAGGAACTCCCATTATTACTATCGGTACCAGCAAAGCGATAGCGATGGCACTTTTCATAACACCCTGAACCGTAACCGCTGCCAGCATAAAACCTAAGAACATACTACCTGAATCGCCCATAAATATCCGTGCCGGATTGAAGTTATGCTTTAAGAAACCAAGCAAGCTTCCGGTTAAAATAAGGCAAATCAACGCTACTTCATGGCGACCGGTCTGAAAAGCAATTACCGTCAGGATGATTAGAGCGATACTGCCGACTCCCGCGGCTAAACCATCGATACCATCAATAAGATTTACCGTGTTAGTAAGGCCGACCACCCAAAACAGGGTCAAGAAAATACTCAAATCCCCAAGATAGATAAGCCCCCCGAACGGGTTCCCAATAAACTCAATTCTCGATCCGAAAATAAACAAAATAACAGCCGCAATAGTCTGGCCAAGTAGCTTCACACCCGGTGAAAGCTCGGAGATATCATCGATAGCCCCGATAATCAGAATAAAGGTACCGCCGGCAAGAATGCCCCATAATTCACTGCCTAACCTGGACAAATCGACCCGCCCGGATAGTAGCAGAACCAGGAGAGACAATGAAAAACTGATATAGACTGCCAATCCGCCTAGCCGGGGGATCGGCTCAACATGTATCTTTCTCTCACTTGGTATATCCACAGCTTTAATCTTCAAAGCTAACTTTTCCACTAAAAACGTTACAAAATAAGATATAAGTAATGCGATTGCAAAGGCAAAGAGGTATATTCTCAATTTCCGCACATCCTATATAGCTGTTTTCGCATACAAGATTATTCCTCTATATGGACTACTTTTATCTTTGCTTCAGAAAGGATATTTTGTGCGAGTTGGTCGGGATAACTGTCTCGGTAGAAAATCTCTTTGACCCCTGAATTTACCAGCATCTTCGCACACAATACGCATGGTTCGTGTGTTGTGTAAATTGTAGCTCCGTCAATCTTAATTCCATGCAAAGCTGCCTGAATAATAGCGTTTTGCTCGGCATGAAGACCGCGGCAGAGCTCGTGCTGTGTACCGGAAGCAATTTCTCGATCTTCCCTTAGGCAGCCGACATCGGAGCAATGCTTTAGGCCAATAGGCGCGCCATTATAGCCGGTTGCAAGAATCCTCTTATCTTTCACCAACAAAGCCCCGACCCTGCGCCTTAGGCAAGTTGACCGCTCCGCCACCTGCTCCGCTATCCTAAGGAAATAGGAATCCCACGAAGGGCGAGAATGATTTGATTTCTGCAATTTATACGCTTCCTTGCTGTAAATTCCTGAGATTTAGTCCTTTGACCCTAAACATCACTAGCAATAGTCCAAATCCAGATAAAGAGGATATTCATCGCACAAATTCTGGACTTGCGATTTAATTTCATCATAAACCTGTTGGTTTCCTATATTATCAAGGACCTTGGAAATAAGATCTCCTATCCTATTCATTTCTTCTTCTTTCATACCACGCGTGGTTACCGCGGGTGTACCGATCCTGATACCGCTGGTCACATTGGCACTACGGGTTTCAAAAGGAATCGTGTTCTTATTTACCGTTATACCCGAGGCATCCAGTGCTTCTTCTGCGTCTTTACCTGTAAGCCCTTTGTCCGTTAAGTCCAGAAGGAACAAGTGCGTATCGGTCCCACCGGCGACCAAGCGAAATCCTCTGCCCGTCATTCTCCGGGCAAGTGCCTTCGCATTCTTGACAATTTGCTTCTGATATTCTTTAAATTCATCGGTTAAAGCTAGTTTGAAACATACCGCTTTAGCAGCAATAATATCCATCAAAGGTCCACCCTGGATACCGGGGAAAATAGTCTTATCTATTGCTTCAGCCCATTCCTGCTTGCACATAATGACTCCGCCTCTTGGACCTCTAAGCGTCTTGTGAGTGGTTGTGGTCACGAACTCGGCATACGGAACGGGAGAGGGATGCAATCCAGCCGCAACCAGGCCGGCGATATGAGCGATATCTACCATCAAATACGCCCCAACTTCGTCGGCTATCCTTCTGAAAGCCTCGAAATCCAATTGACGGGGGTAAGCACTTGCTCCGGCCACAATTAGTTTTGGCTTATTTTTCCTGGCAATTTCCAGTAATTCATCGTAATCAAGTTGCTCGGTTTTCTTGCTCACGCCATATGAAATAACATTAAAAAGCTTGCCCGAAAAGTTAGGAGGACTGCCCATCGTCAAATGACCGCCATGAGAAAGCAGAAGTCCCATAATAGTATCGCCCGGTTTTAAAGCGGCAAAATATACTCCCATATTTGCCTGTGATCCCGAATGGGGTTGAACGTTCGCGTGATCGGCACCAAACAGTTTCTTGATCCGCGCGCGAGCTAGGTCTTCCACAACATCCATATACTCACATCCACCGTAGTATCTTTTCCCCGGATATCCCTCCGCATACTTATTGGTAAACACCGAACCAAGGGAAGAAAGAACGGTAGTGGATGTAAAATTCTCTGAAGCTATTAACTCTAGCTTGTTTCTTTGCCGATTTAGCTCGTTTTTCAGAGCTTGGGCGACTTCCGGATCAACTTTTCGAACCTCTTCTAACATTATCTCTCCTTTTCAAACAGGTTAACAGCAAGTCTTGTATCCTCAAATTAAAAACTTGGACCATCACTTTAAAAGTCCGATAACACACAAACCTTATTAGAGAATAGATAACCGCTCCTAAATAATCAAGTTCTCTATTCCTAAAACATCACTTTCCTGATATTTCAACATCACGCGCCCTGTAGCTTCATACCTATTGAGATATGGCTATTCTTTAACAGCCGCTAAAGGCGAGTGATTTCTACCCACTAAAAAACGGTCCAGTTCCTGCTTAGACACTGCTCCTTCTCTTAATATCCTATAAGGCTGAGCGGTAAAATCTATCACAGTGGACGCAACTTTATATTCGGTGGGACCTCCGTCAATCACAAGATCAATATCTCCTGACAACTGAGACAGTACTTCTTGCGCGTCGGTCGGGCTTTCTTTTCCCGAGATGTTGGCGCTGGTCGCTGCGATGGGCACTCCAGCGGAACTAATAAGAGCGAGGGCAATCCGGTGGTCAGGAAATCTGATTCCGACATTGTTCTTAGACGCGGTTACAATATCGGGGATTGAACTCCTCTTAAGAAGAATCAGAGTCAAGGGACCGGGCAGAAATTTTTCAATTACCGCTTCGGCTTCAATTGGAATAGACGCTGCTACCTCGGATAGTTGATCCAAACTGGAAATACAGACTGCCAACGGCTTATCGAATAATCTCTTTTTAACTTCAAATATCTTCCTAACCGCGTTGTCATCAAAGACACTGGCCGCCAATCCATACACGGTTTCGGTTGGAAAAACTATCAAGCCTCCGCTTTTTATGACCGCGGCTGCTCTTTCTATCAGAGGTTGTTCGATATTTTTTTCATCCACAGCAACAACTTCCGTCACCCTTGAACCCTCCGCTAAATCAGATATGGTTTTACCAAAACAGACTTATTTAAATAGTATTCTATTTTATCAGCTTTCCCTAAGTTTTACTGCCTTTATTATCCGGTCGATCCCAGCATAGTCTTTTTGGATATCTATATTTCTATATACAGCAGCGCTATCAATAAGCTCTGCTACCTTACTTGACTGTCCCTTGCCGATTTCCATAGCCAATAATCCTTCCGGTTTTAGGAATGCAATAGATTCCGTAATTATTTTCCTGATGATCGCGAAGCCGTCTTGTCCTCCGTCCAAAGCCGCTATCGGTTCATGATCCTTTACTTCCCTCATTAGTTTCTTGATTGCCTCTGACTCGATATAAGGGGGATTCGAAACAATGACATCGACACTGTCAACCAGATTATTGTCCAATTCTTCCAGCAAATTGCCTTGTATAAAAGAAATACTATCCAGTAGATCATGTTTTTTCGCGTTTTCCTCGGCAAGGGATAATGCCTCCTTGCACCAATCAATTGCCAATATTTTAGACCCGGGAACTTCATAAGCAACGCTTAAAGCAATCGCTCCGCTGCCGGTCCCCAAATCAATCACAAATGGCGATCTTAAGGATCTAACAAAATCAATTACCAGACCGGCAAGCAGCTCTGTTTCCGGTCGGGGAATAAAAACCCCCTCTCTCATTTGCAGATCCAAATAGCGGAACTTCTGCCGGTGGATTATGTACTGAAGAGGCATTCCTTCCACTTTCTTCTTAATACACGATTCAAATAAGCGTAGTTCTTCCGGCAGAAGAATTCGGTTTACGTCAGTGTAAAGGCTTGACCTTGAACAATTTAGAATAGAACAAAGCAGCAGTTCCGCTTGGCCTAAAGAATTTTCAATCCCGGCTCCTTCAAACCGAGATGATGCCAACTTCAAAGCTTTCTTAACACTTATTTCCTTATAATGTTTACTTTGTTTTAACATTTCTATCAACTCTTAATAAAGAATAATAGCCGGAGTCCGTAAAATAAGTAAAAGTCGGGGTTTCGTTTATGCCGCATATTATATTTTATTCCGGCATCAGAAATCTACTGGGTTTGGAAATACTTATACAACATTCTGAAGCTTTTTCGCCCGGTCTGCCGCTGAGAGCGCTTCTATTAATTCGTTTATATCTCCTTCTAAAACAGAAGACAGGTTATGGAGGGTCAGATTTATTCTATGATCGGTTACCCGTCCCTGAGGAAAGTTATAAGTTCTAATTCGTTCGCTTCTGTCACCCGAACCAACCTGCATCCGCCGGGCTTCCGCCAACTCCTGCTGCTGCTCGATTTGTAGCTGTTCATACAGCCTTGCTCTTAGAATCTTAAGTGCTCTTTCCTTGTTTTGAAGCTGCGATCTCTCTTCCTGGCAAGAAACTACCATACCGGTGGAAACATGGGTTATTCTTACCGCTGAATCAGTTGTATTGACCGATTGCCCGCCTGGACCTGAAGAGCGAAAAATATCGATTCGTAAGTCATTCTGATTAATTTCAACTTCAACTTCTTCCGCCTCGGGCAGTACGGCGACTGTTGCCGCTGAGGTATGAATCCTTCCGCTGGATTCGGTAACCGGAACCCGTTGGACCCTATGAACGCCCGATTCGAATTTCAGCCTGCTGTACGCGCCTTTCCCGTTTACTTCAAGAATTATTTCTTTAAAACCCCCCATATCAGACGGGGAGGAGCTTAGAATCTGAGTTTCCCATCCCTGACTTTCGGCATATTTCGAGTACATACGAAATAGATCGGCCCCAAATAGGCTTGCTTCCTCACCACCGGTTCCGGCACGTATCTCCATAATAATACTTTTCTCATCATTAGGATCCTTCGCCACCAGCATTTCCTTTAATTCCTCTTCCAAGACCGCCTTTTCTTTTTCCAGGCGGTGAAGTTCATTATTCAAGAAATGCTCCATTTCCGGGTCTTTTTCTTCTTTTATCATTTCTTTTGCTTCATTAATATCGTTATTAATCTTCTTAAAATCCCTGATCTTCATGGCTAATTGAGATAATTCCGCATGGGTTTTGGCAAACTCCTGATATTTCTTCTGATCGCCGAGCACCTTGGGATCGGCTAGCTTTTCAGTTAGCTCATCATATTTTTTTTCGATTTCATTTAGTTTCTTTTCGTCCAGCATATCATCACCCAAAAACAGTGTGTTCTAATCGATGTGTTTCTACTTCCACAAAATAAGCCAAAATCATTCTTTGCTACGGCATTGCCGTTTCGACTTCTTCCCTTTTCTCAACACCTTCTAAAGAAAGAAGCTTCTGAAGCGCGGCTATTGCCACCTCTATCTCATCTTCAGACGGCTCCTTAGTAGTAAGCCTCTGAAGCCACAATCCCGGTTTCATTATTATCTTGATGAGCAGATTATCTTGATGATTTCCGGCAATCTTAATAATCTCATATGAAACACCGGCAATAATCGGGATCAGAAGTATTCTCCATAAGATTCGTTCAAAAAGCGGGGGCTTGCCGATAAGAGCGAAGGCAAAAACCAATATGATAAAAACAAGTATCAAGAAAGCTGTTCCGCACCTTACATGAAGCGGGCTGAATTTTGCCACAGAGCCGGGAGTAAGATCGGCACCTTCCTCAAAGGCATGAATTGTCTTGTGTTCGGCTCCGTGATATTCAAAAAATCGGCGGATATCCTTCATTCTTGATATTGCCACTAGATATCCTATGAAGAGGAAAATACGTACTAATCCTTCTATAATGCTCACCCCGATTGTGCTTACCTGCTTGTCAAAAAATTTAACAGCGTACGCAGGCAAAACCACAAAAAGACCTACACCTAAAATAACAGCCACAACAATAGAAATAGTCATCTCCGTGGAACTGATTGTTATATCTTCGTCTTCAACCGACTCCTCGGCGGAAAGCATAATTGCCTTTATTCCAAGACTTAAAGATTCAAATAAAGCGACAATGCCTCTTAAAACAAAGAAATTGAGGAAAGGAAACTTGTCCGACAGCGGCTTTATTGTTCGTTCTCTGACTACAATCTGCTGGTCGTTTTTACGAACCGCCACTACCCATCTAGTCTTCCCCCTCAGCATTACACCCTCAAGAACAGCCTGTCCTCCAATATTAACTTTTTTCATATATCTCCCACTAGGCGATTGTTTAAAGCTTTCAACAATCGCCTTTTACTATTCTTGATTTTCCTCGGAAGACTCTTCCGGTTCTTTATCTTCTTTCCCTTTGGTAACCTTAAGACCGTGTCTGCGCTGAAAACGCTCCACTCGACCTCCACTGTCAACCAGCTTTTGCTTGCCGGAATAGAAGGGATGACATTTTGAACATATCTCCACTCTCAGCTCAGATTCCGTAGACCGGGTTGTAAAAGTCTCTCCGCAAGAGCAGGTAACTTTTGCTTCCACATAATCAGGATGAATATCCTTCTTCAAATTTGCTCACCTCCTGCAAAACCCAAATAAAAACAAAATACAAAAAATTTATATGAGTATAAAATTAGAATGCAAAGGAAATTTCTTTTTTAAAAACATTGTTAATCGTAGCATAGGAGAATATTCTTTACAACCAGGTCAATAAATAGGTTGGTATAGAAGAAGTACTCTAAATATCTTACACGCTACCTTTCAGCTTGCACCGGAGACTTAGCGATTTGCATTAGAAAATCTTTGTTTGTCCTTGTCTCCTTTATTTTATCAATCAATAACTCAATCGCAGCAGCAGAATCCAGTGCATGAAGAACTCTTCTCAGTCTCCAAATCAATTGAGCCTCGGCTGGATCAAGCAGCAATTCCTCTTTTCTGGTTCCTGATCTATCAATATCAATAGCAGGGAATATACGCTTATCAGCCAGCTTTCGGTCTAAGTGTATCTCTAAATTACCTGTTCCCTTGAACTCCTCAAAAATAACTTCGTCCATACGGCTCCCTGTTTCAACAAGAGCGGTAGCCAGAATAGTAAAGCTTCCTCCCTCTTCAATATTTCTGGCAGCACCGAAAAACCTCTTGGGAGGATAAAGTGCTGTTGAATCAACACCACCGGAGAGAATTCTACCACTTGGTGGAACCGTGAGATTGTACGCGCGTGCCATCCTGGTAATACTATCTAACAGTATGACCACATCTCGTTTGTACTCAACCAGTCGCTTAGCCCTCTCCAGCACCAATTCGGTAACCTGTAGGTGGTTTTCCGACGGCTGATCAAAAGTTGAGCTGACAACTTCGCCGTCAACCGATCTTTCCATGTCGGTTACTTCTTCCGGCCGCTCATCAACCAACAGCACTATAAGATGAACTTCAGGATTATTAGTAGTAATACTATTAGCAATTTGCTTTAGAATCGTGGTTTTACCCGCTTTTGGCGGAGAGACAATGAGACCACGCTGTCCCTTACCAATAGGGGCGGCAATATCGATTATTCTCTGAGATAGTTCATTGGGCCGTGTCTCCATTCTCAATTGGTCGGTCGGAAAGATTGGGGTTAGTGTCTTAAATTGCTTCCGGCTCCTTGCTAACTCGGGATCCTGGCCATTAACCGCTTCTATCTTTAACAGGGCATAGTATTTCTCATTATCTTTGGGCGGTCTCACCTGCCCGGCTACTTCATCTCCTTTTCTTAAATTAAAACGACGGATTTGAGAGAGCGAAACGTAGATATCGCTATCGCTCGGCAAATAGCCTTTTGTTCTCAAGAATCCATAGCCTTCGCCTAGAATATCCAAGATACCCTTCCGGAAAAGAAAACCTTCACCTTCGGTCTTTCCTTTTAGGATAGCCATAATAAGATCTTGCTTTTTCATTTTTGAAGCGCCCGATATCCCAAGATCATTGGCAATGGGTTGAAGTTCCGCTAATTTTTTTTCTTCCAGTTCTGCTCGATCCATTTACACACCTTCCTTAATAAATCATAAGTTCTTAATCTTATCCCAATCTTTCAAGAATCTATCTATGCCCTTATCAGTCAAAGGATGGGTTACTATTTGCTGTAAGATACTAAAGGGCACAGTCGCGATATCAGCACCTGCCTCCGCTGCTTTTGTAACGTGCAGCGGATGCCTGATACTGGCAGCAATAATTTTGGTATCAAAATCGTAGTTCTGATAAACAACCACCATATCATATAAAATTGCTATTGAATCATGACCTATGTCATCCAAACGACCAAGAAAAGGACTTACAAAAGCTGCTCCTACTTTGGCCGCTAACAATGCTTGATTAACAGAGAATATCAGAGTCATATTTACCTTAATTCCTTCTGAGGACAACTTTTTGGTGGCAGCAAGACCTTCTTCGGTAATAGGGATTTTCACTACAATATTGGGAGCGATGGAGGCAATTTTTCTGGCCTCTTCAACAATACCGTCTCTTTCCATTGAAATAGCTTCAGCGCTAATTGGACCATCGACAATATCGGCAATTTCTTTAATGCTTGAACGAAATTCACGTCCTTCTTTTGCGCATAGCGTCGGATTTGTGGTTACGCCGTCCAGGATTCCCCAGGAAGACGCTTCTCGAATTTCCTCAATATTTGCAGTATCAATGAAAAACCTCATACATTTCCTCCTTGACTATCCAGACCGGTCATCGTTTTTTCCTTATTAAAAACGGTGTTGTAAATAATTTCCAATATAGAAGAATACGTGGCGTCCAAACTATAGGAATTAATAGCAGGGTCATTCTTCTTGATAGCCAGACTTTCTATGTAAGTGCCAATTTTCCTTATATTGTCAAAATTCTCCAAATATCTTTTAAACGGACGGTGGCTGGCAAAACCCGGGTCCCTTACATAGAAATGATTCTTATGTTGCTGCGCATCGTCAACCTTGATTATTATCTGCAATACAAAAGCATCTTTAAATTCAAACGGCTCAATGAAACCGGGAACCAGATGAACCCCTTCCACAACTATATCCAGACTTTCTCTTATTGCCCTCTCTATTACGGCACGCACTCCAACTGCTATTGTGGATACCTGTTCTTTGAATCCGCTAATTACCGGATCATCTCCTGCAGTGGGAGTACGTAGTCCTTTCCATGCTTCAAATGACGAATAATAAAGAGTTGGCATAAGCTCGTAGGAAAAAACGGCACGCATTACTTCTCGTAGAGAATCGGTTTGAACGATTCTGGTCACACCAAGACGGTGAGCTATTTCAGTAGCAATGGTAGATTTTCCGACGCCGGTTCCTCCTCCGACCAATAAAATAAGGGGTTTATCAATTTGAGAAAGCGCTTGCCATTTTAAATATTTTCCCGCGTATTCCTCCCCTATTTCCTTTTTTAATGCTTCAGCCGTTATGTTCCTTAATTCCTTCGTAGTAACCGAGAATGTCCCCTCCGCCCTTAATTTGTCCTGTATCATCAGGGCGACTTTATAACTTTTCGATGGAACTATGCCGGTTGCCATAATTGAAGAAGCCATCAGACCCTTGGAATAAGGGAGCCCGTTCTTGCCATCGGTAATAATAATTCTTCCTTGTTTTTTTTGTGATTCCTTATTATTCTTTTTCATCCCCTAATCACCCTTATAATTTTTCTTGGCTTTCTCGGCTAAGCCGAGCATTGCCTCAGTCAAATTATCTTTACCATTTACTACCAGCGGAGCATTGTCACAGTAGACAACATCCTTCTCAGAGTTCAGTCCCACCTTCGTTACAACATCTACTGAAGCCGCTTTTAACTCAGTCAACAGAAGATCAAAGCATCCTTTGGCCAAATCAAGATCCTCTAATAAACGTTTTCGATTGGCCAGGTAGTTACTGATCTTTACCACCTCACAATCAAAATGTTCCTCTAGATAATTTTGAATTGTTGTATTCATTAAGTCCGGTCCGGTTGTAGCAAAAAACACCTTTTTATTTATAATTGGCGCCAGGGGCTGTGGTCGAAAGACCGTTTGGATTACCTTTACCTCCGGATTTACTCTGCTAATTGCTTCGCATATCGCGTATATTTGCTTCTGATCAGCAAGCGGCTGTTCACACATCGTCATCACTACCAAATCTGAGAGCATTATCCTATAT
>Ga0209163_1001060_pt1 | contig 34783 bp, 19 predicted proteins | sample MTBAKSrepl2MetaG_FD_187457 | JGI IMG/M metagenome (GOLD analysis project Ga0209163, IMG submission 187457) | Enrichment culture microbial communities om Arthur Kill intertidal strait, New Jersey, USA, that are MTBE-degrading - MTBE-AKS2 (Arthur... | ecosystem: Environmental > Aquatic > Marine >...
CGGGCCGCCCGTCTCCGCGGCAACAGCGTGTACCTGCCCGGCAAGACCTTGCCCATGCTGCCCGAGATGCTCAGCAATGGGGTCTGCTCCCTCCAGCCCGGCCAGACGCGTTACACGAAGAGCGTCTTTCTGACCTATGACAAGGACGGCCAGGTGCGGTCCGCCCGGTTCGCCAATTCGCTGATCAAGTCGAAGGCCCGCCTGACCTATCAGGAAGCCGACCGGGCCCTCAAGGGAGAGATCACGGGTCTGCCCAAGGACGTGGTCGTCCTCCTGCACGAAATGGAAGCGCTGGCCCGCACCATCGAGAACCGCCGCCGATGCGCGGGCATGCTCCAATTGCAGGCCTTCGAGAACGAGCTCGTGCGCGACGAATCCGGCCAGGTCATCGGCGTGCAGGCCGAGGACACGAGCTATCCTCACACGATCATCGAGATGTTCATGGTCGAGGCCAACGTCGCGGTGGCGACGATGCTGGATCGCTACTGTATCCCGTTCATGCGTCGCGTCCACCCGGAACCCGACAAGAACGCTCTGTATCGTCTCTCTCAAACCCTGCGTCTTCTTGGCATTACCCTTTCGCGCCAGCCGCATCGCACGGACATCCAGGCGATGCTGGATGAGGTCCGCGACCGGCCTATCGCGCTGCCGGTGAACATCCTCGTCCTGCGGAGCCTGGAGAAGGCGATCTACTCGCCCGCCAGCGTCGGCCACTACGCTTTGGCGGCCTCCAAGTACTGCCATTTCACGAGCCCGATCCGCCGGTATGCGGATTTGCTGGTACACCGTGCTCTGCACGAGTATCTCAGCGGCAACGTGGATCGTGCCCGTCGGCTTTATGCCTTCCCGGACCTGGCCCAGATCGGCGAGCACATCTCGGAGACGGAGCAGACTGCGGAAGAGGCCGAACAGGAGCTCAAGCGAATCTTCATCCTGCACCTGTTGCGGATGCGCATGGCCGATGAGTTCGAGGGCATCGTGGTCAGTCTGACGAGTTTCGGGGCCGCGGTGCATTTGCCCGAGTACGGCGTGGAAGGTCTGGTCCCGCGCGAGGCTCTCGGGCCGGACCACTGGCAGTTCGACGAGCAGAATCAGTGCCTGCTCGGCCGGCACACCGGCGCCATCCTGCGCTTGGGCCAGGCCATGCGTGTGCGGATCATCGGCATCCATCCCGCCGGCGGGCAACTCGACCTGGCGCCGGCCGTGGGACTGATTGTGAAACCGCCCGAATCATCGAGACAACAGATGTCTCGGCGCAGCTCGTCGAGGAACCGCCGGAGAAGAAAACAGAAGAAACGCTCAAGTTGATTGCGATCTCTTGAGAGACAGGAGTTCCTATGGCAGGAGAAGGCTTCGACAAATCACCCAGGACCGCGCCGTACAAGTGCCACATCTTTGTCTGTGTCAACGATCGGGGCGGGACGCGGAAGTCCTGTGCCGACGGGAACAGCAAGGAGACTGCCATCCGTCTGAAGGAAGCGGTCAAGGCACGTGATCTTCCACCTGGCGCGGTGCGCATATCGCAGAGCTTGTGCCTGGGGCTGTGCGATTTCGGTCCCAACGTGTTGCTCTATCCGCAGCGGATCTGGTTCCACGGCGTAACGCTCGACGACATCGACCGGATCGTGGAAGCCGTCGATGCGGCGATGAACGAACCCGCCTGAGTCACCTGCGGCGTCACCCGGGCCGAAATCCGTAGGGCGCGTATCACGCACCATCTTCTTATCCGCGTCCCTTCACTGGGATGATTCGACGGTGCAGACCGCCTCCGTCAAGCCGCTCCAGCGACTGTATGGATTGCTCGGCGCCAGCACGCGGGCTTTGATCGGAACGCTCCCGGTGATCGTGATTGGCCCGCTGTATACGCGAACCGATGCGGAAGAACCGGTGACGACGGGTGCGGCGCCGCCGAAGGGACGCGGGTCTGAGCCGTCGAGCGTGTAGTAGAGCACGCCGCTGGCGGTGGGGTTGACGAGGCGCACCGAATCGCCCGATGGCACAATCTGCGGTGGGGCGACGAACTGGCTGTCGATCCAGGTGCAGCGGGTTCGCAGCCAGTCCTTGAGGTGGTCGATTTCGCCTTGGAAGCCGCCGAAGCGGGGGCCCTGGCTGCTCCACTTCTGGAAATTGCGGACCTGGGCCTCGCGAATTTCGTCGGCCATGGCGTCGATCGTGCTGTTGAGACTCACGGTGCTGAACGGGCCCGCGCGCAGGGCGTACCAGCGGTCGATGTACTGCTGCCAGAAGTTGGCGTCCGCAAAGAGCCGGTCCCACCAGACGTACTTGTGATAGTCGGTCCCGTCGCCGGTCCCGTGCCAGCTCTGGGCGTTGTTGTCCCGCCCGTCGGTGGAATCCAGGGCGCGGTCGAAGTCCCAGAGGGGACCCATCTCCAGCTTGCCCTTGCGGGTTTTGAACAGGTAGGTGCTCAGACGCAGCGCGTCGACGTTCATCGCCAGCATGTTCAACAGGTTGTGGTCGATGAAGCTGGCCGGGTCGATGTACTTGGCGTAGCCTACCTGCGGGTCGGCGAATTTCGGGCCGTAGAGGGCGTCTTCGAAGTTGTTGAGATAGCCTCGGATCCAGGCGGACTGGGTCGTGGTGATCTCGATCTCCTTCGGGTCGACGTAGCACAGGGTCCCGTCGCCGTAGGTCGGATTGCCGCGGGCCGTGCGGAAACCCGCGTCGCCCGGGTCGCGCCGGTCGATCTTGAGCATGTACCCGCCGGCGATCCTGGGTTCGGCGTTGTCCCAAGGCTCGAGCTTCTCGACATCGACGCGGTCGTTGCCCCGTTTAACCTTCTCCATGAGGATGTACAGCCCCACGTAGTCCGAAGCGGAGACGGTGCTGTCGTTGGTGTTCAGGTACATCTCGACGAAGCGCGTGCGGACCGCATACCGGCCGATCCGGTTGCTCAACTCGAACATCAACGCGTTGTTGATCACGGCGCGGTCGTACTGGAACGGCGCGTACAGGATCCAGTCGGATTCCGAGGGCAGGCTGAGGAGCGCGACGTCGCGGTCCCAGTTGTTCTCGTCCCAGGTCTCGAAGGCGTACGAGGGCTTGGCGACGCCCGCGGTGCTGGAGCCGCGCCGCTTGATCCCGCCGCGACCGTGGAAATCGGGCAGATCGGTCATCCGCGCACGTCCTGTCCCACTGGTGTCGATGATGATGGACGACACCTTGGCCAGTGTCGTGCTGACTCCCTGGCGGCCGGTATCGACGATGACAATAGGCAGATTCGAGTTGAAGCCCAGAACGTCGTTGGCCAGGGCCACGTACGTCCGGCTCACCGCGGCGCTCGGCGCCTTGCCCGGCTCGTACGCGCGGGCGACGACCTCCCGCGTCCCGGCGATGGGGATCGGACCGGCGTACTTGGGGGACGCGGTCGTGGGAAGCAGGCCGTCCACGGTGTAACGAATCTCCGCCGCCGGGTTGGGTGAGTTGAGCTCCAGCAGGAACATGCCGGCGAACGTCCCGCCGTCGTGCGAGAAGAGCGGCTCGTCCGAGATGGCCGCATATCCGGGCCCATTGGCCCGTCCGGGCGTCGGGGTGGTGAAGTACTGTTCCTCGTCGCCATAGAGGCCGTAGGAGAGGTCGAACCGCTGGGGTGGGTATCCGCCGCCACCGGTTTGCGAGCCGTACTCGTGCACGACCTCCAGATCGGACGAAATCAACGCCAGGTACTCGCCCTGGCTGCTGAGGGAGAAGTTCGTGTGATACTGGCCGGCCTGATCCCGGTAGGGCCAGTTCGCGGGATGGTCTTTCTGCTCGATTCCGGAAGCGAAGACCACGAGAAACCCGCCGGGCTGCAGTTGCGCTGCCGGCAGCGGCCACTTCGTCAGGTCATCTCGGTCATCCGTCAGGAACCAGCCGCTCAGGTGAACCGACGTTGTCCCGCGATTGAAGATCTCGATCCAGTCGGGGTAGACGCGTTTGCCCTCGACGAGCGTCGAATGCCCGATCTCGTTGACCGCCTTGAACTCGCTGATGATGACGGGCGGGCCGGTGAACGGGCCGGGATCGACGTAGGGAGGGATCTCGCCACCCGGGCCGCCCAGCAACTCCACCTCGGCGATCTGCATGCTGTTGGCATTCGATGCTCGGCGGACCCGCGTGAAGAGAAGCTGGTAGTGGGCGTACGCCTGCGTGTTGGGGAAGGTGATCGGGGTCGCGTTCTTCGTGAATCGCGGCCAGGCCGTCGGCTGGGCGAAATCGACGATCTCGCCGCGTGCGATCAGGGTGTACGGCCCGTCGATGCTCGCGTTCGAGCCGGACAGCTCGAAGGCGACCGGGTCCCGGTCCGGGGCGTCGTTGGCGGTGGTCAGGGTCAGTTCCGTGACGACCATGGCGCCGACCGAGAGGGTCACCTGGAATCCCGTGGGCTGGGTTTCTCCTTTGAAGTGCAGGTACTTCGTGTTGACGTTGTCGTCGATGGCCAAGGCCGGGTGCTCGACGCCGGGCCAGTCGCCGTCATTGGGGACGCCGCGGATGAGGTCCATGGGCGAGGTCACGTCCGCCTGCACCGCCAAGTGTGCCAACAGCAGAACGACAAATGAGAAAACGCATCTTCGGTTTACGGTCACCCGATGGATCCTCCTCTGGGCCGGTTCGGGCACTCTGCAACGGACAGAAACACCCCATACCCGCTATTATATCCGTCCGACCCGGTCCGGTCAACGCGATCCGCACCGAGTACGCCGCTTGAAGGGCAGGGGCCGGGAGGATATCATGATCTACCGGCGTGACAGGTCGTTGTGCCGGCGGTTCGATATGGTGATCGTGTTCACGAAAGAGAGGGATTTGGCATGGGTGCCAACGGGTTCATCGGTTTGGTGTTGTCGCTGGTCATGCTTTCGACGGTCTCGGGAGAGACCGTGCGGGTTTACATCGGGACCTACACCGGCGGCGCGAATGGCAGCAAGGGAATTTACCGCAGCACGCTGGACCTTCAGACGGGCGAGCTGTCGGACCCTGTCCTGGCCGCCGAGGTGAGGAACCCGTCATTTGTCGAGATTCATCCTGGCGGCAAGTCGCTGTACGCTGTCAGCGAGGCCGGCGCCAGTGGGCGGGTCTTTGCGTATACGATCGATGCCGACACCGGCGACCTCAAACTCCTGAGTGAAGCTCCGTCGGGCGGGTCCGGGCCGTGTCATGTCAACGTCGATCACGCGGGCAAGAATGTCCTCGTCGCCAACTATGGCAGCGGCAGCGTCTCGGTGATTCCCGTCCGCCCGGACGGCGGGCTTGCCGCGCCGACCTGCGCCGTCCAGCATGAGGGCTCCAGTGTCAATCCCGGCCGCCAGAAGGGGCCCCACGCCCATTCGGTCAACCTCAGCCCGGACGACCGCTTCGCCTTCGTCGCGGACCTCGGCATCGACAAGATCATGATCTACAAGCTCGATGCCGAGAAGGGCACGCTGGTTGCGAATGATCCGCCGTTCGCTCAACTCAAGCCGGGCGCTGGGCCGCGTCACTTTGTCTTCCATCCAAGCGGGCGCTACGCCTACGTGATCAACGAACTCGACAGCACGATCACCGCCTTCGCCTACGAGCTTGGCTCGGGGGGCCTGAAGGAGATCCAGACGCTTCCGACGCTTCCGAAGGATTTCACCGGGTCCAGCACGTGCGCCGAAGTCCGCGTGCATCCAAGCGGCAGATTCCTCTATGGCTCCAATCGTGGGCACGACAGTCTCGCGGTCTACGCGATCGATCGCGAGAAAGGAACGCTGACGTTCATCAAGCATCAGACCGACGGGATCAAGGTGCCGCGAAACTTCAATATCGATCCCACGGGCAGCTTCTGCCTGGTCGCGAATCAGGACGGCAACAGCGTCGTCGTCTTCCGAATCGACCCGGCGACCGGGTCCCTGGCGCCGACCGGACACAAGATCGCGGTCTCCCGGCCGGTGTGCGTGCGATTCCTCTGAGCGAGCCAGGCTGTTCTCATGGACAACGCTGTCCGTGCAAGTCCGTGAGCGTCCGTGCTTGTCCGTGCGAGGTCGTCAGTACTCGCGGCTCTTCAAAATCCCCGGCTGCGGCACAGGATAGGTGCCGTCGGCCTTCGCCGGCAGCGGTGCAGGCGAATCCATCGTCAGCTTGTCCACATCGGGTGCGAATTCCTCTTCGTTGTTGAGCATCTCGTCGAACGTGACGACCTGGCCGGTGTGGACGGCCCTGCGGGCCATCGCGGTTACGAGACCCGCTTCGGCGCCGCGCTTGACCTCGTTGAAGGGCTTGTCGTTGCGAATCGCGTCGATCAGGTGGTCCCATTCGAGTTGATAGGGATTAGGCTCGGGTTGCGGGAACGACCAGGCGAGATTCTCTCTGGAGAAGTCCTGGCTCTTGTAGATCCGACACTTGGCGGGCGTGTGCATAAAGGTCGAGATCACCGCTGCGCCCTTCGTGCCGTGGGCGTAGCTGGCGAACTCCGTGTGGCAGCCGGGCATGTGGCGGTTGTTGAGAAAGAGCTTCGTGCCGTCGGCGAAGGTGTACTCGACATCGTAGTGGTCGAAGTTCTGGTCCACGCAGTCGCCGCGATAGCAGCGCGCGCCGGCGCCCTGGGCCTTCACCGGCCAGGCATCTTTCATCCAGCAGCACTCGTCCACGTTGTGCGCGACCACGTCCTGGAACAACCCGCCGCTGGCCCAGAGGAAACCGAGATAGTTGCGAATCTGCCAGAGCAGCTCGCTGAGATTGCCCTGCCGGGGTCCGGCGAACCCCGCGGGGCCCTGCTGGCGATACGTCCGCATCATCTGAATCTCGCCGATCTGGCCGGCCTTGATCCGGTCGTAGAGCTCCCAGCGGGCCTTGCAGTGTCGGCACATCAGCCCGACGCCCACCTTGAGATTCTTCTGCATGGACTCTTCCGCGAGCTTGAGCATCTTACGCGTGGTGGGACCATCCACGACGATGGGCTTCTCCATGAAGACGTTGATGCCTTCCTGGATCGCATGGCGGAAATGCACCCAGCGGAACGCCACCGGGGTTGTCAGGATCGCAACATCGCCCGGCCGCAGGCACTCCATCGCCTTCTGATAGGCGTCGAAACCGATGAACTTCCGTTCCGGCGGGACGTCAATCTGCTTCGCCTCGTAGCCCATCACCCAGGTATCGGCCGAGCCGCTGGTCCGCGGGGCGCTGGCGGCCTCGATCAGGCCGTCGTAGCTGCGTTTGAGACGATCTTCGAAGACATCGGCCATCGCAACCAGCTTGATGGGACCGCTGCGGGTCGCGAGGGCATTGGCAACTGCGCCGGCCCCACGCCCGCCACAGCCGATGAGGGCGACTCGGACCATGTTGTTCTCGCCCGCGTAGACCCGCGGCCCGACGGCGCCCAGGAACGCCGAGCCGGCCGCGATTCGGCCTGTGCCCTTGAGAAACTCACGACGAGATGTGCTATGTGTGGCATTTCCGCTCATAATTGACCTTCTCCTGTTGATGTCCACCGGTATCGACGCAGTGCCCTGCGTCCTGACCTGCTCATTATCCCTGTGCCGGTGGGTTTGACAATGGAATTCCCCCACAGGACCACGCCGCTCTTGCGTCTTGTGCCCGCAGTCCCGACAATACGCCAGATCACAAGATAGGAACAGGAGAACCATGCACAGACGAATGACACACCGGATCGCGATTTCGACTATCGTATGTCTGATGGGCACGGTTGCCGGTGCGACGGAATTCTACGTCTCGCCCGGTGGTCACGATGCCGATCCCGGTACACGGAAACGCCCCTTTGCGACTCTCCAGTGGGCCCAGCGAGCGGCAAGACGGGCGCCGAGCGGGCAAGCAGTCACCGTGTACCTGCGGGGCGGGACGTATTACCTGCCCCAGACGCTGGTGTTCACCTCTGAGGATTCCGGCACGGAACAGGCCCGTATCGTGTACCGGGCCTATGGCGACGAGACGCCCGTAATCAGCGGAGGGATGAAGCTGGATCTGCAGTGGGAGCCCTTCCGCGAGGGGATCATGAAGGCCGCCGTGCCGGAGGGGCTTGTCACGGATCAATTGTTCGTCAACGGCAAGCGTCAGCACCTAGCGCGGTATCCGAATTTCGATCCAAGCATCCGGCATTTCAACGGTTTTGCGGCCGATGCATTCAGCCCGGCCCGGGCGGCGCGATGGTCCGACCCTCGCGGCGGGTATATCCACGCGATGCACGCCCACGAGTGGGGCGACTTCCACTACCTCATCACCGGCAAGGGCGCGGACAACCAGGTCGTTTACGAGGGCGGCTGGCAGAACAACCGACGCATGGGGATGCACAAGACCTACCGCATGGTGGAGAACATCTTCGAGGAACTCGACGCTCCCGGCGAGTGGTTCCATGACGCCAAGGCCAACGTGCTCTACTTTTACCCGCCTGCGGATGTGGACCTGAGCAAGGCTACGGTGGAGGCGGTCCGCCTCAGACACCTCGTCGAGTTTCGCGGCACGCGGGACAAGCCCGTCCGTTTCATCAGCCTACAAGGTCTGACGTTCCGCCACGCGGCCCGCACGTTCATGGAGAACAGGGAGCCCCTGCTGCGCAGCGACTGGACCACCTACCGCGGCGGGGCGATCCTCTTCGACGGCGCCGAAGACTGTGCCGTCCGGGACTGCACGCTCGACCAGGTCGGCGGCAATGCGATCTTCGTTAACAAGTACAATCGACGGATTGCCGTTCGCGGCTGCCACATCGTCGGAGCCGGGGCTAACGGCGTCGCGTTCGTCGGCGATCCGAACGCTGTCCGCAATCCGCTCTTCGAGTACAATCAGCGGCAAAGCTACAGGGATATCGACAGGACCCCCGGTCCGAAGACCGACAACTACCCCGCGGACTGCCTCGTCGAGGATTGCGTGATCCACGAGACCGGCCGGGTCGAGAAGCAGACCGCTCCCGTGCAAATCTCCATGTCGATGGACATCACGGTCCGTCACTGCTCGATCTACGATGTCCCCCGCGCGGGGATCAATATCTCCGAAGGCACCTTCGGCGGCCACGTGATCGAGTTCTGCGATGTGTTCGACACGGTCCTGGAGACGGGCGATCACGGGTCCTTCAATTCCTGGGGTCGGGACCGCTACTGGGGCCTGAAGGACATCGACCTGAACACCATCGCGCTGGGCGAGGACCGCGACCTGCCGCTCCTGGACATCGTCAAGCCCAACATCCTTCGCAACAACCGCTGGCGCTGCGATCACGGCTGGGACATCGACCTCGACGACGGCTCCAGTCGTTACGAAATCTACAACAATCTGTGTCTCCACGGCGGGCTGAAGCTACGAGAAGGATTCTATCGACGGGTCGAGGACAACATCATCGTGGACAATTCCTTCCATCCGCACGTCTGGTATGGCAACAGCCAGGACGTGTTCCGCCGGAACATCGTGTTCACGGCCTACAAGCCCATCCGCGTCAACCAGCCCTGGGGCAAGGAATGCGATTTCAATCTGTTCCACAAGCCCGGACAGGCGCAGCCGGTGCCGGCGACCGTGTTGCAGCAGGCCAGCGGTCTCGATGCAGGCTCGATCGGGGCGGATGCCTCGTTCGTCGATCCGGCCCGCGGTGACTACCGGGTGCAGGAGAGCTCGCCCGCCCAAGCATTGGGGTTCGTCAACTTCGCCATGGACCGCTTCGGCGTACAGAAACCCGAACTCCGTGCCCTCGCCCGCACGCCCCAGCTTCCGACCTCGACGACACAAGAGGCCAAATCCTCGCGAGACAACCGTGTTGCGGAATGGCTCGGGACGAAGGTCAAGAACGTCGTCGGTCTGGGCGAAGTCTCGGCGGCCGGGCTGCCGGGCGAAACGGGCGTGGTTGTTCTGGACGCGCCCGTCGGAAGCGGTCTTCAGCAAGGCGATGTCATCCTCAAGTGTGCCGACAGGCAGGTGGACACGCTGGATGACCTGATCCGGGCGCAGCGCACGGTTCCCGCGGGACAGGCGGTCCGGCTCGAAGTCTTCCGTAATCAGCAGCGCATCCGCCTCGAAATCCCCGGAAATGGCGGCGGAATGATGCCGGTGGAACTCCGCTGTGAGTATGCAGCAGAGCCGCTGGGCGTCGAGGCGCAGAGACCACGACTTTACTGGAAACTGAAGTCGAACGCGCGCGGCCAGCGACAGACCGCCTATCGGGTGCTGGTCGCCTCCTCGCAGGGAATGTTGGCCCAGGACAAGGGCGACCTGTGGGACACCGGCAAGGTGCTCTCCGATGAGACGATCCACATCGTCTACGGCGGCAAGCCACTGGCTTCTTCGCAGCAGGTGTTCTGGAAGGTGCGGGTCTGGGACAGAGAGGATGCGCCATCACCGTGGAGTCAGGTCGCCTCGTGGACGATGGGTGTGGTCAGTCCGCAGGACTGGCGGGCGAAGTGGATCAGTGGCATGGGCTTCCAGCCCATGCAGCATCGGCAGGATGCCGATGCCACGGAAGAGCACGGGCAGGATGCCCGCGACACAAGAGGTCTGCCGCTGTTTCGCAAATCGTTCGATCTGTCCCGGCCGGTGACGCACGCGGTGGTGCATGTCTGCGGCCTGGGACATTACGACCTGTTCCTCGACGGCCGCAAGGTGGGAGACCATTTCCTCGACCCCGCCTGGTCGGTCTACGAGAAGACGGTCTACTACTCGACCTTCGACATCACCGATGCACTGAGAGAACGCGGCCCCCATGTCTTCGGCGTGATGCTTGGCAAGGGGTTCTACAACACAGCCGGTGATCGCCGCGTGCATGGTGTGAACGCGGAGCGGCCGCTCAAACTCATACTGCAAGCCCATCTACGGTTCGCCGATGGAAGCGAGGAGTTCATTGTTAGCGATGGTTCCTGGAAGACGGCGGAAGGGCCCATTACTCACAGTGCGATCCTCGGTGGCGAGGACTACGACGCCCGCAGACTGCCTGTCGGCTGGGATCGTCCGAGTTTCGATGACGCCACATGGGCAGTAGCCGTCGAGACGCAAGGGCCCGGCGGGCAACTCATCGCGTCATCGGCTCCACCCATGAAGAGGCACGAGGTCTTCACGCCGGTACGGATCGATGAGCCGCAGCCGGGGGTGTTCGTCTATGACTTCGGCCAGAACGCGTCGGCCGTACCGCGCCTGCGTGTTCGCGGTCGGGCGGGACAGGTCCTGAAACTCACCCCGGCCGAGCAGCGCCACGGCATGACGCCCCGTCGTAACGACGGCAGAGGACTCGTCAACCCCGCGGGCGTCGGCCGGCCCAACTACTGGCAGTACACGCTGGGCAGCAATACCGAGGAGAGTTGGGCGCCACAGTTCAACTACAGCGGATTCCAGTACCTGCAACTCGAAGGGGCGGTCCCCGCAGGCCGGCCCAATCCGGAGGGCAGGCCGGTCGTCGAGGAATTGGTTTCGGTCCACGTGCGAAGCGATGTGCCGATGGTCGGTCGCTTCGAGTGCTCGGACCCGCTGTTCAACGACATCGACCGAATCATCGACTGGGCGGTGCGGTCCAACCTGGCCCACGTGCTGACCGATTGCCCGCACCGGGAGAAGCTGGGCTGGCTGGAAGTGGCCTATCTTATGGGACCATCCATCGCGGGCCGTTACGACATCGCGAGCCTCTACAGCAAGGTGACGCAGGACTGCGCCGACTCGCAGAAACCCGACGGCATGGTACCCACCGTGGCGCCGGCCTACCCGGCCTTCAGCGGTGGTTTCGCCTACACGCCCGAGTGGGGCGCGGCGGCCGTCGTCGTGCCCTGGCAGTTGTACGAGTGGTATGGCGACAAGCAGGTCTTGGCCGCCCGTTACTCGGCGATGAAACGGTTCGTGGACTATATGCGAGAGACGTCCAAGGATCTCGTTCCGGCGCCGGGTCTGGGCGACTGGTACGACTACGGCCACGACAAGCCGCGTGGCGCAGCGCAGTTCACGCCCACCGAGCTGACGGCCATGGCGACCTTCTTTCGCTGCACGCGCATCGTCGCGGATACCGCTCGCGTGCTCGACCGCAGAGACGATCGAGCGACCTACGAGACCCTGGCGACAGAGATCAGCCGGGCCTTCAACAGGCTGTACTTCGATGGCGCGGGCGAGTACAAAAACCACGGCAGTCCGCAGACCGCCAACGGCATGGCGCTGGCCTTGGGTCTGGCGCCGGCAGGGCGGGAGCAGGCCGTGCTGGATCGCATCGTGCAGGATATCCGCCAGCGCGGCAACCAGCAGACCGCGGGTGACATTGGCTTCTGGTACCTGCTCCAGGCACTCGCACGATCCGGCCGCAGCGATGTCGTCTACGATATGACCGCACGGACGGACATGGGCAGTTACGGTTTCATCGTCCGCAACGGCTGGACCTCCATGCCCGAGGCCTGGGATGCCGACACCGGCGCCTCGATGAATCACTGCATGCTGGGCCATATCCAGGAATGGTTCCTCGGATGGGTGGCGGGCATCCGCCTGGATGCTGCCGCGCCGGGATTTGGCCGATTCATCATCGAGTCGCACCCGGTGGGCAGTCTCACCTGGACCCGAGCAAGTTACGACTCCATCCGCGGCCTGATCTCCTCAGAGTGGACGAAATCGGACAACACCTTCGTACTCAAAGTGACGATCCCGCCCAACACCTCCGCGGTCGTGTGCATTCCTGCGAAGGATGCCCAGGACGTAACCGAGAGCGGCTCGTCCGCCCTTGAGGTCCGGGGCGTGCACCTCCTGCGTCAGGAGCCGGGCGCCGCTCGATTCCTGGTGGATGCAGGGACGTACGAGTTCGCATCGCGCTGGTAGTGTGCCCGTAAGGGCATATCTTTGTCGCATGGTCTGAAAGATAACGCCTTACGGCGTCACTACGAACGGGCTTTCACTGAGCCGGGAAGAATGGGAAAAGCTCGCGGATCTCCTTGTTCGAGGGCCGCCGGCCGTACTCGCAGATCTCGAAGACCTCGGCGTAGCGGATCTTCTCCCCTCGTTCCGGGCCATACCACTCGACGAGCTGCTGGCGGAACTGGTTGGCCGAACTCGCGAAGCGTCTGTCGAACCGGCGACGGCTCTCTTGCTCGTAGACCTGCCGCGCCTGCGGATCGGTAGGACAGGATTTCTCCGAGCCGTCGCAGCCACCTTCGAGGGTCTGCGACGCCAGGGCGATGACACAGTCCAGCTTCTTCTCGATCACGCCATCGATCCCTACCACGATATCCGGGGTGAAGGGATTGGGCTTCTGGAACCCGTCCTGGTAGAACAGGAACACCGGATTGCGGCGCAGATACGGAATATCCGGGCAGAAGAACGGCACCGTGACCATGTAGCCGGCGTCCTGCACGAGCAAGGCGACGTTCCTGTGATCCGGGTGATAGTCATTGGGACGATGGCAGATCACGACGTCTGCGCCCCAGCGGCGGATCAGGCCGACGATGGTCTTGCGGTTCTCCAGGGTGGGCATCAGTTCGCCGTCGTGGATGTCGAGCACCTCGGTCTCAATGCCAAGGATCTCGGCGCATCTCCCGACCTCGGCGGTGCGGCGCTGGGCCAGCGGTCCGCCAGCCATGCCCCAGTGGCCGATGTCGCCATTGGTGCAGGAGACGAATTTTACGTGATGGCCCTGGGCCGCCCACATCGCCGCAACTCCGGCGGCCTCGAACTCATTATCATCCGGATGGGCGCCGAAGCAGATGATCCTGAGCTTGCCGTCCGTTGGTTTAGGAGCGGGCGCGGGTTTCACCAGCGTAGGAGAGACTCCCTGCGGCGGGGCCGACTCCCGGGCCCGGTTGCTCGCCGCGCCGACCAGAAACACCACGATTCCCGCCAGCAGTAGACCCTTCACGAATCCGCGTGACCCTGCATGTCTGTCGTTCATTGCCTGAGCCCCTTTGATAATGATGATGGATTATGGACGATCGATGACTGTACCGAACTGCCTCGCGTACCCGGCGTTCTCCGAGACCTGATCGTGAAAGCGCGGGTACATGCCGACGATCACGCCGTCGATGGGTTTGATGTGCTCGAAGGCGAATCTGAATGCCTCTTTGACTGTCTGCGCGCCGCTACACTTCCGACCGGCCGCCAGGATCTTGAAGCCCAGGCAGGGCTGATCGACCTTTCGGATCACCTCGGTCATCACGATGGGATCGGAGGCGAAGAACGAGTAGCTGCCGACCGGGAGCGTGGTGACAGACGCCTTCGCCAGTTCCTCCTTCGATCTCGTGAGATAGTAGAAGCAGGTCATGAAGAAATCGACGGGCCAACCTTCGTCCGCGATCCGCTTGATGCAATCAGGATTGTGGGCGGAGACGCCCGCCAGCACGCCCGCGTCGTGGACGCGTTTGGTGAAATCGCGGACCTCCTGGCTCTTGCCCTCGCGGAAGAGCCGGTCGGTCACGCCGCCGTGATGGACGATGGCGATGGGCTGCGTATCCCGCACGACCTGTTCGATGGGCATGCTCTGCGACCCGCCGGCGTGAAGGCAGATGAACTTCATCCTCGACCCTCGCTCCCGCAGCGTCCGAAAGACGCCGGTCATGGCCTTGGGGTCGCTGAACTGGTGGGTGTTGATCCCCGCGCGTTCGCAACTCGACAGAAACTCCGTTGTCTGCTCGGGCGTGAAGTACTCCTTCATGTGACGGTCCATGAGGGGTCCCAGGTAGGAGTATCCACTGATCGGGTTAGAGCCCGCGATCAGGCGGGAGACCTCGTGGTTACCGAGGCGGATCGTGGGCAGCAGGGGCGCACCGTCATTCGTACGCACGGTTCCCACGGACCCTGCGGCCAGGGCCGAGCCGGTCACGGCCAGGGGAATCTGCGAGAGGAATCGTCGGCGTGAAGTCACGTTCGTGCGGTTTCTGTTCAGGCTCATAGCACCTCCCGGAAAGGCAGAAGGATTCTGCACGCCGGGATTCTACCAGAGCCCAGACGTGGCGGGAAGCCATATCCGCGCGGGATTGGGCGACATTCGTCGCTTGAATGTGACCGCCCGGGCCGGTAGCATGGGGTGCCCGAGGTCTCGCGGGGCGAAGCAGGATTCGCCCGCACGGTTCATACGGATCAGTGAGGTGCCCATGAGGAGAATCGTCCTTCTGTCGGTGGTCGTTGGGTCGATCTGCGTGCTGGCGGGAGTGAGCGGGGAGTCTGCATGAATCTGCCTACGGGGAGGATAGGGAATATCCAGGTCAGCCGGCTGATCTGCGGCTCGAATCCGATCATCGGCAGCGCCCACGACCGGGACCTGATCTACATGCCCGCTCTGATGCGGCACTATTTCACAGATCGTCGGATCATGGATCTGTGGCGAGCCTGTGAGGAATGCGGCGTCAACACCCTGATCGGGCCGGTCGATAGCCCCTACGCCTTCGCGGGGGACCCGACCCTGCGGGTGTACCGGGACTATCGCGACAAGGAGGGCGGTCGCATTCAGTGGATCGCTCAGACGTACCCGAGCGTCAAAGACCCCACAGGATCGATTCGAAAGGCGATCGATCACGGCGCTGTCGCGGTCTTCGTCCAGGGCAACATCGCGGAAGGCTGGGTTCGGTCCGGTCGGTTTGATCTGCTTGTGAAGGTCATTGAATTCATCCGGAGCAACGGCCTGCCCGGCGGCTGCGCCTGCCACGGGTTGGAGGTCCCGAGGGCTCTGGAGCAGGCCGGCGTCGAACTCGATTTTTACATGAAGACGCTGCACGACGACCAGTACTGGTCCGCCACGCCGAAGGCCGAGCGTCCGCAACAGGGCCTGCCGCGACACGACAACATGTGGTGCACCGACGCGCCAGAGACGGCCGCTTTCATGAAGTCCGTGAACAAACCCTGGATCGCGTTCAAGGTCCTGGCGGCCGGGGCGTTTCATCCGCGCGACGGCTTCCGTTTTGCCTTCGAGAACGGCGCCGACTTCGTCAACGTGGGCATGTTCGATTTCCAGGTTCGGGAGGATGCGATCCTGGCGAACGACATTGTCGCAGAGGTCGGCAGGAAGGGTCGTCTCCGGCCGTGGGTGGGTTGAGGCAGTGTAGAGAGGTGCAGCATGCGCCATCGAATGATCGTTGTGCTCGCGGCCCTCGCGGGATTGTATGCGTCTGATCAGCAGGCCGCGGGCATCGGAGTCCGTGTTCCGGGACCACTGCGCATTCACAAGGTGCCGGTGACTGACTGTCGCGTGGTGCGGGGATTCCTGGGCACGCCTGTCGATGGCTCCGTGAGGAGTTGGGACTACCGGGGGACTGTGTGCGAGTATCCGCAGACCGCCAGCGACGGCGTCGCCTACGCCTATCTGAACAACGACGGTTTGCACGTCAGTCTCGCTGATGATGAACGCTTCAACGTGATCGTCCTGCGTGGCGGTGCTGCGGCACGCGTGTATGTGGATGCTGACGGACTGGCGGAGCCCAAGGGGAAAGAGCCGCTATGCCGGTTCGCCGGGGGAGGGGAGATCGAGACGGTGTCCTTGCCTCAGCTCGTCAAAGCCAAGAGAGTCAGCTTCTTTGGCGTCGAGGGCGGGACTGTCGCGGATGTTGCCTTCTACCGCGTCGAGCAGGGCGTCACGGCGGGCAGCGGCGCCGAGGTGTATGTGTCAGGGGCGCCGACGCTCGGCCTGTTGCCTGAGCCGCAATCGAAGTTCGCGCCGGAGAGCCTCTACCTGGCCATGAAAGAGCGATACGGTGACCGGCATCACGTGATCGCACCCCTTTTGAAAGGGACTGATGCGAGTTCTCCGCTGATCCTGGACAAGGGACGGCCGGCTCATCTGCTCTCCGAGCCATTAGGTCCCGGCAGGGGACTGGCCGCAGTCCGCGTGGCCGCGAAGCTGTCGGGAGCAGTGGGGGAACACTTGTTGACGGTGGTGGTGCAGGACCCTCTGGACCCGCGTCTGGACCTGACCTGGATCGAGCTGACGGTCGAGGTTCCAGGAGAGATCGACTTGTACCTGGATATTCCCGATCAGGTCCTGCTCGAAGACAGCCGGCTGTGGCTGACGCTGCGTAGCGAGCAGGACCTCCGGATGGCGGGGTTTCAGCTTTCCCCGCATTGGGTATCGAAGGAGCAGGCGCTTCCGGAAGCCCTCTCCTGGCGAAAGCTCCTGATGAAATCCTTCTTCAGCCTGCTATCGGAGCCTCGACCGTGGGGAGCATACGGCAAGCAACCCCGCGAGGAATTCTATGGGAGCAGCCGGTACGCGGCCCAGTGCCCCGAGTTGTTCATGACCATCGACCAGTGTCATGCTCTGGCGCCGGACGACGATCTGGTGCGTCAGTATCGAGAGTGGGTATACCTTCGGCATCTGGATGAGCTGAGCGAGCTATCGGCTCCGCCGGAACCGCCGGCAGGGGTGCCCGCCTGGGCCTGGTACCCGCGGTTGGCCTGGCTGGAGGTCCGACGAATCGCGCAGTGGTGGCTCGATGAGCGTCTGGTCCCGACCGGGGAATTTGGCGGCCGGGTCGGTGACGATACCGACTTATATCAACAGTTCGCCGATCTGCCGTTCTTCGAGGACGATGGCGCGGGGAAACGCCTGCGCGAGAGCGGCGCGAAGCTGGCCGAGCTGGCGGACCGGGACAATCTCCGCGGCGGCCTGAACGTCCACGCGACCGACTCCCTCCACGCCTACGAGGAAGGCATCAATCATCTGGCCCTCATGGCCCGGTGGTTCTACGGGGATCCCGTCTACCTCGAACGCTGCATGGAGTCCGCGCGGAATACGGAGGCGCTGACCGTCGTCACCGACGACGGGCGACGGCACTTCCGCGACAACACCAGAATGGGCTTCGAGGATATTGCCAAGCCCAGAGAACCCCGGGTGGACGGCGCCGCCAATCCGCTCATGTGGCACACCGCTCTGCAAGTGGCGGACTATAACCGCAATCCCCGCGTGTTGAAGGTCCTTCAAGAATGGGCCGACACGTGGCTCCGTCTCATGCAGCCGGGGCAATGGGCGACCGACGTGGAGGTTCTCTCCGGCAAGATCGTCGACAGCCAGCCGAACCGGCCGCTCTACGGAGGCTACAGAACGCAGGCGGTGACGTTCGTGTGGTTGTATGCCTTGACCGGCCAGGACCGCTACGTCGAGCCGTTCCTGCACTACTATCGGCAGAGACAAGCTCCGTTGCCGGCGGATGTGTTCCTCGGTGATGCCTTCTGCCTCGGTGCCCTGGACTCGCTGGAGCGGACAGCGTTCGAGGGACTGGTGCGGCAGAATCCCGCTTTGGCTCTCTACCTGACGAGCGATCCACGACCGCTGATCCAGGCGACGATCGGAAGCCCGCGCAGTTCGCAGCAGGGAATCGACACGCTCTATAACGCCCGGCGCTGGCCCGACATGTACACGACGTCGCATCAATTCACCGACCGCGTTTTCCCCAGCCTGCTGCAGCAGGCTTCGATCAGCTATCTGGGCGGTTACTGTCGTCGGAACAAGTACAATCCCACCCAGGCGGTCAGTTGGCTGGGATTTGGCACGGACTACGCCGCCCTGGTGCTGAAGAACCGCCGCACTTGTCTCAAAGTGCTCGTGTACAGCTTCGCGGCACAGCCGATGACCGGCAGGATGCGGGTCTGGGCCCTTTCGCACGGCCTGTACGCGGTGAGAATCGGCCCGGACACCAACGGCGATTTTTCGGCCGACAGGATGGCCAGCGACGGGTCCATCGAGCTTGCCAAAGGAGACTCGATAGACCTTACCATTCAGCCCGGCACAGTTACTGTGGTCGAGGTGGAGCAGAAGCATCCGCTTGATTCCATCTTCACGCGTGCCGACCTTGCGCTGGTTTCCCGAGAGGTGAAGCTGCGGGGTCGTGCGCTAACGGGTGTCGTGCATAACGTGGGTTCCGCCGAGGTTGACGACGTGCTCGTGGCCGTGGTGGATGCAGAGGGTCGAATGGTCTCCCGAAAGTCTCTGGGCGCCCTTGAGGCCCCGGTGGATCTTGTTCCCCGGCGCACTCCGTTCACCCTGCCGGTTCCGGAGGGGCCACCAGTCGGCTGGAAACTGGTCCTGGACCCGGAGAACAGAGTGCCGGAGATCTACGAAGGCAACAACCAGATTGACCTGTCCGTCATAGAACCGGAGTGACCTTATGAGAAGGCGAGATTTCCTTGCCGGTGTTGTGGCGTGGGCATCCTGCCCATGTCTTCAGAACTACGGGCAGGATGCCCGTGTCACAAGAACCAAGTATCGTGTGGCAGTCATCGGCAGGACTGGTCGTGGCAACTACGGCCACGGCATGGACGTTGTCTGGAATGAGATCGAGCAGGCCCAGGTCGTGGCCGTGGCGGATCCGGACCCGCAGGGACTCGCGGCTGCTGCACAGCGGCTCAAGGCGCTGCGTAGCTACGGCGACTACCGGCAGATGCTGGAGAAAGAGCGGCCGCAGATCGTGAGCGTGGCCCCGCGCTGGCTCGATTGTCATCGGGACATGGTGCTGGCCTGCGCGGAATTCGACTGCCACGTGCTGCTCGAGAAGCCCATGTGCCAGGACCTCGAACAGGCTGATGAGATGATCGCCGCCTTCGAGAAGCGGGGCTTGAAGCTGGCCATCGCCCATCAGACCCGCTACAGCCCGGCGTTGGTCCACGTGCAGAAGGCTATCAGCGATGGTATGCTCGGCGACCTGCTCGAACTACGTGGACGGGGCAAGGAGGATCAGCGAGGAGGGGGCGAGGACCTGATGGTGCTCGGGACGCACGTCATGGATCTGATGCGGTTCTTCGCCGGCGAGGCCCGATGGTGCTTCGCACGGGTGTCGCAGGACGGCAGGCCCGTCACGGCGAGTGATGTGCGGGATGGCGCCGAGGGGATCGGGCCGCTGGCCGGCGATGAGATCCACGCCACGTATCGTTTCAATGGCGTCACGACGGGATACTTCTCCACGCATCGTGCCCGGCAGGGGGCTTCCTCGCGCTTCGGACTCCAGATCTACGGGAGCAAGGGGATTCTCACGATGACGACCGGGGCCGTGCCGGAGATCTGGTTCGTGGAGGACCCTTCCTGGCAGCCCGGTCGTAGCAGGGCGCCGTGGAAGCGGATCTCGACCGCCGGGATCGATCAGCCGGAACCTCTCAATGACCCGGACCACCGGTTCGGCAATCGTCTCATCGCCCAGGACCTGATCCGCGCGATCGAGGCGGATACGCAGCCGCGCGGCAGCATCTATGACGGGCGGGCGGCCCTGGAGATGATCCTGGCGGTGTATGAATCGCATCGGTTGGGCGCGCCGGTCCCGCTGCCTCTCGCCAACCGCAAGCATCCACTGAGTATGCTCTCCATGAAAGGGTAGATCGATGAAACGATATGGAGTAGTCCCGGCCATCCTGGTGCTGATCGTCGGCAGGTGGATCTTCGCCGCTGAAGTGGGGCCGGCAGTCGATGGCAACGTGATCCGTTTTGGTGCCGTCGGCGACGGCAAGGCGGATGACACGACGGCTATTCAGAAAGCCGTCGATTCGAAGGCCGGACTCATTCAGTTTCCCAAAGGCGTGTACCGTATCACGAAGCCGATTGTGATCGACTTGGACAAGGTGGGCTATACCTCGATCCTGGGCGGGGCAGTCGCCCAGATCGTGATGGCCGGGCCGGGGCCGGCTCTGCGATTCGTGGGCACGCACATGAAGTCGGCGGACCCGCAGGGGTTCTCGCGGGACGTGTGGGACCGCCAGCGCATGCCGCTCGTGGATGCGATCGCCATCGAGGGGGCCCATCCGCAGGCCCTCGGCATCGAGGCCTCCGGCACCATGGAACTGACCCTCACGCGCGTCCACGTCCGCCGGGTCCTGCATGCCGTGCACTTCGTGGGGAACAACCGCAACGTGATGATCTCCAACTGCCACTTCTATGAGAACCACGGCGTCGGCGTCTTCTACGATGATGTGAACCTGCATCAGTCCAACATCACCGGCTGCCACATCAGTTACTGTGACGGCGGCGGTATCGTCTCTCGTGCGGGCAACGTGCGGAACATTCACATCACCGGCTGCGACATCGAGAGCAACATGAGTCCCAGCACCCCGCCGACGGCCAACGTCCTGATCGACTGCACCGGCAGTCTCTACGGCACGGGCGAGGTGGCCATCACCGGCTGTACGATCCAGCACAACAGTCCCGCGCCGGACTCCGCGAACATCCGGATCATCGGCCGGAGCAAGCCCAGCGCCAAGCAGGCTCTCGTTCGCGAGGGCAACGTCACCATCACCGGCAACGTCCTGAGCGACGTGCAGGTGAACGTCCATCTGAAGGAATGTCGCGGCGTGGTCCTCACCGGCAACACCTTCTGGATGGGCTACGCTCACAACCTCCTCGTCGAGGACTGCTCGAACATCGTCATCGGCGTCAACAACTTCGACCGCAACCCCCGCTACGACTACGGCGACAGCCTCGAAACGAAGAACAGCCTGGTCGTCCGCAACAGCGAAGACTGCACGCTGTCCGGTCTGCACATCACCAATGTCTGGCGCGAGCCCGCGGGTCTGCTGCTCGAGAACTGCCGGCGCATGAATGTCACGAACTGCACGATCCTGGACTGCGACAACGCCGGCCTGCTGCTGAGGAACGTGACGAACAGCCGCGTGTCGGGCTGCCTCATCCGCGATGACCGCACCGACAAGCCCGCGGCTTCCCTGGTCGTGGTCGGCGGCAAGGACAACATGATCGTCGAAAACCTGGAACGGAAATAGGACGCCTGCCTCGTTCTTCACGGGAGCCCAACAGATGAAGAGACAAGTTGCTGTGATCGCGGCCACCATTCTCTTGGCCCACTCCGTCTTGCCAGCGGGTCAATCCTTGCCCGAATGGACGACGCGGATCCGCTCGGACCATCCGCATCTGTTCTTCAACCGCGAGACCTGGCCGGCCGTGCGCGCGCGGGCGCTCGGGCCCGAACGTGTGTGGTATGAGCGATTCCAGGACAGAGTGGCCGGGCTCGATGCGGAGTTGGCCGGTCAGGAGACGCCGCCGGCCCGTGACCTCGGGCCCCAGGCCGCCTGGTCGGCGTTCGTATTCCTCATGACGGAGGAGCCGCGCTATCTCGATCTGGCGAAGAAGTGTCTCGACGCGTCTATTCGCTACTATGAGCAGTGCTTCGAAGAGCGCAAGAGCGTCAACTGGTATTCGACCTCGCGCGTTCATGCCGTGCTGGCCTGGGACTGGCTTTACGACCATCTGACGGAAGCGGAGCGGCGTCAGTACATGTCCCGGCTGATCCGCGTGATCGATAACGTCGTTCGCGTCAAACCGGCGATCTACCGGGAGAATATGTCCGGGTACGACACGGGTTTCTACGGCGTGAGGAACTCCCTGTGGTTCATCGGGTGTACCGCGTTCGGGACGGGCATCGAGCCCGAGTTGGTCAACGAGTGGCTGGTCTGGGGGCACGATGAGAACCTGCGCATGCTCGACCACCGCCGTCGCTCCTGCGGCGACGACGGCGGCGGGGCCTCTGCGACGCTCGGCTACATCTTCGGCGCCTATCCCTGGGCGGAGCAGAACTACTTCTACACCTGGCTCTCCAGCACGGGCGAAAACATCGCGCCCGACTGGCCGCACAGCGCCCTGTTGGCCAACTACGTCCTCTGGAATTGGATTGAGGCGCAGCCGGCGCCGCTGGAGTTCGGGTATGGGGATACGCCGCACACCCGCAATACGCTGCCCGCGAGCCAATTGTATACGCACATGGCCAACGTCCGTCATCTGTTCGGCCGAGCTGCGTCCCAAGCCACGGCCCTGGCACGCCACCTGCAACAGCAGGTCCGATACCAGTCGTATGCCGACACGTGGTTCATGTATCCGTTCCTGCTGACCCAGGCGGAGTCGTCTCCCGAACCGTTTCGTCCCACCGATCTTCCTCCTGGGCGACATTTCGAGACGATGGGACAGATCTTTATGCGCTCGGGCACCAGTGCAGACGACACCTATTGCCTGTTCTCCTGCGGTGGCACCCTGAACCAGCATCGCCACTACGATGCGCTGAATTTCGTCCTGTACCATCGCGGCTTTCTGGCCCTGGATTCCGGCACGAGATACGAGGAATTCACCAATGGCGAGCACCTGGCCAACTACTACGCGCAGACCGTGGCCCACAATTGTGTTCTCATCCACCAGCCGGGGGAGCCGCCTGCCCGGTACTGGGGTGGGACCGTCGTCGGCAATCACGGCGGCCAGCACCGGCAATTGGGCTCGGTTGTGAAGGCCTTCGAGACGAACCGGGACTATGTGTATGTCGCAGGCGACGCCACCGCGTGCTATCAGCATGGGGCAGGCGACCTACCCGAGAAGTGCGGACTCGTGACCCGGCAACTCGTCTTCCTGCTGCCTCGTCACTTCATCATCTTCGACCGCGTGGAGACTACGGACGCAACATACCGAAAGGACTGGCTGATTCATACCGCCCATCAACCGGTTCTCGAAGGACGCACGCTCCGCGCGGACCACGATCAGGGCAGGATGTACTGCAGGACTCTGCTGCCCGAGGAGGCGGTGCTCACGCCCGTCGGCGGGTCCGGCTACGAGTTCTGGGCCGCGGGGAAGAACTGGGATATCCAGACCAAGGGCTTGTCCGAAGAGAGTCTGGCCCTCATGGGTCGGTGGCGCGTGGAAGTCACGCCGGCCACGCCGCAGAAGACCGACCTGTTCCTTCACGTCATTCAGGTCGGCGATCGGACGTTGGAGGCTATGGACGAAGTTGAGCTATTGCACGGGTCGCAGAGTTGTGGCGTGCGCGTGAATGCCGGCGATCGGGTCTGGGAGGTCACGTTCAGCGCGACAGGACCTCTGGGCGGTCACATCCGCCGGACCGGTGACCCGGTCATGGATCGACCGCTGGCCACCACGGTGCAACCCCAGTCGGGCATATAGATCGTTGGCGCGGGTCTGAGCTGCCTGACGCCTCGTGATTTCGCAGTCAAGGAGACAACATGAGAACCAGAATGCATGTCGTAACGATTGCAGGTTTGTATCTGATCACCGCTGCGGTCGCCTCCGGAGGGAGCGACCTCCCCGGCAGTGAGATGATGTCACAGTATCTGTGGCGACAGGCGCAGCCGCAGTTTGAACAGTGGCGGCAGCGGTACGAACAACTCAAGACTCCCGAGCAAATCGCGGCCTATCAGAAGAACCTGCGCGAGCAGTTCCTCAAGGCGATTGGGGGCTTGCCGGAGAGAACGCCACTGAATGCGAGGACCACCGGCGCCGTCTCTCGTGAGGGCTACCAGGTGGAGAAGGTCATCTTCGAGAGCCAGCCGAAGCACTACGTCACGGCCCTGCTGTTTCTGCCCGGCGGGGGCAAGTTCACCCCTCCCTTCCCTGGCGTCCTCGTCGCGTGCGGCCATGCGTCCGACGCGAAAGCCTACGAAGCGTATCAGACGATGGGGGCCCTCCTGGCTCTCAACGGCATGGCGGCGCTGGTCTTCGACCCGATCGACCAGGGTGAGCGCAGCCAGATGCCCGCGGCGCTGCCGAAGCTGCAGGGGACGACCGCCCACACGACGCTCGGGGTCGGCAGCATTCTCCTCGGTCGCAACACCGCTCGCTTCGAAATCTGGGACGGCATGCGGGCCATCGACTACCTGCAATCGCGTCCCGAGATCGATCCTGATCGCATCGGCTGCACGGGCAACAGCGGCGGCGGCACACAGACCTCCTACCTCATGGCGCTCGACGACCGCATTCGTGCCGCAGCTCCAAGCTGCTACATCACCGGGTTCGAGGCCCTGCTCTCGACCATCGGGCCGCAGGACGCCGAGCAGGACATCTTCGGCCAACTGGCGTTCGGGATGGACCACGCGGATTACCTGATGATGCGAGCGCCGACGCCGGTCCTGATCTGCGCCGCCACAGGGGATTTCTTCGACATTCAGGGAACATGGAGGTGCTTCCGCGACGCCAAGCGGCTCTACACTCGCCTGGGCGTGGCCGAGCGGGTCAGCCTGCTGGAGAACGACGCCAGCCACAACTACAACCGGACGCAACGGGAGGGAGTTGCCCGCTGGATGTCCCGCTGGTTGCTGGGCCGGGATCGGCCGATTACCGAGCCGAACATTGTGTTGCTCAGCGCTGAGGAAGCGCACTGTACGCCCGACGGGCAGGTGATGCACCTGGAAGGGGCGAGGTCAACCTACGATCTGAACCGAGATCTGGAGAAGAAACTGGCCGCGCAGCGCAAGCGGCTTTGGAGCACGACCGACCGCGCAGGTCTACTCGACCAAGTCCGTCGGATTGCCGGTGTGCGGCCCTTGGCCCGGTTGTCTGAGCCGAGCGTGGAACAGCAGGAAACCGCAACGCGGGGCGATCTCGAAGTGCTCAGGTTCATTCTCACGCCGGAGCAGGGCGTGTCTCTGCCGGCCTTGGTGTTTGTCCCAGGACAGGAATCCTCCGGGAACGCCGTGCTCTACCTCCACGAGGGTGGCAAACAGGCCGATGCCGCGCCGGATGGGCCTATTGAGAGACTCGTCAAGAGCGGTCGCCTGATCGCGGCCGTGGATCTGCGCGGCCTGGGCGAGACGCAGTCGAAACGCGGCTGGGGCAGCGACCTGTTCGGCCCCGATACCAAAGACGTGCTGACCGCCTACCTGCTGGGTCGCTCCTACGTCGGCATGCGCACCGAGGACATTCTGGTCTGTGCACAGTTGCTCGGGGATCGGACCGGCCGGCCCGTCGATCTGGTTGCGGTGGGACACGTGTGCGTGCCCGCTCTGCATGCGGCTGCGCTGGAGCCGCAGCTTTTTGGCTCCGTCCGTCTGGTGCGAGGATTGACCTCCTGGGCCAGCGTGATAGAATCCGGCCAGTCCCGCAATCAACTGGTGAACATCGTGCATGGGGCGCTGGGCGTCTACGACCTGCCCGACCTGGCGGGGATTCTGGGAGATCGGCTGACGATCGAGCAGCCTCTCAATGCCTTGGGCGAGCCCATGTGACATCGGCAGGATGCCTGTGCTACGGAGTCCGGCATGAAACAGGATTACTTGCGTTGGTTGATCGACAAGACGAAGACGACTTGGTGGCACGATTCCGCGGACCCTGCGGAATTGGCGCGCGGAATCGAGCGAGGGGCCATCGGAGCGACGACCAATCCGTTCCTGGCGAACCTGGCACTCTCGGCCAACAGGTCGCGATGGGCCAAGGAGATTCAGGGCGTTCTCTCCCAGGACCTCGAGCCTGAGAAGCGGGTCGAGGGGCTGATGCAGATCGTCGTCGCCGATGCGGCGCAACAGTTGCTGCCCCATTACAGACCGGGTGGGTTGACCGGCTACGTCTGCGCCCAAGTGAACCCGTCACGGGCCGGGGACCGCGAGGCGATGCTGGCGATGGCCCGGCGCTTCAGTCGGTGGGCGCCGAATATTGCCGTGAAGCTGCCGGCCACCGCGGCGGGACTCGACGTGCTCGAAGACTGCGCCGCCGAAGGGATCACCTGCACCCTCACGATCAGCTACACGGTGCCCCAGACCCTCGCCATCGCGGAACGTCACCGCCAGGGCATGAAGCGGGCTCACGCCCAGGGGACCCAGCCGGGCAAGTGCTTCGCGGTGATCATGATCGGCCGGCTGGACGACTATCTGCGCGAGGTCGCGCATGACGGCCGGGTCTCCGTCAGTGAGTCGGACATTCGCCAGGCCGGTCTGGCCGTGACGAAGCGCGCCTATTCGATCTACCAGCAGCGAGGCTACGAGGCTGTCCTGATCGTCGCCGCCCTGCGGGGCACCCACCACATGACCGAGCTGGCCGGCGCGGAGGTCATCATGTCGCTCTTCCCCTCGGTCCAGGAAATGGTGTTGTCGGGCGACCTCCCGCAGGAAGAGCGGATCGACGTGCCGGTGGCCGCCGACGTGATCGAGCGGCTGTCGCGAATCCCGGACTTTGTGCGCGCCTACGAGCCGGACGGCATGACGCCTGCGGAGTTCATCACCTACGGTGTGACCCAGAGGACGCTCTCGCAGTTCATCGAGAGCGGATGGCGACTGATGGAGAGTTTCCGAGCCTGAGGTAGGGGCGGGTCTCAAACCCGCCCTCGCAGGACGCGGGAGCAGAAAGGAACGATAGATGAAAAAGATCGGATTCATCGGATTGGGGATCATGGGCAAACCCATGGCTCTGAACCTTGTCAAGGCCGGATACGAGCTGACCGTATATGATCTCGTCGCCGAGAGGATGGAGGAGCTGGTCAAAGCCGGTGCCCAGCGCGGCTCCTCGGGCAAGGACGTGGCCGCCCGGAACGAGGTCGTCATCACGATGCTTCCGAACTCGCCGCACGTGCGGGAGGCGGTGCTCGGACCCAACGGCGTTCTCGAAGGAGCCCGGCCGGGAATGATCCTGGTCGATATGAGCTCGATCGCGCCGCTGGCGAGCCAGGAAATCGCGGCCAAGCTGCGCGAGAAGAATGTCGCCATGCTCGATGCTCCGGTCAGCGGCGGCGAGCCCAAGGCCATCGCCGGGACGCTGGCCATCATGGTGGGCGGGCCGGAGGATACGTTCGAGCAAGTCAAGGGCATCCTGGCGGCGCTGGGGTCTTCCGTCACCCGGGTCGGCGAGATCGGCAGCGGCAACGTCACGAAACTCGCCAACCAGATCATCGTCGCTCTGAACATTGCCGGGATGTCCGAGGCCATGGTCCTGGCCACGAAGGCCGGCGTGAACCCGGAGAGCGTGTTCCAGGCCATTCGCGGCGGTCTGGCGGGCAGTGCGGTCCTCGACGCCAAGGTGCCCTTGGCGCTCAAGGGGAACTTCCAGCCGGGCTTTCGCATCGAGCTGCACATCAAGGATCTCGCCAACGCGCTGGACACCGCCCACGAACTCGGCGTGCCGGTGCCGCTGTCGAGCGTCGCGATGGAGATCATGCAGGCCCTCAAGACCGACGGCAAAGCGGGCGACGACCACGGCGGGATCATCCAATTCTACGAGCAACTCGCCAAGGTGCAGGTGCGAGGTGGATGACATTCTTGATTTGTGATTTGACGAGCGCGGCGGATCGGTCTCTTCCAATCAGCCGTCGCCCATCAAGAACCGAGCTTCCCTCGCACGGTTTCACCGGCTGAATGCCATCAGCACGGACCAGACGCCTACGATCACGAAGGCGCCGAAAGCGATCCAGAGCAGGGCGCCCCAGAGCCGGCCCGGTCGCAGGGCCGGGTCGCTGCGACGATACCGGAAGTACAAGGCCGCTGCGCCCAGCAGCGGCAGCATGATCGACTGGGCGATCCCACAGGCGACGATCATCGCGGCGGGCGCCCGCACGAATGCGTACAGCACCAGCGCCACAAACGGCCAGATCGTGCTGATCCTTCGCGTCCACACCACGCGTGCGGCCTCGGAACCATCCGTGAGGCCGTACAAGCCCATCGCGTCGGCCACCATCCGCGCGTTGCCAGCCGCTGCGACGAACAGCGTTGAATACAGCACCGCGAACGCTCCGCACAGGAAGATCGGATGGGCCAGCGGCCCGAAGACCGGGATGTACATGGCCGCCAGCGTGCGAACCATATCCCGCCCCTCCGGATTGAGCCCGATCCGGCCCAGCACCGCGGCCCCCAACAGGTAGAAGGCCACCGTCGCGAACGTGTAGACCACCATGGAGGTCCAGGCATCGACGTGCAGCACGCGAATCCAGCCGCGGGCGCGGTCGATCCAGGCAATCGTGCCGTCGCGCGGCCCGGTGCAGCGGGCGTAGCCCTTCTCCAGGCACCAATACGGATACATGATCAGCTCGGCCGCTCCGACGCCGATGATACCGAAAGCTCCGAGAGCCGTGCGGACCGGATTGCCGCCGACGGCGCTCGGGGGCGGCAGGTGGAAGCTCAATCCGTCCGCCAGCTCCTGCGTGGAAACCGCCCATTCCGGCCTCAGTTGGAGGGCGATCAGCGTGAGGATCGTCGCCAGGGTGAAGGTGGCCACCAGGACTGTTGCGACAAGCTGGATGATTCGGTAACGGCCGATGTACAGGAGGATGGATGTCACGAGTGCAAGCATCGTGGCCCAAAGATAGGGATCACAAGGTTCGCGGTGTTCCTTGATCTGTTGGCTCAGACTGGTGATGCTCTGCTGCAGTTCGGCGACTCTGGATTCGTCGGGCCCCCGGGCTTGGAGCAACTTGAGTTCGATGCGGTTCTGCGTGAGCTGCTCCTGAAGGCGGTTGTACTCGACCCCGTGCGCGGTCAGGGGCCGTCCGATGGCGAGCGTCTGGCCGACGCCGCCGAGGATACCGCCTTGCTGGAAGACCACGAGGACGGTCATGAACGTCCAGTAGCCCAGCAGCCAGTTGACGCGCAGGCGCGGGCCGGGCAGGCCGTTGAGGGCGTTCAGCGGGGTCTCGCCCCAGGCGATCGTGTGACGCGCGAACTCGATCTGCGTGGAGACCTTGATGACGCAGCCGATAATGATCAGCCACAGCAGCCAGAAACCCGCCTCGGCGCCCGTCTTGGTGGTGACGATCAGCTCGCCCGAGCCGACGATGGAGCCGGCGATGATCATGCCCGGTCCGAGCCGTTTCAGCGTGCCGAGCAGGTCGCGGGGCGGGGACTGGATGTCGGCATGCGACGATGGTTCCTGCGGGCTCTGTTCGTTCATGCTCGTCATGAGCCCAGTTATAGAAGATATCGCGTGACGAGGCAAGACCCGTGACGCCGGTGTTCTTTGTGGCGAGGGCGTCCCGCCCTTGTGTCTCGCGGGCATCCTGCCCGCGTTTTTCGCGGCACGTGTGCAGCGACTTGGTCAAGCGAGGCCAGAATGGCCTCGCGACGCAAGGGCAAGATGCCCTCGCCACATGCACGCCGGGCATTGACGCTCCGCGGCCCGTCGATTACCATCCGACCCGTATGGGCCACATGAGATTCGCAAACACCGAACTCGATCCGGTTGTCAATCCTGCCGTCCTGGACACCGTCACCTGGGACCCTCAGGGAGCGTGGCGAGTTCTGGACTCCATGGAGACCGGCCACTGGCTGGCGGTTCATCGTGCTGCCGCGGAGTCGCGTCCCTTGCCGGTTCATGCGTGCTGCACGCTCTACTTGGGATCATGTGCCTGCCAGGGGGCAAGCGTCTATTCTCTTGCTTGCTTGTCTGATGGCCAGCATGTCTTCATCAGGGTTGGGCGAGCATCCGAACGTGACGGTCTCGGCACTCCGATCCGGACGAAGCCCCTGGGGGAGGGCATGCTCCTGTCTGCCCGTGCTGCCGATGCTGCCGCACTTCGCCGCTACCTCCGCGTCATGCGGCCGGACAAAGCGCCTCAGGCGATGGGGGCGGTGCCCCGCCTGGGGATCGGTACGCGGATGTCCACGTCGGTATGGCCGGGCGTCTGGCCGGCAATGGAGAAGGGTGGTTTCGCTGCCAACGCGATCCAGAACTCCGTGCGGGAGCTCAACCTGCTGCAGGATGTACTGGCAGGCCGGCCGCCGCGAAGCAACTACCTGTACGGCTTCGGCACTCTCGAAGAGGGGCACACGGGCAGCACGTTCGAGGGCCTTTGGGTGGCCGGGGTGATCGAGGCCCTCAAGACCGACACGCATCCCCGGTACGGTGCGGACGCGGATCATATCACAGTCCGGCGTGGCCCCGGCGGGATCGATCGCGCCAAGCTTGTCATCGATGCCGCCCGCGATTACACGTTCTTCACACTGGACGTCTCGGACATCGTTGACTACACGGCGGATCATCCTGCGCGGAAGTACGAGACGGCTCTGGAGGTCGTGGCGGAACTGGCCGCGTATATCCAACACGTCAAGGGCGACGCTCCCTTTGACCTGGAGCTCAGCATCGACGAATGCCCGCCGCGCATGGAGGCCGGCGCCTGTCTGACCACGGACGGGGAGTTGACGTTCCTCATCGAGGAATTGCGCCGGCGCGGGATCGCGATGACCCATATCGCACCGAACGTGGGTGTCGTGAAGGGACAGGACTATGACGGCCCGGGCGGTCTGGAGGAGTTCGAGCGTCGCATCCGCGGGCTTCAGAGGATCGCCCGCGCGCAGAACGTGATGCTGGACTTCCATTCGGGCGACGACCTGCGTCCCGCCGTACGCCGGGCGATTGGCCGCGCCACGGAGGGCTGGAACCATTTCAAGGTCTCGCCCTCGCTGCAAATCATCTTTGCCGAGACCCTCCATGACCTGTATCCCGAGCGATTCCGGTGGTGGTGGGAGGACACGCTGGCCTATGCCCGCCGCGAGGCGGACGGCGGGTCCGACTTCGCAGCCCAGTGCCTGCGACAGTACGAGGACTACGGCGACTCGGTCCCGGCACCGCGTCACGCGGTGTTTCACCACTATTGTTTTGGCTCGGTCGGCCGCCGGGATGAGAAGGGCCGCTTCCTCCATCGAGAGCGATTCTACGATCTGCCGGCGGACTTCTATGAGGAGTATCGCGACCGAATCGAGCGGTTTCTTTGTGAAGTGGCGGCGGATGTGTTCTGTCGCGAGTAGCACGGCCGTCCCGGCCGTGAGTACCACGGGCATCCTGCCCGTGGCAGTGCAGGGGCAGGATGCCCCTGATACTCATGGGCGAGACGCCCATGCTACGATGCACACTACGAACCGAGCCTTCCGGGACGATGGGTTGGATTGAATGATATGGAGCAGCGATTCGAGGGAAAGGTGGCGATTGTCACGGGCGCCGGCCAGGGGCTTGGCAAGGCGGTGGCCCTGCGTCTCGCCCGCGAGGGGGCACAGGTCGTCGCGGCGGAAATCAACAGCAAAACCGCTGCCCAGACGGTGCAGGAGATCGAGTCGCTCGGCGGGCGGGCTCGGGCCCATCAGATCGACGTCGCGCACCTGGCCGAAATCCGGTCTGTGGTGGAGCGAGTGGTGGGGGAGTTCGGCCGGATCGATATCCTGGTCAACGTGGCGGGCATCGCGCAGACGAAGCCGTTCCTGGAAATCACCGAGGAGGACTGGGACCGCATCCTCGACGTGAACCTCAAAGGCACCGTCTTCTGCATGCAGGCGGTCGGGCGGCAGATGATCCGCCAGATCTCGGCACAGGAACCAGGCGAGTCCTCCCGTGGCGAGACCGTCCCGGTCTTGCGTCCCGAGGGCGTCCCGCCCTCGTTTCAAAAGAAACAAGAGCAAGGGCAGGATGCCCTCGCCACGAGCCACGGCAAGATCGTCAACTTCTCCTCGATCTCCGGCCGGCGGGGGCGCAGTCTTCAGATGGCCTACGCCGCCAGCAAGGCCGCAATCATCAGCGTGACGCAATCGGCGGCTTTGGCCTTCAGTCCCTACCACATCAACGTCAACGCCGTCTGTCCGGGCGTCGTCCCGACGCCCATGTGGGAGCAGATCGACCGAGACCGCGCCCGCTTCATGGGTTTGGAGCCGCAAACGCGAGCGCACGTCTCCGGAGGCCCCGTCCAGCCCGGCGAGGCCATGCGAGCCTTCATCGAGAAGGTCCCTCTTCAACGCGCGGGCACGCCGGACGAGGTCGCGGCGGCGGTGGCCTTCCTCTGCTCCTGCGACGCCGACTACATCACCGGCCAGGCCCTCAACGTCGACGGCGGCTTCGAGATGGATTGAGGTCACATCGCACGGTTCCGGTATGTCGGACGAGTCTGGCGAGGCCGAGATGAGTTCGATGATTGTGCCACTCCAAATGCCGGGCGGCACGGGGGTAGAGGAGGGCGAAGGTAGGTGGCTGTCACCAGTATCGCTGGCAGAATAATGAATCATGAAGACGTGACGCGAATGGTGACCCAGGATTACACGCATGATGATATGAGAAACGAGGTGATGAACATCCATGATTTCGAGGCTGGCAGACTGATAAGAAGGCTCGTGCAATTCCTAGGAGAGCCTCAGGTTGCCAGACGCCTTCGCAGATATGAGGCGGGCCTGGCACACTCCGGTACCATATACAGGGAGTATTACTTGAAACAGAAGCATCCCTGGTTTCCCGCTGTCGAGGAGTATTATCAGCTCGTCAGGAAGGCGAAATCCATCCACAAGCATCTAACGACGGAGTTGAAAGCCTTGGCGACCGATGCCAAGAAGGTCATCACGCTTCAGAATTCAATGCCCGATTCCGTCAGAAGCAAATACCGCAAGGATCTTCTCGACTTCGACAGCGGACTCAATTACCTGTTTGAGATACACGTTGCATGGCACTTCTTTTCCCAAGACTATAGCTTGAGATGGTATGATGGCGGTTCAGGCAAACGGCCTGAGTTCCTCGTCAAAGCTCCTGGCTTGGACTTCAACGTCGAGTGCAAGCGGATAAGCGTGGACATAGCAAGGAAGATACACAGAAAGGATTTCGTTCTTCTTGCTGACAGACTCATGCCACTGGTGGAGAAGAGAAGGTACGCAGGGAAGATACACATTGTGGTCAAGGACAACCTCAAGAGTGCCACGATCTGCACCATATGCGATAGAATCTGCGATTTGGTGGATAGGCGCATACTGGAGGGAGAGCATGAGATTGCCGATTTGGGATCGGTCATGTTAGACCTCAGAGGCGCCTCCGGACTTGTCGTTGACCTGAGTGAGCGAGTGAATAGGCTGTACGAAACGAAAGCGGATAATGCTCATGGAGCAATCTTTGCAGGATCTGACGGCGAGCGGCCGATCGACCCGATCGAGTTGACTGCCGTATCCACCAAAGCTGATCAAGTGTTAAATGGAATCAGGGATAGGCTCTCCGATGCTAAAACGCAGTTGGAGAAATCGAAACCGGGCTTGGTAACGTGTCTTCTGGAAGGCATCGACGGCTTCGCGTTACGCAAGCTTCGGGAGCACAGCGGCCTGCAGCTGATGACAAGGGAGGTTCTTTCTGACGACAAGTTCTCGCATATTGCGGCAATAGTGTATTGGTCCGAGAGCATGGTCCAAACAGCGGCCAATTCTGAGGACATCTTCAACGCAGGGTTGCTTTTTAAAAATGGGAAGTGCCGATTCGAGAGCGCGAGAGTATTCAAGTTCCTGAATCCGCCGACATTCTAAGGGAATCACGGGGTCACGTCCTGAAGGGAATCACGGGGTCACGTCCTGAAAAGTGGAATTATTCTGTTGCTGGCGGGACGGAGATGCCCTGTTTCCACATCTTCCGGTAATCGGTGTCAATCGGCGTAATCGGCGGATGATCGCCTGTGTCCCGTGACTCGTGGCCCGTGGCCCGTTCGGAATCGGCGGATAAGACCGTCACTCGGCCCTCGTCGCTCGTCGCTCGCAGCAAGACGGTGGGCGGAGCCCACCCTACCGCTGCCGCCTGGTCTCTGTGCCCTCTGTGGCGAACACCTCCAAAGGCGTGCCTTCCGAGCAAAGGTTGGCGCGGCCCAGCCTGCGGGGACGGCCCCCCCTCGACTGCCATTGTGGCAGTCCCATGGATCGTAGCGTCAGGATGCAACGCCACCTGCGCATTACCACCCACAAACCCTTGTACGGCCAGGGCTTGCCGCCGCTCCTCCCCGCGATGCAAAAGGGTCCCGGGGTGGCATGCGGCTTGCTTATGGTAGAATTAGCCAGTCAGTATGATATTTAGGAAATGCAAGACGAATCGTCCAACAGTCAGCGATAGATAAGGAGGGCTCACCATGGCCAGTGCCGCGCAGATTCTTGCCAATCGTTCGAACGCCCGGAAGTCCACCGGGCCGCGTACGCCGGAAGGGAAGACGACGGCGTCACGGAATGCCGTCAAACATGGACTCTTGGCCGAGCAGGTGGTGATCAAGGGAGAGAATCCCGCGGAGTTCGAGTTCTACCGAGAGGGGATGCTGGAGGAACTGGCCCCGGTCGGGGCGGTGGAGGAGATGCTGGCCGAGCGGGCCGTGAGCCTCTCCTGGCGGCTGCGGCGGGCGGAGCGGCTCCAAAGCGCCGTTTTCGCCACCGTCTACCGCGAGAACGCGAACGACGTGGTGCTCTGGCCCAAGCATGGGTTGCCGATCCAACCCGGTCCGGGCGA
>Ga0209163_1001062_pt1 | contig 34719 bp, 37 predicted proteins | sample MTBAKSrepl2MetaG_FD_187457 | JGI IMG/M metagenome (GOLD analysis project Ga0209163, IMG submission 187457) | Enrichment culture microbial communities om Arthur Kill intertidal strait, New Jersey, USA, that are MTBE-degrading - MTBE-AKS2 (Arthur... | ecosystem: Environmental > Aquatic > Marine >...
CATGCTCCTTTCCCCTCCTGTAAACGGTGTCTTTATTAAAACACCTCTTACAGAGGTCGCTTTGGGTGGGTCAATTTTCGATTGCCACAAACCTCATAAGTGGGTCAATTTTGCATTACCATAACCACCTGAGCATATTGCCAATTTAAAGGAAGTTTATTCACACCAAATTGTTACGGAGGGGAATCCCAATTTCATCGATACCAGAACTGACTGTTTCCTTTTCATATTCAGAGGCAAAATTGCCGCTGATATTGTTAAAGTCTTTGAATCTCTTGTTGAAGAAAATCCAAATTTTTTCGAAAAGATGGTAGAAAGGTTGATCCCGGAAGGATTCATATGCTTGCATGAAGGCAGAAAATCTGATGATCAGATTGTGGTTTATTTCGACAATAAGAACAAAATTAAGCACTTTGGGAAATTGGTTGAGGATAGAGTAGTCTCAAAATGGGGGAGAGGACTTGTTTGGAAGCATAGACTTTTTGAAGTGCCGCTTTCTTATGGAATACGTGTTATGTATTCAAATGGTAAAATAAGCGAAAATGCGTTGAGAAAGATCGTTTTTGAGTTTCAAAAAGACTGAAAAATCAGGATTCAACATCTCAAAACTATCTATCATTTGCATGACCACCGTTTATCCAGAACGAACCCCAATGGTCTGGAGCCAATTTCCCCGAACCATCACGCAGCCTTCCTATGTCTACTCCTGACAAACATATATAGATACCACGTTTCAGCCCGCTTGAGGACCCCCTTTTGGTCCAGCGTCAACTGCCGGTAAAATATCGGCCGCTCCTGCTTGGACAACGCAGCCAGCGGATGCACCCGCAAAATGCTCTGCTTGAGGCCCTTGGGAGTTCCGCCAAGCTCATAATATTTTTCAAGATACTTCGCCGCCACCCGATTCATGTCCCCGAATTTCAGCGCCTGCCGGTAATAGTATAGGGCATTGCTCCTATCCGTCGGCTCACCAAAGCCTTTTTCCGCGCCATGCTTTTCCAGCCAATCATAGACCATGTTTCGGGTGTCGTAATACGCCTGCTCGCCCGGGTCGGATTCATAAACCAACATCTCTTTTAGGTCGTTTATAAAATGCTCGGGCACGTTGCTCCCACGCGCGGGCTTTCCGACCGCACCGACTTTGCCGAAATAGGCAGATGAAATTTCATTTGCTGGTAAGAACATCCCTACCCTATCTTTTTATTTGGCACCCGCACAAAAAACGGCATACCCCCCATCGGAATTTTTCCGGAAAAAGCATGCTTTTTTAATACCTGAATTTTGCACCAAACTCGATGCAAATGCACCTATAAGCTATGAGTCCTTGTGGATCGCATGTTTATAAAGATTTACAAAATAGAAAGTTTTTATCAACTGAAAAAAAATGGATCTTTATCAGACATGCAAACTGTTAACATTAGCGGTTTTATAGAGTCGCTCTCAACACCAGTAAAATCAAACTTTCACAGGTAGTATGTTTTTATTACATTTATAACATTCCGATATATTTTTTAAATTTAGCCGTGCAAAAAATTTCTTGCATGGAAAATTTTTAAAACCGTGCGAAATTCAGGTAATAATATGATAGCTGGGAGATAGCCCGCTAATTGGGTGGGACGAGTTTGACCAGGTTGAAAATATGAAACGATGTAATCGAAAACAGGAGGAATGAATTCGTGTTACGGGTGGTAATCCAGAGGAACTTACTGCATAATCTCCTTCCATCTTACCCGAATTCAATCCTTCCTGTTATGCAAAATCCTTGTACAGTCCTTGTACAAACCAATACAGTATAAAAAAATTATCGGATTGGTTTCCAAGAAGGCTTTTTATAACTTACTGTTTTTATTTGGTGCCTGGGGCCGGAATCGAACCGGCACAGCCCTAAGGACCGAGGGATTTTAAGCCCAACTTTTTGAAAGTCAAAAAAGGCTGTATTTTCAACATGTTGAATCTAAAGAGAATTTTTTAATTGTTTTTGGTTTTGTTAGTAAACTTTTGAAACTTTTTGACCTTGACGGGCACATTTTGGGCACAATGGGCACAGTCATTTCGGCTGTGCCCGTTTTTTATGATTCAAAATAAAATTTATGTGGTTCAAAATAAAAGTGCGCTTTCCAAAAATCAACCGAGGGATTTTTCATCCCTCGTCTTATTTTCGGAAACGAAGCATCATCAATATTTCATTTTTGAAAAATGCTTCTTATTAAAAATGTCCCCACATCAGCCTTCATGGGCACAATTTAGGCACACCTGAATCCGGGGGAATTTATATATCCCCTGCCCTTTATTTTGCACGCCCAGCTTATCATGAGCGGTCAATTTTCCAACAACATTTATTATCAGCCGCAAAAAAATAAGCCATCAGTCCACAAACAAATGAAAAAAAGGGAAGTGTGTGCCCATACCACCCTCCCCCCTGAATTCACGACAATCTGACCTTATCGACATAACGTAATAGCATAGCAGTATTGTCATGTATTTTCAGCACAGTAGAACATAAAACCTCATCAGAACCCTGCACTATTTGATCAATCTAAATCAGAAATTTCAACTTTACAGAAAAACCGGAAAAAGTGGTTTAAATCAGGCGAATTGGGCTTGATAAATCACTGGCCGATATTTAGGTGGTGGAATTGTCTTGCCTTCAGCCATGGCGGCTTCAATCCACAAAGACTTGGCTTTTTGCACCTCGTGAAGCGCCTTATCTGGTGTATCACCAAAAGCTGAGCACGCTTCAAGGTCAGGGATGTCGGCAATATATCCGCCGTCATCTTCTGAATAGAAAATATTTATATGATAGTCGCGCATTATTTGTCATCCTCCAGTATAAGGGCATGTTTTTCAACAAGTTTTAAAAACTGACGGATCTGATACGGTTTCGCCTGGCCTTTTACATTTTGCAGGTTGATAAGCTCCGGTATATCCGATCGAGAAAAAATATGATGACTTCCATCAGTTCTTGAAAGAGAGAAACCAAAGCCTTCAACAAGATTCACCATATCAGAAAACCTGATATTTTTCGACCCGGTAAGAACCTTTTGAAGTGTCTTCTTTCTATTCATTCGTCAGTTGGAAAAGCTTTTGCAGCATCTGGAGATAACGATTTGGGGGTTATCTCTTGTTCGGAACGCTTGGCATATTTTCCGCGCAGACCATCTTTAAGAAACGTGGTGAGATCGTATTCGGGTCGAAGTTCGTCATCGGTTTCGTCTTTGGATTTCATTTTCATTCCGGTTTTATTCGGGTTCCCAGTTCGTGATTCAAAACTCCTCAAGTCAAGCACTTTTTCATCACGAAATATCGATATGTTTAAAAATACCAAAGATAATCGTATAGATCAAGGCTGATTCAATAAAAACCGATTTGTGCCATGTCTTGTCGGTTCTGTTGAAATTTTAATGGTTATGGTGCTAAGTTGTTATTATTACAATAATTATATTGCTAAATCGAAGGAATACCGCTAACTTGCCAAAATTCGTTGAATCAACGCTATAACCACAGACGGGAGAAAAAATGAACAAACTCGAATTGATTGACGCCTTGAAAAATCAGGAAAATCTGACGAAGGCTGAAGCCGCCAAGGTGGTTGAAATCTTTTTCGGGGATATGGCCGACGCCCTTGCCAAAGATGAAAGGGTTGAGATCCGGGGGCTGTGCTCTTTTTATGTCAAGAAATACAAAGCGTACACTGGCCGGAATCCAAAGACCGGTGAAACTGCAATGGTAAAGCCCAAGAAGCTGCCATTTTTCAAAGCGGGGAAAGAGTTAAAGGACAGGGTGGATCATGACTGAAAATTTCTAAGGAAAGGAGATTGAAATGCCATTTCGCTCCGGTGAAGGTGAAACTGTAAAGATTGGTTACAGGGGCATCCGGCTTTTTAATGGGTAAGACAACATCTTGTGGTTTTTGATATTCATTTAGATATAAATCAAATAAATTTCCTGTAAAAACAATAGGATGAATAAAAAAAATAACAAAACTTAGACCATCGGATGTTGTGCGACAGATCTCACTTTAACATCCGTTTTTGGGCTAAAATACCAGGAAAATAGGGTGATAGCGAGGTGATAGCCATTTTCACCCACTGTATCAACGGTTGTTTGTTTTTTATTATTTGATCAAAAAAAATACACAACATAAAGGGGTACCCATTAAAAACCCGGAAGCGGCTGGTTACATAAATGATAATAACCAGATGTGCCTTGGAACAAGGGGTAAACCTGGAACAGACCACCTTCAGTACTCTTATCGGATGATCTGCTTGGAAGAAGATTGTGAATTTATTTATGGAGCAAATGGCACAGATGTCCATGAAAGAAAATGTCCAAGGTGTCAAAAGGGCGCTCCAGAGATACCATACTGATAACAATATGCAATATGCTGGATTGCCTCCTCTATTTCTTCCTTGATGCGTCGAAAATCACAACACTTTCACGCAAAGGGACAGATTTTCTGGTTCTGTTAGGAAAATATTTCATATGCTGACTTGAACTCCGAAGGTAGCGTAATACACCGACTTCCCTTAAGTACCAACGACAACGTTGACCAATTTCAGCCAAGATTAAATCAACCGGGACTTCTACACCAGCATATGCTGAAGTAGACACGACTATCCAAAGGCTCGCATTGGACTTTGCTCTCTTACGCAACCCGCGAAGAATCGTCTCCATATCCTCAAAATATGCTTGAACCATTACGGTTAAGCGTTTATCCCAAAGCATTTCAGAATTTTCCCTAATTTCTGAGATACAATCGGAATATAGAGATCCAAAATCATCTTTTTGGGGAAAATCCCAATTTGCTTGGACATGAGACCTTAATGTCTTAAGGCGAACTTTCATCAGCGATGCATTGGAATTTACAAAACCACCAAGGAAAAGCTCGGGCCTATAGATGTCAGAATAGTCAAAAGAGTTTAGGTAAGGAGGAGAGGTTACACAAAGTCGAAAGTTATGATTTAAGGGAACTTTAACAAGTTTTCGTGCGTCACCCTCAATAACAGTGCCACAGTCTTCTTTGAGAGGTGAAGTTTCAAGGCCATATAGAATGTTTTCGATACGAGTTTCAAAATTCCCACGAAGTTCTGAGGGCGTTGCTTGGTTGTTCTGCCAATTATTTCTGTATCGCAGACATTTTCCATCAGGCGTAGCATTACAACAATCCATCATTGCACCGATTAATGCAAGCTTTTCCAATGAATGAATTTTTTGATTGTTCTTATTGAGTGCATGTCTACCTGACTCAAAAGTACGGAGAACTGATCTTGGAAAAAGCCATCGTCCCCAACGAGTATTCTCAGTAAAAGTGGAAAAATCTTCTAAAGGCGAGGTCTCTTGTTTCTCAAGCGCATGAAGCAATCGTCGACAGTCTTTGCGAAGCACTTTAGGTTCGACTTGAATTAGCTTTGTCGCCGAGAGAAAGCTGAGAAATGGATTAACTTCAAATCCGATTGGATTTAAGCCATTTAACGCTCCGGCGAGTAGTACAGTTCCACTACCAGAAAACGGATCAATTAAAATTTCGTTCGGCTGGATTCCATCGGTGATAGCAGCTTGATCGACTAACTTAGACGAGAAAGACTCCTTGACAAAATACCAACGATGTCTTGCGGATGTATCGTCAACCGTCGAATTAGAAATACCTTGGTCTCTAAGAAAGAAGTTTGGATTTATTGTTGACATTTTTTATGTTGCGCAACAAACAGGTTTAGCAAACATTCGATAGGGGGGATCAAAATCTTTTCGGGTCAAATGAGGTGCGGGATTAAATGCAAGTTCCTTATTTTCATAATAATAACCATCGCTTTGCGATATAGCTCGTAGCCCTTCACTAAGGTTTCTTCTCCTCGCATCAATTATTACATAATAACCATGAATAACACGGTTGGGGGCACTTCTAAGTTGATCATCCAAATAGACAGAAAGTTGATCGGCCCCCTGCTGAGCACGCGCTTCCCTATGCTTAGCCGTGATGTGGCCGTCTTCTGCGATCGAATCACCAAGCCATTTTATCTCAATAAGCAATAAACGGTTGTTGCTTAGCCTTGGTTGTACGCGAATATCAACCGGATGACTTTCATCAACATTTTGTTCTGGCCATACATCATGGTTGCTGCCTAAACGATTCCGGAGGAATTGGACTAACGAATTTCTCATTTTCGCCTCTGGGGAAGCTTTTAAGAAAATTCTGTTTTCATCGTACCATACATTCCTAAAAAGGTAACAAGTAGATTCACGAATATTCTCATGTGCATATTGTTTAAGAGCCTCGCGGAGAGTAGATAGCGTTGGAATCGAAAACTGGCTTCGTGCTGAACTGTCCAAGCGAAAGACTGGCATTTTTTTCCCTTTAGCGATAAATTCCTCAGAACCCTTATCATTATGGTAAATGATAGCATTCAAACCTATTTTATCAAATTGAATATCCTCAAAACTTCTTAGGTATCTCTTTTTATCCAGTGTCACTTCTAAAACAAGGTTTTGGTGCGTTTGGTTTGATAGCAAGGCAAATTCGACAGAGTCTCTTTCTTCATAGGTTTGAGCCGATTCCTCACATGAGGAGAGAATATGATAAATAATTATTTCCCCAGATATTCTTTCAGGTTCAACGTACCTAAATAGATCTTTGGCTGTTTCCATGATATTGAAAGCTGCTTCTATACCGGGATCGCCAAAAGCCTCGTGTATCATGGGTAAATGTGTCGATCTGCATATTTCGATTATTTTATCTGGGAAACTATTCATAATTCAGATCCAGAAAGTTCATGAGAAGTGTAGAGTGCGGTAAGCCATACAACTGATGGTAATCTTAAATCGTTAGACGGTAATTTAAGGCAATTTCGAAGAGCTTCAAATTGCAAGTAAATGCGTCTACATCCAGCTTCTTCAAGAAGAGAGCGTTTAGCGGGAAGTTCTCTTGCACGACTTAACTCAGGATCATTCGAAAGAGCAGTGCTTACAATTCCAGTCGACAATGCTATAGTGCTCGCAAATGCAGCGTCTAAGCATTTAGCTCGTTCTTTGTTACCAAGGAATGGGATGGTATCGTTGAGCCGGTCCTCGGCCTCTGTAACTATTTGAAGTTGGTTTTCTTTGATTGAAAGGATAATGCCTCGTTTTAGGAGCTGTTCATATGCTTCGTTTATCTTCTGACTAAAGGGGGCCCCAAGTTCAGTTCCTACAAAACCATAACCCCAATCTGAAACCGAACTTCCGGAATAAATCCAAAGCAAACAGCCCAGATAGGCAAACATGTGGAGTTCTGAAGCAGAAAATGAACTCGTCCGTCTCTGAAGCCGGCATGCAAGAAAAATTGTATCAAATGTAGCTTCTGGGTTGGGGCTCATTTATTGAATCTCTATGTCGAGTGCCTTTTCAATTTCGTTGTAGGCAGTTTCAAATAAAAGCTCTTCTTCCTTCTGGACTTCAGATAACTCAGCCCAGTCAGTCATTCGGCATAATCGCAATCCTTGCCGGCCACACCGCTTCGCTAACTGGAGTAATAACTGAGAGCTATTCAGGTTGGCAGTCATTATAATTTGATGCCCTGCTTCAGAAAACATTGCCAGCATCTCACCTGCACGTTTTTCATAAGCGATATCTAAAGATCCTTCAGGAGTATCAATATACATGCTACCCTTTGCATTTATATCGGACATATGCTGTGTAAGGGCCATGCGTAGCGCAATATCCAGGAAAAATCGCTGGCTTTCAGATAAATTCTGTTGTTCGCGTCGTGTAGTCCCCCTTACAGAAACTATAAGTTGCAAATCACGCCCAGAATCTGCTGACAGCTGTACGGTTAGAGGCATACCGAGAAAACGTTGTGCCAGATCAGCAAATTTTGGGACAAATTCCTTTTCTGCATCGAGGTATTGTTGTTCTAATCGTTTCTGAAGATCCAACCGTTTTACTTTAAGTGTTTCGCGGTTTTTATAGGCTTCCTCTTTTTCTTTTTCAAGGACAACGAGTTGTTGTCGATACTGTTCCAATGATGCTTTACTATCGCCTTTTTCCAGTAGAAGCCGTAGACGGTCAAGAGTATCGGTATTCTCTCTGTCAAAATCATCTAACTCAAATTTCGTTTTATCCCGATTTTGATGAGCAATTTTCAATTCTTCTCGAAGTTTCCCCAGTGAATTTAAAATATCCGAAATTCTTTTTCTCATAATGTTTAAGTCTTGGTCAATTTTTGACAAAGAATCAGCCTCACCGCTCTTGGATGTGGCTGCTGAGGTTTCTGATCCACATAAAGGGCATTTTGTGATTTGGACTTTTGACTGGATTGTCTCTAACGCACGCGCAGATTCATTACCGCATAATCCACATACTTGATCCTTCAAAGAGTTAACAATTAACGGGTGTTGAGCAAAGTGAGGTTTAAATGAAAAATGTCTATCAAAATAGACCGCATATTCATCGCGAAGGGATGATTCCTTCATTGAAGATTCAGCAAGCTGAAGGTTGAGGTCTTTAACTTTATTTTCAAGCCTTAATACCTCTTGATTTTGAGAATCAAAACGTTCACTTAATTCCTTGTGATAAGTAACCAAATTATCGAATTTTTCTTGTGCACCAGATGTTTCCGAGCTTCTCCTTGTGATTTCATTAAGTCTTTTACGTAGCCTCGTAGCCTCCCACTGCCGGTTTCGTACGCGCGAATCTTCCTGCTCTATTTCGCGCCATAAGAGATCAGCGCGTTTTGCCATATCTGGTTCAAGACCAAACGCGCGGTATAGGACACGGTCCATAACCCTGGGATTAAAAAACAGTGTCCTCCTTTGTTCGTCAAAGGTAAAAACAAAATGTTGTAGAAAGACAAACTCTTCAAATGATGCGACTTTGCTGTGCTGGATAAAATTATTTATGTAGCTCTGCTGACATTCTCTCCTCGTCATCCCCTCAGTATCAACGATAGCTTCTCCTGTTTTACTATTCACAATTGATAGCCCACGTAATTCTTCCGGCTCGAACATGCCTCTACGGACATCATAGACATAATTGTCGAGATTAAAACGAATAGTTATCTCTGCTTCGTCTTCATCACCAACTTCAATTCGCCCACGAAAGTATGATGCCGAAAATTTTCGGGTATACTTATAAAATTCCTCCATTGACTCAAATGATCTATTAGGATCTGGCACGATTCCTGTTAGACAAAAATTAATAGCGGATAAGAGGGTTGACTTGCCTATTCCATTTGCACCAACGATGCAGATCACACCATCTTCGCATTGGAACTCGGCATTAGGATTGGCGGCATACAATGAAAAGCGACAAAGGCCAACCCATAAAATCTTTGGAAGGCAAAGCTTAATTTGATCCATATCCTTCATTGTTGCGGGTATCCTTTCATCTATCTAACTTCATCCTATCCGACTTGTTGGACAGAAAAAACTCAGGGGCATCCGGCTTTTTAATGGGTAAGACAACATCTTGTGGTTTTTGATATTCATTTAGATATAAATCAAATAAATTTCCTGTAAAAACAATAGGATGAATAAAAAAAATAACAAAACTTAGACCATCGGATGTTGTGCGACAGATCTCACTTTAACATCCGTTTTTGGGCTAAAATACCAGGAAAATAGGGTGATAGCGAGGTGATAGCCATTTTCACCCACTGTATCAACGGTTGTTTGTTTTTTATTATTTGATCAAAAAAAATACACAACATAAAGGGGTACCCATTAAAAACCCGGAAGCGGCAAAACTCATTTAAACCGCATTATATTGCTGAAACACATTAATTCGTCTTTGCATACTCCAAGCATACTTTTTATTTATTGATCTTTGTCTTGAGAAAATAAAGTTTAGAGTTACCAGCCCTCTTTACCTCAAGATCTCCATAGTCGGCCATTGCCTCCAAGTATCCTGAGACTTTGGACTTATCTTTTTTAAGTTTTTTAGCAATATCGGAATGGCTAAGGAAATGTTCTTTTTCCAGGAGAGACTTAATGACGGATTGGAGCATTGTCTTTGGCATTTAAATTGCTCTCGCTATTGTATTAAAGAAAATCGATTAACTTTTAGTGCCTACCACCGATGGATTTCTCGCCTAATATCCCGATTGTAAGATCGATTGACTTTTCGATTTGGCTTATATTTTATTTAAGGATCTAAAGTCAACAATTTTCAGTGAATCCAAAATTTTCCGAACTCGAAATTCACCCCATTTAATCACTCGTACCTAACTATCGCGTTTGTTTATTACCCCCGCGAATATTTTTGGATCGTTGATCTCCTCAATCATAACCTATCTTGGTCGTTTTATAAAAATCCGCCAAAATAATTGTCTCAGGCACCCGTGCATTGAAGCTTGGGGGAGCCCCCTGTCAATTTATTATAGCCCCCCCCCCCGTAAGCATCCTATAAAACTATTTAACAATCTAACCTGAAGGGCTGTCGATTAAATTCGGCGGCCCTTTTTTGCGTTGAAAGGAGGTGAAAATGTTGAAAACAAAATCAAACGATCTGACTCAGCAAAATCTTTTCAAAGCGCCGGCAAGCGGTGTCGCCCACCGTAAGTTCATCTCAACTTTTCGGGTGGCGCTTGTCAAAGACCGCAGTGTCTCTTTTAACCGGCGCTGCCTGTCCAATTCCGCCCAGGCCCGTCCCCTCATCTGCAAACTAATCGAGGAACATGGAAATTCCGACCGGGAACAGTTTTGCATTCTCATTCTGAGCGCCAAAAACGAAATCATCGGTCTTAATATCGTATCGATCGGAGCGCTTTTTTCTGCCCAGGTGGCACCTCGGGAGGTGCTCAAGGCTGCCATCCTGGCTAATTCTGCGGCGCTTATATTGGCGCACAACCACCCAAGTTCAGATACCCATCCCTCCCCCAAAGACCTGGCCGTAACCGAGAAAATTATTAAAGCTGCAAGCCTGCTGGATATCCAGGTTCATGAGCACCTGATCGTGTCCCTTTTCGACGACAATTATTACAGCTTCGCTGATAACGGCATCATCAAGCGGATTTACGACAAGCTCAAATAAATCAAATCAATTACCATCAGAAAGTCGAAGGCCATTTTCCATGTCTGGAAAGTGGTTTTTTCATTTTGAAAGGAGGTGAAATGCCATGGCTTACACGCCGGAATTATCCCTGGAAGCATCCCGCACCCTTCGCCGGATCTCCTGGGCGCTGGGGGTTCCCATGACCAAGGGGATTGAGTTTGTATTCGAATATCTCCCCAAGATCCTTGATTCTGAAAAGGTCTGTGAGGGGTGCCGGGACCGCTCCAAATGCACAGGATGCGCTTTCAACCGAAGCCAAGGTTCAGTGAAGGGAGGTGAGGTTCGATGAGCATTCTTTTTCATGTGGTCGTAAAAGATCATGAGAATTCCGGGTACGTCTGGGACGAATTTTACTGCCGGGATTGTCTGGAAAGATGGTTGGTTCAGTTTAATCACCTGGAAATTCTCCGCAAGGTCCAAACAACCCCGCAACACCTGTCACGCCTGTATCCCTCGCTTATTAACGAGCCAAACTGCAGGGTGTGCGGCGTTATGTTCACGCATTAAACCATTTTCACCCAGAGATAGCCCGGTGAGCATGTCGCTTGCCGGGTTTTTTGCGTTTCTAAACCTTATTAAATCAAAAGGAGGACACACCATGTTAAATCAGAATCAGGAAACCAAAAGAATCAACACCGCCGAAATCATTCTGCCTGCCGAAGTCAGCCAGGAGGAAGCGGCAACCTTTCCCATGACCTTGCCACGGTCGCCCCTTGACTCGCCGGTCGAGCGCTTTTCCAAGGACCTGGAACGTCGTGAGGATAACCGCAAGGCGCTTTTAAGATGGATTCAATCCAATCTTGTGACCGGCATCGACTTTGGCCAGATCCATGTGGTCGGAAAGGACAAATGCCGACTTGCCAGGGAAGGTCGCGCCGATGAATGCATCGACCCCCGCCATTGGAGCAAGCCGTCTCTGTGGAAGCCGGGAGCAGAAAAGATCTGCGGCATGCTGGGGCTCATCCCCAGGTTCCCGAATCTCAGCGAATACGAAACCGCTGCGCTGCGGGGAGAGGATCTTAAAGTCATCATCCTCAAATGCGAGCTTCACACGGCACACGGATTTGTGGCAGCTGAAGGCACCGGCGCCCGGCGCATTGCCCAGGATTATGGCGACATCAACAAGAGTTTCAAAATGGCTGAAAAATCCAGCCACATCGACGCCACGCTCCGGGTAGCCGGGCTGTCCGAGCTTTTCACCCAGGACATCGAGGACATGGGGATTGGCGTCAGGGGAAGTGTTCAGCCAGATTCCAAAGAAAAGGCTCCATCTCCACCACCGGAGCCGGATCAACAAAAGCCCGCTTCTCATACCCCTGCTGGCGATAAAAAGACCGACGCACCAGCCAACCCACCTTCATCTAACGGTCAGGGAAACGGCGGAAATCGCATCACCGGCAAGCAGTACAAATTCATCATGGATCTGATGAAGGAAGCCGGAATGGACAGGCGTTCGCTAAACGACCACTGCCGGGAAGCTTACGGCTGCGCGGTGGATCACATCAGCCGGTCAGACGCATCCAGCCTCATCGACTGGCTTCGCAGCCACTAATCCCATTTAACCCAAGGGGGAAGGTTTAAATCCTTCCCCATTTCATATCAAAGAAAGGAGACCCTTATGAGCAGAAAAGAGGCCATAGCCGAGTTTCAATCCGAGCTTCACATCTCATACAGCCAGATCTTTACATATCTTACATGCTCACTCAAATATAAATTCCAGTATGTGGAGCTAAGATCCCCGGAGCATGTCCCCATCGCGTTGCCTTTTGGTTCCAGCATCCACTCAGGCATTGAGCGATTTTATCGCGGCTTGAAGGATAATGGTGTCATAGCTCCCTTGGAGACAATCCAGAAGGTATTTGAGAACCATCTTGATGCGGATCTGAAGCAAAGAAAAATTCCGGTGCTCTACAAAAAAGAGACGCCGGATCAAAAGGCGGTAATCCAGATGGGAAAGAGCCTGCTGAAAACATTTTATGAGGGCATCGATCTAACCGGTTTCGAAGTTGAAGCCGTTGAATTGCCCCTGACCGCCAGACTGTTTGATGAAAATGGCCAGCCCATGGACATGCTGGTAACCGGCATCATCGATCTGCTGCTGAAAGACGCCAAGGGATATGTCATCGCCGTTGACAACAAAACGGCCAAGCAGCCCTATGCCCAGGAAACGGTGGATCAGGATCTTCAATTGACTTCTTACGCATACCTTTTGGCTGCCAACAAATACGTTTTCCCCACCGCCGATGTGTATTGCCGTTTTGACGTTATGCGAAAGCTGAAAGAGCCCAAGTTCGAACAGCATTACACGATCCGCACCGCCGCCCACCGCCGAAAGTTCGCCAAACTTGCCAATGCCGTGCTGGCCGGTATCGATGCCAGGATCTTTATCCCCTGCAAAAGCTGGATGTGCGCCGATTGTCAATACACCAGCGCCTGCCAGGACTGGTAAATCTTTTAACCCCCATAACAATCTGACCATCGACACAATCATTTTTTATTGATCCCTCCGGCGTGTCGCCGTGAGGGATTTTTGTTTCTGAACAATCAAACCATGAAAGGAGTTTGAAAATGAGAACAATCACAACACTGGAAAACGTAATCAGCCGTGTACATGAACAGTCCGCCGGTCATTTTGATGAAATCATCGCCGTTCGAGACATGCGCTTTGACAGCCTGGAACGAATGACAATCGCCGGGCAATCGTTCGGGGTGTTGCCGAGTGGTCAGCGTCTTTTGGCAAATAGATTAAGAATGCCGTTTTCGTATCTTGTCCGCTGCCCGGCAGAGCTTCAGGCGCAAAACCTCAATTACTGGATTGAAAGAGAGGCCCGTATTCGGCAGTCCCTCTTTTGTCGATTTGCCGGAAACGATGTTCGAGCGGTCTTTACCGAGCGTTACACCGCCATCGACAACATGGAGGTGCTAACCAAAATGCTGGAGTATGGCTTTTCCCCCTCCATGGAGATCCAGCTTGCCCTGGACAGCGAAATGATGATCCTCAAAGTCCCCGAATACGACCGCCAGTTTAGCATTTTCGGCGATGACAAGATCGTCCCCGGCATCTCCATCGCAAATTCCGAGGTGGGCCTGCTCGCTCTATCCATCGAAGCGTTTTATTACCGCCTCATCTGCACCAACGGGATGATCGCAAAAACCGCAATGGATGCCAGATACAAGCATGTATCCCGCAAGATCATGGAGGAATTTCCTCTGGTGCTGGAAGGCGTCATCAGCCAGTCCCGTCACGGCAAGGATCGGTTCCTGATCTCGACCCGAACGATGGTCGAAAACCCGGAAAGGACCATTGATGCCTTTGCCCGTCAGTTCCAAATCACCCAGGAAGAGGCTCAAATCGTAAAGCAGGCTTTCTATGAGGAGCAAGGGGCAGCCACTATGTTTCACGTTATTCAAGCTTTTACGAGAGCGGCCCAGTTCCCCAACCTGTCGGCATCGGATGCCTACCGGCTGGAAAAAGCAGGAGGGCACATTCTGGGAATGGTGAAATCGTAATCAACTGAAACAATCAATCAGCGAAAGCCCTGTCATCCACGTGATGGCGGGGCTTTTCGCATTTTTAAGGAGGCGAGTATGAAAAACATCGGCATTATCGGGGCACGAAAATTTAAGGACAGAAAAGCTGTAATCGAACTGGTTAAGGCGCTGCCAGCTGATTCCATTGTGGTGACCAGCTCTTGCCGGGGCGTTTGCCAGTGGGCCGGAGAAGCTGCCAAAGCGCGGGGATTTTCGGTAAAAATCTTTTCGCCGGATCTGACTTGCGTTCGGGATCGGATTGAGATGGTGGAGCGCTATTACGAACGCAACCGTCAGCTCATTTCTGCCTGTGACATCGTTCATGCCTTTATCAGTAAGGAGGCTGGACTTACCGGAGGCACCAAATTCGAGGTCCGGTATGCCAAGCGTCTTGGCAAAGAGGTGTATCTGCATTGGGAAAATTCTGGTGTCCAGCGGATCGGACAGAAACAAAAGGGGCTGCCATTTGCTCATGAGGATAAAAACTTTACCACCGGCTGGCTGAAATTCTTTTCCGAGGTGTTGGGTTAGACCCCATCAGATAAGGAGGTCTTTATGAAAATCGATCAAAAGAAAGCGTATCGTGAGCCGGAACAGCTCAAGGATATCTTAAAGCGGGTACTTAAAAATTATATCCCGAAGGGGAAAATGAAACCGTTTGAAGCGGGTTTGACAAACAATCTAAAAAGGAGGCGTAAAAATGGATGATTTCTTTGATGATTTTGACGAGGATGCATTTATGGGCGGCGATGATTTCGAGGATCAATTCGATGAAAATCTTGAACCGGAAGATTGTTTCGATGATGATCAGGAAGTTCCCGATGAAACTGATGGGGCTGAATCACAAGAGCATGATTTTTCTGGCAAGGAAGCCTTTATGTTTGGCGTCGCTCTTGGATGGGGGTACGAGGAGGGGCTGGAGGAAGCGGAGCGTCGAAAACTTGAAAAAAAGATTCAAGGTAATCGGTACAGTAAGGAAAATTCTGAAATGTGAAAAACACTTTTGGGGAAAAGGGGTTATAGGCTAATAATGCAGATATTTATTATGTAACCGATCTTTTACTTCTAAATATAATAACATTGCGTAAATACTCGATACATTTCTCTCGAAATATATTATCAACACCTAAATAATCAAAAATAATTTTATCGATTATTTTGTGTTCGTCAGATGTAATCTCATTCAAAGTGTCCAGAGCTTCTCTGTCAAGTAATGAAGTTATTTCCCTTTTTTTTAAATCCATTGACAAATATACAGGAAAACTAATTAGATCTGCAGCCTCTGATTTCAGCAAACCACCGCCGAGATTTTTACGACCGCTAATTTCTCTTAGTAACCAAAAAATAGAAGAATTGAAAAAGCACCATAAATTTAAAACCTCCCCTCCAATGCCGTCGTAAGTGTCCGCATATACATCTACTCCACTTAAAGAGTATGCTGAAATTAAATTCAAACCGCAAAAATGCCTGCTTATGCCACGAGGCATTATCAAAACCGGTGGCTTCTTGCGTGTAGTCTTTTCATCGAATGCTATAAAACCACCTGCATGAAGATTTTTTAACTGTTGTTTTTTTATACGATTTTTTCTTACTAAATACCAGTCTGTTTGCTTAATTTGAAATGGTGCACCTGAATAAACAATTGGGAAACAATTTTCCAATTCGATGTTATGATCTGTCAAAACTTTAGAAGGGACAAAAAAAGATTTTTTGAGATTTAAACCTTGACCAAAACTATATTTTATTTTGGATGGAATTTTATCGATAGTGACAGCCTTTTCCTCCAGCAAGGCTAATATATCAAGAATAAACGCATCCGAATTATGTAATATTCCCCATTTGTATTTAGTGATAAGCCTGTCAGAATAGGAGAAAAGATTCATTTTGTATTTATCATTTTCAGTATTTGTTTTCGTCTTAGAATTTAATGAAAAATGTTCTATGTTCTCTTTTAAAGTATAAAATCTGATATTATTAAATGGATTTCTCTCTTTGCCGACAAATATAGTAATAACAGTATTAATATTAGGGCCTTCCCCTGCAGGAAAATATCGATATTTGCTGTCTATAATACTTTTTACGTTGGTGTGTTTAGTTAGAAACTTTTGTGCTTTTATCCCATATTCTGTATCTAACCATGCATTTTGTGTAATCAGAACAATATTTCCATTTCTTTTGATAAATGAAATTGATGCCTCAAAAAAATATATGAGAAGATCTGCACCTTTAGTAATTAAATGTGCATCATTTCCCCATCTATTTTGACAACTTTTTTGATATGATGCTTTTAAATGATCACTAAAAGACGGATGTCGCGATTCCAGATATGGAGGATTCCCAATCACCACATCAAAACCATCTTTTACCCCAAACATCCACTCCGGGTCAAAAAACGGACTTCCGATATTCTGGTCATATGGATCGAAGTCCGCCACCTGTTTGGCAGATTTGTTATCCCATCCGTCTTTAATCAGAAGTGTGGAGATTCTTTTCCGTAAATCTTTATCTTTTCTCTGACAAATGAGTTTTTCTCTTCTGGTTTTAGCACTGAAATATTTATGTCGTAAGCCCTTTAGCTCATCCTCGAGGTCTTTGATCCGCGGGTTCTGAATCGCCATTTGTTTTGGCTTGTCAAGACCGATAAGGGTATTTGCAGCCACAAATTTGGTTTCAAGGTTCGGCAGGCTGCGGATGCCGAGGTTTTCTACCCCAGATTGTCTGCTCTGTTCCACTACCAGTGAAATGAAAAAACGTAGCTTGGCAATCTGAACGGCGATCGGTTGGATATCCACACCATAGATGCAGTTTTCAATTAGATAGAGTTTACGGCCATAGTCAAGCTCGTTGCTTTCAAACGCAGATTCAATATCTGCAATTAGTTTTCCCCTGATAGCGGGATCATCCATGTGGTGGGCTTTCTTAATTTGCCGTTTTTTCCACTGCTTATTTTTAGGATCAAGTTTGTGAAGAATATGAACAAGCTTATGTAGAATGCCCATCGGGAAAGCGCCCGAGCCGCAGGCAGGGTCCAAAATTTTACATGCGTCTATGGCTTCAATGAGCGCACTGGTTTCGTCACGGGTAAAGGCATGCTCTTTTTCGGTATAAGAAAAAAGTAACTCCAGTCCGGCTTCAGCATCTTCAGTCTTGATGCCAGTCTTATCTGAAAGCGCCTGTTTGAAATAGGCTTTAAGCGATTCATCTACCATGTAATTGACGATTTCACGAGGTGTATAAAAGCTTCCAGTCTGCCTGCGTGCCGTGGTCTGGGTTTCCGGATTGTAGCTGGCAAGCAGATTTTCAAACACTTTGCCGAGCAGCTCCGGGTCGAGGGCAACCTCTTCTTCAACAGGCGTGTTTTCGGCAACAGTAAACTTATAGCCGGACAGAATATCAATTAGCCCTTTGACTTTATAGTGCTTATTTTTTGTTCCGTAAACAGCGTTCAGATCGACTTCCTGCTCTTTTGCGAAGAACAGAAAATCAGGCACAATTGCCTGCTTTTTTGGATTACGGGAAAAGCCGTCGCTGTATAGCACCTTGCCATCTTCGTCCTCTTTATCAAGGCAGTCAAACAACCCGCCATTTAAAAAGGGGATGTCATTAAACAGTGTGATGGCGTCCTGGGGGCTGACGGCAAAGCAATCGGTATACCGAAAAAGGTTTTTTATGCCATAAGTTGATTTATTTTGCTGAATAGAGCCTTCCTTCGCAAATCCACGCTCATCCATTTTTTGGTTGAGCGTCCCGAAAAATAAGTTTTGAAGAATGGCATGATAGTAGCTATGCGATGTTTTGCTCCCGACAAAGTCTTTCAGAATGCGGCTAAGTTCTTTGGGCTCAAAGAGCGTCTCCGGTACAAGCCCTTTTTCCTTTAAAAACCAAATAAATATGATCCGTGTGATCAGCCGTATAAGGCTGGTCGAGTTTCGAATTTCGCGGCTTTTTTCGATATCATCCGGAAATGACACATGTTCCATGGCCCAGAAATACCAGTAAGAAAGATCCTGATAGAATCGTTTGTTCAGCTCTTTGGTGTCCAGCGTTTTTTGCCAGGCGTTATGCAGCTCAACAAAGTTGCTGAATTTATGCTTGGATAAAAGCTCGGGGAACGAAAGATCGAAAAGAATTTCAATATGCGCCCGGTGAGGGTTTTCGATACGGATGTCTTTGATGAGGGTGACTTTTTCAAGAACATCTTTGCTCTCATCCCGCTTGTGCAGTCTGCGATTGATAACTGAAAGTGTTAGTGTGTTTCCGGTCTTGAAAAGAATCATAACCGGCATGGGAAACAAACGGTTTACTTCACGGGTGATCTGGCTAAAAGCCGTTCGCGAATATCCTGACCCAATAATTCCAATTGTAAAAAAGAGATAGGACTCCATGGCGATTTTTGTATTGCCGGCAGTGATAACCTTTTTCGAATCAAACAGGCTGGCCTGCTTACTCAACTCATGTCCGGAAAGCTGGAAAAGAAGATCTACATAATTCCATTCCTTGGAAAGAGCCTTGCCTTCATCAAAGCGGGTTTGGCCGTCAAGAAAGTTATCTTTAAAGTATCGAAAGGATTTTTGGCTGAAAGGGTCCTGCCGATCGGTATTATAGCCAAGGGTATTAAAAAGTTGCAAAGATGCTGTTGTTAGATCTTGCAAATTAAAGCCCTGAATTGCATTGCGAATGCTTTGCTTCACTGTTGTGTCATTCATCAAATGCACCCTTGATTACTTCCTATCGATAATTTATAGCCGTTTAAAACTGACAAAGATAATTTTCTCGAATTATGTAAAGAACAATACTCATTTTAAGATCAGCCATGTTACCAACTCGAAATTATTCATGTCATTTATCTGCTTTGATTTTGGTATCAGCAACGCACCCCGGGCGGTGGTCAGCTTTTGTGTGCTGCGTTTTTTGAAAACTCGGATAATTTGGTCAATCGCTTGACGCAGCAAGTCGGTATATTGGGTCATATTTTTACCCTGGTCTGTTTCGGAATTAAACATTGTGCATAATTCTTCAAAAGGCTCCCGGCGGCCCTGGCACATCAAACGGTAAATTTCCAGAATCTGCTTGGCATGGGTATAATTAAACCGGACAACACCATCATCACGGATATAAACCAGAAAATACGGCTGAAGCGGGTTGATTTCTTCGTTGCCGTCCGAATCACCTTTTTGTTTCAGGCAGAAAACCACACCAGGCTTTATGATCTCCTTTTCCGTTAAAGAAAAGCGGCTCGGCTCCAGGCATGGTGAATGAGACCCCGAGGGGGGAGGTACCACCGCGTATAATCCGAAGGGAGCTTCCTCTAATTTCTTGCGATTGTTCTCCATGAAATTCATCAGCTCGATTCTGAAATCATCCAGCGTGAAATCGGTAAGCGAGACGCTTTCGCTCATATCTTCAAGGTCAAGGACTTCATCTTTTAATTTCTTGAGCTGCCGGTTTCTAAATTTCAGATCCTCTTCGATAAGGTCTTCAATTTGGGCAGTATTTAAAATATTGTCCTCACCAGTGGCAGTAACATCCACCAAAGCCATTCGCGCTTCTACCCGTTCTTTCAAATTAATGTAATTATCCAAATCACGGGTTGGCCAGAAATTAATTAATTGAATTCTGGTATTCTGGCTGCCGATCCGGTCGATACGACCAAACCGCTGGATAATGCGAACGGGATTCCAGTGAATGTCGTAATTGATGAGATAGTCGCAATCCTGCAGGTTCTGGCCTTCGCTGATACAGTCTGTGCCGATCAGAATATCGATTTCGCCATCCTGGGGCATGGATTTCATTTTTACCCTATTCTTTGAGATAGGCGAAAAGTTTGTCAGAATGTTGGAAAATTCGTTTTTCCCGAAGGTGGTTTGGGTAAAGCTTCCAGCCACCAGGGCAATGTTTAACATAAGTTCATTTTTGACCCAATCTTTCAGACAGATATAAAGGTATTGGGCGGTATCGGCAAAGGCGGTAAAGACGATCACCTTTCGGTTGCTGCCGTTCAACGGCTGGCGTATCTTTTTTTCAATCAGATTTTTCAACTCTTTCAATTTTGCATCGCGGTCAGGCGTTACCGCGACCGCCGTATTGTAGAGTTCGTTCAGTGCCTCACGATCTTTTTCCAGGTCATCGAGCCATTCCTGAAGCCTGAGATCAGCCAAGTCGAACTTTAATTTTTTACCTACTCGCCACTGATCCAGTTCATCAGCATTTTCCTCCAGTTCATCTTCATCCGGTTCGAGCGATTCCAATGTATCTTCTTGCGAGCCAGTTTGCAATTCAATGAATTCGTTGATTTTATTTTCAAGAGTCTCTATTTTCCGAATGGTTCTATCCAGTGAAATTTCAAAGGATTCTATGGAGCTTTCAAGGCGTTTCAGATAATTAATCTTCATCATGCCGATCAAAAAGTTTTCACGATCTGCTTGCTTAAAAGCAAGGTAATCTGTCGCCGCAAGCGCTTCATATTTTTGTATCATTTCAGCTTTTACATACGCTGAAGGATTGAATACCGAGAGCTTGTATTTCAGAATTTTCTTATTGAGTTTGTCGTAAGTGAAAAAGCGGTCTTTGATATCAATATTCGGGTAAATGGAATGCGGCTTTAATCTTTCGGGAAATTTGCCGATTGATTCAATTCGGTAAAAACTTTTAATGTGTTTGCGGCTTCGCGCAATGGTTAGCTCGTCAAGCAGTTTGAAGAAAGATGAATCCAATCGCTCCAATAAGTTCTTTACTGTCCTTTCGGGATTCTTCTTCTGGTCCGCCCAAAGGGTAAAATGTGTCTGGGCGGACTTGAGGGAAAGAGCGATGTCTTTAATCTGAGTGCTGTCAAAAAGCGCATCGTCCCGGCCCTCTGTAATAAGATGGATCTGGTTCCGCAAATCTCGAAGGTTGTTGTTAACAGGAGTTGCCGAAAGCATCAAAACTTTGGTCTTAACGCCGGATTTTATGATTTTTTCAAGTAACCATTTGGCGCGATTCATTTTGATTTCGCCGTCATCAGTGGTTTTATCCATGGGATTGCCACGGAAGTTATGGCTTTCATCAATTACAATAAGATCATAAGCGCCCCAGTTGAAATTTGCCAGATCGATGCCGTTGGCATCGGACTTTCCAGATGTCCTGCAAAGGTCAGTGTGGTAAAGTACTGTGTAGTTGAATTTGTCTTTTGTAAATGGATTTAAAGCATTCCCCATTACCGACTGATAAATAGTCCAGTTACCAGCTATCTTTTTAGGGCAAAGCACCAGTACGCGGGAATTGAGCAGTTCGAAATACCGGATGATTGCCAGAGCTTCGAAAGTCTTTCCCAAGCCAACGCTGTCGGCAATAATGCAGCCGTTGTGTTTTAGGATTTTATTTATAGCGCCCTTTACACCGTCTTTTTGAAAATCGTAGAGCATATTCCAGATTTCACTTTCAAAAAAACCGGTTCGTTCATTCAGAAGGTCACTTTTTTGCTGCTCATCAAGATAGTTTTCGAAAATGCTGAAAAGGGTTTTGAAATAGATAAACTCAGGCTCGTTTTCCACATAAAACTGCGACAGGTATGCCAGTACCTGTTCCTTTACATCCTCAACCAGTCCCGTATCGTCCATCCAAAGTTCATTAAACCAGGTTTTTAAATCAGCTCGATCACGGTCATTATCCACAACAAGATTCAATTCAATATTGCTGCTTCCGCCCAAGCCCAAACCGTTTACAGTAAAATTTGAACTACCGACAACCGCTTTTTCGATGCCGCTTTGCTGGGCGATGTGATACATTTTGCCGTGCAAAAAATTAGGCTTGACCATGGACCGGATTTCGGTTTTCTGCTCAATCCAATTTGCGCATTCCCCGGCAATCGCTTTCTGTGTCATCCGGCTTTCGATGGGGATAACGAGTTTATCATCTTCAATTTTGAAATCTCGCTTGTTTGTTTTGCCAGGATCGATAGCTTTAATGAAAGTCGGCTCGCCAAAAAGGAATCTGAGCCGATGGATATCGTCAAGCTGATTTTTCAGTTGATGATAGGCATAAATTGTAAAATAAGCGGAAACAATAGATAAATCTGACTGGGGTTTGATGCTTTCAATAAGGAATTGACCGACCGATCCGCGCTTATGGTTATCTTTTATGGATGATAAAACAATGTTGGGAGATGATTTTTCCATCTGGCATCCGATGTGTCAAAAAACAATCAATAAAAAGGCAAACTATCGTTGAAAGGCGGAATATTAGATAACATATCGAATTAATTTGTCAATAAATTAATTTTGACGCGATTTCAAAAGAATTCATATCTCATTCGCCATAATATTTTCCCGATCCCCATACAACCTCAATCTTCCATGCCTGAATAATCTATCCTTTCTAAATACAGAAACGTCTATCCATTCTCGAATCAATCTTTCAATCTCCGGAATAATGTAACCTCATAAAGATAGAGGGATATGTGTTTTTGTCCCCAAAAATCTATTTTACCGGAGGTCTCAATATGACCCAAAAAACTTATTCAATTGGCGATGCCAGCAGAATAACCGGCGTCAGCCAGAAAAAACTACGGAGCTGGGAGGCTAAATGTATCCCAGAGCCTGAACGTATCGTCTGCGGTGATAGAGCTTACCGTCGATACACCCAGGAACAGATCGACCTGATAACCCGAATTAAAGAATATCAGGATGCAGGGTTTACCCTGTCGGTGGCGGCGCAAAAAGCCCGCGAAGAAATTAATAAATCTGGAGGAATTAAATAATGCGAAACATCAATATGAAAGCCAATACAACCAAGACCTGCCCGTTTTTGGGCGAAAAATGCCTAAAGTCCGATTGCGGAATTTACAATGAAAAATTTGAACGGTGCGAGGTCGGAATTTTCAATTACAACTTATATCTGTTGGCGACGGCGCTTAAGCAGCAGTCGGATTTAAAGAACGAATAAATTTATGATAGCCCGCTTCTTTTTGGGGCGGGCTTGACAATTATTGGTGGTGACTATGGCACATTTAAGAGAGGAAAACGATTACTGGCGCAACCCGGACTTCTTAAAGTTCACGGGAAGATCTGAATACAGGGTACTAAAATTCTTGATGGCTCACATTGTCCGTGAAGCAAAAGGATACGGTGCACCGACAGGCGCCATAAAAATTTATCGAAAATATTTCAAAAAGGGGATGCTGGTAGCCAGTTACAGCATGAATGACATTGCCAAAATATTTGGCTGGTCTTGCAAGGGCCGTCCAAATAAAGGACATGTTTCCCACTTGATCAAAAGTTTGGAAAAAATGAACCTGTTGCACGTTCATAAGGAGCCGACGCCAGTTGGCGACAAATTCGTGTATCAATTAGGATTTTACGAGGGGACATATGGGAAGGATGATTATCGAGAAATTTTGTTTTTTGACGTGTATTTCTCCGGATTGGTCAAAATTCAAAAGGCCCAAAAGGCTGAAGATCAGCGTAAGGAAATTAGAAAAAACACCAGCCCAGAATTTCAAAAGTGGATAGATGAACACCTCATCAATCTTGATGAAGAAAGGAAAAGGCGTGCTTTATAGCCAGTTTCAAGGAGGGGTTGCCTGCCAGGCAACTGGGGGTTGTCTCCCAGGCAACCGGGGGTTGCCTCAGAAGCAACCATATAATAACAATACATGTATAATAACAATCCAGCATAAAAACAATACAAGCAACAAGTTTTTTTATTTCAAAAAAACCTTGTTGCCACAGTCGTTCCTACCGGAATAAAAAACGCAACTTTCGCAGGATGGACAGGTTTTCCGCCAAGAATCAAACCTGCTTGATAAAGTTGTATTTTAAATTTTCCTGATAAAGTTTGGCTTTTGCAGAAATCTGAGCCAGCCCCAAATGATGCCACCGGCATCCGACTGAAACATTTTCCGACCAAGCCCATAACGATCCATTCGGATTCAATCTCCGTTGAGGGCTAAACCAGTCTCATAATGATTAGGATTTTATCAAAATTATGATTGACTTGACTAACGCCAATCATGATATCTTTAATATCCGCGAAGCTTGGACATTCTCAATCTATCCAAGAATTGATGACTGAAAACGGCACACAATACACGGATCAATTTGCTGTTCGGAGGCTCTATGCTAGCAACCAAAGTTCACCATGGGCAGCCCGCTTTTTAAAGGAGATGAACATGGACGATCGAAAAATTATCGCAGATGGTAATTACCCATATATATTTTCGTCTGACGACTATAATATTGTTTCCGCTACCAAGGAACTACTTTGGAAGATTGCCCGCCGTGAGATGTTATCAGCGAGGCAGCTTGAGGTTATTGCCCGCGCACTCCAAGTGTTTGAGGTTTTGCCATCTGCAATCCCGGACTTTAAGATCCAAATTCAAATTACAGGCCCCAGGCGAATGTTTGGCTCACATGAGATATATCATTGGTGGAACATTGAAATTGAAGATGCCGAAGTTGTGGTGTCATCGGGGGGGCATTTTTATCGTCCAGAAACCGGCGGTGATACATTTTCGTCTATGAGATGGAGTGCTTCCCCTGGATTTGCGACTGATTACCATGACTATCTGGATAGCATTTGAATCGTCGATGATGCTCAGCCTTTCGACTCGGAAATTCAATCCATTGACTTTTCGAAGCCGGGCTACTCTCTTGAAATATTCGAGGAAAATGATGAGGTTATCGGTAATAACGATGATGAGGATCAGGATGACGCAGATATGGTAGATGATGAATTGTCTGAACTATCAACATTAGATAAAGTTGTGAGGGCGCTTGAATCGGTAGGTATGGAATGCGTATGGGCAGATCAAGCATCTTTGTATTCTATTGATCTTAAAGAAAATTATCTGACCGATCCCTTCTATAGGATTTTTGAAAAAATTTCGATTCTGAGTACATTTGATGCCAGAAATACCGACATATCAGACAGAACAATCGTTTTCATAAAGCACCTTGAGTCGATAGAATGGCTATGCTTACGCAATACCGCTGTTACAGATGAGGGTTTGCGGCACCTCCAATCACTCCAAAGCCTACAATACCTTGATTTGGTAGGGATATCCGTATCCGGACCCGGACTATCATATCTTAGAAACCTTAAAAATCTTCGCGAGTTGAATGTGTCTGGGTTTCAACACCATGACAAATGGCTTGAAATGCTTCGTCGTGAAATCCCACAATGCTCTATCTATTTAAATTGATTGCTTTCCCTTTATTGTATCTTTAAAGAGTAGATTATCAGGCTGTCAATTGAAGTTTTTGGGTTACTTGCTTTCCAATTTTGTCATCTCAAGTATAGGTATATGCACCTGTTTGAGCCGGGCGCAATTCGTGTGGAATAAATGCCAGCACCGGTAGCGGTAATAATATCGTAATCATGTTAAGGCAGTCTCCTAAACCAGTAGCCGTAAACCACATCCAAAACCAATTCATCTAAACCAGATGAAACTGGTGATGACTTTGTCATCCCAGAGCGTAGCTCAGTCCGGTAAGCCTTCTCACTAAAACCAGTCTAATTACCCCCCCCCCCGCCTCAAAATTCAATATCTTGTGGATGGAGCCTATCTATGATATTTAACACCTTACTTTTTAATTTAATATTGGACTACAGAAATGATTGTCGGCGATTATTTCAAAGGCGATACCAACAACACGCTTAAATGGATTCAACATGATGCCTATTCAGAGGTTGTCGGATACATTTTTAAATACCCAAAAGAAAGATATCTAAATTCAACTAAACTGCTCGGTATAGAAACAGCTTTGGCTAAAAAGTCGAAATCTATTCAATCTTTCGATCATCGTGTTTTGCAGTTATCGCATGATATTCTTGCTGCTTGGTTCCGTTACCAGAATTATCCGAATGGTCAACTGCCATTGTTTCTTAATGGAAGTTCTTATGATGGTCATATCCTGAATCGATGGATCGTTTTTTTTCATAGCACGGTTCGGTTACTGACAGAATCCTATAATAAATTTGTAATCTCTTCACTGCAAGCCGTTTGTTATCAGAATACGGCACTTGGATACATAGCAGAAAATCAACTAATTGATATTATTTGTAGCCACTGTGGTACGCTATACTGGTTAAGCGAAGATAGGATGGGGATCATTAAGGAAGCTGGAGAACAACAAATTGCAAATCAAGAGACAACTGCTATTTTATCGGAAGCAGATATCCGCATAGTTGTTGAAGATCATCTCGTGGAGGATTTTTTTAAAAAAACACTGTCTATCTTAAGTATAGCAGAGGAACCACCAAGTTGTGTTTCGGCGTATAACCTCCCTCAAAAAGACTGCTGGTATGTTATTTGCGCAGGACCTGCGGGAACATTGGATGGACCACAACGTTTAATTTGTGTGTCTAAAAAAAATGCAAAGGTGATATATGATGAAATTGTTCATAGCGGCGGATGACGTCCAATGCTTCTGCTGGTGGCGCCATGATTGACACCGAAAAAGAGATAAAAAAAGACTTAAAGGCTATCCTTTTGCCTTCTTTTGTAATAATCATCGGCCACCATTTAGAATCTTCCAAGATAGCCCCATAAATCAGTCTGACTCCTCACCCCACCAAATCGACCAGTGATCAAGCATGAAATGCATTTTGAATTGTGAAAGACAAGATGGTTTATAGTTCAGAAATCATTGCAGAAATAAGTCAGGCGTGGTGCGTATAAATACCCCTGTGGCTGGCTGTGGCGCGTTTTAAGGGGCTTATTTTTTGAACCCGAGGAAAACCTTGAATAAAACCGGCTGATGGAATATGTTCGGTTCGATTTAGCTCGTAAGATTGCAATTTCAAAGGATTTCTAAATGAAAAATGAAGGCACCGCCGACCAGTGTTCCGATCCGACCAAAGAGTTCATAATTCAGATCCCCTGCCGACTGGCTGAAAGAGTCGAGGCTTATGCGACCGCTAACAATACAACCATCACCGGCATGGTGATTGAGGCGCTGGATGCGTTTTTGAGAGGTCAAAATCACAGAACTGGTTGACAATTTTTCTTTGTTTTTAGTAAGTTATAGAAAATTTTCCGCCCCTTTTGCTGATTGAACAAAAAAACACATTCAATCGATTGAACGAAAAAAAGTGTTTAGTCAGTAAACGAAAAAACTTGTTTAGACGATTGAACAGAAAATGATGTTGGCTGAACGGATCAAGGTGTCAAAACCTAAAAGGTTCGGATAGGTATAAAAATGGAAACTGACGAACTCAAACAATTGGGGGTTATGATTGTCGATGACAATGTACAACTTTGTGAGGTATTTTCTCTCATACTATCAAGGAATGGCTATACAAATCTGCATATAGCTTACGACGGATATGATGCAATTCATTTGCTTTCAAAATTAGGAAGCAGCATTTACGTTGTTCTGCTTGATCTAAAAATGCCTAAGGTTGACGGATTTGGCGTTATCAAGCACTTACTGAATAATCACGAGCATCAAATTGGCGTTGTTATCATTACAGGATTCTGGCATGAAAATGAAGCAGAATATAATGAAGTTCGCAATGTCATAGATAGTAAAAATTATGATAAAAGTATTTCATATCTTACCAGATTTCCAAAACCCTTTGACACAAACCGCCTTCAAAATGAGGTCAATAAGGTCCTGTTGTCCATCTTTGAGAAGCGAAAAATTAAAAATCAGAAAGAAAACAAAGAAGACGATTCGGTCGTTATTGATCTAAATTCTTGCATTGAAAAATGTCAAACAGCAAAATCAATCGAATCGTATCAAGACAGTATCATTAATACCTTGGATGAAATTAAAAGATGCTATATCACAGAATGCTATATGGCTACTATTTTGCTTTGCGGTAAGATATTGGAATATATGTTAAAACAAGTTTTAATAGACAACAAAATCAAATTTCATAATGACTTAAATCTTGGCGGGCTAATAAAGAAAATCAGAAAGAATGGAATAGAATTCGATCCAAGCTTTGATAATATCGTTGGCATAATCAGCCAAAATAGAAATAGCGCCATAAATGCTCAGGAAGAGATCCAAATAATCACCCGAGGGCAAACGGTAATGGTGCTATATGTGATGATGGAAACCATCAAGAAAGTTGTTGAGCAGGACCGTGAACAACAGACAGGGACGAAAAATAAAATACCTGAACTGGATGTACATGACAGAGTGTTCCCATTTACGTGCGACAATTCAGAATGTGGGCATGAATTCGATGAGCAAGACTTTGTAGAGGTTATCCAGTTATGGGGCTGTATCTATATGTCTCAAGCGGATCACATGATCCTGGGATTGACCTGCCCGCATTGTTTAAAAACAACTGTTCGAAAATATCCCATAATCGCTTTGGATTGTTCCATCGAAACCTTTAAAAGGCAAATTCCTGGCTTGCAGTATTTTGTTCCGTTCTCTACAAAAATTCTTTTAGAGACAGAACAAATAACCGAGGATATTAATCAGCTGAATAACCCGGATGATTCATTCAGATTGCCGGACGGTTTCCGGCTAATCCCCGATGGTTTAGAAAAAGCAAATGGATACTTAAAAAGAATAATGAATGAATTTCCTTTCTATATTGCTGAGAGCAGTATTCCTGCCTTAGTAAAATTTGAAAACGAAAGTTCAGTTCGGGCTATTCCAAGAATCGTACCGGCTTATTCGGCATATAGGGCTTGGGAAAGTCTGCTTGCGTATTATGATCCGTATGGGGAAGATCAACCTGCTGATTATCCCGCGTTGAACCGTATGATCTTTCAAGCATGCTGTTGGCAATATGAAAAAAGCCGTTCTTTTGGACCTGGCGATCCATGGTCAAGGTACTTTAAATTCATAGAGAATGAATTCAATAGCTATGAATTAGAGGATTTTGATTATGACGGCTCTGTTGAGGAGGGGATACATCCAAAGTACGTTCGACAAATAATTAAAGAATACGCAATATTCCGAAATACGATTGAATTTGAATTTCGGCATAGAGTGAAATTCGCAGCCAAACCGGCACGGCTATTATACTACCGGGAAGGAAGTTCTATAAAAAGAAATAAACAGTCTGGATCGTTAACTAAAAATTTTGCTGATATGCCATTAATAGGAGTTGACGTACCTGGGAGGGCTGTCTGTGCGCCCGTTGAGAGCGGTTACGCGAAAATAAAAGATCCCCAGGTTAATGATAATCCGGTCCCTCTTGCGGAACAAATGAAACCTCAAACTGTAAGGTATCCAACTAAATGCAAAGAAAAATGCCGAGAAATCGCTAAAGAAATCTGGTCCCGAAATCCAAATATAACCATAAGAGAAATGTCAGAAGTTGAAGAAATTTTAGAATATACCAAAAATCAGCAAGGTGAATTGTATAGCGAAAAAACGATAAGAGACTGGATCAAAGATTTATGCCCAAACCGGAGTCCGGGACGACCCAAAAAAACCTAAAAACAGCCCACTTAAATCGATAAAACTCCCGTTTATCCTAAAAAACCCTTTTTTACCCCCATCAAATCAAAAAGACATAATTTCCGCTAAATGCCCATCCTGAGTGCATTTGCAGCCACAATACCCTCGAAATATTATTAAAAAACCTATTTCTTCCGTAGCAGGGAATTTTTTTCATTTTCTATGCTGTTAAATTTGACCCAGCTGTGCAGCTGATCTCAAAACAAACTAACTCCGCTCACCTGGTTCCAACTTTTGGCCGAAGCTGGTTATCAGGTGAGCGGGAAAGGTAAAAGAAAATGAAAAAAACACAACAGCCGAGCAAATCGGCAATCGATCAAAATGGCAATGGTCTGGAGTTGAAACTTATCAGCATCGACTCCATCACGGTCCCCAACCATCACCCCCGCAGTGATTTTGGAAACCTGGAAACGCTGCAGGGCAGTATTAAAAGAGACGGCTTACAGGAGCCCCTGTTCGTTTATGAAATCAAAGCAGGAAAGTTCGGCATCATCGACGGTGCACGGCGACTGAAGGCGGTTCAGGAGATGGGCATGAAGCAGATATCCTGCCTCATAAATAAGGGTATCAGCGAGGCTGACGCTGCCCACCTCTCTTATGTCAAAAACGTCGAGCGCAAAACCCTGAGCGCAATCGAGATCGCCCGGCATATCAAGTCGATGCGGGATGACTTCGGTTATACGCTCAACGAGCTTGAACTGAAGGGTTACGGTTCGCCCGCAACCATTTCAAACAAGCTGAAACTGCTCGACCTGCCGGAAACAGTCCAGCAAAAGATTCAGGACGGCACTTTAACCGCCGGACATGGGCTTGTCCTGACCAAGCTTCATACTCGTGAAGAACAGGAACGCAAGGCCAAAAAGATCATCGATTTTGATCTTACGGTGAATAAAACCGAGTATCAAATTGATCGGTACCTTGCCAAAACGCGCAAAGAGAGAAAGGTCAGACCGAAAGAAATCATTCCATCCGGCGATGTTCCAGGCGTTTACTTTAAAGACGCTCGGAATATGAATGAGCTACCGGATAAATCAGTTCATCTGATTGTATCCAGCCCGCCTTATTTTGTAGGGATGGAATTTGAAAAAGGCATGACCTTCAAGGAGCATCTCGCAAATATAGGCGATGTGATGAAGGAATGCGGGCGGATCTTGGTTCCTGGCGGTGTTATTGCTTTGAATGTTGCTGACATTATTAAGTTCAAAGGTAACAATGGTCAAAGCGATAATGTCCAGATACAACTTGTTGGTCATATTTATCAGAGTAGTTTGAAAAAATACGGCATCTATTTGACCGATGAAGTTATCTGGGCCAAAAGACCTGCTTGGTCAAAGAACCGCTACGGTACTTACAAAGTTGATACTCCTCATACTTCCTACAAGATATACGACAACTGGGAGCATGTCTATATCTTCCGGAAAAAAGGGGAAAGAGAAATTCCGTCAGAGGAGATCGTGCTGCAATCAAAGCTCACCCGAGAGCAATGGATCGCCTATGTCAACGGGGGTGTGGGAAATCGAGCCTATGCGCAGTAGCCAGTATGATCATCCCTGTGTCTATCCCGACGAACTGGTTGATCGTCTGATCCGAATGTTCTCCTATGTAGGGGACAGGGTCCTTGATCCTTTCCTCGGCAGCGGAACAACGGTCAAAGTCGCCAGAGAACTTGGCCGGGAAGGTATAGGGTATGAGCGGGAGCTCATGTACAAGCCGGTCATTATGAAAAGGCTTGGGGTTGAGGCTGGCGAAGTACCCGATGCTGAAGGTCTTGAAACGACAATGGCAAACATCAAAGAAGCTCTGCCCACCGGTGTGTCCGGCATGGACCTTGATGTCGATGCTGTCGCATCAGAAGAGGATGCCGCCGCCAAAGCCTTCGCGCCGAAAGCGGAATTGCCAGAAGTTGAGCAATAATTCCATGTAAACAGCGCAGGTGGCCCTGTTATCAGCGGGGTCACCTGCCTCACAACCCGAAAAGCCGTTGGATTGTCAATCCAATGCACCGAAATATAGGGAGGCAAATCAAATGCTTAAACCTGGCTGTGCCCAGAATGTGCCCGCGAAGCGGCTCTACTCGATCAAAGAGTTAGTCCGTGAAGTCGGCGCAACCCCATGGTTCTGGAGAACCCAGATCTGGGACGGCCAGCTTCCTTATGTCCAGGTCGGCAAGAAAATGTTCATCGATCGTGAAGATATCGAAAAATTCATTCAAATGCACAAACATAACAATTAATTCAAACGGCAAATGCCGTTAGATAGGGGGAAAATATGAACTCTAAAGAATTTTACAAGCGCATAGAGGAGATTGAAAGTGACATTAACACCTTAATGCTTTCTTACAAGAATACCCACTTACATGAACATATAGAAAATGCTTTCGGTTGTCTTCTTCAAACCGATAGGGCTGGAGCTGCTGACCTTATTAGGATTTCAGACAATTTGGGGGATGACAATTTTGATGAGATAGCTCAAAAAGATTTCGCCGAAAGAATGCTAAAAAGAAATGCTCTGGTTGAAAAATTTAAGTTGCTCATGCTGCCTTTTGATCTCCGCCTCAATACCTTATCAATTGCAATTCGGTCCCAAGTAAAATCGGCGATTGAAAAAGTGCTAAAAGTTGATGAGATGGAGGAATGGCACTCTTGTTGCCCTAATTGTTATCAGCAAAACATTTCCACTACACGTGTGGAACACTTCTATAACTACTTTGCCCAAGTATTTTTGCCCAGCGACACTGAATTAGCTGACAAATACGACTATATCCTTGAATTAAAATCTGTCTGTAATTCATGTGGTACCAAGTGGAACAATTTTTTCGATGAGCTGGATAAATATCTTGATCAACAGTTGATCATGCCATGAAGCGACAGATTCATCCTATAGCGGATGCAAGAAAAACTTTTATTGAAAAAATTAAAAATGGGAAATGGCAGTCGTCATCATTATCAAATACGGCTGCCATATTCCCATCAACAGGAGGTAAATATGAAAAAATTCGATATTGAAGATATAAATCTCAAGGAACTTACATATGAAGACTATATAGAAATGCCAATGCACATACGCACTGCGATTTCAAAAAAGATGGCCCAGAATGAGTACGATGAAATAAGAAAGAAAGTCGACTATGAACCACGTGACTGGTCCAAGAATATTGACAAAGTGTGGGTTAGTGGAATGGACGTAACACATTATAATATCGGCCATCTAAAGGTTGTAATCGACGAAAACAGTATTTCAATTATTGCCTGGGTGAGCGGCTACAGTTACACCGTTGAGGTATTTAAAACAAAAGAAAAACTCGACAGCTTCATTAATGCTTTGATGAATGCAAGAGATGCTGTTTTTGGTGCATAACATTACCGGCTTGATTGAGCCTAAAAATTATGAAAGGATATGGCTGTCAATAAGTCGTTCTGAACTTTGGGGCGGCTTATTGACGGCTCCATCATGTGCCCGTCAAGGCGAGATGGAGGTGTAATATGGGAATGATCTACAAACGCGGAAACGTCTGGTGGGTCAAGTATTATCGAAACGGGAAATCTTATAGAGAGAGCTCTGGAACCACTAAAAAGATGGTTGCGAAAAGACTTTTAGATCGGCGTGAAGGTGAAATCTCCCAAGGCAAGGTGCCAAGCGTACAATTTGATAAAATCACCTTCGACCAGCTTGCAGAGGACTTTCTCCGGGATTACCGGATCAACCAGAAAAAATCGCTTGCAAGAGCGGAAAGGAGCAAAAAACAACTCGAAAACCATTTCGGTGGGAACAAGGTTCCAACCATCACGACCCCCAGGATCAAAGCCTACATTGAAAACCGGCAGGGGGAAGGCGCCGCCAACGCAACCATCAATCGGGAATTGGCAGCCCTGAAGCGCATGCTCAATATCGGAGCGCAGCAAACGCCGCCGATAGTGGGCATTATCCCAAAAATCAAAATGCTGTCAGAAAATAATGTCAGGGAAGGGTTTTTTGAACACGACGAATTTTTGAAATTCCGTGATGCCCTGCCCTGCTACCTCAAACCGCCGACGACCTTTGGGTATAAATTCGGCTGGCGGTTCCAGGAAGTTGCCAAACTGACCTGGCAGCAGGTTGATCGCTTCAATTGGGCTGTACGCATTGATGTGGGTAAAACCAAGGATAAAGGGGGGCGGTTGATTTACCTCGATTCCGAACTTAAGGAAATTTTCAAACAACTTTGGGAAAAGCGAAAAAGCTCAAGGGCGCTTCTGCCCTATGTGTTTCTGAACCAAAGGGGTGGCGACAGGCTCAAGGAATTCCGCACTGCCTGGAACAAGGCATTTAAAGACAGCAAGGTACCACGAAAATTGTTCCACGACCTGAGACGAACGGCAGTTCGCAATATGGTAAGGGCCGGTATTCCTGAGAAAGTCGCCATGCAAATTTCCGGGCACAGAACCAGGTCAGTATTTGAGCGGTATAACATTATCGACGATAAAGATTTACGTCTCGCAGCTCAGCGCCAGGATGAATATTTTCAAAGCGTCACGGGCACAATTTCGGGCACAATCGTCGATTTTCCGCAAAAAAAGGGATTAGCCGATGTTGGCTAACCCCTTGATTTTGTTGGTGCCTGGGGCCGGAATCGAACCGGCACAGCCCTATGGACCGAGGGATTTTAAGTCCCTTGCGTCTACCTATTCCGCCACCCAGGCAAGTGGTATAACATACTTGAATTTATGAAGATATTGTCAATTTCTTTGCAGATTGAAAAACATGAAATTGTGCGAAA
>Ga0209163_1001068_pt1 | contig 34638 bp, 33 predicted proteins | sample MTBAKSrepl2MetaG_FD_187457 | JGI IMG/M metagenome (GOLD analysis project Ga0209163, IMG submission 187457) | Enrichment culture microbial communities om Arthur Kill intertidal strait, New Jersey, USA, that are MTBE-degrading - MTBE-AKS2 (Arthur... | ecosystem: Environmental > Aquatic > Marine >...
TCACGCCTGGCGGCGTTGCTCGTCGGTTAAATGGCCAGCCATTCGCCCTCCTCGCGCCTTGCCATGCGCGCGCCTCGACACCTGAAAAGGGGAACTTATTTTTGCACAAGCCCTAAATCGGCAGTCCGTTTGCTTTGGCGATCTCCCGCCACGCATCTTCAGCCGTCTCCACAATCTTGAAAAGGAGCACGTCCTCGGGTGAAATGGTCCCCTCTTCCACCAAGACTTCAAAGTCAATGACCCGTTTCCAGAATTGCTCTCCGAAAAGCAGGATGGGGATTGGCTTCATCTTCTTGGTCTGGACCAGGGTGAGCACCTCGAAAAACTCATCCAGGGTCCCGAAACCTCCCGGGAAGACCACCAGGGCCTTTGCCCGCATAAGAAAATGCATTTTGCGTATGGCAAAATAGTGAAATTGAAAACTCAGTTCAGGGCTGGCGTAGCGATTGGGATGTTGCTCATGGGGCAACACGATGTTCAACCCGATACTCTTGGCTCCCAGGTCGTGGGCCCCGCGATTGGCGGCCTCCATGATCCCCGGTCCCCCGCCGGTGGTTACCACATGCGTGAGCCTGCCGGGTTCCTGACAGCAGCCGGACACCAGGCTTGCCAGCTTCCGGGCCTCGGTGTAATACTTGCTGCTCGCAAGCGCTCTTTCGGCCTTCGTCAGCGCAAGGCTCAAGGTCACATTTGCCGGATCCCCCTGCGCAGCCACCCGGGCAGCGGCACACTGCTTTTCCGCGGTTTCAGGGTCCTGAATCCTGGCCCCGCCGAACACAACGATTGTCGATACCACGTTTTCTGTCTGTTGAAGAAGCTCAGGCTTCAGCAATTCGAGCTGCAGTCGAATCGGCCGCAACTCATCCCGAAGCAAGAATTCCTGATCTTCGTACGCGAGCTTGTATGACGGCGATTGTGTCTGCGGAGAAGCCACATGATGCCGCGCAGCCTCCAGATCCTCCTTTGCAGTGGGAAAGGCCGGACATTCCGTTTCTGTTTTCTTCATTATCATTATGACTGTGTTCTCCTTGTCAATGCCGAATTGAGACATCAGAAACGAGTGAAAATAAGTCTAACACCTCATCGGTTTTCAGTCAATTCCCCTTTGCAAGGGGTAACATTTCAGCTCCATAAACAGTCTCAGGGTGGCACGGTGAAAAACGCCACTATCCGCTCGTCTCGGCGGCCCCTTCTTTTCGCCCGGTTTTGTTCCGCAGTAACGTCCAATTCCGGGTGCGTCAATGGTGCTTGAAGTAGTACCATCCTGCGAGACTTCGGCTGGGCTGAGGGAGTCATTCAATGAAAATCAGTCAATGATGAATACTCAATACTCAATCCCCCGACGGACCCTTGACCGAACAAGAATGGCAGGAAGTCCATGCAACATCCGGACACCTATTCTGACCATCCCAGTGTGTTAATAAAGAGGTCGTGTGTCGGGTCACTTGATTTGACAAGAGTCAAATGCAAAGGCGGTTTGTATCTTCAGTCAAGCAGGAGAATAAGAATGGGCTCAAGGCTGTGCATTTGTCAAATGCTCCGCCCTGGTATCGATATCCTCATGCTTGAGCCATTTCCTTCCGTAAGGTGCGAGCGTAAGGTTTAATATCTTTTCCTCTGCTCTATATTCCCTGCCGGAAAGAAGGTCTCGATAACGCCCGTGCGGAAGGCCGAACTCATTTAGAGGGATCGTAAGCGGCACTGTTTGCCCCCCGACGCCTGTCAGGGTCAGGATCGTCTCGTCCCCTTTCGGGGAGGTGCGAACAAGGGCGAACACCAAGGGCGAAAGGTGCAGGACCTTCTGCCCACCCCGGGGGTGGAACGAGTGCTCCCGCTTACGAACCACGATCTGCTCCCTCCCGCGGCTGAAAAGGAGGGACAGCTTCGAGGCGGGATCTTTCAGGGATTGTTCCACCTCCCAGGCGTCGATGATTCCCCGGTTCAGGTCGCGGTTTATCCCCGAGGCCTTTGCCCCTCCATAATCATTCGCGGTTCCCATGGCTCCGTGGATGTAGATCCCCGGAACCCCCCGGAGCACCAGCGCAATGGCCCGGGAAGCCAGATACCGGGCGATCTGAAGCTCCAGGCTCTCATCTTCGGACTCCGAGTTCAAGGCGCTCCACCAGGTCGTGTTGATCTCGTAAGGCTCCTCGGTTCTGTCTTCCGTCGTCTTATAGGATACGAGGGCGCCTTTCTTTCCGGCCTCGCTTACCAGGGATGCAATTTCCTTCGGGGGCAGAAAATCGCGGACACCCTGCAGTCCGATGCCGTCATGGGTGTCCAGGATATTGAGAAAGGCGGCTTCTTCGGAGGGCGGGCGCAGGTCCGCGGCCCATTGGGACAGGGCCTTAGCATCCCCGGTGTAAAATGCGTGAAGGACCAGAGGGGGAAGGGCGAAATTGTAAACCATGTGGGCTTCGTCACAGCCGTTGCCGAAGTATGAGATGTTTTGGTGATGGGGAACGTTCGTTTCGGTGACCAGGGCCACGCCGGAAGCCACCAGATCGACCACATCACGCAGTAGTTTGACGATTTCATGGGTCTCGGGCAGATGCACGCTTTCGGTTCCCGGCTCCGCCCAGATGTAGGTCACTGCATCGAGCCGGAGAAGGTCGGCGCCTTTTCGGATATAAAAAAGAAGGCTCTCCACTACTTGCAGAAGCACGGCAGGGTTCCGGAAGTTCAGGTCCACCTGGTCCGGGGAGAAGGTGGTCCAGATGTATCGAGGGCCATCGATCGTCTCGAAGCGGGTCAAGATGTCGGATGTCCGGGGCCGAAAAATCTTGCGGCGCTGTTCCGGGGTCAGTTCGTCCGGGGACTCATAAGCGATGAAATAGTTCTTGTAGGCGGGGTTTGCGTTCAGGAACTCCTGGAACATCTCGCTTCGGGAGGAGCAATGATTCAGGACGGCGTCAAACATAAGATCGTAGTGACGTTTCTTCTCCCGAATGTCCTTCCATGATCCCAGCCGTTCGTCCACCCGACGGTAGTCAATGACGGCGAAGCCCCGGTCCGAGGAATAGGGGAAGAAAGGCAGGAGATGGAGCGTGTTGATGGCGCCTCCGGCATACTGAGTGACAAAACGGTGGAGGACCGAAAGGGGTGTGGGACCGTCCCACCTGACCATGTCCCCGTAAGTGATAAGCATGATATGCTCCTGGCAAAACCTTTGCCAGGGGTCGTATTGCCGCTCTTTTTCGATCATCTCGGGGGGCTTGTGCGCATGATGGACCTTGAGGATTCTTTCCAGTTCAGGCATCCACTTCCGTGCCGCTTTGGGGCCGTAAAGAAACTCGAGTCGTCCGAGCACCCGTTTCCGAAACCCGCCAGGAATTTCAAGCGCGGGCCGCGTATAGTCCGGAGACTCATCGTAATAGGTTCGTCCCCTGGAAACGCATGTTTCTTCGTTCATGGCATCCTTACGGCTCGTGCAAAAACAACTTCCCATTTTGATGCGCCGATCCATCACGCCTGGCGGCGTTGCTCGTCGGTTAAATGGCCAGCCATTCGCCCTCCTGGCGCCTTGCCATGCGCGCGCCTCGACACCTGAAAAGGGGAACTTATTTTTGCACAAGCCCTTAGTCAATTTCTACACGGAACAACAACGGCAAGAAGTCTATGGGGCCTGCGCAGACCTGTTCTCACCATCCCGGGCGGAAGGCCCCAAGGCTCTTCGAACGGTCTGTCAAAAGAGCGATGCGAGAGAAAGCTCCCGCCAGGACTGCGTGCCGCCGTCGAACTGCGCGGTAAAGATCTTGGCCGGATCATCGGTTTCCACCACGTTGGCAACGGGCTTGCCGTTCACCTTCCCGTATCCGGCGGGTACGTAGAAGACGAAGGGAAGGGGAGCGGCGCCGTTCGCCAGGGCCCCATGGTAGCGCCCTATCATGTCGGGACCGGCCGAGCGGGCTTGGGAACCGCTATAAGCTCCTTGACCCCACCCGGCGTCGGCGTGCCGGAAGGCGAGCCCGTACAGGGACCCCGTATCGAAGGCGTCGGGAAAACGGGGGCCGTAGATGACTGCGCATACCTCCATGTGACGGACGAACCGCAGGCTCGGCCACTTACCCTTTCCCCAGGTCATGGAGGCAAAGAAGGGATCGGGGCTCTCCACAGGGGACCGGGACATCTCCATGGCCCGGATCACGGCGCCGTTGACGCTGTGATCCCGGATAAAGTCGTGCCCCCCGCCGTTCCAACTCCGGTCGCTGCAGCGCAGGCGTGTGGCCCCGATGAGGAAGGTACCCTGGAGAAACTTGTCGCGGCCCATCTCGGCAGACGGCAGGTGGGTGACGCACCCAAGGGCATGAAGCCCAAAGTCGTCGTAACCTTTCCGCCCGGTTTCGTCATAGTCGATGATCCCGTCGCCGTTTTCGTCGAAAGCATCGAAAAGCTCCTGCCGGTAAGACGATCCGTTGAGCCGGTCGTTGGCGTCCAAGTACGCCAGCGTCATGGCTTGCAGGTCCCACAGGGGTTTGGCGAAGGAAAAATAGGTCTCCGTGGTGAGAAGCTCGTGGAAGACCCCGTCTTCCACCCTCCCCAGGTGCCCCTGGGCGCTGGAAAGTTCGCCGCCCTGCCGCTTGTCTTTTCCCACCACGTAGTACTGGAGCCGGCCCAGGCCCCTTTCCCGGCAATAGGTCATGGCCCTGTCCCTGGTGACCGGGGCATCCACCCCCTCTGCACCGACGATGTGGTTCCCGACCACTTGGGGGAGAGTCACCCTTTGAAAAAACGTCGTTTGTAAAGTCTTGCCTTCTTCCCTTTCCCCGGCTTCGGCCCACGGGACCGTGGTGAACATGTACCGTGCGCAGAAAAGATCCAGCGCCACGGGATCGGCGCCGGCAAACACGTAGCCTTCCGGCACTTCCTTGCACCGCACGATGCCGTTGGAACCGTTTGTCACGCCTATGGCGTCGGTCACGTGGAGCATGAAGATGTCTTGCCCCTGCACCGCGGCGATGATGTCCGCCATGGTGGCCGACATGCCGCCGGTCTTGCGCACCAGGTAGCTCCCGTCGTCTGCCCGGCGGGGAAGCAGGGTGTCCTCGTCCACACTCGCCACCCACACGCTGTGGGGAATGGCGTTCTTGATTCCGGGAAAGGGCCTGTGGGGAAAGGAGTATTTCCACCGCAGGCCGCCCCCCTTCCCCCCGACATTCACTTCCATCGGATAAAGACCGATGCCCAGGTTCTTCACCGCATTGGTGAGAAGGGCCGTATCGTGGACCTTGAGCTTGGGCGCGTTGATGAGCACGGCCCCGGGGTAATCCTTCCTGTCCGCCGGGTCCCTGGGATCGCCTCCCACCACCGCCTTGTGCACGGTGACGGTCTCGAAGTTGACGCCGCCGGGCACCGGCACCTCCCGACCGTTGGATCCGTCGTCAAAGACCTTGTTCAGGTCGTAGACCATGAGCTTGTCCCCTGCCTTTCCCGGGGGGACAAAGGTGCCGGAAACGCTTTCCTCGTAACCGTTCATGGGGTCGTCCCCATGGTCCGCGGGGTGGGTTTCGGCGAGGTACTTTCTGGCGAAGTAAAATCCCCATCCGCCGTAAAAGTCTCCGACCTTTCCTTCCATCAGCCCTTCGGTGGTCACCACCCCCTTTCCCCTGAGGGCCCTTGTGTAAGCTGCAGCGGTTGCGGACACGGCACTTCCCGCCTCGCCCACGCTCATCCCATGATAGGAGATATGGAGCCTGTCGTGGAACCAGCGCATGAGGGCCGCCAGGAAGCACCAGTTCGTGCAAATGGCGCTCCCGTTGCCGGCACCGTGCGTATTGCGGTCGATGTTCACAGGACCCACCAGGTTCGGTTTGAAAAGGATCTTCTGGCCTGATTCCACGCGCTTTTTCACCTCCGGGGCGAAGCCCGTTTCGGCATCGAGGGCGTCCATGGCGTGGGAGAGGCAGGTGTGAGTGTAGTCGATCTTCGTCTTGATGGCGGCCCAGGCCGCCTCGTCGGCCTCGTCGATCACCTTCTTGAGAAGGCCGGGCACGTCGGCATACGATTTTCCAGGATCCATCCGCACAGCGCCGATGGCGGAACCCTGGTGATCCAGCTCTGTTTTTCCGATGGGAGAATCGACCGTCTGTGGGTTTCTTTGCATCGTGAGGTACCTCCTGTTCATGGGCCGTTCGAAGGGATCCTGCCCCTCGCGCGGTTAGACTGGAGCCCCGGGGCTGCCAACGTGGTCTTCCGGACCCACGGGCTGTGCGCAGGGCGGCGCGTCGCTGCGAAGGTGGCGTGGCACCACCACCGATTCCACCAACTTGCCGTGGATTTCCACGGAAACCTTCTCATGCGCAGCCACTGTGCTTTCCACGTAAGCAAGGGCGATGGCGCGCAGCCTGTGACGGGACCCTCGCGGGGCGGGCATCCCGGGGGCTTCGGTTTCCCAGTAAGGGACCATGGTGCCGCTTGTGACATACCCCACACAGCGCACGCCGGCAAATACCCGTGCTCCCTCCCGGGCCACGCCCCGGCCTGTTACGGTAAGGGGCATCATCCTTTGCGGCAAATCCCCCATGCGGGACAAGTCCCCTGCCAGTAGCGCGGAAAGGGCCTCGGATTGCCGGACAAGGGCATCGCGGCCTATAAAAGGACCTTTCAGGGGAGAAAAGCTTACGGCGACCCTGGCCCAAGGTCCGGCCATGATGGGGATTTGCCTTCCGTCCCTGTCCCTGCCAAGCTCGTGCCCGTAAAGAGGAAGGCCCGCCTCCAGGCGCAGGGTGTCCCGCGCCCCGAGACCCACGGGGGTCGCGCCTTCGCTGAGGAAAGTGTCCCACAGGTGCAATGCGGCCTCGCGCGGAGCGAAGATCTCGAAGCCTATGGGCTCCCCCGTGTAGCCCGTGCGGGCCAGTTGTACCGGAACCTCGCCGATGCGGGCCGCTCCCACCGCATTTCTTCTCGGCCCGGGCACGGAGCCGGAGCCCAAGGCTCTTTGCAGCATCGCGGCGGATTGGGGCCCCTGGAGGGCCAGCATGACCGTCTCTTCGCTGCGGTCGATGAGCTCCACCGGCTCGAAGGGCGCCAGATGGCCGGATAGGTGCTGCAAGTCCTTTTCCCGATTGGCGGCATTGACCACCAGGAGATACTGGTCCGGAACCCAGCGGTACAGATAAGCGTCGTCCACCGCGGCCCCGGCCTCGTTGGGAAGGATGGCATACTGGGCGCCCCGGGCTTCGTTTTCGAGGGCCTGCACGTTGCTGCTCAAAACATGCTGGAGCAGCGGGGCCGCACCGGGGCCCCGAACGACGAATCGGCCCATGTGGGACACGTCGAACAGCCCCACGGTCCTGCGGGTGGCCAGATGCTCCCTCACGATCCCCGTGGGGTAATAAACCGGCATCTCCCAGCCCCCGAACGGAACCATCTTGGCTCCCAGTGCCACGTGCCGTTCATGAAGGACCGTGCGGCGAAGCTCTGTCATTGCCCTTTCCCCTTATGGCTCCTTGAAAGCCTCTGTGGGTCTTAGCCGCAATACCCGTGAATGAAACCGCTTTAGACTGCCGGCGACCGCCGGCGCCTGCTTTCTCGGCAAGAAGAAAGGCTGTCAGGTCATCGTGGAGCGCATCTCGATTCGATTCCCCCCTTGAGGGGGGCCAGGGGGGTGTTTCCCAGGCTCCGACAACCCTTCACACCCCCCCTGCCCCCCTCAAGAGGGGAATGTCGACGCCAATCTCGACCGAGAAATGAAATGAGGATCTTATATCCCAAACAGATTCATTCACGGGTATTGGTCTTAGCCGTGTACCGGTGTTCCCAAAGCCTTGTGGGAAACCTCCATCATGATTTCCGCGAGGGTGGGGTGTGCGTGTATGGTGCCGGCAAGGTCCGCCAGGGTGCAGCCGCACTGGACGGCCAGAGTGCCTTCCGCGATCAGGTCCGTGGCGTGAGCCCCCACCATGTGCACACCGAGAATGCGGCCGCCGGAAGCTTCGGAGACGATCTTGGCCTCTCCGGCGATTTCGCCCAGCACCTGGGCCTTGGCCAGGCTCCTGAAAAGAACGCTCTCGCAACGCACCTCCTGCCCCTGGGCTCTGGCCTGCTGCTCTGTCAGTCCCACGCAGGCGATTTCGGGGCTTGTGAACACGGCACCCGGCACCACATCGTACTTCATGGTTCGACGCTCTCCCATGGCGTTTTCTGCCGCCACCAGGGCCTCGGTGGAAGCCACATGGGCCAGCATGACCTTTTCGGGACCCAGGGCATCCCCGATGGCATATATGCCGGGGATGTTGGTCCGCATGCCCTCGTCGGCCTTTATCCACCCCTTGGGATCGAGGTGTACCCCTGCCCGGTCCAGCCCGATACCCGGGGTCACGGCTTTGCGACCGATGCAGACAAGGACCTTGTCCACCTTCACCTGGACCGACGCTGCCTTCCGGCGCTTCGACGCCTCCAGGAAGGGAGAGGGGCCGATGGTGACCCGAAGCCCGCTGCCGTCCTCTTCGATGCGCTCCACCGCCCGGTCCACAAAGAAGGGGATCTTGCGCTTTTTCAATTCCCTTTGCAGGGTAATGGAACAGACATCATCGACCGAAGGCAGGGGAAGGAGCCGCGACAAGGCCTCGACGATCGTTACGCCGCAGCCCAGGGACGAAAAGATGTTGGCAAACTCACAGCCTATGACGCCGCCGCCCACGATAAGCATGGAGCCCGGCAGCTCCTCGAGGTTGAAAACGTCGTTGCTCGACAGGACCCTTTGCCCGTCAAACGGCATGGAGGGGATATCCGCGGGCTCTGAGCCCAGGGCCAGGATCATCTTGTCACAGGGCACTTCCTCCCGGCTGTCCTCCGAGGGCTCCACGAGCACACGGGTCGGGCTTTGCACGACGGCCCCTCCATGCAGATACCGCACCTTGTGCCTTGCCAAAAGCTTGTGGATCCCCGTTGCCTGGGTGTCGATCACCCTCCGTTTTCTTTCCATGAGGGCGGCAAGGTGCAGGCGAACCCTTCCCTCCACCTCAATCCCGAACTGCGCGCTCTCACGCAGCTTTGCCAGCATGTCCCCGGTTGCTTTCATGATCTTCGAGGGCACGCACCCCCAGTTCAGGCAGGTGCCCCCCACATTGTCGCGCTCCACAAGCGTCACATGCGCTCCCATCTGGGCCGCGCGCACTGCGGCCACATAGCCGCCGGGTCCCGCGCCTATGACCACCATCTGTTCGGACATGGTTTCTCATCCCCAAATGATTGTGTTTGGATTCTCTCCGCGATTTCGCGCCCAGCCATGACACAAAGGGCCCAAGGTTTCAAGAGATTTGAAGGACGATCGCAGCCGATTTGACAGCTCAGGCGTTTTCATCTAAACACCTGCGGATACGAACACGTTTTTGGCTTGTGCGGGTACGGTCCTGGGAGGAGAAACGAGATCGGCACGTGCCTTATACCTTGCGCGGCCACAAACTGCGGTTTTTATACCCTCACCCCAACCCTCTCCCAGAGGGCGAGGGGGATGTAGGAAATCGCAATTTGTGACCGCGCGCAGTATACAAAGGTTCAGGCAGCTTCTTTCAACCCCCTCAGGCAACATCCCGATTGCAGAGATAATCGCAGCCCTGCCTCGATTGAGCGGGCGGAAGGAGTCCCCAAACAAGGTTCTGGGAAAAGGAATCGACGGTTACGGATAGGGAGGAACAAGCATGAAAGAGATCGACGAACTGGATTTACCCGGCAACTTGCGTTATGCAAAAGACCATGAATGGGCCGAGTTGCGCGACGGTAAGGTGCGTGTGGGGATAAGCGATTACGCCCAGGATCAGCTTGGGGACGTGGTGTTTGTGGATCTTCCGGAGGTAGGGGCCAGTTTCGGCAAGGGGGAACAGTTCGGTTTCGTGGAATCGGCCAAGGCGGTGGGTGAGCTCTTCATGCCCCTGGGCGGTGAGATAGTGGCTGTGAACCAGGCTGTGGACGATTCTCCGGAGCTCGTCAACCAAAGTCCCTACACCGACGGATGGATGGTGGAGGTGCAGCCCTCCGATCCCGGCGAGCTCGATGCTCTCATGACCAATGAGGCCTACCGGCAAATGCTGGAAGATTTGGAGTGAATGCGGTACCTGCCCCACACCGGCGAGGATGTGGCCTCCATGCTCCGTGCGCTGGGGGCGCGCACCCTCGAGGCTCTGTTTGAGAACATACCCCGGGAATGCCGACGGGAGACTGCGCTGCGTCTGCCCGAAGCGCTTACCGAGTGGGAACTCGACGACCATATGGCCCGGCTTGCGGGCTCCATGGCGGCAGGTGGGGGCTGGGAGGTCTTCGTGGGAGCCGGATGCTACGAGCACCACATTCCGGCTCTGGTGCCCGCCCTGGTGGGCCGGTCCGAATTTGTCACATCCTACACTCCGTATCAGCCAGAGGTGTCCCAGGGAACCCTCCAGGCCATCTACGAGTACCAGACCCTTGTCACCCGGCTCCTCGGGATGGACGTTGCCAACGCATCCATGTACGACGGGGCGTCGGCCCTTGCAGAGGCCCTGCTCATGGCCGTGCGTATCACCGGGAAAAAGAAGGTGGTCGTTTCGCGGCTGGTGCATCCCCTGCACCGGCAGGTGGTGCGCACCTATTTCTCGCCCACGGGAGGCGAAGTGGTGGAACTGCCGCTCCTGGAGGACGGCACCACGGACCCGGGGCCCCTGGAGGAGATGGATACCTTCGCGGCCGTCGCCGTGCAATCACCCAACTTCATGGGGTGCGTGGAAGATCTGGGAGGCTTCGCGGCCCTGGCCCATGAGAAGGAGGCCCTTTGCATCGGTTCCTTTACCGAGCCCCTGGCTTACGGTCTTTTCAAGAGCCCCGGGAGCCTCGGGGCCGACATAGCCTGCGGGGAAGGACAGAGCCTCGGCGTTCCCATGTCGTTCGGCGGACCCGGCCTCGGGATGTTCGCCTGCAAGGCACCCCACATGCGCAGCCTGCCGGGCAGGCTGGTGGGCAAGACGGTGGACAGGGAAGGCAGGCAAGGGTTCGTACTCACCCTTGCCACCAGGGAGCAGCACATTCGCAGGGAGAAGGCCACCTCCAACATCTGCACCAACAACAGCCTCTGCGCCCTGGCGGCGGCCGTCTACATGGCGGCCCTGGGAGGAACCGGTTTTCGCGAACTGGCCCGGCTCAACCGCGACAAGGCCGAGTACCTGAAGGCACGGTTGGAGGCGGCGGGATGCCCGACACGCTTCCGTGCACCCACCTTCAACGAGTTCGTGGCGAGATGCCCTGAAGGGTTCGAGAAGAAGCACAGGGACCTCTTGGGAAGAAAGATCGTCGCGGGATTGCGCCTGGAGCCGTACTATCCCGAGCTTTCGGGCCATTACCTTTTCTGCGCTACGGAAACCAAGAGCCGGGAAAGCATGGACCTGCTGGTGAGCGAGATGGCATCATGACCGAGTTTTCCGGCACATCGGGCCTCATTCACAGCGAACCCTTGCTCTGGGAGAAGGGAAGGCCCGGGAGAAGCGCATTCTCCCTTCCTCGCCGCGACGTGGACTTCTCCCCTCCGGACGAGGGTCTCGTGGGGAAGGGACCGGAATTTCCCGACCTGAGTGAGTTGGAGGTGGTGCGCCATTACACCCGGTTGAGCCAGTGGAATTTCGCCGTGGACACCGGCATGTACCCCTTGGGCTCGTGCACCATGAAGTACAACCCGAAGCTCCATGAAAAATACGCCGCGCTCCAGGGCCTTTCCGGGGCCCACCCTTTGCTTCCCGGCTCCCTGTCCCAGGGGGCGCTGTGCCTGATGCACACGCTGGAGCGCTTTCTGGCGGAGATCACCGGCATGGATGCCGTGAGCTTGCAGCCCGCGGCGGGAGCCCAGGGCGAGCTCGCGGGAATGCTCCTCATACACGCGTACCACAAGCGCAAAGGCGAGCAGCGCACCAAGATCCTCATCCCCGACACCGCACACGGAACCAACCCCGCAAGCGCGGCCCTGTGCCGCTACCGGCCCGTGGCCATCCGGTCCGGCGAAAACGGGATCCTCTCCGCACGTGCGGTCGAGGGGCTCATGGACGAAGAAACGGCCGGGATCATGGTCACCAATCCCAACACCCTTGGCCTTTTCGAAGAGGAGATCCGGCAGATCGCCGCAGTCGTCCACTCAAGGGGAGGGTTGGTTTACTGCGACGGGGCGAACCTGAACGCGGTCATGGGCATGGTGGACATGGGAAGGTGTGCGGTGGACGTTTTGCACTGCAACCTGCACAAGACCTTCTCCACACCCCACGGAGGAGGCGGGCCGGGCGCCGGCCCCTTGTGTGTCCAAAAGGAGCTGGCGCCGTTTCTTCCGGTTCCCCGGGTCGTGGAGACCCCGGACGGGTACGCCCTTTCCGAGGATTTTCCCCTTTCCGTGGGCAGGGTACATGCGTTTTACGGCAATTTCGGCGTGCTGGTGAGGGCCTATGCCTATATTCTCACCATGGGAGCGAAAGGGCTCAAAAAGGCGAGCCAGATGGCGGTCCTGAACGCCAATTACATCAAGGAAAGACTCAAGGGGACCTTCCATCTGCCCTATGACAGGCCCTGCATGCACGAATGCGTTTTTTCAGACAAGTTCCAAAGGGTCCACAAAGTAACCACCCTCGACATGGCCAAGCGGCTCATGGACTATGGCTTCCATCCTCCCACCATCTATTTTCCCCTGATCGTTCACGGGGCCCTGATGGTCGAGCCCACGGAGACCGAATCCAAGGAGCAGATCGACCTGTTCGTGGAAGCGTGCAAGGCCATCGCCGCGGAGGCGCACCAGGAACCGGAACTCTTGTGGGAAGCACCCCGGCGCTGCAAGGTGCGCAGGATGGAGGAGGCCGCCGCAGCACGGCATCCCTGTCTTTCCGGTTAAGGGGCCGTTTCTCCCTCGGCGGAGGCCCGGGCGTGCTGAAAAGGGCAGGAGCGTCGGGGTTTGTTCGGGCACCGAAAGGAAGCGACGTGGCAGAGGCCGCAAGAAGTGAGGAAAACCTGTCCAGACCCTGCTACTGCCTGGAAGCGTCCCTCATGAACTACCGAGAGGCCTGGGCGCTTCAGACCGGGCTCGTGGAAGCGAGAAGAACCCGGGCCCTGGACAGGGACATCTTGCTGCTGGTGGAGCATCCTGCGGTCTATACCCTCGGACGAAGGGGGGAGCGGGACAACATCAAGGTGCCCGAATCGTTTCTCCGTGCAAGGGGAATAGACGTCATCCCTGTGGAGCGCGGGGGCGACATCACATACCACGGACCGGGGCAGCTTGTGGGGTATCCGGTGGTGGACCTGCGCGCGGCCCGGATGGGGGTTGTGGACCTGGTGACGGCCCTTGAGCAGATCATGATCGGGACCCTGGGCAAGTGGGGCATACAGGGTGGTCGCAGCCCCCTGAACCGGGGGGCATGGGTCGGCCCTCACAAGATCGGCAGCATCGGAATCGCCGTGAGGCACGGGGTGAGCTTCCACGGGTTCGCACTCAATGTGAACACCTCCCTGGAGCCCTTCGACTGGGTCAATGCCTGCGGCCTCAAGGGAGCTGCGTTCACCTCCATGGAGCGGATACTGGGTGAGGCCGTGTCCATGAAAGCGGTCCGGAGCACGGTACGTTTCCACGTGGAGCAGGTTCTCAATGTGCGGCTTGAGCCCATGGAACCGGAGAAGGCCCGGGCCCTGCTGCACGGGGTCGGCGAGGCGTCGGCCGGGGAGGGACAGTGACTCAGGACAAGGGACGTTGGGGAACGGCCAAGCCCCCCTGGCTGAGACGACGTGTACCCGCAGGAGCCACCTACCGGCACGTCTTGGATCTCGTCCGGTGCAGCGGCCTTCACACCGTGTGCCAGGAAGCCCATTGCCCCAACATGGGTGAGTGCTTTTCCCAGGGAACGGCCACCTTTCTCATCCTGGGGGACCGGTGCACGCGCAACTGCTCTTTCTGTGCCGTTGTGCATGGTCCTGTCGAGCCGCCGGACCCCCGGGAGCCGGACCGCGTGGCCGAGGCTGCCCAGAAGATGGGGCTGCGTTATGTGGTGGTCACCTCGGTGACCCGGGACGATCTTCCGGACGGTGGGGCGTCCCATTTCGCCCGGACCATCAAACGGCTCCGCAAGGAGAATCCGTCCGTTCTGGTGGAGGTGCTGGTCCCGGACTTCCAGGGGGACGCGGAGGCCCTGCGTGTGGTTCTGGAGGCGGGACCGGACGTATTGAATCACAACGTGGAAACGGTGCCACGCCTCTATCCGCGGGTGCGTCCCCAGGCCCAATACCGGCGTTCCCTGGAGCTGTTGCGGCGGGCGGGCGGGCACAGGCCTTCCGTGCGAACAAAGTCGGGCATGATGCTGGGGCTCGGCGAGACCCCGGAGGAGATAGAAGCCACATTGCACGACCTTTTCGAGGCGGGCTGCCACATGCTCACTCTGGGACAGTACCTTCAGCCCTCACCTGCTCAATTGCCTGTGGAGCGTTTTGTTCCTCCGGAGGAGTTCGATGGCTGGAGGGTCCGGGCCCTGGGAATCGGTTTTTCGGAAGTGGCCAGCGGCCCCTTCGTGCGCAGTTCGTACCGGGCACATTCCCTGTTCTCAGCCGCCGGGTGCCTTGAGAAGGGGGCGCCATGAAACAGTACATGATCCTTGTTCTAGTCGGCAAGGACCGGCCCGGCATCGTGGATGAGGTTTCCACCTTCCTGTTCGAAAAGGGGGCCAATATGGAGGACAGCAAGATGGCCGGCCTGGGGGGCCGCTTTTGCGTCCTGAGTCTTTTTTCGGCCGCCCCCGAACACATGGCGGAAATCAAGGAACGTATCCACGAACTGGGAGAAAGGGGCCTGGAGGTCTCGCTGCACCCCGCCGAAGCCCCCCCAGGTCTGGGGGGACAAGGGGCGCCGCAACTTAGGATGCAAGTAGTGGCCATGGATCATCCGGGCATCGTGCAAAAGGTGGTGCGCATCCTGCACGACAGCCATGTCAACATCCAGTCCCTTACCACCCACGTCACCCCTGCGCCCCTGTCCGGTGCCCCTCTTTTTGATTTGCTCCTCGACGCCCAGGTGCCCGAAGGAGTGTCCATGGGCACGGTGAAGGAACGGCTCCACGCTTTGGCTGCGCAGGAGGACCTGGATCTGCGCTTTTTCACGTGACGGGGGCCTGAGGTGGTTCACGGGTCCACACGGGGACGTTGTTTCAATGGTGGCTTTTTTCCGGTTCCGGAAGGCCGAATGCCCCGCGAATCAGGCTGGAGGTTCCAGGCAAATCCGGATCATTCTCCACTCTCCGGACCGCCCGGCTCACCGCGGAGCGATCCACTTGAAGCCGACGGGCCACCTCACTCCCGGAAATGGACAAATCCCGGGTGGCAACATGGCCGATCACAGCGCGAGCTTGTGCCACCTTGTGATGCTTTGCACCGATAAGCAGTTCCTTACGTTCGATCCTAAAATGGCGGCAAACGGTTGAGATCAGCCCCGATAAATCCACACCCGCCCACTGCAACCTCATCTTTATCAAATGTCAGACAAGAAACAACGTCACTTTCTGGCCCAGCGCTTGGGACCTTGTCGGGGATCGGAGGGCGTTGACATCCTTTTGCGGGTCCTTTAGGCTTGCCCGAAATCGCCGACTTCCCGTGCAGCGGCTCAATCCTCTTTTCGAGCATCGCGGAGGCAGGGTGATGAAAAGGAGTCCCCTCAAGTTGCCGTTTTAAGGCCTCCAAACGACCCAGGGGTCTTTGGAGGCCCCCAGTTAGGTTCCTCGTTTTTCGATTACCCTTACGAAAGGAGGCATGGAAATGAAAAAAGGTATTTTTCTGTTCCTTGGAGCCGCGTTGACAATCGGTCTGGTGCTCACCGCAGGGGGAAACCAGGTGGCGACAGCCGAAGACAAAGCGGTCACCATCGGCTTCATGCAAGCCTGGACGGGCCCTCTGGGACCCATGGGAGTTGTGGGCAGAAAGGGGGGGCTGCTTGCCAAACAGCACATCAACGATGACGGCGGCTTCTTGGTGGGAGGCGACAGGTACACGCTCGAGTTTTTCGAGTGGGACAATCGCACCGACCCCAAGGTGGCCGTGGCGGGTGCCCAGAAGATGATGGACGAAAAGAACGTCAAGATCATGGTCGGCCCCATGTACAGTGCCGCCACGCTCGCGTGCCAGCCCATAACCCAACCCAGGGGAGTCATTCAGATCAACCGTTCCAGCGCCACCCAGATACTAAGGCCGGGCGTAACCCATACTTTTCGGGGCACCATCGACGCGCGCATGAGGGCCACAGCCCTCAGTGCCTATTACAAGGCCATGGGCATAAAGACGATGGGTTTTATCGTCGAGAACATGGCCACGGCCCTTTCCATGCATGACAACCAGGCCCCGGCCTTCGAGGCGGCAGGGGGGACGATCGTCGGCAAGGAGGTCTTCGAGACCGGAACGACGGACTTCTTCACGGCCCTGGCCCGGTTGAAGTCGAAAAATCCCGACGCTCTCTTCATTTGCTCCAACCCGGAGCCGGCCGCGCTGGTAATCAGGCAGACCCGGGAGATAGGCTGGCCCGTGCAGACCCTTGCGGAAGGCAACCCTCCCACGGGTCCCGCCTTCTGGGAAGTCAGCGGCAGCGCCTTGGAAGGGCACATAGACCTGACGGCGGTGCGTGGCCTTGATGCGGGCCCGAAGGTAAACGAGCTTTATGGCTTCAACATGGAGATACGCAAGAGGTTCTTCAAGGACATCAAAGAAAAGTACGACCTCGATCCCAATCTGACCGTGGCACAAATTGACTACGACCTGGTCCACATCGCCGTGGAGGCCATGAAGGGGGCCGGCAGTGTGGACGATACAGACAAGATCAGGCAGGCCCTGATCAACCTGGACTGGCAGGGAGTTAGTCAGCGGTGGAAGTTCTTCCCCAGCGGGCAATGCGTTTCCCTTGCCATGATAAGCCGTATCCACGCAGGGGAAGGGTGGACCCCCATCGCCATCATGGAACCTGCCGACCCCGAGCTCAAGAACTGGACGATCATCGAACTGGAGCCCGTCCCCCAGATCAAGAACATTCGTGCAGCCCGAGGATACTAGTGTCGGGGACTGCAAACGGGCTCCAACCTGGATCGTTCCCTAGGGCCTCGATCATCCTTTCGGCCGGTTGTGTCCGCTCACTTCAAGGACAAGGAAAGCCCCTTGACATCAGGGGCATGTCACAAGTTCTACCGCCTCCGGAAGCAAGCTCAGGGCGGCCTCGATCATCGTTGCGGCGGCATTGTTTACCCCTCACGCCGGTCCTCACCCAAGACCTGAGAGGGAGCATGACGAACCGGCCGGAACAATGATCGAGGCCGTCCCCCGCATCGGTTACCGGCCCTTCCCCTCGAGCAGCATGCTGCTGTCCATCTTGTTGACAAGATCCGTGAAAAGGTCGCCGACCAGCTCGCTTGCCTCGCGCCTGCCGATGATCTTGTACCGTTGGGACTGCCCGCTGACTTTCTGCTTGGAAACCACCATTTCGTCCCTCAGAACCCTTGCCTCGTAACCTGCCTTCATAACCCACTGCTTGCCCACCAGATCCAGAAGAAATGCCTCGACACAGACCACGAGCACAAGCGGAGTTTCCTTCCTTCGCGAAACCACATGGAAGCCCTCGTGTTCCAGTCTTTTTCTAAACGCCTTGTGGAAGAGCTCGGGGACGTTTAGAAAACCCGCGCTCTGCATCTCCACGCCTTCACCGGATAGGAACAAAAACACACTGCCTGGAAAACCACGGAATGTTTGCGCCGCGCCGGGACCGATCATCTCCGAAGCCCCCCTGCCGTCCTGGACCTCGAGGAAAACCGTCACTGCACGGTCCTCGGCCGGTTCCGGAAGACGGTAGGACACGTCGAGCCTGGGGATGGTGGCGCACGAAGCGCACAGGACGAGAAAAAGAAAGCCCCCTTTCAGTCTGCCAACCCACGTTGCACCCGCCACGGGAGTCACCTTCCTTTCTTTGGACGCCTGTTTTCAGAGCCGTTCCGAGAAGACACCAGCCTGTGCTGATCGTTCCAGCCTCGCAGCCCCAGGACCAGTACCAAAAGGCGCCACTGCAACAAGGGGGAACACGCTCTGCCTCTCGACTTTTCAAACCCGGTGGCAGGCCCTGCTGCCGGCGAGGCCATTGCCCAGCCCCCGCTCTCACGGACCGGCAAAAACCGCCTGCAACTCCCGCGACGCCTGCCGGGCCTCACGCACCATGCGCTCTATGAGCTCACGGCAAGTGGGTTCATCCTCCACCAACCCGATCACCTGCCCGCACCAGATGGACCCCTCCTCCTCGTCGCCGTCCACGAAGGCGGCCCTCCCCTTTCCGATGCCAGCCTTGTCAAAAGCCGCCGGAGGGGCTTTGCGGTCTTCCAGGTCGAGGAACTGGTCGGTGAGACGGTTCTTGAGCACGCGGCAACGCAGCCCCGTCACGTGTCCCGTCACGAGAGTATCGTCCTCCTTGGCCCCGAGCATGCGCCGCTTGATGACCGGGTGAGCCGGACTTTCCTTGGTGCACACGAACCGGGTGCCCATCTGTATGCCGGAGGCTCCCATGGCAAGGGCGGCGGCCAGCCCGCGTCCGTCTCCGAACCCCCCCGCGGCCACGATGGGAACCTTCAGGTGCCTTGCGGCAAGGGGCAGCAGGGCCATGGTCCCCACCCGGGACACATGCCCCCCGGCCTCGAAACCGGACACCACGATCGCATCGGCGCCTTCCTCTTCCACCCGCAAGGCCTGCCGCAGCGCGCCCACCACCGGGATGCAGCGGATGCCGTGGGGTTTGAGGGTGGCGATGACCACGTCGGTGGTGTGGCGGCCCCGACCGTAGGTCACCGCGGCCACCTTTTCCCCGACGCACACCTCCAGGTTGGCCTCCAGGTGCTCACAGGTGGGTGTGAAGTTGACGGCAAAAGGCCGGTTGGTGATCTGTTTCACCTCGGCTATCTTCGCAGCCAGTTCTTCGGGGGTGTAATAGGAACCGACGATGATTCCCAGGCCGCCGGCGTTGGAAACGGCTCCGGCGAGGCACGGTTCGGACACCCAGGCCATTCCTCCCTGGAAAATGGGGTATTCGATGCCAAGCATCTCCGTTATTCTGGTTCGCATGGGACCTCCTCAAAAGGTTTTTGGCCACGGATAATACCGGCCTCCGGGGCGATGTCAATGGAATCATGGACACTGCCTCTTCGCGGCAAACCTGCCCTGCTTGACAGGTAAACCCGCCTTTCCTATCATACCCTTGTCCTTAGACCCAATACCCGTCAAGGAATCCGTTTCAGGATAGAGAATGCTCACATCATTCCTCGGTCGACGCTCGCGTCGTCATTGCCCCCACTGGGGGGGGGATTTTCGGCGGGGGCACAACAAAGCATGAAAGCCCCCTCTCCCGCTCCCTCCTGGAGACGAGAGGCTTGGGGGCACATAAAAAGAGGAAACTCCGGCCCTTGGCTGCGAAGGAGAACGCGAATGAAAAGCCCTTCCTGTAAAATAGAAGAAGACAATCCGTCTGAATGCCACAGGGAAGGATCGGGGTTGCTGCAACGCCTTTCTCTTGAGTGGTCTTGGCGGAAGATGGTGAACGCGAGATCCACGATGTACGTAGTGTTTTCAATATGGCTCGTCTTCTGTGCAGTGAATGGAGCCCGGGCATCTTCGTCCGACAGCCAAAAGGGCTTTGAAGACAAGATATCGGCCATCGCAGAGACCTTCATCGGGACCCCTTACGGCTTTGGGAAAACCCTCGAGGACTCGGGGGCCGTGGACAATTCGCAGTTGTTCTGCCTGATCTACGAAAAGGCGGCAAGCCAGGCCGGTATGCGGTTTGTCGGCTATATGCCCATGAAGGATCTACTGGCCCGTGCATTGGAAGTGAAGCGGTCCGAAGTGAGAAACGGGGACCTGATGGTTCTCAGCGACGGGCTCGCCGCCATGGTATACAAAATCAAGAACACCGATAAACTCTACCTGATCTACGCCTCGTTCAAAAGGCAGGAGGTCATTTCCTTCAACAGCGAAAATGTTGTTTTCGATGTGTACTGGCTCAAGAATTTGAAAGGTTTTTACAGACTCAGCGGGAGCATGTTCCTTCCCGCAAATCGATAGGATAATCTTCACGGTGCTTTCCCGAATCCTTCCATGAGCTTTTCCACGTACCTCCTGCCTTCACCGTCTCCCAGGCCGAAGAGGGTGCAGGCCGCATTGGTGGCGTGCATGGTTTTCCCCATCTGGGCAAGCTCCAGGATCTTTCGGTCCTGCTCGCTCCTAGGAAGCGTCTCCAGCGAGGTGTAGTCGCTGGTAGGCTTGACCGGAAAGGAGATGGGAATGTGGAACCTCAGGATCTCGACGGCCTTCAGGATGTGCGGGCACCACCGCCCATTCGATGCGGAGCCTATCGGGCGGCTCCATGCGCACCGGATTATGCTGGAACCTGGTCCTCGCCTTGCCGTACCATGTACGGCGCAGCGGAGCCTCCCGCAACATCTCCTCGACGAGCTGCATGCGAAAGGCGGTGCTGTCCAAGCCGTCCTTGAGATTCAATTCAAGGACGGTCAAGGTTTCCCAAGCCGTCCCCTCATCCATGAGATTGCGCAGGATCCGTTTTTCCTTGCAGATCCTGGCCCAGCTTATCTCGCTGTACGCAATTTTGATCGCAACCGGATCCTGCTTCGGGAAATGATCGTTCATCAAGGAACGGAATGTGACCACGATGCCGTCCGACTGGGCCAGGGCCAGCCAGTTAGTCGGGCCAAGCCGCTTGCGCAGCGATGTTGCGGTAAAAACCAAGAAAAGGAGGGATACGCCCACAAAAGAATAGGCTACAAAGGCAGGGATGATGAGACTTGTGCCCCACCATTTTGTTCGCACCCCTCCTGACAGCCCCAACCAAAGGCATCCCACGGCGATCGACAGAAACACCGGCATGGCCAGGCCGTCGGCACGCAGCGAATAGCGAAAGACGGTCTGCCTGGGGTCCGTGGGGACTGCATCGATGGTGTATAGCTTCAAACGGTCGGCACCTGCGGTTGTTTGCTGAACCTCAGGTCGTCTTCCCCTACCATTAAGGGCGCCCGAAGCCCAGGCGAACCCGGTCTGCTCCAGTACCGGGCCTTCCCATACCACAGCTGTCGGGATGTTGGAAAACAAGGGCCCGCGCAGACCCTCACCAAATACCTTTCAGGAGCCTGCGGCCCCGGGTCGATCCTTGACAGCCACTGCGTCAGGGCGTTGATATACGTTCCTTAGGGGGCGCCTTTCCTCCTGCATGTCTGAAGTCCTCGAGAGTCATGGAAAGGCGAGAACCACAAATGGCTGTCACCGCCGGTTCGACCTGCTTCTGACCGACCGGCCATACGGTATCGAATTCGGGCAGAAACACACCAAGTGGAGCGCAAACCGTGGAACGGTGCTCGGAGACTGGGACGCAGAAACGCCGGATATCGCTTGGCTTCTGGACGTGGCCCCGTTGGCGTGTGTGTGGGGCGGTGAGCGGTTTGGACTGCCAGTGTCGAGGGGGTGGCTGGCGTGGGTCAAGCCCGACGCACCGCCGACATTCACCGCAGTTGAACTGGCATGGACAAACCGCGACAGACCGGCGCGGTGGATGAAGCATAGCATTTCCGCCACGAACCACGAGCGCGTCGGGCACCCGACGCAGAAACCGCTTAGCGTGATGACATGGAGTATCCAACAGGTCGGGCCGGACGCAATGACGATCCTCGACCCGTTCGCCGGGAGCGGCACGACTGGCCGAGCCGCGAAGGACTTGGGGCGCAAGGCCGTGCTGATCGAGCGCGAGGAACGCTACTGCGAGATGGCGGCTAGACGCATGGGGCAGGGCGTTCTGGATTTCGGTACTGCCAACGACAGGATCACTTGCGGCTATAGAGCGTCAGCGGAATAGCCGTCAAGTGCATCCATTTGTTGGGTAGATCAATCCAGCTATACGCCAACATCATATACCATGCGGAGGTACTTCTCGTGCCTGCTATCTGCGTCGCAAATAGGCTCGCAGTAGCATCCTGTTTTCCTGAAGTTCTTCGCCCTGCACCCACCCAAGCATACCAGCCTAATATCACAACCATCGCATTTCGGCATAAACTGGATTTCGGTATCCCGATTGAGAGCCAACAGTCGATCGAGAATGATCTGCAAATCGGAATCAAAGACATTTCCGCTCTTGTTCTCAAATACATCACAAGGGTAAATATCTCCATTCGAGTCGATCCCCATTGAAATCCCAATACCGCAATTGCGCATATTCCTGAGAATAGTCCTAGGCTCAGCGGGGAAAAAGTCATGAACAAATGCGAAGACCTCTTGTCCTCGCTTCTTGAGGAATGAATGGAACTCCTCGGGAAGGCTTGTCGCACGCCCGTCGTACTCCAAATCTGCGTTCAACCTGACATTATTGCGAGGAAGGCCGATTTCCGCAAGAAATGGCTGAAGTTCTTGGGTGACCTCATCGAAATTATGGGCCATGAGCGTCAGGGCGACAGATAGTTTGTCTTTCTCCGTGAGCGAATCGATAAACTCACGCACTTTGGCAAAAACACCTCCCCCTCTGATATAGTCGTGCGTCTCCGCTGAAAGCCCCTCAAGGGAAACTTGGACGCCGTCAAGGTACGGAAGTAGTTCCCTTACATCTTGAGTCCCATTGGTGTAAAGCGTGAGTCTTGCACCAGCTTCATGCAAGTATTCGACAAGTTGAGGAAAATATGGAAAGACTGTTGGTTCGCCACCGCTGATTGTAATGTCTGGCGCAGCGACTGTAGCCATCAGCCTGGAGAAGGCTTTCTTCCATTGAACAAGATCGAGTTCCGTACATTCCAGAACACCGGCCTGCACATAGCAATGTCGGCAACGCAAGTTGCACCGATGAGTAAGGCAGAGGTGGATGTTCCTCCCGTAGTGGGTAGCATCGGGTGCTTGCCAAGTAGTTTCTGGGGCGGGGAAGATATGGCGATCTCTGAGTTTGGTTAACAACGAAACCAAGACAGAATCAACTTGAGTGGTAGAAACGCCTGCCTCAATTCCCTTCTCTACTGCACCGCCTTCACTTTGCCCGTCCACGAGATACCTGAACAGAATAGCTTCATCATCTGTTAGGACCACCCATGAAGGAAGATCCGGAACGATGAAAAGGTTCTTTCCGTCTATTTTTCTGTATGCAATACGGTCTTGGAGAAATGATGCATTCATTGCGCTGAAAAGGGCTGGTCGCGCGGCTCGGATCATGCCGAGCCGCGCGACCAGCGTGCTCGTTCGCTAGCAGTCTTGGCGTTTGTGCGTTGACCGGCACTGAGAGCGAGCATAGGTGTGGACTGCCCTCGGGGGCTCTGCCCCCTCTGCAATCTCCTTCCGCTCAGGATTCAGGCGAACGGTCGCCTCAGTCCCTTCCCAGAGGTGTTTCACGACTTCGTTCATTCTTGCCTCCTTTTCGGTTCGTGCCGGACAGGCGTCCAGCGGGTTCGGGGTACTATGCCGGGAATCGGCATCTCGTCAACCCAACATAGTAGTAGCCAACACTCTTCATCGTTAGCCCGGGATATTGGTGGACGAAACCAACAAGAAAAACGCACAAGAGCCAGTCGTCTCCTGAGTGCCGTGTATGTTATGGTTCTTGCTGGATATTGCCAATGAACAACACCATGGGCGTGTAGGATATTGACAATAACCGACAGCGGATGGGTGGGTTGCCGGGCCGCGCGACCCGAGTCCGCGTTGGCACGTTTGCGCGCAGCGGGTGAACCGGTCCTTGAATTGGTCACAAAGAGAGACACGATGGCGGGACCTGGGAGGTATGAGGATGTGGAGGTTCCTCGGTATCTTGTAAGGTGACATCCCGAGCCGAGCGCTGGCGCCTCCTCCGCGCAGCAGGTGCAGTGGGGGGCTTCCACGGTGAGTTTCGTGGTGTACTCCTCCTGGTTGCACACAGGGTCGTGGGTATGGGGGAGGGCCGGCGGAGACGGCAGAGGGAACATAAAGAACCGGCCGGAAGGATGATCGAGGCCCTTGACGCGATTGTGTTTCTCTGGGGCGAGGTGGTGAAAAGGGGCATGATACAAGTCACGGATATGCGGGAAACCGAAATGTCGCACCTCTCCTTCCAAGAGCTTATCTTCCGCCGGAACAAGATCATGGTTCGAGGTGGCAAGGGAAATATGAGTGGAAACCGCCATCGGTCGGTTCGTCGCCTGCTTTTCCACACGCACATCAAAAGAGCCCTGAGGATTGACAGCCCCTTGGACAGGCTTCCAGAAGAAGCCTTTGGTGGTGCTATCGACAGAAATGCTCGATTGCGTACTTTGTCAACGTGTTGCTCTCATTCCTCTCTCTGAAGGCCTCTGCACCTTGTGCGGCCACAAACTGCGCCTTTGGGATCCTCACCCCTACTCCTTCGCACAAGGCGAGGGAGGTGTAGGGAAGCGCAAATTGTGGCCTTGCAGAGTATATCAATTTTCCACAACGTCTTCTCCGTGTCAAGGAGGGTTGCGCGGATGGTTCCACTCACTCTCCCTTGTGCACGGGCGCTCTCTTTTCCCTGAAGGAAGCCAGGCATTCGAGCCGGTTCTTGGTGGGTATGGTCACCCACTAGGCATTGGACTCGATGGCAAGTCCCGTCTCCAGGCCGTGGTTGATGGCGTATTTGGCCTGCTCGATGGCTATGGGGCCGGTCTCGCAGATCATCGCGGTCATCTTCCGGCATGCATCCGTGAGACCCTCGGGTGGGCGCAGACCCGGTTCACCGGGCCAATTTGCAGTGCCTCCTGGGCCTCCACCCGGCACCCGGTGAATGTGAGATCCTTGGCCCTGCCCCTTCCCACGAGGCGCGGCAGCCTCTGGGTTCCCCCGGCACCGGGAATGATGGCAAGCCGCGTTCCCGTGAGACCCATGGAAGCGTTGGACGAGGCGGTGGGGATGTCAGGGAAGGGATAGGAAGTTGCTTTCCGTGCTTTCCGTGAGTGCGACCACACCAGAAGGCGGGCTATGTGTCAAGAGACAACTTGGCACCGGATATTGTGCGCCACGTTGCGGGTGACCACGGGGCGGGGGCTCATGGGCAGGGTGGTGATCACCACGGGCGAACAGGTGGCGGACGCCCCTCCCTTCACCGAGGGTAGGGGGGCGGCCGGGCTCCGGTGGCAGGCTCCCGGGGCGACCGTGGGCTCCGGGGGGTTGGCTCATAGGTGCAGGCGGGCAGACCGGACGTTGGCATCATCAGCACCACGGACACCCTCGGTGGCGACGGCTTGCGGAGAAGCGCACCACGGGACCGGCGAACGCGGGCAGGCTCCCAAGTGGCGGACGCGGACACGAACGAAACCCGGTGGAAAATGTCCCACCGTCTCAGAAGTCCCGAGACCGTGCCGCTTCCGTCGTGGGCGTGTCGGTCAAGCGGGTATCGGCAGCGAAGGCGATCAAGGAGGCGGACCCGCAGCGGTGTCGCACTTTGCGGCGGAGGCGAAGAAACGCATGGCGGCGGGTGGCAAGTTTGAAGTCCGGCAGGGTAAGGGAAAAGCCCCTTACCCTGAAAAAGGTCAGGCCCTCGACCGAGCCGCCGTGGGCGCGGAAGGCAAAAGTCCAATTTGGACTCTTGATGGAACGGAGAGTTCGGAAAGAACCAGGTGGTGGAACATAGTGTGCCACTACACGCGCTGTAAGGAGCATAAGGGCAACGCATTCAAGAGGAGGCCAACCAGAAGAGGAGCAAGGCGGCGAAGGAGCAACATGCTGTTTCGAGGCCATGGGCAGGTGAAAAGATGGTGGGTGCTCCAAAAGAACACGAACCGTCTCCGCAATCCAAGCCGTATTGCCAAGGCCAACGCCGCCCGTGTCAACCGTGGTGCAGTTGAACGTGGTGACAGGCTCGCTGCCAAACGCCCGGACCTGGCCAAGAAGGTGCCCATGGGACAGATGAAGCCTGCCGAAGCCCACCTGGCTACTGTGTAACCCCTGCGTGGGATGAGATAGGGCCTTCCTGATCCTCTCAGGCGGTCGGGTTCCTGGCCAGCCGTGGTTTGAGGGTGGATATGGGCTCCGGGGGCCTGCCGCCACCGGGAGAACGGCCCTTTGCTCTCGCACACGGGCAGGTGGAGGCTCTCCGGCGGCGGAACCATCCCTCTTGTTGGTTATTGGAAATACCTTCACGACACGGGACCGGGTCTTGTCTATGCAGGATTAGCTTGACATGAAGCACCTTTCAAACTTCTTTAGCAATTAAATTGAGAGAGGAGGTGATACTCGATGACCATTTTGAACATCAAGGACTTCCCCGACGATCTCCACCGGCAGGCGAAAGGCCAGGCGGCCCTCATGGGTATCTCGCTGAAGGGGCGGTTCGCCCTGGCGGTAGAGGAGTATGTGGAGAAGGGCAAGGCACGGGAGACAACCAAGGACACCAGCGGTGGGTAAGGCCCGAGGGCAAGGGGCCGTTTTTTTGGCGCCATCCACAGGGGACACCCTACCGGAAAGGAGGATGCCTACGAGCGTGAAGGTCCGAGAAAGACCCACCGGCTCGGGTGTGTGGTGGGTATTCATCGACCACCAGGGCAAACGAAAGGCAAAGAAAATCGGCAAAGACAAGAGGCTTGCCAACGAGGTGGCCAAGAAAATCGAGGCGAAGCTGGTGCTGGGGCAGTTCGATTTGGCGACCAATGGGCAGAACGAGGCTATTCCTGAGTTTAGGGAGTATTCACAAATTTGGCTCACAGGGTATGTTCAGGTCTTGCGGCGCCAGTCTACCTTTGAGCGGTATCAAGACATTCTGACACGGTACGTCAATCCTGCGCTGAGTGATAAGCCGATTGACGAAATCAAGCGCGGTGACATCCGTGACCTGATCTTGAGCCTTCACAGGCGAGGCTTGAGCAGAACGACATCAGGCGGGCTGTCAAGAAGATCCTGGGAAAGGCCGGGATTCGTGACTTGCGGGTACACGATAGCCGGCACACTTACGCGAGCCTGCTTCTCTCCGCAGGTGTTACCCCCGTCTACGGGAAGGAGCAGTTAGGCCACAGCTCCATAAACATCACCTCGGACGTCTACGGCCATCTTATTCCGGGGAGCAACCGGGACGCCGTGAACCGGCTGGAGGTGCAACCATCCGCAACCTATCCGCAACCTGCCGAAACAGAAAAGCCGCAACCCGTTGAAGTTGCGGCCATTCCGTTAAAGATGGTGCCGAAGGCGAGACTCGAACTCGCACAGGCGTACACCCACTAGACCCTGAACCTAGCGCGTCTACCAATTCCGCCACTTCGGCACAAGAAGGGCTTGATTTTAACGCCAGATTGCACTACTTAAAATTTTTTCCATGGGCGTGTCAAGTCAAATCTGAAGGTTACAGGGAAGCCATGCAATTATTCCAGGGAATCGAACAAATACCCGGCCCCTTTCCCGGCGCCGTCATAACCATCGGCAACTTCGACGGCGTTCATATCGGACACCAGGCCCTGTTCCGGCAAGTGGTTCAAAAGGCCGATGCCATCGGCGGCACGTCGGTGGCCATGACCTTCGAACCCCATCCGCTGCGCGCCCTCAAGAAGAACCATCATCCGCCCCTCATCACCCTCTACGAGCAAAAAGTGGAGCTCATCTCGAAGACCGGCGTGGATGTCCTCATCTGCGTTCCCTTCACCGCCTCCTTCGCCAGTATCAGCGCGGAGGCATTCGTGCAAGGAACGCTGGTGCAAAAGATAGGCGTCAAGGTCATCGTGGTGGGTCCCGACTACTCTTTCGGAAAGGCGAGGCAGGGGAACGTGCACTCCTTGAAGAAACTGTCCAAGGGCATGGACTTGGAAATAGTGGAGGTGCCGTGGATCGCCACCGTCGGCGGTACCGGGCCCAGGATCAGCAGCACCAGGATACGGGAGCTGGTCATAGAAGGGAGTCTGGAGGAGGCAAGCGCTCTCTTGGGGCGCCACTATCAAGTGCGGGGTGTGGTGGTCAGGGGACGGAACCGGGGAGGGAAGCTCCTCGGTTTTCCCACAGCCAATATCCAACTTCAGGACGAACTGTGTCCCAAGCAGGGCGTTTACGCGGTCACCGTCGAATACGACGGCCGAACTTACAACGGCGTCGCCAATATCGGGTACAGCCCGACCTTCGACGATCAGAAGTTCACCGTGGAAGTCCACCTGCTCGGTTTTCAGGGGGACCTGTACGGAAGCAAGATACGCGTCAATTTCGTCCAGCGTCTGCGCGGAGAGATGAGGTTTCCAAGCATCGACGACCTTGTGGAACAGATTGGAAAGGACATCGAAACGGCCCGTGGGATTCTTTCCCCATGAACAGGAAACGATTGGCGATCTCCCTCACCGTGGGCTTGGTGATTTCCGGGGTCGCCTTCTATTTTGCGTTCCGGAAGATCCCTTTCAGGGACCTGGGGCACTACCTGATTTCGGTCAACTACTGGTGGATCGTGCCGTCGGCGCTCGTGGCCATGGGCAGTTTCTTCCTGAGGGTCTTTCGATGGCAAATCATCCTGGGCTCCGTCAAAGGGCTCGGTGTGTGGAAGGCCTTCCATCCCATGATGATAGGCTTCATGCTCAACTGCCTGCTGCCCGGCCGGATGGGGGAGATGGCAAGGCCCGCCATCCTGCGCAGGAAAGAGGGCCTCTCGTTTTTCCGCGTTCTCGCCACCGTGGCAGCGGAGCGGGTTTTCGACGTGATGACCATCCTCATGCTCTTCACCTTCGTGCTCGCGACGGTGCCCATCGATCCCACGACCGAAACTTCCTTTGGACCGTACCGTCTCAACAGGGCCGCCCTGGAGGCGGTGGCGGGCGGGATGGTCCGGGCGGCAGCGTTGCTTCTCCTTGGCATGGCGGTCGTGAGCTTCACGTGGAGCCGAAACCTGCTCGGCGACCTGATCCTGGGCGCACCCAGGGTTCTTTTTGCGCTGAGCGTCCGCACCAGGCAGAGGATGCGAGACAGGTGCTGTATGCCGGTGGTGCGGACCCTGGAGAGGTTCGCCCAGGGGTTTTCCCAGTTGAAAAGCCCCTCAAGAATGGGCCAGTGCTGGATGTTGTCTCTGGGCGTGTGGGTCAGCGCGGGGCTTTCCTACTACCTCATGAGCCTGGGGTGTCCGGGGGTTGGCCTTTCGCTCTGGGAGCTTATCGCCGTCATGGTGATCATCTGCTTTTTCATCGCCCTTCCTTCTGCCCCGGGCTTCTGGGGCCTTTGGGAGGCGGGGGGGGTGTTCGCACTTTCCCTCTTCGGGGTGCCCGCCAAGGAGGCCGCGGGCTTCACGCTGGTCAACCACGTTATTCAAATGGTCCCGGTGATCCTGGTCGGCCTGGTATCTGCGGCAATCACGGGGGTGGACCTGTGGCAGATCTCCTCCTTCGATGACCGGTCCGTGGAGGCAATGGGGGAGCCAATGACGGTTCGAGATGACCTGAGGTTTTCCAAAGGCTGATAGGAAAGGACTTTCTTGTGGCATTGCTGGAGATCGTGACTTATCCGGACCCCATTCTGGCGCGCCCCGCCAAACCGGTGGAAAACATCGACGAAGCGATCCGCAAGCTCGTAGACGATATGGCCGCGACCATGTACGCCGCCCCGGGGCTTGGGCTTGCCGCAGAGCAGGTGGGAGCGGACAAGAGCATCATGGTGTACGACATCTCCGAGAACAGGGCAGAGGGACGCAATCTTCAGGTCCTCATCAATCCCAGGATCATTGCCTCCGAGGGAGAGCTCGTCTTCGAGAATGAAGGATGCCTCAGTGTGCCGGACTTCAGGGCCGATGTGCGCAGGGCCCGTTTCGTGCAGGTGGAGGGGGTGGACCGTGAAGGAAGACCGGTGCGCCTGGATGCCGAGGGGATGTTGGCAGTGGTATTGCAGCACGAGATCGATCATCTTCAGGGCCTCCTTTTCATCGATCGCATCAGCGGCCTGAAGCGGGACATGTACAAGAGGCGCGTCAAGAAGATGCTCAAACAAAAGGGGCCCTGAGCCCCATGGGGATTGTATTCATGGGAACGCCGGAGTTTGCGGTTCCCAGCCTTCGTGCCGTCTGCAAATCGGGGTGCCGCGTCCTCGCGGTGGTGACTCAGCCTGACAGGCCGAGCGGCAGAGGTAAAAGCCTCAAACCCTCGCCCGTGAAGGTTGCCGCCCAGGAACTGGACTGTCCCCTCCTCCAGCCCGAATCCATCAGAACGGAAGCGTTCCGCGAGGCGATCCAGGCCCTGGAACCCGATTTCCTCGTGGTGGTCGCCTTCGGGCAGATCCTGCCCCCTGCCCTTCTGCGTGTGCCGCGATTCGGCGCCGTCAACGTCCATCCTTCCCTGCTTCCTAAATACCGAGGACCGGCCCCCATTCAGTGGGCGATCTTGAATGGAGAGCGGGAAACAGGGGTCACCGTCATCCGGATGGACGCCGGTATGGACACGGGCGACAGGGTGCTCTGCTCGCCGGTTGCGATTCGGCCCGGCGAGACCACGGTCACCCTTCACGACAGGCTCGCCCGGGAGGGCGCACGGGTCCTTGTCAGTGCCCTGGAGGGGCTGCGATCGGGCGCGCTCAAAGGAGTCCCCCAGGACCACTCCCAAGCCACCTATGCCCCCCTTCTCAAGAAACAGGACGGCCGCATCGATTGGACGCGCACCGCCCGGGAGCTGGACTGTTTTGTGCGCGGCATGAATCCCTGGCCCGGAGCGTTCACCTTCCTCGGCGGAAGACGTCTGGTCATACACAGGGCCCGGCGCTGTCCCGCGCCCCCGGGAAGGCTTCCGGGATCGGTGCTTCCTGGTCCTGCCCATGCGCTTGTGGTGGCGGCGGGAGAACAAGCCCTGGAGCTCCTTGAGGTCCAGCCGGCCTCCGGAAAGCGTCTGGAAGCGGCCGCCTTTCTGCGGGGAAACCCCGTCTCCCCCGGTGTGGTCCTGGGGTGAGGGTTTCCGTCCCCGCGGCTCCGTATAAAGACGGGCAATCCGGGGGTGAGGGGGCGGCCCGCCGAGTGTGTGCCATGGGTTCGGATACAAGACAGATCGCATTGGCGGTGCTGAACCGGTTCGATGCCAGGAACGGCCCCCTGGACGCCCATCTTGCGCGTGCTTTCGAAAAGAACCCCGGAATGCCCCGGAGGCAGCGGGCCCAGACAACTTCCATGGTGTACGGAGTGGTCCGTTGGAGAAAGCGGATCGACTGGGTCATCGCAAGCATGTCCGCAACGCCCTTTTCAAAAATAGCCCCGAGAATTTGCAACATCCTGCGTCTCGGGGTCTTCCAGATCCTTTTCCTGACAGGCGTTCCCCACGGGGCTGCCGTGAACACGTCGGTCAATCTGGCAAAGAAGGCAGGTCCTGCCTGGGTGGCGGGCTATGTGAACGGACTCCTGCGCAATGTGGCCAGGCGGGGGGAAAGCATCGCCTTTCCGGACCCTTCGCAGGACCCTGTGCGGTCCCTGGCCGTCACCCTCTCCTATCCCGAGTGGTTGGTGGAGCGATGGGTCGCACGGATGGGGTGGGAAACGGCCAGGCAGGTGTGCGAAGCGGGAAACCGGATTCCCACCCTAACTGTGCGGGCCAATACCCTGGCGGTCACGCGGGCGGACCTGGGAAGGGCCCTCGGCAGGGAGGCAGAGAAGGTGATTCCGACCGTTTACGGACCGGAAGGACTCAGGATATTCGGGCCAGCCTGTACCATACCGGAAATGGAAGCTTTCCGGCAGGGGTGGTTTCAGGTGCAGGACGAGGCGGCCCAGCTCGTTTCTCACCTGCTCGCACCTTGTCCCGGGGACCGGGTGCTCGAGGCATGCGCGGGCAGGGGGGGCAAGACGGGGCACCTGGGCGCCCTCATGGACAACCGGGGAGCTATCGTGGCCCTCGACAGGGATCCTGCAAAGCTCGGCGCGCTTCAGGAGGAAATGGCACGGCTTTGCGTCCGCATCGTGCGCACCGTGGTGGGCGATCTCACGGACGGCCTGCCGCACGGGATGGAAGGGACTTGTGACCGGGTGCTGGTGGACGCCCCCTGCTCGGGACTGGGGGTGCTGCGCCGGCATCCCGATGGTAAATGGACCAAGTCCGAGGCCTCAATCCTGAAATGCCGCGACACCCAGATAAGGATTCTTGAAAGCGCGGCTGCCGCCGTGAAGAGGGGGGGGATTCTGGTTTACGCCGTGTGCAGCAAGGAGCCGGAAGAAAACGAGCAGGTGGTGGAACGGTTCCTCAGAACCTATCCCGTCTTCAGTCTCGCCCCAGCGGAACGCGGGTTCCCAGATACGGCGGGGTGCCTGGTCAGCCCCCAGGGGTTCCTGCAGACCAGTCCCCACCGGGACGACATGGACGGCTTTTTCGCCGCCCGCCTCAGGCGTGGTGCTTGATGGCACGGTTTTACCGGTTTTTCTTTTATCTGTTTCTTTTCCTGGCAGTGATGGGTGCTGCGGCCTATGTCACCAGCACCCTGATGATAAGGTCGGTGGCGACGGTTGTGGTGCCCGATCTGAAGAACAAGGACATAGTGTATGCCCTGGAGGTCCTCACGGGTTTGGGGCTCAATACCAAGGTGCACAGCCCGGAATACAACCAGACGGTTCCCAAGAACCACGTGCTGTACCAGGAGCCCGTGGCAGGGTCGCGGATAAAAAAGGACAGGGATGTGCGCCTTGTTCTTTCGGTAGGTCCCAAGGCGGTGGTCATGCCGATGCTGGTGGGCACAAGCCTCCAGCAAACCATGATCCTGCTGGAGCAGAACGGTTTGGCCCTGGGGGCTCTTTCACGGGCCCACACCTTTGAAGGCGACAGGGACCAGGTGGCTGCCCAGTTTCCCGGTCCCGGAGAACAGGTGGAACTCGGGACGAAGACGGATCTGCTCGTGAGCCTCGGGAGGCGGCCTTCCGAGCTGACAATGCCCGATTTCGAGGGAGTATCCCTTCCCGACGCGCTTGAGCTTGCCCAACGCGAAGGGCTGGTGGTGGGAGACATCGTACAGACCCGCATCGATCGTTTCCCCTCGGACATTGTCGTTGACCAGGACCCCCTGTTCGGCTACCGTGTGGCCAAAGGGACCATGGTCCGTTTGACGGTCAACCGTCTCCACCCCGATCAGGGCGACAAGAGGAAGAAAAAAGCCCGCCTGTTCCGTTACAAGGTCCCGCCCGGCTTCCTGAAAAGCCGGGTGCGGCTGTGGGCGGAGGTGTTCGGACTCGAGGCGTATCTCTTCGACGCATTCGTTTCTCCTGGACAGGAGGTGTGGTTCCTCCTTATGGAGCAGCAGGGGGGTGTCTACCGTCTTTACAGTGACGGGGGGCAGGTCCCACTGGAGGAGAGGCTTTGGGGCATTGACCAATAACCAGCCATACTGTGCGCGGTCATAAACTGCGATCTCCTACATACCCCTCTCCCTCTGGAAGAGGGGCGGGGTGAGGGTATAACAAGCGCAATTCATGGGCACGCGCAGTATATCGAGCCGCTTGGCTCGATCCATCCGTCTGTCCGGGAAAGCCCCACCGCTCCGGGCAGGACGGCAGTGGTAAGGAGAATACCTTGTGAAGCTGATCGCACCCTCCATCTTGTCCGCGGATTTCGTCCGGCTCGGCGAAGAAGTCAAGGACGTGGAAGCCGCCGGAGCGAACTGGATACACGTGGACGTCATGGACGGGCATTTCGTTCCCAACATCACCATCGGTCCCCTAATTGTGGAAGCGGTGAACCGGGTGACCGACCTTCCCCTCGACGTGCACCTGATGATAGAGAAGCCCGAGAGGTACCTGGTGGCCTTCAAAGAGGCGGGGGCCGACATCATCTCCGTGCAGGTGGAGACCTGCCCCCATGTGCACCGCACGGTGCAGATGATCCACGATGCCGGCGCCAAGGCCGGGGTGGTCTTGAATCCGGCGACCCCTTTGAGCGTGTTGGAATGGATACTCCCGTGCGTGGACGTGGTGACCATAATGAGCGTCAATCCCGGCTTCGGGGGCCAGTCCTTCATACGGGGCAGCCTCGGAAAGATAGAGGCGCTTTCCCGAATGATAGGGGAAAGGGGGTGTCAAGCCCTGGTGGAGGTGGACGGAGGGGTGAACGAAACGACGATAGGAGAGGTTTCGAGGGCGGGGGCCGATGTGTTGGTGGCCGGGTCGGCCGTTTTCGGCAGCAAGGACTACAGGGCCACCTTGAAGCGGTTCCGCACATTGATGGAGCAATAGCCGTGCACAACGAAACATCGGGGGGCGCCCCGGCAGTGCTTGTCCTGCACGGACCCAATCTGAACATGCTGGGGCGTCGGGAGACCGGTATCTACGGCAGCGACACCCTGGCAGCCATCGATGGGGGGCTGCGGGAGCTCGGGGCGGAAATGGGGCTTCGGGTGGATACGTTTCAATCCAACCATGAAGGGGAACTGGTGGATCGGATACAAGGGGCCGTGGACGCGTACCGCGGTGTGATCATCAATCCCGCGGCCTACACCCATACCAGCGTGGCCATTCGGGATGCCCTGCTCATTTTGGATGTTCCGATCATCGAAGTGCACCTTTCCAACATCTACCGGAGGGAACCGTTCCGCCACAGATCGTTCGTATCCGATGTGGCAACCGCCCAGTTGGCGGGGTTTGGGAAAGAGGGGTATTTCATGGCGCTCAGGGCCATGGGGCGTATGCTCGGGATCGAGGACGCACAAATCCCTTGACAGCGCATCCTTGGAGGTGTTAATCGAACCTAAAACTTGTCATTGGGCAGGCCCAGAGAGAGA
>Ga0209163_1001074_pt1 | contig 34512 bp, 21 predicted proteins | sample MTBAKSrepl2MetaG_FD_187457 | JGI IMG/M metagenome (GOLD analysis project Ga0209163, IMG submission 187457) | Enrichment culture microbial communities om Arthur Kill intertidal strait, New Jersey, USA, that are MTBE-degrading - MTBE-AKS2 (Arthur... | ecosystem: Environmental > Aquatic > Marine >...
TTCAGATGCACGTCGGTCAGCTCGATCTTCTGCGGGGGCGTGAGGCCCTGGCACTCCAGCACGATCGGCACCAGGTACTGCACGGAGAACCGGGCTTCCACCCCCTCCGGCAACTGCTCCGGCGGCAGAGTCTCGACGATCAGCGCGGCGAAGTAGAACCCGCGTGTTCCCCCGGGAACGGTGATCAGGAGGTTCACGGGAACCTGCTGATAGGGATCTAACTGCGCGCTGGCGACGTCGGCCTTGATCCAGTCCTTGCAGCTCCGCAGAGCGGACAGGTTCGGATCGTCCGACCGGGGCTCTTCCCACACGCCGTTGGCGTCCTGGGTCAATTCCGCGATCCGGAAGGTCACTGATTCCGAGACGTCCGGACTGATGTTATCGATCCTGAGCTCCAGGTTGACCCGCTTGCCCGGCTGTACTGGCTTCTTGACAATCATCGGCTGAACGAGGACATCGGCGAAGGCCGAACTGCCCACGAAAAACACCACCAGCAAAACTCCGATAATCCGCGTCACTGACCCATTGGTCCGGCACATCCGCCCCCCTGTGAAAAACCCATGAAAACCCGCGTTTGCTCGCATAGATCGCTCTTCGTACACCATGATCGCTCCAAGTCCTCTATGTTCTGCTCTGAATCACTACTTTCACGGCGCAGCACAATGTGCCCAGTTCTACGCCGATTCTGCGGTTTTTCTTCGGCCAATCAGAGAAGGCACTTGCCCTCTTTCTGATGATTCCCGAGAAACCCCCAACCTCTATGGTGCCACCTCTCATCAGGGCCCTTCCTTGGACACCCGGATGAATACCCCTTAGCATGATATTGCCCACTTTACCACAATGAAACAGCAATGTCAAGGCCAAACTGCTCATTTTGCGTATTTTGCCCCTGCCGGCACCCTTGTCCCGTGGAATGGGACCCCTCCAATAGAGAAGGGGAGGGCTGAGTCACCTTCTCCAGCCCTCCCCTTTGTCACTCACTCGTTGCAAGCACCCCGGCGGTGATTAGCCATCAGCCGATGCACAGAGGAGACTGTGCCGGTGCTCGCAGGATTGAGCCCTGCGGTCGTGCCGCTGCCTTACGGAATGCTGATCGGACGAACCTTCAGCTTCACGTCGGCCACGTGCACCTTCTTGTTGCCGCCGGGGACCTTGCTCAGGTCGGCGCCACGAATCCGGGCGCACACCGCAACCACGGTGTTGCCAATCCCGACTTCCGTCGGATCGACCCAGCAGTCATACCCGCGGTCACCGATGCTCGTGTCGAGCGGGACCACATTCACGCCGTCCTTCTGGACCGGGATGATGTCGCAGGAGAATCTCATGGCCGTGTTGGTCTCGACCGTGATCTTCGAATCCCCACCGGACTTGGCGTCGCCGGTGCAGCCGGAATAGACGTGAACACTGTCCTGATGCATGTAAATCAGCTTCTTGCCCTGGTCCTTAATGCGAATCCAGTAGCCAATGTCCATGTACACCGGGATCGTCATGAGTTCCTGGGGCACAGGCTCGCACGGCCATTCGTGGAGCTTGATCTCCCCGGCCTGTGCGACGACAGCGAGCAGAGCCACTGCCGCAACTGCGAACAATGCCTTCTTCATCTTCACTTCCTTTCTAACTTAACCCTCGCTCCGAATCGGCCGATAGGCGCGGTGGAGCTACACCCAAATTCCACGGCCAGGCAACGGTTTACCTGAGCCGCACCGCAGCGGGCACTACCCTCAGATACATCGGCTTTCTCGGACTTGCCCGCTCGCGTTCCGAGAAGCCGCGGCCCTTCAAGAATTATAGATTTGACCTGCGATTTTCATTCCCACTTGGCATTTTGACATCGTCCAACAGCCGCCCGAAGAGAGGGCCAAGTCCCTCCGGACGCCCCGCAAGTCGTCCCCAACTTGCGAGAGCCTTAGCTCATCACCGTACCTCCTTTCTCCCCTGTCCCTTGCCGAGGGGGGCTATGTTTGGGATCGCACCTTTCCATAGGTCCTGGGCAATCGAGATAAGCAAATCATAGCGCCCCGACAGAATCAGCCACGGTCTCGGGTTCATCACCCTCTTCCGAATCAGAAGTGCCCTGCGGTCACTTTGATGACCAGAGACCCGCGGTACCGCCCTGCCGGGTATAGAGACCCTGAAGTCAATCCCACTTGGAGCTCGATCGGAATCTCGACGCCGCTTGGCGGTGTCGGCCCTTGCGACGCAACGGTCACGTGCCGGGTTCCGATCGGCACCTCCTTGTCATTCACCTTCACCGTCATGTGCTGAGGCGAGATCGCCACTTTGCTGCTCTGGTGCTCGAGTCCCGCGAAGGCAACCGAGATGTGATAGGGACAGTTAGCCACCACATGCGCGGTCACCTTGGCCGCAACCTGTTTCAGGTCCGGCCCGCTCACCTCGCCCAGATACAGAGGATCGCGAGACATGCGGACCATCACAAATGGCTTGGACAGGTCCACCGCCTTCGCCCCCCCGGTCGCCACCAGGCACATCACGAGGATTACGCAAGTTTTCGTCAGATTCTGCATACCATCACCCCCCAAGAGCTTCACGCCCCGGAGCCTGCGCGGCTCCCATGGCGAACGAATCGCCGTCCTTGCGTTTGGCTGACATTCACTCACTCAGTTGTCTGAGAGCCCCTCCGCCTCAGATGGGGTCGCGTCGGTACCCTGGCGAACCCATCCTAAGCTGCCTCGTGAGAAACAGAAGTGTCGTCCGATGACTCTCGACCCTCCTCACATTCTCACTCTCCGATCCGACGCTGCCGGCCGTCAGCTTGCACAACCTTCAGCGTTTGGCGTGATACCCGCATAATGCGAGTCCCTGCCTAAGTCTCCGAGATTAACAATTTTTCACCCCGGTGTCAAGATCAAAAATTCCCTTCAACACTTTTTTTGTCTACCCTGCTCATACTTCCAATTTCCTGTATTTTACCCAGACATCCCATAAATGTCAACACCCAGATGCTGTTTTATGGGAGAAACCACAGGCGGTAGGTGCAAAAAGGACGAAAAACCAAGGCATGGGCGTACCGGGACCCCGAGGCGTGGCACGTTGGTGGCTCCCCCGCCGCTTCCGGCTTGACCGAAACTCCCCGAGTAGGGCTCGAACCTACAACCTAGCGGTTAACAGCCGCTCGCTCTACCGATTGAGCTATCGGGGAATACGCCCGTACGACGATTTCACCGGGACGATACCCGATGCTCCTGCAACTATCGCCGAGGAGACCGTGCATAAGAACAGATTTCGCCCACGTTGTCAAGATTTATCTGCTTTGGTCGATAGAGAAAAATCAGGGGCGCCGCTGGACAGGCCCCGCTCGGTTCGGTACAGTGGGATGTTTAGGCATTTTATGCGGACGCTGTTCGCTTGGGGCACCCTCGGCAACGAGACCTCCCAGGGCTTTCCGGCCGTCTCAGGACCGCGGAATCTGAGGAACACCGACGCATGGCGGCGCATCTGGGGTCTTTGCAGATGGTATCATTCATTGTGGGATTCATAGGTTAGTGCGACATGGCCAAGGACATTCTCAGTGTGGGGGGGTTCACGATTATCAGGCGGATCGGCAACGGTGCCCGGAGCACGATCTACCTGGCCACCGACGAGGAGGACGGCAACACCGTCGCCCTCAAGCGCCTGATCTACGAAAGACCGGAGGATCACCGCGTCTTCGAGCAGACCGAGCACGAGTACCAAGTCGCCAAGAGAATCGATCACCCCTACATCCGAAAATGCTACCGGCTGCAGAAAATCCGCAGTATGTTCCGCGTCCGCGAGCTCCTGCTCTCGATGGAGCATTTCGACGGCAAGACCCTTGAAGAGACCACGACCCTGAGCCTGGGCGACGTCCTGCTGGTCTTTCGCATGGTGGCCACCGGCCTGAACGCCCTGCACCAGCAGGGCTATGTCCACTGCGACATCAAGCCCAATAACATCCTGATCAGCAAGACCGGCACGATCAAAATCATCGATCTGGGTCAGAGCTGCCCCATCGGAACGGTCAAGACGCGGATCCAGGGGACGCCGGACTACATCGCCCCCGAGCAGGTCCGGCGCAAGACCCTCGGACCCAAGACCGATATTTTCAACCTCGGCGCCACCATGTACTGGGCTCTGACGGGCAAAAACGTGCCGACCCTGATCCCCAAAAAGAGCAAGGACGGCCTGACCTCGTTCACGCCCCAGAAGTGCCCCGCCCCCCATGAGCTCAAGCGGCAGTTGTCGATCGGGATCTCCAAGCTGGTCATGGACTGCACGAAGGAGGATCCGGCCGAGCGCCCGCCCGGCATGGGCGAAGTCATCTCCCGGCTCGACTTGATCATCCACAGCATTTTCGGCGACAAAATCAAGACGAACCGTAATGCCTCAAACAACCATCGATCTGCTCAATAGAGGGATTCGAGCGAATCAGACGGACCGGTTTCGACGTGGCAACTTGGTCTGTCTGCCGGGGGCCGGTTCGTTGATCGTCAGCGGCGACATCCACGGTCACCGCCGCAACTTCCAGCGTCTGGCCGCCCGCGCCGACCTGGCGAACCGCCCGGACCGGCACATCATCCTCCAGGAGATCATCCACGGCGGGCCGGAAGACGAAGCCGGCGGGTGCCTGTCCTACCAGCTCCTCTTCGAGGCAATCCGGTTCAAGCTGCGCTTCCCCGACCAGGTCCACTTTGTCATGGGAAATCACGATACCGCCTGCATCTGCAGCACGGAAGTGATGAAGAACGGCAAGGAAATGAACCGGGCGATGGCCTCCGCTCTGGACCGCGAGTTCCGCCAGGCGAGCCCCGACGTCGGCTTGGCCATCCGCCAGTTCCTGTTCTCCCAACCCCTGGCGGCACGGTGCGAGAACCGCACGTGGGTTTCTCACTCTCTGCCCAACGACCGCTGCCTCGACCTGTTCGACCCTGGTATTTTCGAGCGAGAGCTCCAGGTCGGCGATTGCGAAAGGCCGGGCTCTGCCTACCTGCTGACCTGGGGCCGCCGGCACAGCCAAGCCGCCCTCGACCAGATGGCGGAAATGCTCGACGCGGAGGTCTTTATCCTGGGCCACCAGCCCCAGACCCACGGCTGGTCCCAAGCGGGCGACAACCTCCTCATCCTCGCCTGCGACCACAACCACGGCTGCCTCGTCGAGATCGACTTGTCGAAGCGTTACACCGCCGCGGTCCTCGCGAATCTCGTCACCCCTCTGGCCTCCATCGAGTAGAGTGTAGGTCCGTCGTGCGTCGCGCGGGATGCGTCTTGCAGGCAAGAAGGCGTCCCCCACGCACAACACACGACGAGGCTCAATCCAGCAGTTCGCTCAGGACCAGCACAGCTTCCTGACGTACGGTCATGAGTTTTCGCAGTTCCTGTCGAGCCTTGGCAAGCTCCTGACGGACCCTCTCCCTGGCATTGCGAAGGGCGGTCAGTTTGGTCTTGATCACTTCTGCCTCGGCCTCCTTGTTGTTCAACGGCTCCCAGAGTTCCTTGGTCTGCCGGGTAACCACGGCTGATGCAGACGTATCCTCCGGAGCTACAGACGCCGGCGGGTGCCGCAGAAGATAGACCGTCTCGAGTCGCGGCTGGACAACTTTCCATTCCTCCTCCGAGACGCCCAACTGGTTCTTCAGGTTTGCCAGGCTCTGTTGAAAATGCCAGCCCTGCATCACCTGCATCCGCTCTTCCATACTGGCGGCATTGCGCATGCGTTCGAAGAGCTCGGCCTGCTCTGGTCCCATTCTCTCCCGCAGTCGCTGGAGGCTCGCCTCCTGGCCTCGGCGTTGCGCCTCCCGGTTCATTTCCAGGGCTCGCTGTTGGGACTCTCTCACGCGTTCCCAGTCGATTTCTTCCTGGGCGAAAGTGGAAGCGCCCAGTAGACCCAGGATCGCCACGCCGGACGAACCCACCACCATACGTCTGGAAACCAAGCCTTCATCCGTTCCGCACGAATCACTACCTGTGCTCCGGCCTTTCTCCTTCATCGCGTAGACTCCTGTCCCATGTGAGCAGCAATCAGCATTTCCTCGCTTCATTTATAGGGCCTTCCGTCGCTTCCATTAGACACATCTCCCCTTCAACAGTTCCCTGAGATCGATGGCCGAGGCGCCCCCCTCCGTCTCGAAGTGGTGCAGCGCGCCGGTATCCGCGTTCGGATCATCCTTGCCGAGGAACACGCCGCGCAGAAACCAGATGCCGGCAGTGCCCATGACGTCGGTGGGAAAACGCCCCTCGTTCTCCTGGGCGTACAGGTCCAACGTCGTTCCCCATTCGCGGAGATTCGACTGGCAGACGGCGCTCCTGGCGTGCTTTCTTGCCGCCGCCAGCGCCGGCAACAGAGTCGTCACCAGCAAGGTGATGATGGCGATCACCACCAAGAGCTCGATGAGCGTGACGCCGTGGCAATCGATGAAAGAAGGCAACGGCGCAGGTCCCGTTCGTAGTGACGCCGCGAGGCGTTATCTTCCGCGCCCTTCGGACACGTCCAGGACAGAAGATATGCCCTTACGGGCACACTATGAACCTGCGCAGCGAGCGCCCGTTTCCTTTCCCAGACATAGAGCAGTGCGGCGTCTCACGAGGGTCCTGCTTCCGGCTATGTGCCGGCGGCTGCGCGAGACTCCAGCAGGCCCAGGGCGCGGAGTTCCTGCTCGATGCGGGCTCGTTCGGGCGGGTTGAAGCGGTGGAAGGGCTCGGCCATGAAGTCGTGGCAGACGCCCATCAGAGAAAGGGCACACTTGATCCCTTTGATGAGACTGGAGCCGTACTGGCCGACGTTGTAGACGCCGCCGGCGATGCGCATGACCTGACTCTGCAATTCCGCCACGCGGTCGAGGTCGCGACTGTGCGCCGCGTCGTAGAGCTGCACGTAGAGACGCGGATGGAAGTTGGCGCCGCCGTTGACGCCGCCGTGACCGCCGGCCAGGACGGACTCGCCGAGCAGTTCCTCGGGACCCACCAGCAGTGTGAAGTCCGGACGGCCTCGGAAGAGCGAGACCAGTCGCTGGAAATAGACCATGCTCGCGGAGCTGTCCTTCAAGCCCACGACGCCGGGCAATTCCGAGGCTCGACGGACCGTCTCCAAGTCGAACGATAGCTTCGTGTGGCTGGGCATGTTGTACAGGAACAAGGGCAAAGGCAACTCCGGCGCCAGGTGCGCCAGGTACTCCAGCAGCTCGGCCTGGCCGGCCGGGAAGTAGTAGGGAGCCGCCAGAACCACCGCGGACGCGCCGGCCTCCGCGGCAATGCGGGCCATCTGCACGGATTCGACGAAGGCCGTGTCGGTGATGCCGACCAGGACCGGGACCCGACCACTCACCTGGCGGCAGGTCCGTTCCACCAGCTCGCGGCGCAAGCGATAGCCCAGGCTCGGGGCCTCGCCGGTGGTGCCCAGGACGAACAGCCCGTGCACGCCGCCGCCGAGGATGTGCTCGACCAGCCTCTCCAGGCCCGCTACGTCCAACGTGTCGCGGCCCTGCAGAGGCGTCACCATGGGCGGGATGACACCCCGCAAGGGCCGTGGAAGTCCATTCGTCTGCGCGAAATCGCTCATGGTACTCTCCCGGTCGCCACGTCTGCGTCATCCGCTGAGGACGCTACCGTCCGCTGCGAAGTGGCGAATCGACTGATCAGCAGACCGCACAACAGAATCGTCAACGTACCCACCACGGGGATCAGGTACTCATGTAACGGACTGCGGCTCCCCTCGGGCCAGCCCCAGCCCAGCACCTTCTTGGTGGCAGGCAGAGACAGCGTCATCCACAGCAGGATCGAGATGCCGGCGAGGACCGCGGTGATCGCAGCGGGATTCCGGGCCCGCCGGGAAATTATCCCGAGCAGGAACAGCCCGAGCATACCGCCGCTGAAGATGCCTGAGAGCGTCCACCACACGTCCAGGGCACTCTTGACGTGCGTCATGCCCAGCGCCAGGACGGTGCCCAGAAGCCCCCACACCACGGTCGAGACATACAGCACCGCCATCGATTGCCGTTCGCTCGCTGCATGGTTGACGTATCGCTGGTAGTAATCCCGCATCAGCAGCGTCGCGGAGGAGTTCAGGCTGGTCGAGATGGTGGACATGGCGGCGGCGAAGATCGCGGCGATCACCAGACCCGTCACGCCCGCCGGCAGCTTGGCGCCGATGAAATGAGGGAAAACCTTGTCGCCAATATCAGTGTTGGTCAAGCTTCCTTTGATCTCGGCGAGTTGGGTTGGATCCGTGGGATCGAGACCCTGGGACTGGGCCCTCTGGATCGCCACCGCCGTGCGGACCTCGTCCAGCGCCTCCGGGTGGGTCTGGTAGTAGGCAAACAGCGAGGTGCCGATGAAGAAGAACACCGCGGAGACCGGGACATACAACAGGCCGCCGAGCCACACGCTCTTGCGGGCCTCCCGGTCGGAGCGGGAGGCGATGTACCGCTGGACGTAGCTCTGATCGATCCCAAAGTTCTGCAAGTTCATCGTCACGCCGTAGACCAGGACGACCCAAAAGGTCGGCTGAGCCACGGACAGACCGAAACTGCCCAGCGAAAACTTGTGGTTCCGTGCGGCGATCTCGAACAGTTGTCCCGGCCCCTCGGGCATGCCGAAGAGCATCACCAGGGCACAGATGCCCGCCCCGGCCATGAGCACGAGGGACTGCAAGGCGTCCGTCCAGATCACCGCAACAATCCCGCCCACAAAGGAATAGATGGTGACGGAGACCCCGGTAATCAGGATGATCGTGCGGATATCCCAGCCCAGGAGTATGCTGAGAGGCAGCGCCATCAGGAACATGACCGCCCCCATGCGAGCCAGTTGCGTCAGCAGGTAGAACAAGCTGGCGTAGACCCTCGCCCAGGGCCCGAAGCGGTTTTCCAGGTGAGCGTAGGCGGAGACTTCGCCCGTCCGGCGGTAATAGGGCAGGAAGTACCGGACCGCCACGCAGGTCGCCAGCGGCAGCGACAGAGTGAAGACGAACGAGTTCCAGTTGGAGGCGTAGGCCTTGCCCGGCAGAGCCAGGAAGCTGATGCTGCTCAGGTAGGTGGCGAAGATGGACAGCCCGCACGCCCAGCCGGGCAGCGAGCGACCGGCGGCGGTGAAGCCCTCCGTCGAGCGGCTCCGGCGGTGAAAGTAGAAGCCCACGCCCATGGTTGCCGCGAAATAGGCCGCCAGAACCATCCAGTCGATGCCGGTGAAGTGCTGGTTCATGTCCTTTCCTGGATCGCCCCTCAGCGGGCGGGTACGTTGGGATTCCTCACGTAGTACAGGTATCCGTCTTCCGCGCCGATCAGCAAATCGGGTACCTCATCCCCGTCCCAGTTCACGATGGTCGGGTTGGTCGTGTGACCCGCCAGACGCGTGCTGCAGACCGACCCCTGATCGCGCCAAACGAACCCAATCTGGCCCTCGGCCACGTTGCGCAAGAAGTTGACGCTGGAGCTGTTGGCGAGCAGGTCGAGCCTGCCGTCACAGTCCCAATCCGTGAAGCAGAATTTGCGCCGGCCGCTGCCGCCGGCGGTGCCATCATTGAGCCGCAATACACCATCACCGGCCTGACGCACACCGCCCTTGTTGTCGAACACACAGGCACCCGCCCCGCGGAATACCCGCTCGGGCGGCAGCAGCACAAGCTTGCCATCCCGACGGACCCGTTTGAAGAGTGCCAGGTATCCCTCGTGGTCGAGCATGACCAGATCGGTCAGGCGATCGCCGTCGAGGTCGATTGCGAAGGGGGTCGTTCGCCATTGGGTGGCGAGTTCACCATTTTGCGGAACCCACCAGTTCCAGGCGGGCTTGGGTGGCTCGCCGGGCCATTCCACGCAGATGGGCTGAGCCGCCGCGAGTTTCGGCTCCTTGCGGCTTCCCACATTGCGGAACCATATCACCTTGCCCCATATGGAGTTAACGATGATGTCGGGCAGGCTGTCGCCGTCCCAGTCGGCGATGCTGAGCACGGTATAGCCCCACTTGGCCTCGCAAGGGCCCTGGATCGAGCCATTGTAGCCCGCCTGGATGCGGATGACCTCGCCGCCGGCGGTGAGATATCGAGGTTCGGCCCATTTCGGCGGGTTGCCGCCGTCGAGGTTCTCGATGAGTCCGATATACCCCGCGGTATTGCCACAGATCAAGTCCTCGTCGCCGTCGTCATCCCAGTCGAAGCTGACCGGGGTGACCAGGGCCCCGAACTTCACATCCTGGGCCTCCTGGCGGAAGTGCCGCGGCGGGAGGAACTGGGGGAGCCCATCGACTACCTTACCGGTGTGCTCGACCAGGGCAACCCGCCCATCCTCCTCACCGACGACCAGGTCCATGTCGCCGTCACCGTCCCAATCCACGGCGCAGGGGAGGATCATGCACAGGTCCATCGTCAGCGGCTTGCCGTCGTGGGCAAGACGCCGGCCGGCGGCGTATTGGGGCTCGGTGCGCGTGCCGATGTTCTGGAAGTAGGTGAAGCCGTCGATGAACTCGCCGCAGAGCAGGTCGAGGTCGCCATCGCCGTCGAAATCGGCGAAACTCGGCGACGGCATGCCGAAGACGTCCACCGGTTCGCCGCCGGCAGTCACCTGGACAGGCTTCTCGTACCGCGGCTCGTCGTCGGAACCTGCGTTTCGCAGCCAGTAGACGTAGCCATGGAGCGGGCCACGGGTCCACTGGCCCTCAGCGTTGAAGGCGTTGTCCCAGCCGTACTGTGCCCAGTCGCCCACGCCGACGACGAGGTCGTGGCGTCCGTCCCCGTCGTAGTCGCAGTAGTGCCACTGATTGGCGCGGATCTTGCCGTCGCGTACCTTCGGGTCCACCGGCAGCTTGACCTGCTTACCGAGCGCATTCTCCACAAAATCGACGTACTCAACACTAGGCCCGAGGACCCTGGGTCGGCCGGCGACCTGCGAGACCCGGATATTGTTCAGCCCCCGGTCGATCCGCACGGCGGGCTTGAATACCGGCATCTTGCCGCCGCCGGGGTTCTCGAAGAAGTACGTCCCGTTGTACGGCACGTCCGGGCAACTGACCACCAGGTCCAGGTCGCCGTCGCCGTCGTAGTCCATCGGCAGGGGCCAAGCCCAGAGCCCCACGCCCAGATCGACGACCAAGCCCGGGTGGTTGTACGCCAAGCGACGGGACTCTGCCCCCTGGGAGCCGGCCGTGCCCACCAGCAGGACCAGCACTACAAACCGCCACCGTTCCATTCCCATCGGACTCCCGCTCACCGGAGCATCTCTTCCGCCCTCTTCCTGACCCTATCGTTGCGGGACTTCTCGACCACGACCTGGAGCGCCTTCTGGCGTAGCTCCCGCGAGACGCCGCGTACGTTCCGGCCCGTGAGGCCCATGATGGCGGAGCAGGCCTCCTCGACCACGGCCGGATCTTCTGCAAGAACCATCAGCAGTTCCAGCGAACCGGAGGCAGGCGTGCCGCCGAGGACGGAGACGACCACGCGCTTCTCCTCGGGCCGATTGGCAAGAGACAGCACCTCGTTAATCTTGGCCATTTTCTGGTCGACGTCGAGGGCTTTGTTCTCGCGGAGGTACTGCAGGTAGCCGCGGAACCCGAGCACCTGGTGCGCCATTTTCCGGTCGGATTTGGCCAGGGTCAGGAGAATGTCGGCCGCCGCGGCATCCTCCGGCCAGTTGATCGGCCAGGTCGAAAGCGTGCGGACCGCTTCATCCTGGACGGCTTCATCCTTGTCGTCGAGTGCGGCCTTGACCGACGCCAGCGCCTCGGGACCACCCACGATGGCCATCGCATGCATCCCCACCATGCGGAGCGACCCATCCTGGCTCTGCATGAGTGGCGCCAAGTTCGGCACACAGGCAGCACCCGAGCGGCCGGCGACGGCCAGCAGGGCCTTCTCGATCTCTGCTCGTTCCTTGGAATCCTGCGTCTTCCGTGCCAGCGCCACGAGATCGGCCACCTGTTGGTCGCCGCCGAGAATGCCGATAGCCTGCACCGCAGCGGTGCGAATCCCGGCGTCGGAATCCTCGACGCTCGACATGATAGCAGGAAGGGAACCGGCGATCTGTCGCTGTCCCGCCAGTTCGATGAGGACTTGGCGGGTCTTACCCGTCGCCTGCGGCAGCCGCGCCAGAAGGTCGGTGTCCACGTCCTTGCCCGGGAGCTTCGTCAACGTCGTCTTGGCGGTCTGAGCCAGTACCGCATCGCTCTCCGCAGCCGCCTTGAGCAGAACCGGCACCGAGGAGACATTTCCCAGGCGGGCCAACACGCCCACGGCGGTGATCCGCAGCTTGCCCTGCTCGCTCTGGGCGGCTTTCAGGACCGCCGGCAGCACGGCTTCGTCACTGCGGTCCGCCAAGGCCAGCAGCAGCATAGGCTGCAAGTCGGGACTCAACTTGTACATCTCGACCGCCAGCGCTTCGGTCACATCCTGGCCCGGCAGCTCGCGGGCGGTGCGCAATCCGATGCCGACCCGGCCCTTGTCGGACGATTCCAGTTGCGCGATCAGGAACGAAACGCCGGCGGAACCACGGGCCAGGATCGCCCCGCGCGTCCCTTCGAGGATCCGTTGCTTCGGCACCTCGGCGACGCAGACCGCGTCGTACAACTTCTTGGCCTCATCGGATTTGCCTGCAGCCAGGTATTTTTCGGCGCACCGGACACACCCTTGAGCGACCGCAGAGCGGACACCCGCCGGAGCGGCGACGAGAGCTTGCCCCAGAATCTGGGCCGCCCGGTCACCACCGATACAACCCAACGCCACCGCCGCCGCGGAGGCCACCGCCGGGTCGGCGCCCTTGAGTCGCGCCGTCAACGCGTCGATCGCGCGGACATCCCGACGATAGGCAACCGAGTTGATCGCTCCGATCAGGAGTTCGCCATCGAGCCGGTCCACGGCGTCGCGTAGGGCGCTGTCGACCGCGGGACCGGGGATCACCTCCAGGGCAATCCGCGCCCACGACGCAAGCTCTTTGTCCCCCAGCAGCGGCGCCAGCACCGGGACCGAGGCCTCGGTGCCATAGACCGACAGGTGCTTGCAGGTGATCGCCTTCTCCGCCTTGGGGGCATTGGACTGGAGCACGCTAATCAGTTTCTGTTCCTTCTCGCTGGGGGCATTCTGGGCCTGGGCACGACCGGCCGTGGTCAGAAAGAGCGTCGCCGCAGCGAGAGCCACACACCCGATGAAATATCGATTCTCACGCATCATGGTCATCCTCACTTATGAAGGTGATCCGTGACTGGCGACCCGTGATCCGGGACACGAGGCACGGTCCACATGTCACTCTGCTCACAGCCGCCACGGCTCGCGCAACGCCTCGGAGCGCAGCCGGTTGGCCTCCTCGTCGCCCGGGAACTCGTGCTTCACCGGGTCATAGACGACCTTGCGGTCCAGGAACAGCGCGATGTTGGCCGCATGGCAGGCGATGTGTGAATAGCATGCCACGTCGGCGTTGGCTCTCGTCTGGGCGCGCGTCTTGACGCAATCGAGGAAATCCCGCACGTGGAAATCGGCGGGATAGCCGGCGATCTTGGCTCCTTTGCCCACCAGCAGTGACGGCGAGCTGGAGGCGATCTCCGCGTCGTCGCCGGTCTCGACCCAGCCGGTCCGGCCTTCGAACCGGACCGGGCACGAGCCCAGCGGGAGCCAGCCGTCGTTCCGCAGGACGAGCTTGACACCATTGGCGTAGCGGGCATGCAACTGGTCGCCCTTGGGCTCGTACTCCACGGGAGCGGTGTCGTCCGCGTCGTTGGCCCATTGGCAGAGGTCCACGCAGTGCGAGCCCCATTCGAGGCAGCCGCCGCCGCCAAAGCCGCCGACCATGCCGCCGCCTTTTTCGAAGTGGAAGCCGTTGAGGAGTTGGCGATTGAAGGGCCGCCAGGCAGCCGGTCCGAGGTACATGTCCCAGGCCACTTCCTGTCTGTCGGGCACAGGCTCCGCGGGCAGCCAGCCACTGACCAGGGTCTTGAGACCCATCGGATGGGCGTGGAGTGTCTGGAGCGGGCCGAGCTTGCCGGTGCGGGCCAGTTCGACCGCGAACATAAAGTTGGGGAGGCTGCGGCGCTGCGTGCCGGCCTGGAACACCCGCCCGGTCCGGCGGAACGCCTCGGCCAGCGCCAGGCTCTGGGCAATGTTCTTGGTACAGGGCTTCTCGCAGTAGACATCCTTGCCGGCGTTGGCCGCCAGGATCGAGGCGGTCGCGTGCCAGTTCGGACCGGTGGCGATCAGCACGGCGTCGATATCCTCGCGGGCGAGCAACTCCCGCATGTCGATGTACGTGGCGCAGTCGCTGTTGCCGTACCGCGAGTCGGCCATTTCCTTTACGGCCTTGCGCCGGTTGGCCTTGATGTCACAGACCGCCACGAACTGCACGTCGGGCTCGTGCAGGAAACAACCGAGCACGTACCCGCCGCGCCCACCGATACCGATGCCGCCCAGGACGATCCGCTCGCTGGGGGCCACCGCCCCGCTGCCGCCCAGGACCGTGCTGGGAATCACGTACGGCACCGCCAGCGCAGCGCCCGCCTGGGCTGCCGTCTTCAGGAAGCGCCTCCGATTGAGTTGAGTCTCTTTCTTTCGCATGCTGATCTCCTATCTGCTCAACACTGACGAGTTGCAGTTGCTGTTCAAGTCCACCAGCCTACCCGCAAATCCGCCGCGTGTCTATCCCGGATGATCAGGTGAGCCACAAAGAGTCGTGCGGGGACGCACGACCTACGAGAAGCGATCATGGCCCTCCACGTAGGGCGAGCGTCCTCGCTCGCCCCCTCCGGCAATCAGCGACACACCGTCCTGTGCCTATCTCAGCGGCAGCCAGACCTGCATTTCGGACGGGCCGCGGTTGCTCCAGGCATAGTAGGGAATCAGGCGGATGTCGATGGTCTTCGACTCCTGCGCGGATAGCGGGCGATAGAGGGTGTTGTCCCAACTGCCGCCGGCGAAGACGCGGGCCTTGCCCTCCAGCACGGTAACTGCGCCCAGCAGTCGCTCCTGGAATCGACTGCGGAACTGCGTGTCGGAGGCGATTGCCACCGTTGCGATGGGCGTCGCATCCGGCAAGTCCACCGACTCCAGGCAGTACACCATCGGTCCGCGACGAACTGCGGCCTGGTTGCGTGACTCCTCGACCAGCGGGTGAGCCTCCAACAGTTGCGTCGGCATCGGCAACAGCAATTTGATCCGGTCGCCAGCCGACCAGGCACGACGGATTTCGAAGTAGGTACCCGCTTTCGGGTTCTCGTGCAGGCGCGCACCATTGACGGAGATGCCCGCCCCTTCGGCCCAGGCGGGGACGCGCAGGAATAGCGAGAACTCCTTCTGCGGGGCGTTCTCCACGATGATCCGGATCGTGCCCTCCCAGGGGTATTCGGTCTCCTGCCTGAGTCTTATCGCGCCGCCGTCGGCCAGACGGGTGTCGAGCACGCTGCCGCCGTAGAGGTTGAACCACACACCCTGGTCGGAGACGCAGTACGCATAGGCGGCGACCTCGGCGATCGTGCGGACGATGTTCGGCGGGCAGCAGAAGCAGCTTATGTAGGGCTCGCGCTTCCGCGACCAGCGCAGCTCGAACGGCAGCTTGTCCACGCGGGCCAGCGGATTCGTGTAGAAGAACTCCCGGCCGTCGAGACTGATCGACGCCAGGACGCCGTTGTACAGGGCCAGTTCCAGCATGTCCGCGTAGCGGGCCTGACCGGTGAGGGCCAGCATCCGCCAGTTCCACAGGACCCAGCCGATCGTGGCACAGGATTCGTTGTAGGCCGTGACATTCGGCAATTGGTAGGGCCGGCCGTAGGCCTGGTGTACGCGCTGGATCGAGGACTGGTTCCGCGCGCCGTCGGGAGAGACGCCGTCGTAGAGCGCCCCGGTGGCGCCGGTCACGTACATCTTGCGATAGGCGACATCGCACCAGATCTTCTCCAGGGCCTCCAGCAGGGACGGGTCCCCGGTCTCGGCATAGACGTCCGCGACGCCGGCACAAAGGTAGTTCGCCCTCACAGCGTGGCCGACCGCCCGGGTTTGTTGTCGAAAGGGGATGCGGTCCTGGTTGTCGTCGGTCCCCCCTTCCACCAAGCCGCGAATGTCGATCAACCCCTGGGCCAGTTCGAGGTAGCGCGGGTCGCGCGTTTCGCGGTACATCTCCACGACGCCCATGTAGTGCGACGGACAGATGGCGTTGTTCGCGAGGTCGCGCGGCGCGGTCTTGTACCTCGCACAGAGGAAGTCGGCGGCTCTCTTCGCCACGTCCAGCAGGCTGGTCTTGCCGGTAGCGCGATGGTGCACGCAGGCGCAGGTCATCAGATGACCCAGGTTGTAGGTCTCGAAGTCCAGGCGATTCTGGAACTCGGAAGACGCGGAAGGCCCCTGCCGCTGGGCAATGATGACAGGCGTGTGAAGGTAGCCATCTTCCCGCTGGACCTTGGCGATGGTCTCGATGATCCGATCCATCTGCCGGTCCAGTTCCTCGTCGTGAGTCATCCCATAGACGAAGGCGACGGCTTCGAGCCATTTGAAGAAGTCGCCGTCATGCCATTTCGGCCCCCGATGCCGGCCCTCCTTCACTCCGGCGGCCACCAGGAAGTTCTCATAGGCATGACTGGTATTCGGGTCTGCGAGCAGGCGCCACATATTGGGGATAGCGGCGTCTCGGCACGACTCGAACCGCCGGGCCCAGAAGCCCTGCGTCCACCGCACGGCGCCGATATCGACGCTCCGCAACACGACGTGCGGACTACTGGATGTAGCCGTCAGTCCGCCCGCTGCACCACAAACCTGGCTGCCCCACAGGCAGAGAATCAGCAACGGAATGGAGCGGAGCCGCATCCGGTCTTACCTCTCTATAGTTACGATAATCCTGCGATAGCTGTAGAGCGAAGGCGAGCCGTCGTCCCGGACTTCCAGAATCACATGCACAGACGCGGGATTCTGCACCCTCGCGTTCACCTTGGGGGCGATGAAATGCGCCTCCGCAGTCGCGCTGTCGCGGATCTCGACGGGCTCTGCAACGGTCCCGGCCTCCGGATAGACGAACCAACGGAAGGACACGCGATCGCCATCGGGATCGTGTGTCCCGGTGGCACTGAGGTCCACCCGCTCGCCCGCTCGGACTTGCATCTGGGCGACCGCCTTGCTCTTGTCGCCCTGGAAGACGATCACGGGATTGTGGTTTGCCTTGTCGAACGCGTCCGCGACACACCAGTCCATCCGTGCGGCGAAGTCGTGCTGATAGGCCTCGCGCCAGCGCCAGACCGTCGCCTGGTCGGAGGTGTGGCTGGTCCCGTCCGGCAGCACGACCGTATCCCGGCTGTTGCGGCCGTTGGTCCAGATGGGGCGCGTCTCGCCGTAGGCCTGGTGCAGGACGTACCGCCCGCCCCAGCCGCCGTAGGAAGGGCTGAGGTGGCCGCCCAGACCATTGCCGATCAGGTTGAGAAACGACGGCGTGTCGCCCTCCATGATGTACGCCAATGGCGGATAGAGAGCGCCCAATGGGCCGTGATTCTCGATGACGTTCTCCCGCAACCAGGGATTGTCCACCAGTTCGAACTTGTACATGGGCCCGTTGCGGTAGAGCCGGTCACCCGAGATGCCGCTCCAGGTCGATCGTTGGTATTCCTGGTTGTCCACGCTGCTGGGACTGACGATGTAGGACAGGTTGGGGAACGTGATCCGCATCCAGCGGCCGGAGTTGTCCTGATCGGAGATCGTGTACACCCGCAGCTTGGAAACGAAGGCGTCCAGGTCTTCGACGCTGCGCGTGTACTTCACGTCCCACAGCGCCTGGGCCAGGCAGTTGGCGCCACCCCAGACGCACACCCAGACCGGGCGCGGGTCCGGCCGGTCCACCACGTCAATGATGTGACGCGAGCCCTCGGAACTCTTGCCCTCCCCCACTCCCGCCATGCCGAACTCGGGCAGACCCGATTTGACCACGTTCAACAGGTGCTCCTTCGTCGGATAGCCGGGGGCATGCTTGAGAAGGTTGTCCCGAACCTGGCCGTAGGCGTTCACGCGCTCCACGATTCTCTCCGGGCGAACCTTGTCCCGCAGCCAGACGGACGTGGTGGCGATCAAGCCCTCGACGTCGAACTCGTTGGAGTAGACCAGGAAACGCACGAGCGATTCCTCGTCGTCGGGTTCGTTGGAGATGTCGGTCAACACGATCACGCGGGGCTTTTCGATCGGTGCGAACTCGACCTTCGCGGCCGCCCGGCAGATCGACCCGCTCAACAGAAGGCTCAAACCCAGGAGGACAGAACACCTGCTACCCATCGGGACCATATCGACTCCTTCCACATCTCACGTCAGGTCTGTAGAACGTCGAGCGGCTCGAAGCGATCGCCAAGGATGGTCCGACTGTCGATACCGAGCCACTGGTCCAGCACGGTAGCATAAACCCGATGAAAGTCAATGTGGACCTTCAGAGCCCCCTGGTCCAGATCCGTGAGACTCGGGTGTTGTCCGACGAGGCCGCCTTTGACTTTGCCGCCCGCCAGGAAGAGAGGCGCCGCGGCGCCGTGGTCCGTACCCCGCCGGCCGTTCTCCCGAACGGTCCGGCCGAACTCGGAGAACGTCATCAAAAGGACCCGGTCCAGGGTCTTGTCCCGCCTGAGATCCTTCATGAAGGCAGCGACCGATTCCGCCAACTGGTGCAGCACGGCACAGTGGTTGCCGAGTTGATTCGCATGGTTGTCAAAGCCGCCGATGCCGCCGCCACCCAGTTCGGCCAGGAAGACGCGCATCCCAAGGTCGGCCCGGATGAGTTGTGCAATCGTGCGCAGGTCCCGCGCCAGACCGAACGGGGGATAGTCGCCTGCGCCGGCCGTCGACTCCACCACTGACCGGAGCCGCTCGCTTCGTATGCGGGCCTCGAGCGTGCTCTGCCGCAGGAATTGCAGCAGCGGGCTATCACTATCGGGGAAGGATTGTCCCGCTTGTTCTCCTCGCAGGATCAGATCTTGCGGCGAACGAAGGCTGGGGACAATTGCACTCTCCGCATTCAAGGCAAACGGACGGGCGATGGGCCCGACGAACACCGCGCCGGCATTCATCTCCGCCGCGTTCCGGAGATGGTCCGCCGCTCGGCCGAGCCAGCCCGTCTGGCAGCGCGGGTGCCCCGGATCGGCGGTGTGCCAGTCTCGCATGGCACGGTCGTGGTCCCGATCGGATTTCTCGTACCCCACACCTTGAACGATGCTCAAACACCCCTGGTCATAGAGCCGCTGGAAGGCCTCCATCCTGGGATGGAAGGCCAGCAGCGAATCGATCTTGTGCAGTTCAGGAGTCGGCAGGCGGAGGGTCTTTCGGTTCCGGCCGTACTCGTCGTCGCCGTAGGGGACCACGGTGTTCAGACCGTCGTTGCCGCCGGTGAGTTGGATCACCACGAGGACGGTATCGCAAGCGCCGGGTTGCGAGCCCGCGCTGCAGGACACCGAGAAGACTGTCGGACCCAGACAAGCGCAAGCCGATGCGCCCAGGGTCGCCCGCAGGAAATCGCGACGAGTATGCGACATAGCATTACTCCCGTGCCTAAGCCAAATGGAACTCCGGTTGAATCGTCGCTGTGTGCGCCAACTGGCGCAGCGCGGTCTTCGGATCGCCGCCGGCTGCGAACCCCTGCATCGGCGTACCATCGTCCTGCAAGAGCAAGCTCAGCAGAAGCTCGGCGGCGGATCCAGGTGTAGTGCAGCCATGTCGCCCGGCGACCTCCCAGGGGTCCAGCTTGTCCCCATAAGGGTCTTCGCCTTGCAGAAGCGATAGGGAGAGGTTGTGCCGTCCCGTGATGGTTGCGGTATTGATCCAGGACCGCCCGCCCGGCCAGCCGTGGACGGTGGGCGGATGGCACAGGTCCTGGCCGAGATGGGCCAGGTCGCGCGCAAGCTGGGTCGTTGAGACCATCCCCTCCAACGCCCTCACGATGCCGACGGCGAACTCCACCGGGCTCTTGATCCTTTGGCGATAAGCACGCTCCGAGAAGAACGCGTTGGACCGCAGCATGGTTTCCACGAGTCTCGACAGGTCGTAATCGCGCGCGAACGACTCCGCCAGCGGGGCAATCAGCGTGTCCTCCGGTTCCTCGGTTTCGCTGATGAGCCAACGGTAGAGCTTGCGGACCACCATCCGGGCGGTCGCAGGCTGTTCGAGCAGGATACGCACGACGTCGTCGGTGCCGAAATCACCCTGGCGACCCAGGAGGCGTTTGGGTGTGCCATCGTGCTCCCGCGGGAGGTAACGAAGCTGACCGCGCAAGACGAACCAGCCGGTGAAGGCCCGGGCCGCTGCTCGCACATCGTCCTCGGTGAACTGCCCGGGTCCGAGCGTGAAGACCGCCATCAATGGTCTGATGGAGTCCTCGTTGGGAAGGGTCTTACGGTTCGCGTCAGCGCCGAGCCATGTGAGCAGGGCCGGGTCGCGAGCCATCCCTCCGAGCAGAGACGAGAACGAACCCAAGGCTCCGGCGCGCAGGAGCCGGACATGTTGCTGCATCAGACGCGAGTCCTTCACCGCGGCGGCGTTCGTGGCAAAGTGGCCGTGCCAGAACAGCGTCATCTTCTCCAGAAGTGGATGCGGTGTTTCGATCATCCGGCGCAGCCACCAGGCCTGCAATCCCTCGATCGTGCCGGCTGCAACATTCTCGTTTTCGTCGCAGGCGCGGTTGAACGCGTCCATGTCGGCCTGCGGTCGGAGCAGCTTGTCTATGGTTCGTTGCGGCCCGTCGGCGAGCGCCTGTTGAAGCTGCGTCCAGTCGGCACCGAAGGCCGCCCGGCGGTACAGGTGTGCGGCCCACCGGAGATTCCAGGGCCGCTGGACATCCGGCTCATAGGCCGCCCAGGCCCAGGCGGGATCGATCGAATTCCTGGCTTGTGCAAACATCGCGCTGCCTTTCGAAGGATGGGACCTATGGGACGCATGGGACCGATAGGACACACTCCCTATGGCTTCGGCAGGTTCAATTTCATTTCAAGTTGGAACTGAGTCAGGCTGTCGCGCGCATCGACGCTCAGCTTCGCCTGATCGACGAACTTCACCAGGGCGATGAGCATGTCGATGCCTGCCTCTGCCTCCGGCCGACTCCGGCCCTTCTTGACCATATCGCCACGGATCAGCGTCTCGCGATTGGCGGAGAGGACTGAAGCGGCGCCGGCCCCGTCGATTTCGAGCAGGCTGTGTGTCTGCGCGAGCGGCCGTGCGGTCTGATCGGCGTTGCGGACTAAGGCGTCGATCAGGTCCCGCGCCAGACCGTCGGTCGAGCTGAGGACCAGGTACGCGCCCGGCAGGGCCAGCGCCGGCCGGACGTTGAAGCGTGTATCCAGCTTCGTCTTGTCCTCCACATCGACCGTCGAGAAAGCAGCCATGGTGAACTTGGTCTCGCCATGCGAAGGCCGATCGATAATCAAGCCGGGCAGGGCCTGCTGGCCGCGCGTGAAGTTGATCAGGCCCACCGCTTTCTGCCAGGCCTCCTCGACCACCGGTCGGAACTGTTCGGGATGGCGGAGCCGCAGAACGACGGCGAAGGCCGGGAGCTTCACCGCCGGTGTTCCGATCGCCGGATCGTACTGCTGTTCTGCGACCACGATCCGCACCTCGGGCTCCGTCTCGGCCAGGACCTCGCTCGTCAGGTCGCGACCGGTGAAGAAAATGCCCATCATGTTCTCGAAAAAGATCAACCCGGACGTCCGCTCGGGAAACAGGGTGTCCTTGGCCGCATAGAAGCCGTGCAGGTCGCGATAGAAACTCAACGCCGCGAGGCGCCGCGGGACCGCGAGGTTCGGCGCCGCGCCGTCTTCAGGCTTCTGCGGCAGGGCGAAGGCCGCCGGGTTCTTCGGCCCCGCCGTTTTGCCATCGGTCAGAGCCCGAACGGCCAGCGTCTGGCCCTCAATGCCAAGGCTCATGTGCAGCCAGTTCGAGTTGCGAAGAGACTCGCTGATGCCGGCAAAGACCAGCGCCGCCAGCGGATTCGTGCGCGGCTTTTCGAGAAGCTGAGCAATCGGGGGCAATCCCAGCAGCGGTTTGAGGTTCACGAAGGTGGTTGCCGCCGCGCTCGCGTCGCCGGCGCGTGTCGCGGCCTGAAAGGCCGCACTGTCCGCGAGGCTCCGACCGCCCGGCTGGGCGACGAGATCCAGCACGGGCTTCAGCCCTTCCGCACGATTGGCGAAGATCAGCCGCCTGCCGACGAGGGCATGCGCCTCCTTCCCGTCAAAGGTCCAGGCCGTCACGCCGTGGTATTCGCGGGAAGCCACTCGGTCCGGCTGGCCCTGTTTCTCGGCCTCGCCCCGCGCGAAGGTCAGGAACAGGTCATGCAGCCGTTGGAGCAGGCGCTCGTCCTCCGCGTCGATGATAGCCACGACCGTATCCTGCGGACAGACGGCAAGCGTAATGCCCCCGCCGGTGAGTTTGGCCAGGCCGGTCCGCCAGTCCGTCTCCAAGGTCGTCTCCAGAAACTTGATGACGTTGGCAAACTCCGTGAACTTGGGACTCGACAACTGCGGCTGAATCAGCGGTATGGCGGTGATGGCGTCCGTCATTTCCCTGCTCGTCAGCAGATCCAGCAGGACCTTGGGCCGCGAGACCTGAACGCAGATCACCGCCTCCGGCGGAACACACTGGATGGCCGCCGGCGTCTGCGCCCACACGGTAACCGTCAAAAGAAGCAACAGGATCATCCCGACCAATCCGCGTCTCGTGGACATGCCAGACCTCCACAATCATCCCCAGCAATCGGTTGTGTCCGCGGCTACGAGAAGTATCGAGCCCGCATCGTGTTATACGCCCGGCGAGCAGCAGCGGTTACAACCTACCACCGGAAGAATCGGTACGGGTCATCCCATTCCTGCGGCTGATCGAGGTAGAAGCCGTCCAGCCAGCGCTGCTCCGGCGTTGCGGTGTCCGCTGGATCGTGGAAATGGTTCAAAAGCGGCGTGGAGCCCGCGACTCCCAGGTTCGCCAGCAGGCGCGAGACAAGGAAGGACGCGCGTCGGTGAGTCCGCCGGAGGTTGGATTGCTCGCCTGCGAACTGCCATGGCGCGATCTGACAGAAGACAACCTGCGCGTGTTCTGCCTGGGCCAGAACGCCGTCGCCGACGATGTGAGCCCCCGCGCGAACCAGCGGCAACTCGCGCGGATCGCGGTTGTGCACGTCCGCGGGCCCCACGCCCGCCAACAGGGAGTCCAGCGTGGGAGGTTCGAAGTACGCCGAGATATGCTCTGCCCTCTGTACCGTCGCTTGGAACGGCAGAATCGCATCGACATCTTCCTGATTGAGGCCAAGAGCGAACAGATGCCCGCCCGCCTTGAGCCAGTCGGCTATTTTAGTTGCGCGGCCGGCCAACTCCCGTCCGCCGCCGGGGCCCACGATGAGAACCTGTTCGGGCGACAGTTCTCCCGTGTCGCGGGCATCCTGCCCGCGATTCTTCGTGGCATCGGCATCCTGCCGATGATTCATGGGCTGGAAGCCCATGCCACATGAGACGCCGGCAGATTCGAAATGGCCTCGCCCGGCGGGATCACCGACATAGACCGCCTCCCGTCGCGGGGACGGCTTCCAGGCCGACGTGTTGCGGAGCAGATTGCGGACCAGCCTCTCGGCCGCCGGTTCGTCCTCGGTTCGCCCGGTCACGTCCATCTGGCAGAACAGGACCATGCCCTTGCCTTCGCGGTACTCCATCAGCGGGCTGTATTGCAGACTAAAGCCGCCATCGACGATGGGCAGGAAATCGCCGCAGGCGGGCTTCTCGATGAGGACCGAGGCGACGTTGCCCTGGCAGCCGCAGCGCCACAGGCGGGTCACCGGGATGCCGCACCAAGTCACCGTCGGCGTGCGATTGAACTTGGGGCTCAGCTCGTATTTCAGTCGCGCCGGTAGGATCGTGGCCTCGCCGCGCCAGTCCTTCAGATGGTCCTCGTCGAGCCCATCTAAGGCAGGATGATCCGGTATGCGGCGGAACACGTTTCGCAGACCGTACTCGGCCACGCGAAAACCGAAACGCTGCTCCAGAACCTCCGCGGTCTGCTCGAACACGATCACTTTCAAGCCCTCCCGCACCCGCCGGATGTCGGGCGCCGGCCCGGCAATCGTCAGTGCGGACTTCCCCACGATCAGCACGTTGTCCGTGGGTAGATCGTCATCGGCGCCGACGGATCGACACAGGACTCCAAGCTTCCTCAGCAGTGCGGTGGTCTCGCCCTTGGGATCAAACAGAGCGATCTTAGCATCCATCTGCAGGCCCATCGGGAGCGGTAGGACGTGGACGGAGAAGCTGTCGGACTGGCTCTCGCCCGTGCTGAACCGGAAAGTCGCAACGAGGTCGCACCTGCCGGAGGGCAGCGTGGTCGGCAGCTCGAAACGCAGTGGGACACGCTCCTGTTGCCCCGCCGCAACAGTCACCATCCTGTTGCCCTTCGCCGGGCCGGTCGGCAGACCGAACAGCCAGTCACAAGCGCAGGTGACAGTCTGCCGCGAGTTGTTGATGATGACGATCTGCTTTTCGACCGTCTCGCCCGGCAGGAAGTTGTGGTCCTTGCTGGTGAAGCGGGCGGGCTTGCCGGCGATGTAGGCCAGGAGGGGCCGGTTGTTGCGGATAAGGGCCTGGGTGCCGGCCGTCGGCATCCAATCGGAAGGTTCATAGGCCAAGTCCATGCGTTCATACCGCTGCTGCTGATAGTCGGGACTGAACCCGGGCCGCTGCAGGGCGTCCCAGTCTATTTCGTATTCCTCCCGCCGATTCCGGTCCACGCCGGGACGTAGCTTGAACAGGATATGATGCTCCCAGGGGGAATTCGCGGAGACACCCCACGTGCGAAAGGCCCGCCAGTTGTCCGTGTAGTACCTCGCAAACACCGGCTCTCGCTCGGGGAAATCGGTCGATCCCAACTGGTGCGGATAGTCCCAACGATGCCAGAGTCTTCCCTCGCGGAACTGCCGCGCCTCCCAGCGGAGGTTCCGTTTCTCCCTTTCGCTGATCCGGAAAGCCCGATCCCCAAAGAACTGGGCGTTCCATTCGGCCAGGCAGAACTCCCACGGGACGACCGCGCTGCCGAACTCCCTCTTGCCTTTGTACCACCCGCGGTACATCGCCCAGTCCCAGGTGAACGGCGCGCCGTATTCGCACAGGAACACGGGTTTGACGCCCTGCGTCGCCCAGTGCGCGAACCAGTCGGATAGTTCCTGGATCGGGACGAAGTTCGGATAGAAATTGATCACGTGCATTGAGCCCAGGTTGCCCGAGGCGTGATGATAGACGATGCGGCTCGGATCCAGACGCTTGACGATCTCCTCGGCCCGGAGCGCCCGCTTGACGTTCCTCGTCGCCCACGAGTCGCGGGCGTCCTTCAGCCCATCGATCATGTCGGGATTCATGTCCTCGCTGTAGCCGGTGGCGTTGTGGCTCATCGAGTACATCACGACAGACGGATGGTTCTGTGCGGCCCGAACGTAGAACTCCGCATGGCGGGCATAGCCATTGCTCCGGTCGGCATCGGAGTCCGACCAATCGTAGTGACTGAAATGCGGCTGGGAAAACGAGACGAGCATGCCCACGTCGTCCGCGGCCCGCAGGATCTCCGCAAAGCCCAGGTGCGAGCCCGGCTCGCAACCATAATTGTGCGTGTAGACGAAGTTGATGCCGAAGCTCTTTAGACGCTTCATGCTCTCCCGCGCGGCTTCGTAGCCGGCCAGCGCCGCGCTCACCTGCGCATTGTCGAACGGCAAGGCGGAAAGGAAGATGCGGGCGCCGTTGAGGAAGAAGTCCCGACCCTCGATCCGGAACTCGCGAAAACCGAACCGTACCGTCCAACTCGTATCGAGCACCCGGCCCTCGGCGTCCAGAAGCGAGACTTCAAGGTCATACATGTTCTGGGGCGTGTGGATGTCCCAGAGCTTGTCGGGCATCCACTTTTCCGTGAACGCGATGCGATCGTTGTCCCGGAACGTTGGGCTCGTGAACTCCTTGACACTGCGGCCGCCCTCCAGAATCCGTGTCCGAATCTTGTAGTCTGCCTCCGGCGCGAGCCCTTCGACCGCCGTATCGAATGTGACTTCTCTTCGACGCACGGAGGTGTCCACCCGCACGTCGGCGAGGCGGGCGCCGCGCGGCGTGCTCGCCAGGTAGACGTCGCCGCACAGGCCCCGCCGGGCCACCGAGCCCTGGACCTCACGGGCCGAGGCGCTGTCCGTGTACGAGAGCATCACCCCTTGGAGCGGCATGGCGACCACGAGCAGACTGAGCCGGTGCGTGCCGCCCGAACGGCATGCCGACGTGAGGTCCACTTCGCCCCCTGGGAAGTGGGCTTCGCCGGCCTTCGTGCCGTCCACATACACCGCCGCAAAGGAGTTCAGATACTCGAGGCAGAGCAGGATACGCCGGCCGGACCAATCCGCGGGAATCGCAATCGAACGATCATACCACACCGCTGTGACGCCGGCCAGTCTGCGATCCCGCCAGCCCGGATGAGAGTAGACCGTCTGGCAGTCTTTCTGCATGTAGTCGGCGATTCCCGGCCACGGTCCCGGCACCTTGAAATAGCCCCAGTTTCCCTCGGGTGGCTGCTGCGATTGCGCCTCGGCCGGCTGCCACCACCATAGGCCGTTGATGCAGATGCGCTCGCGGGCCGGCGTCGTCTCCCGATACGCCTTGCTCATATCCCAGACCGCTGCGACACCGGGCGGCAGGGGTACGGCCGGCTGCGGCGAAGGCAGCCCGCCTTTGGCGCTGATGGTCCCCAGGGCAGACACAGCAATCATCGCGATTCTCGAACATCTCATCTGTTCGTCCTTTGCAGGTGCAGCACGGCGTCGCCATCGAACGGCGTCTGGAATGAGCGCTTCTCGCCGCCCGTGGCATCCTCACCAAGCATAGTCTGGCCGGAACGGGGGTTGAACCAGCGAACCGCCACGGGGCCCTGGGCCGCGCTCAGGTCCACCGTCGCCTCGCCGCCGTGCGGCAGATACACCACGTAGACCCGGCCCGGCTCGGCCAGCGCGACCGCCAGATCCCCAGCCACGGCATCGAACGGCTGCATTCGCCAGAACGGCAGAGCGGTGAAGAAGTCGTAGAACAGGCCCAACTGCCCCGCGGCACCCTCGTCCTGAATGGCGAACGTGTAGTGGTTCGGGGCATCGATGCGGTTCCAGATGTCGCTGTGACCGATGGTGCCGTGGAAACCGGCGGCGAACCAGCCACCCGCACAGACGATCCGCCAGGCCGAACGACGCACCTTGTCGGTATGGTGCACCTGCTTTCGCTCCGTGGGGTGCCCGCGGAGATACTCGTAGCCGTTCTCGCTGTTGAGGACCGGCTTGCGGTAGCGACGATCTGCGCGGAGGCTCGCGACGAGTTCGGCGGAGTCCCCCGTCCAACACTGAAGCGTCTCGTCCCACGCGACGCCGTCGCCGAATTGGCCGGTCTGCTGCGAGAGGACGTCGATCTCGTCGCTTGCGCCGAAGAAGCCCCCGATCCGCCAGGGTGGTTCGTAAGGATCGCGAGGGCTCGTCCCCTTCGTACTGGAGGAGATGACCGGATGAACCGTCACCGGGTGGCGATAGGGGTCAAGCTGTTTGACGAGACGAGCGGTGGCCCGGGCCCACTGCGGATCGTCAGGCTGGTCGAGGCGGTAACGGCCGTCGGGATGAGTTTCATATTCGTTCGCGAGGGTCCACAGAAAGATGTTCGTGAAGGCGCCATAGCGGGCGATGACGTACCGCAGCCACTGGCGTTCCCGCGCCGGCGTCCAGAGCTTCGGATCGGTGAAGGGAAGCCGATAGAGATTCAGCAGGAGAAGCTCGGCGTTCATGCCGCCCTGCTGCATCTGTCGCAGCAGGGCATCGAAGCCGCGGAAGAAGACGGGATTGAAGCGATCCAGGTCGGGCTCCTCGGGCGTGCCACCCCAGGCCCAGAAGGCGGGGTCCGCCTGGGCTCGGTAGGGACTGTGCCCAATACTCATTCGCACGAAGTTGAACCGCTGGCGTCGGCGGGTCTCCAGGTACTCACGACGCAGTTCCGGCGTGATCGGACTGTCGTCAAAAAGACCATAGCAGGTGTCCCCCATCGGGAAGAAGGCCGTACCGTCGGCATAGGCGAAAGCATACGGATTCTCCGGATGGATACGGATGAAGCCATGACTCTCCGATGCGACGCAATGCAGCGAACCGCGCGCCAACAGCTCGACCCCCTCGCCGCGCAGCAGGTAGCGCCACTCGCCCTCTTCGCCCGGCGTGAAACGCAGCCGCCAAGTGTCGCCGCCGTCATGGAATCCCTCGACGGTGAGCGTCCTGCCGGAAGGAGACGTGAACTCGCCCACGAGCGCGGCATCGCGAAACGGATTCTCCACGTGGCTGCGGCCGTGCAGCTCGAATTCGTGCATCTCCCAACGGGGAACGGTCGCAACAGGCATCTCCACAGGGGCAGCCTTCGTTCCGGATGCCATGGCGTCGAGGGTGGCGATGAACGCCCGGCCGAAATTGGCGCCGGCCTTCCTCGCGTTCTGCGCCGGGTCGCCCTCACTGCGACCCCACCAGGGCATCTCCCAGCCCCACACTTGTGTGCCGTAGTGTTTCATCGCGTACTGATGCACGTTGCTTTCGTTGAGCGGCGCACGGCCAAACCAGTTCTTCGCGAGCGGGTTGGCCTCGCTTTCCCATCGATGTCCCACGCCGCGAGGCGATGGGAACCGCTGCGTGAACAGGTCCCACGCCCGCCGGCTGGCCTCACCGTTTTCGCCATCCGTGTAGAACAGGCAGTCCACATCGCGAGGCGCGACCCAATTGTGCCAGGTAACCGCAAGCTGCGGCCGCAGGCGATCCACGGCCTCGAACGTGAACCGAGCGGTAGCCGTGCCGCGCGGCTTGGGCCAATCGTAGCCGGCGCGATACTCGTAGCCCCGTGCGACGCCATCCACGCTGGTCATCGGGTGCAGCACGAACCGGTATCGCCGACGGGCGTCGGCCGCCGCATCGGACAACAGGTATGCGACAAGCCCCTCCATCGCGTAGGACGAGAAGGTCTCATAGGCATGTTCGCGGGCGTGCCAGAAGACCGTCCGCTTGTCCTCGGCCGGCATGTTCAGGTCGGTGACGGTCAACTCCCAATGCTCCCGACCGCCGTCGCTGAGACCGAGTCGCATCTTCTGCAGATGGGTGTGGTCGGGAAGTGTCTGAATGAAGTGCAGGTAGTCGCCGTACGCGTACCACGGGCTCAGGCCGATCCTGGTCTCGCCGGGCGGTGCGGAGAACCGCACGGTGCAGACCCAGCCCGAGACCTGTCCGTCGATCTGTCGCCAAGGCTGTCCGGGCGATTGAACGAACAGGAAGTCGCGCGTGGACATGCCGCCGAAGGCGTTGTTATCGGCATTCGTGCGCCGTCCGTCGCCCGAGAGGTCCAGGTGCAGCGTGACGGTCTGCGGCTTCGCATCTTCGTTACGGCATACCAGGTCGACGCGGGATATCGCATGGGTGAGCACGCCGGAGCCTTCCTCCTCACAGGCACGAATCCGAAACTCGCCCGGTCCCAGCGCTTCGATCCGATTCGGGTCGCGCGGCGTACCGCCATCCTCCGGGACAACGAGGGAGACACCGGCCGGCTTCGACTCCGAAACCTGGCTCATATTCCCGCCGGACGCTACCGCCCCGCCGAACAAACCTGTCGTCCAACACATGACCAATGCAAGATCCCGAACCACGCTCATCTGAGAGGCTCCCCAATAAGACTCGCTTACAGACTGTGGACATCGGCCATGTACACGTTGTCGCATTTCTCGGCATCGGAGTTGTAGACCACCCACCGATCATCCGGGCTGAAGCTCGGATGGCCATGACTGGTCTGAGTGAGTCCGGAGGTGCCGTGCCAGGCCAAGCGCCGAACCTGGACCCGGCCGTTTGTGTGGGTCATCAGGCTCATGTACTTGCCGCCCTCCTTGTCATCGGGACTGAGGAAAGCCCTGTCGCCGACGACCAGGCTGTTGTCCGAGTTCGACTGGATATGGCCCGGACGGGGACCGGGAAAGAGATACTGTCGAATCCACGTCCCATCGGGCCGGATGAAGGCGTTGTACTCCTCGCGGCCGCCCTCGCGGTCCAGCGAGTACTGAAAGCCTACGTCGCCTCGCTGGGTGAAATACTCGTGGACACAAGACTCGCCCGGCCGTTGGGGATAGAGCGGCGAGGCCTTCCGCATCTGCACGTCGTCGAGGTCCACAATCCACATCCGTTGGTCAACGCACGTGCCGCCGCCCTCGTGACAGAAGACGATGAGGTTGGGCTGCGTCGGATGGATCAGGACATGGCTGATCCACGTCGGTTCGCCCCAGGCAGCCACGGCGGCTCCGCTCTGCGTGTCGATCCGCATGACGACCGAATGGGGATGCTGGTAGTAGCGCTCGTGCATCGTGGCGTAGATGCGACCCGTCTCCGTGCTGAGCGACGTCTCCTGGCAGTAGGCAAAGGCCACGTAGCGCCCATCGGCCGTGCAGGTGGGTAGAGCCGGTTTGAAGCCGGCCGGTACGCGGTACAACTGGCGGTCTTCAAGGGTGTCGGTCTTGACCGCATGAAGCGCCAGGCCGTCAAAGTAGAACAACTCGCCGCTCCGCGAGACACACGCCATGTTGGGCGAGATCTTCTGCCCAGCCGTCAGTTGCACCAGGCGCGCGGAAGGGATTTCCAGCAGGTGCCACTGGTACACGCCGGAACGGTTCGACACTACAATGGCATTGTCGGCGCCCGCGCCGACAAAAGCCCAGGATGTGAAGTAGGGATGCACGTTGCTGGAGCCGTCGCCGGTCAGCCGGCGAACGCGAGCGCCCGTCTTCGAATCCTTGTACTCCTTGATTTCGTCGCGAATCTGCCGGACCCTGCCACGCTCACCGGCGGCAGGACTGGCACCACCCGTCACTTTTGCCGCATTCTGCGGCGGTTCGGCGGCGATCACCAGATCCAGGCCCGACGTCGATATGGCCACGCCGCCGACCGTGGCCAGACTTCTCAGAAACCGTCGGCGATCCATCAAGTTCACTGCCGAGGGACTCGGCGCATTGATTGTTCTTCTCTGCATGACTTCTCTCCTGATTCCAGGTATCACTTCCGCAGATAGAGCACGGCGTCACCATCGAATGGTGGCTTGAAGGAGGTCTTCCGGCCGCCGGAGACACTCTGGCCCTGCACCGTGTCGCCGGAGCGAGGGTTGAGCCACTCGACGGTAAGCGAGCCGGATGCAGCAGAGAGGTCCAAAGTCGCCTCACCGCCGTCGGGCAGGTAGACCAGGTATTCCCGCCCGGGTTCGGCCAGGCAGAATTCGGTGGAAGCCAGTTCGCCACGCGGCGTCATCGCAGCCAGATTCATCTTCCGCGCGTAGCGCAGCGCGTAGCCCATATTCCGACGAAGCGGCTCGAACTTCGGATCAAAGCGCTCGCCGAGGACGGTTCCGTCGTAGGGGTCCATGAAGATCGGATTGTGCCCGCGCAGGAAGCTCCGCCAGACCCAGCCGTGGTTGCCGCCCACGCCCCAGATGTGATCGGTGTCGAGCAGGCTGACCTTTTTTTCGTTCCACGCCGGCGCCGGGTCGCGGTAGCCGTCCTGGCCGCCGGGCGAGATCCAGTCGGCGGGACTAAGCAGCATGGAGTCGGTCTTCTCGCCGCCGTGGCCGGTGATGCCGACCGGGTGCTGCTTAGGCTTTGCGCGTTCATAGTCCTGGACGGTCTTGACCACCCACCAGTTCCATTCCTTCTGCCCGCCCTCATTGGCCACTTCGAACAGGACGTTGTCCAGGTCGTTCAGCATGTCCACGACCTTGTGGATATAGGCCTGCTGCAAGGCGGTGATGGCCGGACTGGCCAGAGAGTGCACTTCCAGCACGGTGCCGTCGCCGTTGACGTCGCCCTGGATGCCGTTGATGTTGTTGTCGGGATGGAAGGGATGACCGCGATAGGCCCAGCCGTCGATGTCCTGCAAGCGACGATTGCCGTGGCGCAGTCCCCAGCCTTCGAACAGCATCACCGAGACGTAGATCCCCCGCTCACCGGCGGCCTGGACCCGCGTCCGCAGGCGATCGAAATACTCGTTGCTGTACTTCGTGAGATCGAACTTGGGCTTGCCGTCAAGGGCCTCGCCCGGCCCGGTCCGCGCCCACGGCAGCGGAGCACAATGATGAACATAATCCTTCCCGAGCGCCCGGTTCGTGCGTGAGTGCCACGTCACCGAGTCCCAGGTCCAGAGACGGATGAAATTGTGCCCGTAGCGGTCGAGGAAGTCGAGATAGCCCTCAAAATCGAACGGGGCCGGCGGATCGGCCTTGTCCATGTCCACGAGGTTGTTCCACGTGTGCGAACCGGTCAGGTAAATCGCCTTGCCGCTGCCGTCGGTGAAATAGCGCGGATTGGTCGGATGGGTCCGCAACGGTCCGGACGCCTTTGCGGGCCGATCCGAGCGGGAACTCGCAACGATCAAGGACGCCAGCGCGGCCCTCGCCTTCTCGTAAGCCGTCGGGTCCTTCTCCCACTGGAACCAGGACTCGGTCAGCCGCCGGACAATGCGGTCCGCTTCTTCGCTCTTGCCCAAGCGGTCCAGAATCGCCAGGTACTCGTAATCCTCGATCCCGTCACGCAACGCTTTGAGCCGGATCGTCGGCACGATGCCATCATAGCCTACTGCACGAGCGGGATAGACCAGCGAGCCTTCGCCATTGAATACGATGCCCTTTTCGCCCTGCTGGGGACGACCGCTGCCGGTGTAGATGGGCACCTGCCGCCAGGGATCGTCCGTCTGACGCCAGTAGGACATGCCGCCCCAGTAGAGCAGGCCTTTCATGCCGTCGCGCCAGGCCATCCAGGCGGGCACGCGGTAGTTGAGCAACGGGTAGTCGATGTGCCACCACGGCGTGGGTGTGCCTTGGCAAAGGGCGGTGTACGTCCAGATCGTCTCGCCCAGAGCTTGGCGCTGGGCGGCGCTGTCCTGGCGGTGTAGGGAGAAGAGCGGGCACCAGATGTCCACCGCGCCGTAGAGGTCGCCCCAGGCGCTGTCGGCGCCGCCTTTGCCCGGCTCCGTCCAGGTCTGTTCCACCACCATGACCTTGACTACCGATTGGGCCGCACGAATGGCCCGGCCCCATCTCTGCACGTATTCGTAATCTTCGCGGGTGTTTGGCTCGTCCTTCAGATAGATGAACAACACGACCTGCGGCCGGTCGAGTTCCTTGGCCGCGACATCGAACGCCGCCAGCCACGCCCGCAGCGTCTCCGTCTGAGCCTCGGGGTCTTTGATGACACTGGACGGGTGCGGAATCTGAAGGGCGTTGACATGATAACGGTCTACGAATTGTCGCAAGGCCGGGACCCGCTCCGAGGGAATCTGGAACGAGCCGTCCGGCTGTGCCATGGGGCGGAGCATCTCCGCCGGCGGCGTGGCATTGCAGCCGTGCTCGCTGAGCAACTCGGCGCATTGACGCTCCACGGCCGACCAATCCGAAGGCTGTGGCTCTCTGCCGCCTTCGGCCCGCTGACGGTAGTAACTCCGCATCCGATCGGCGGGCGAGCCGAACGCCGTGGCCAGCGTCGGCGTCTGCGGCAGCGTGAAATCCCAGACCGTCAGTGAGATGGGGACCTCATGAGTCTCCTCGCCCTCGCAAGTCACGCGGTACATGCCGCGATACTCCCCTGCCGGGACTTGGGCCGGCACGTAGATGTCCACCCAGAAACCATGTGTCTCGCCGGCCGGAAGATCGAAGGGCATGGCCCGTAGGATGGGGTTTGCCCCGCCGCTGCGATGGGGAATCAGCGGATCCGGATACCAGTCCGGTCGGAAGGCATCATTTCGATATGTCTCACGCTCGATGTGAAGCTGATGCTGGCGATAGAGTCGCCCTTGTGACGCGCGCAGCACGGCGTCTCCCGGTCCACGCAAGTCACCAGGCACGACGCGAACACCGTGGACCGGCTTGTCCGAGCGAAGGAAGATCTGAAAGCTCACCCACTCGTTGCGCGCGGCGGCGACCCTGACCGCCAGTTGATCCCCGGGCAACTCCCTGCGCAACACGTGCCGCGCGTCGGTGACCGTCCATATCTTCCCGCCTGTCTCCGCGGCGGCGACGAGACTGGCAGCCAAAACGAGACACAGGAACATCGATATCGCTGCGTGCATTCGGTGTGATGTCATTTCCTCCATCGCTCTGGTTCTCCATGAGGTTCTTGCTTCACGGCAACCTGCAAGGGTTCCATGACGACCATGGTAGCCTGACGGCCCGGGAAGTCCAGCCAAACTCCGCTGGACAAGGATGAGCCCTTGGCGGAGAATAGCGTGAGCGCCGCCGGATGCAGGGCGGCGGTGAAGGGCAAAACACCCGGAGAATACCATGGATCACTTCGAAATCGCCCGCACTCTGCTGAGGGAATTCAAAGGCGACAGCTACCTGTTCGGCAATGACGTGCTCCGGAAGGTTGGAGGCATCGTCGCGTCCCGTGGGAACCGCGCCGTGCTGGTTCGTTCGGGCTTCCCCGGCATCGAGTCCCATCTCGACATCCTGCGCAATTCCCTGCAGCGCTCCGGCGTCACCCTCGTGGCCGAGATCCCAGGCGCCCGGCCGAACGCCCCGCGTGAGGACCTTCTACGCATCACCGAGGCGCTGCGC
>Ga0209163_1001076_pt1 | contig 34496 bp, 29 predicted proteins | sample MTBAKSrepl2MetaG_FD_187457 | JGI IMG/M metagenome (GOLD analysis project Ga0209163, IMG submission 187457) | Enrichment culture microbial communities om Arthur Kill intertidal strait, New Jersey, USA, that are MTBE-degrading - MTBE-AKS2 (Arthur... | ecosystem: Environmental > Aquatic > Marine >...
GCCGGAATAGTATGGAGAAAAAGGCCTTCAAAGCCAACATTTTTCTGTTTCTGGCCGCCTTGGTCTGGGGGGTGACTTTCGTGGCCCAGCGGGCGGGGATGGAGCACCTGGGGCCCTTCACTTACAGCGGCGTCAGATTCGCCTTGGGGGCTCTGTTTTTGGCGCCTCTGGCCTGGCGCGGTTACAAACTTGACTCTTTAAGCCCTTTCAGGCCGGGCGGCAAGTGGATCGTCGTTTGGGGCGGGGTTTTGGCCGGCCTGGCCATGGCCGCCGGCATCAATTTCCAGCAAGCCGGCTTGGTCTACACCACCGCAGGCAAGGCCGGATTCATCACCGGGCTGTACGTGATCATCGTGCCCATTTTGGGGTTGTTCTGGAGCCAGCGGCCGGGTCTGGGGGTCTGGATCGGTGCGCCTCTGGCCGCTGTGGGTCTGTACTTCATGAGTGTGACCGAGGGCTTCTCCCTGGCCCAGGGCGACGCCCTGGTCCTGGTCTGCGCTTTCGCCTGGGCCGGGCACATCCTGGTGCTGGGCTGGCTTTCGCCCCGGATGAACCCGTACGTCTTGGCCTGCGGCCAGGCCGCGGTCTGCTCGTTTTTGAGTCTGACGATCGCCGCCTTCACCGAGGACTTTTCGCTGCCGGCCCTCTGGGCGGCCCGAGTCCCCATACTTTGGGGCAGCGTCATGTCCGTGGGGATTGGTTTCACCCTCCAGGTCCTCGGCCAGAAAGATTCACCCCCGGCTCACGCGGCCATCATCATGCAGCTTGAGGCCGTGTTCGCCGGGCTTTCGGGTTGGCTGATTCTGGGGGAAATCATGAGCCTCCGGGCGATTTTCGGGGCCGGTCTGATGCTGGCCGGCATGTTGACCGCTCAGCTCTGGGCCTGGAAACGGCCGGATCGCCAAGGCTTGGCAGGCGGGCCGGCCGCCGGTGGACCCGTTTCAATAAGCGGCCTGGAAAATAAAATAAATAGCCAGATAATACCTTTAAGTTAAATGATCGACCCCGGCTCCATCCTTGACCAGACCCTCTTTCTTGATCTAAGCAAGGTTGGAGAGAAAGGCGAAGCAGATGTCTAAACGCCGATTTGAGGCTGAGGAAAGACCTGGGGAGGAGACGGAAATATTCATCCCTGACGAACTGCCTCTGCTGGTGGTTCGGGATGTAATCGTTTTTTCCAATATGATTTTGCCCTTATTCGTCGGCCGCGAGGCTTCGGTCGCGGCTGTGGAAGAGGCCTTGGCCCGGAACCGGCTCCTTTTAGTGGCCACTCAAAAAGATCAGACCATTGAAAATCCCGGACCGGAAGACATTTATGCCATTGGGACGGTAACCATGGTCATGCGCATGTTCAAGCTGCCGGACGGCCGTCTCAAGGTGCTTATCCAAGGTTTGGCCAAGGCCAGGATCAAGGAGTTCCTGAGCCGGGAGCCCATGTACAAGGTTCTTTTGGAAAGACTGCCCGAATTTGAAAGTCCGGAAATCACCGTCGAGATCGAAGCCCTGATGCGCAATGTCAGGGACCAGACCGAGAAGATTCTGTCTCTGCGCGGCCTGCTTTCCTCGGACGTGATCGCCATCCTCCACAGTATTGACGATCCAGGTCGAATGGCCGACCTGGTCGCTTCGAACCTCAGGTTCAAGATCGCCGAATCCCAGAACATTCTCGAGACGTTGGACCCGGTCGACCGCCTCGGCCTGGTCAACGAATACTTGGATAAAGAGTTCAAAGTCTCGACCGTCCAGGCCCAGATTCAGTCCGAGGCCAAGGAGGAGATGGACCGGACCCAGCGCGAATATTTTTTACGCGAACAAATGCGGGCCATCAAGCGGGAACTGGGGGACATTGATGATCGTGGCGAAGAAGTAGTTGATTTCAGGGAAAAAATAGCCAGAGCCCGGATGTCCCCCGAGGCAGAGAAAGAAGCGCTTAAACAGCTCTCCCGACTCGATCAGATGCATCCGGACGCGGCCGAGGCGACTTTGATCCGGACCTACCTGGACTGGCTGGTCGACCTGCCTTGGTCCAAGAGCACCCGGGACCGCCTGGACATCAAGCTGGCCCAAAAGGTCCTGGATGAGGATCATTACAATCTGGAAAAGGTCAAGGAGCGGATTCTGGAATATTTGGCCGTGCGCAAACTGAACAAAAAAATGAAAGGCCCGATCCTGTGCTTCGTCGGTCCGCCCGGCGTGGGCAAGACTTCGCTCGGTCAATCCATCGCCCGGGCCCTGGGCCGGAAGTTTACCAGGATTTCCCTGGGCGGGGTGCGGGACGAGGCCGAAATCCGGGGTCACCGGCGGACTTACATCGGGGCCCTGCCCGGGCGGATTCTCCAGGGCCTTAAGAACGCCGGGACCAACAACCCGGTTTTCATGATGGACGAGGTGGACAAGATCGGGGCGGATTTCCGCGGCGACCCGGCCGCGGCCCTGCTGGAAGTTTTGGACCCCGAGCAGAATCACGCCTTTTCCGACCACTACCTCAATCTGTCTTTCGATCTCTCCCGGGTCATGTTCATCACCACGGCCAACCTGATCGATCCCATCCCTCAAGCCCTGGAAGACCGGATGGAGATCATCCGTCTGCCTGGGTACACGGAGGATGAAAAGCTCCAGATCGCCAAGAAATATCTTTTGCCTAGGCAATTAAAAGAGAACGGTCTTCCGGCCGGGGTCATGTCCATCCCGGATAAAACCATTTTAAAGATCATCGCCGAATATACCCAGGAAGCCGGGCTGCGCAACCTGGAACGCCGATTGGCGGCCATCTGCCGCAAGATCGCCCGGCGTATCGCCGAGGACGAAACAGGTCCCTTCAAGCTCACCCCGGCCAATATCCATAAGTTCCTGGGCGTCCCGGAATTTTTGCCCGAGCCCGGCCGGGAGGAGGGCGAGATCGGGGTGGCCACGGGGCTGGCCTGGACCGAGGCCGGCGGCGATCTGCTCTATATCGAGGCCACGACCATGCCCGGCAAGGGCAATCTGACCCTGACCGGGCAGTTGGGCGAAGTGATGAGGGAGAGCGCCCAGGCTGCGCTGAGCTTCGCCCGGGCCCGGGCCAAAAAATTAAACATTGACGAAGACTTCTATGAAAATTTGGACATCCACATCCACGTCCCGGCCGGGGCCATTCCCAAGGACGGACCGTCAGCCGGAGTGACCATGGCCGCGGCCCTTATTTCGGCCTTGGCCCGCCGGCCCATCTCAAAGAATATCGCCATGACCGGTGAGATCACCTTGCGCGGAAAAATTTTGGCCATCGGCGGTCTGCGGGAAAAAGCCCTGGCCGCTCTCCGGGGCGGCGTCACCAAGATCATCATCCCGGACCAGAACGCCAAGGACCTGTCCGAAATCCCGGCCCGAGTCAGGAAACGTCTCCAGTTCTTCCGAGTCAGCGACATGGATCAGTTTTTCGATTATGTCTTCCCCAAGTCGGTCGAGTCGGCCCAAACCAAGGTCGTTAAGTCCAAGACCGCCAAGAAACGCCCTGAAAGAGAGAAACCTCACTCGAAGCGGGAAATCAGACCCCCCGTCGTTTAAACGGAGAACCTGACCAATGACTATAGCGGGATATGCGGATTGCCCTTCCGGGGCCAGCGGGGACATGATCCTGGCCGCCTTCCTGGACCTGGGTCTGCCCCTGGGCCACCTTCAGGAAGAACTGGCCAAGTTAAGTTTGAGCGGTTATGACTTGGACACGCGCCTGGAGAAAAGACAAGGATTGGCCGGGCGCCGCCTGGTCGTGACCGTCCAGGCCCAGGACCGGCATCGCCATTGGTCGGATATCCGGGACTTGATCAACCAAAGCACCCTCTCGCCATTGGTCAAAGACAAGGCCCTGGCGGTTTTCGCCCGCCTGGCCCAGGCCGAAGGCCGGGTGCACGGCCTGGACCCGGAGGTGGTTCACTTCCATGAAGTCGGGGCGGTCGATTCCATCGTGGACATCGTCGGGGCGGCCGTGGCCTGGGAATACTTCGGACTGGAACGCCTGTATGTTTCACCGCTGCCCTTGGGAACGGGCTGGGTGGAAACGGCCCACGGCCGCCTTCCTTTGCCTTCGCCGGCGACCTTAGTCTTGCTGGAAAACGCACCCGTTTATGGGACCGGCCTCCAGAATGAACTGGTCACCCCCACCGGCGCGGCCATCCTGACCGCCCTGGGCTCTGGTTTCGGTCCCTGGCCGGCCATGACCGTCACCAAAACAGGCCAGGGGACCGGCAGCCGGGAATTGCCCGACCGGCCCAACATCCTCCGCCTGGCTCTGGGCCGGATGACCACCGAAACGGCCAGGGATCATTTAATCGTCGGTGAGACCAACCTGGACGACATGAACCCGGAAGTCCTGCCCTACCTGATGGATCGACTGCTGGAAGCCGAAGCCCTGGACGTGTGGCTGACCCCGATCCAGATGAAAAAAGGCCGTCCCGGGGTCCAGCTTGCTTTTCTGGCCCGGCCCGGCCGGGTTCAGGCCCTCATGGAGATCGTCCTGGCCGAAACGACCACCCTGGGTGTCAGAACCTATCCGGTTCAGCGTCAGGCCCTGGCCCGTGAGGTCCGGACCGTCGCCAGCCCTTGGGGTGAAGTGTCGGTCAAGGTGGTCAAGAGGGCGGCGGAGACCGAGATCATCCCGGAGTATGAAGCCTGCCGCCGGGTGGCCCGGGAAAGCGGCCGTCCCCTCAGGGAAATCTACAACCAAATAAAGGCTCTTGGCGAGCAAGAACTCAAAAAGACGATCTGAGGGAAGGTCTCCAGGGGATCGTTTTTTATAGGCTGCTTGGAAAGAAATAAAAACATCGGTTTGCGGGGCAAGATCGACCTTCCGGACGTGATCCGGCGGGCCAGGAAGGCCCGGAGCGTTCTGAGACGCTGTCGGCTTTGCGGCCGCGGCTGCGGGGCCGACCGTCTAAGCGGGGAAGTAGGCCGGTGCGGGGCGGGCCTGGAAGTCAAGGTGGCCGCGCATCTGCTTCATTTCGGGGAAGAGCCGCCCCTCGTCGGGACCAGGGGTTCGGGAACCATCTTCTTCTCCGGCTGCCCCCTATCCTGTGTTTTTTGCCAAAACTATCGGATTTCCCAGGATAACCTGGGTGAAACCATCACCGCCTCGGAGCTGGCCGGTCTGATGCTGGACCTCGAGAACCAGGGCGCCCATAATATCAACCTGGTTTCACCCACCCCTTGGGTTCCCCAGATCATCGAAGCCCTGGCCCAGGCCCGAAGCCGAGGATTGAGTCTGCCCCTGGTTTACAACACCGGGGGCTATGACAGCCTGGCGGCGCTGAAACCGCTGGAAGGTGTAGTAGACGTCTACTTGCCGGACCTCAAGTACGTTGACGACCGGACCGCCCTGGGTTACTCCGGGGCGGCCGACTACCCGGCGGTCAATAAAATTGCCTTGAAAGAAATGTTCAACCAGGTCGGGCCTCTCCAATTTGACCCCGATGGCTTGGCCGCCCGTGGCCTTTTAATCAGACACCTGGTTCTGCCCCGTAACCTGGCCGAGACCGACCGGGTGTTGGCCTGGCTGAAGGCCGCCTTCGGGCCTGAAGTCTGGCTGAGCCTGATGGCTCAATATTTTCCGGCTCATCGGACCGCCAGGGAACCGGACCGTTTCCCGGAACTGGCCCGGCCCCTGACCCCGTCTGAATATGACCGGGCCGTGGAAACGGCCGTGGCCCTGGGTCTGGAGAATGTCTTTATCCAGGAACCGGCCTCGGCCGAGACCTATCGGCCCGATTTCGACTCGGCCCAGGTCTTCGCCCGGACCGACTAGTCTTTGGATTCACCTTTGATCGGCGCCGTATTCGGCCTGGACGAGGGACAGATCGGCGTAGAACTGGGCGAACTCTTCCTGGTCCAGACAGCCGGCCAACGAGTCCACCCGCCGGGCGAACTCGTCGGCCAGACCGGAGCGGCCCAGGGCCTTGGCCGTCCGGAGGTGTTCCCCGCGGCTGTCCGAACCGGGTCCGAACCCGGACCAGCGGCAGTCCCGCCGACCGTATCGACCGATGACCAGGGCCGCCGAGGCGAAATAGTCGAAAACCTCCTGGGCGGGCAGACAGCGGGCCAAGGCCTGGTGTTTGCGTTGCAAATCGGCGGCGGCCCGTTCCAACCCGATGGTTCGGGCCTGGTGAAGATGGGCGGAGCGGTTGAGGGAACCGTCGAGGACCTCGGGCCAGCGGCATTCAGCCGCGGCCGGGCCGGGACCAAGAGTCAAAGCCAGAATCAGGACGGCCAGGGTTTCAGCCGAAAGTATTTTCCGGGCGGTCATTTGGGGTTATTTTAACATAATTTGTTCTTTAATGAACCGGAATAATCCGGGGACCATTTGAGCCGTTGACCGGACCAACCTAACCTGATAACAATATTTTCAGGTTGGTGTGACCAGCGGGCCCATCGAGACTTGAAAAGGAGGCCGGAACAAGTGGGAGAAAAATGCGTCAATCATCCCGACCGTCGGGCCGTCATTCAGTGCTTCAAAATGGATATGGGCTATTGCCAGGAATGTCTGGATGACTGCGAGGCCTGTACCGACCCTTGCACCTACTGCAAGTTCCGCCCTCAGTGCGTAATCTGGGAATTGTGCCGGAAAAGCGATAAGAGATATGAGCGGGAAGAGGAAATCAAAGGCCGGGCCTGAGGGCCGAGCCGGTTTGACCGGGCCGGACCTCAAGGCGGGCCTGGTCATCCTGGTGATGGTCATGGGGCTGATTCATGTTCAGACCGGCTGGGCCGCTCAAGGCGGGGCTGAGCGGGAAGTAATCCGGGTGGCGGCGGTGGGCGACGTGATGATGGGCACGGAGAACCTGCTGCCGGCCGACGGCGGCGAGAGCCTGTTCACCGAAGCCACACCATATCTGAGACAAGGCGATGTGGTTTTCTGCAATCACGAAGGAACGCTGGCCGATAACGGCGAACCGACCAAGATCACGGATTCGGGGAAAAATTATTGTTTCCGGACTCCTCCCCACTACGCCCGGTTCCTGGCCGAGGCAGGATTCAATGTGGTCTCCGTCGCCAACAATCATATCAACGACTACGGCCCGGAGGCCAGGCAAATGACCATGGAAACCCTGGCCCGATACGGTCTGGTTTATTCCGGTCCGCCCGGGACCTTGGCCAGGCTGAACATCCGGGGGACGAAGGTGGTCATGGTGGCTTTTCACAGTTCGGCCCACAGCCACTGGCTCAACGATATTCCCGAGGCGGTTCGTCTTGTTTCCGGCCTGTCGAAAGACAATGACTTGGTCATTGTCTCGTTTCACGGCGGGGCCGAAGGTGAAGGCGCGATCAGAACTCCCGGGGAAATGGAATATTTTTACGGTGAGCCCAGAGGCGAGGTGGTTAAGTTCTCTCGGGCCGTGGTCGAGGCCGGGGCGGACCTGGTTTTAGGCCACGGCCCCCATGTACCTCGGGCCATGGAGGTCCATCGGGGCCGTCTGATCGCTTATTCCTTGGGCAATTTCTGCACGGGCCGCGGCATCAGCGTCAAGGGTGACGCCGGTCTGGCCCCTCTGCTCCTGGCCGAGCTGGCCCCGGACGGAAGTCTGGCCGGCGGCCGAGTGGTTTCCTTTTTTCAGGCCTACGGCCGGCCGCCGGTCCTGGACCCCCAAAACCGGGCCGCCAGGTTAATCCACCAACTGGGCCGGCTGGACTTTCCCCAATCCAACGCCGTGGCTGAAGACGGAAGTCTGATCATCCCGATTTCCAAGGAATAAATTTGAATTTAACCTACCACCCGGTCAGCCCATGAACTTCGATCTGGAAAGTTTCGTCGCCACCAATAAACGCGTCTTCATCTGGACCGTTTTTTTCCTTTTGCTTTATCTGGTCCGGAGATTGTTCGGTCTGGTCTTCCTCACTTTTATCCTGTGCTTCATCTTCAACAACCTGATCGATAGGCTCAGCCGCTGGTCCCGTCTGCCCCGACGGATATGGACCGTGATTATCTACGCTGTTTTTCTGGCCGTGGTCATCACCACCCTCTCCTTCATCGGACCGAAAGTGGTCAACGAATCCACCTCTTTCTTGAAACAGGTGCCCCAGACTCTAGAAAAGTTGCGAGGAATGCTGGATCAACTTACCGCCCAGCAGCCCCAGATCGAACTCTTGACCGAAAAGCTGAAGTACGGCCTGACCCTGGAAAACCTCCTGGGCACCAGCCAGGACAAACTGCTGGAAATCTCCCTGGCCTCCCTCAACCGCCTGACCCATTATTTTTCCTGGTTCCTTTTGGGCGTCCTGTTCAGCTTTTTGATTCTCTTCGATTATCCCCGGTTGAAAGCCGCTGTTCTGGCCTTGAGGCAGAGCCGGTTGAAAGATATTTTTGAAGAGACGGCCGCCAGCGTGATTCAGTTCGCCCTGGTCGTCGGGGCCAATTTTCAGGCCCAGATTCTGATCGCCTGCGTCAACACCATGCTTACGGCTACAGGTCTTTGGATTTTAAATATCAAGCCGATCATCCTTCTTTCCACCGTGGTCTTCTTCGCCGGTCTGATTCCCGTCCTGGGCACTTTCATTTCCTCGGTGCCCATCCTCTTGGTGGCCATCAACAGCGGCGGCCCCGGCTTGATGTTCTGGGCCTTGGTCATGATCATCTTCGTTCATACCGTGGAGGCCTATATCCTCAACCCCAACATCATCTCGGTGGTCATGAAGATCAACCCGGTCCTCATTTTGATCATCCTTTATATCGGGCATACCCTGTTCGGTCTATGGGGCGTTCTGCTCGGCGTGCCGGTCTCGGTCTATATTTACCGCTATATCGTTCTGGCCAGCATCAGCGAACGAGGTCCGAGGGAACAAGCCCGACCCGAGCCGGAAAAATCAGCTTAATTCCGCGTAAATAATAATAAGCCGGACGTCGGTTACCGGTGAAGACCATCAAAGAATCCATCCCGAATAAAACTGGAAAAAATCTGAAGCGGGTTTACTTTTTAGTTTGGGATATGATAAAAACCGCCTTAAAGAATAATGATTCCAAGGCGCCGTTGGTCCGGCCGCCATCCCGGACGATAAAGATTTCCATCATAAGGCGTAAAAAAGGAGCCCAGGTCTGAAAAATTTATTCCTCGGTTCTTTATAATCGCTCCTCGAAGCAATATAGACCATGAATTTAAGTTAAGTGTTGATTGTTTATATACGGGTGATGTAATTAAAACATGCCCTAAGGGTGACGGACCAGGCGGGCGATATTTTTTCACCAAGGCACGCCGATAACCTGATGGTTTGACAACGGTTGCTTCTTAGGTTACCTATCCGGCCTGATCAAGCAGACTGATGGCTCCCTGTTTTTCATGCCGAAATCGCCTGGTTGTCACGGTACCATGGGGCAGAGTGGAATATAATGCCTTGTCATGCGGCGGTAAACGTCCAATAAAGGGAATTTATTTAATTTCAGGCCATCTCCGGTTGAAAAAACCGCGTATTCCTGGGTAATGGATGTTCAAGGAGACTTCATGCCTAAAAGAAGAAAAATAGATACCTCCAAGATAATTGAAGCAGTGGAATCGGGCCTTTTGAGTATAGACACCATGAACAGCTTCGGCCTGGAGCAGACATCGCGAAAATCGCGAAGACCAAAAAAGAGGTCTGCTCGTCATTTTAGGGAAAATCCGGCCGACGATCTTGGGGTCGTTTGGTCCAAGGAGGTAATGGTCAACAAAAGAGGCAGTCTGGTTTTGCCCCGGACCCTGCTTGAGGTATTGGGTTTCAGTCCGGAAGATACCTTGAAGATACGCAAGACCAAGGTGGGGATCAATTTGAAGAAGACATGATTTTCCGGCCCGGGACCGGGGGTGGGCTTGAGGTGGGCGATCATTGTCCCCCTCCGACCACGCCCAGCCGGCCAGGGGGCCGAGATTATCAAACGATCTAAAGCTCGGTCAAATAACCCTCCGGTTTCCCCGAAGTTGTTCAAATACAAAGCTCGAGGTCGAGGTCCAGGCCGGGGCCTGAATTCAATCAGGCGCGCCCTCCATTCTCAACGACCTTCAAAGGGATTAGCCAGAACAATAGTCTGGTCCCGTTCCGAACCCACGGAGACAATCGCCAGGGGAACACCGGTCAGAGCGCTGACCCGCTCGACATAGTTGCGGGCCTCTCGCGGCAGGTCGGACATCTTTTGAGCCCCGGAAATATTTTCCGACCACCCGGGCCAGGCTTCAAAAATGGGCCGGCAGCGTTCCAAGGTCTGGATATCGGCCGGAACGTAGTCGATTCTTCGGCCGTCCAAATCGTAAGCCACGCAGATTTGGATTTCCTTCAACCCGCTGAGCACGTCCAGCTTGGTCAGGGCCCAAAAGTCCAGGCCGTTGAGGCGGACGCTTGCCCGCAACACCACGGCGTCCAGCCAGCCGCATCGCCGGGGCCGTCCCGTCGTCGACCCGTATTCCTGGCCCCGTTCCCGGAGATGTAACCCGATCTGATCCCGGAGTTCACTGGGGAAGGGTCCCGCGCCGACCCTGGTCGTATAAGCCTTGACCAGACCGATTACGCTGCTGATCCGTTTCGGGCCCAGGCCGGCGCCGGCGCAGACCGTCCCGGCCACCGGGTTGGAGCTGGTCACGTACGGATAGGTGCCGTGATCCACGTCCAGGTGGGTGCCCTGGGCCCCTTCGAAAAGGATGTTCTGTTTCCGGCCGACGGCTTGATCGATCAAATCGGTGACATTGGCGATGAAAGGTCCCAGCTTGTCGGTCCACTTCGAGGCGGCCCGGGCTATTTTGGTTCGGTTGATGGGTTCGGCCCCATAAAATTTTTCCAGTAAAAAATTTTTTTCTTCGAGCCCGGCCCCGACCTTGGCCAAAAAGGCCTTGCGGTTGAGCAGGTCCACGACCCTGAGCCCGCAGCGGGCGACTTTGTCTTCGTAACAAGGCCCGATGCCCCGGCCGGTCGTCCCGATCTTTCTTTTGCCTTTTCTGGTTTCCCGGGCCAGGTCCAAAGCCTTATGGTAAGGCATGATCAGATGAGCCCTTTCGCTGAGGGCCAGGTTATCCGGATCGACGCGGACCCCTCTGGCCCGCAGCCCCTCGATTTCCTGGATCAGGACGTCAGGGTCCACGACCACGCCGTTGCCAATCAGGCTCTTCTTGTCGGGATGGAGAATGCCCGAGGGAATCAGATGGACGATAAATTTATCTCCGCGGACGACCAGGGTATGTCCGGCGTTGTTTCCGCCTTGAAAGCGGATTTCAAGGGAAGCATTCTTGGTCAGCAGGTCCACGACCTTGCCCTTGCCCTCGTCACCCCATTGGGCGCCCACGACCACTACGTTGGCCATTCCTGTCACTCTCCTCGTTCCATTTTGAGCCTTGAGCCCTTAATTTATTAATCTAGTTCCCGGATAAAGTCAAATGTCGGCCGCGGGATAAACCCGTCGGGCCTGGCGGGCTTGTGTGGATTTTAAGCAGGTGTGGTAGAACATATTTACATATTAACGTATAAACAATATGAGGTTAAAAATGACCGGACGCCGTGCATTCATGAAAAAGGCTTTTAAAGCCCTGGTCTTGATCGGAGGCGGCCTCGGCCTTTTGACTTTTTATCTGCCCAAAACCTGGGCCGCCATGAAAAAAATCGTTCTGCCCAAAGGCGCATCCCGAGCCGACCTCGTCGACCAAAACCCCGCCGCCTTGGACGCCCGCAACCTTGAACTGACGCCTTTGAAAGAATTCGGGACCATGGGCCTGGACGATCACCAAGTTGATTTGGAGACCTGGCGCCTGGAAGTGGGCGGTCTGGTCCAAAATCCGCTGAAACTTTCCTATGATCAGGTCAAGGCCCTGCCCGCCGTGGAGCGCAAGGTCCTTCAAATCTGCCCCGGCTATTTCGCCAACCACGGCCGGTGGAAAGGCGTGTCGATAAAAGACTTGCTGGAAAAGGCCGGGCTTGAGCCCGGGGTCACCCATATCAGCGTGTCCGGTCCCGAAGGAGGGCTGGAAAAGACGAGTCGCTTTCCCCTGGAGGACATTAATTCAGACCGGGTCTTTTTGGCCTACCAGGTCAACGGTCAATTTCTTCCCGTTAAATACGGCCGTCCGCTTCGGGTGGTCGCCGAAGGATATTATGGTTACGATTGGATTAAATACGTTTATAGCCTCAAAGCCGAAAAAAATTAAAAGGTGGAATCAAGGAAACGAACAAAATCACTCTCCCGCCGATTCGGAGTCCGTCCGGCTCTGATCATGCCTTACCGCGGACCGTTCGCCCTAATGGCGATGCTTATTCCACAACCGCTGGAAGGTCTCCAGTTCCTCCCGGCTCAAGACATGAACAAGCGACGCTTCGTCGCCGCTTGGCCGGTGACCTTTTGATCGTCTGGCCCGGCGGCGTTCTCTGGCCCGTCTTTCAGTATTTCGTCTTTCGCTTTTTCGCCGTTCGTTCTTGCGTCGGTCCCGGGCGCGGCGGTCCGGGCCTCGACGTTCCCGCGGCCCGGATTCATCCTCGGGGGATTCCTCCCGCCGGTCAAATACTTCCCGGTTTGAGGCGGTCATTTTTTCCCGTCTTAACGACGTTCTATAAGTCAAATCAAACATGGATTTTTTCTAAGCGTTGGACACTCGGCCTCTCTATCCTTAATTTAGGCCTGGTCCATATATTCCTTATAAAATCTATTTACGCGCACCAGGTAATTTTGGGTCTCCGCCGGGAGAGACCCGCTGGACCGCTCCAGGTTGCCCGGCCCCCAATTGTAAGCGGAGAGGGCCCGGTCAAGGCTTCCCTCATAGCGATCCAGCATCTGTCTAAGATACCGAGCGCCGCCAAATATATTCTGGACCGGATCGAAGGCATCATCAACCCCGAGTTCTCTGGCCGTTTCAGGCATGAGCTGCATCAGGCCCATGGCCCCGGCCTTGGACACGGCCTGGGAGTCGAAATCGGATTCCGTCTTGATTACGGCCCGGACGAGATTCGGGTCTAATTTAAAGGCCGCCGCCGCGCCTTCGATTATTTCGTCAAAGCTTTGGCTCTCCGGTCGGTTAAATGACGGTCCGTGGCGGGCGATTCCCTTGGTTTTATCCGGATCAGACTTCCTGTTGTCGGCTGTGGAGAGGTATAATCCCGCCAGGTCCACCCAACCGGTCAGACCGGGCCATTCGATCAGATCAGCGGGCCCCGCCGTCCTTCCGGCTGAAGATCGGCTCAAAGCCCGGAGAAGGGTGGTGTTAAGATCAAGCAACTGCATCTGGACCAGGGCCTTGACCGCCTGGAGTTCCCGACCGGCAACCGGAGAAGGCGTCTTGGACTGGTTGCGGGACGCCACGGCTTGTCTCAGGGTCTCCGGGAAATCACCACCCTGATCCTTGACTTGGTATTCCAACTTCTTTTCCAGGCCGGGAGGCTGGACAAGCCGGTTGGGTTTCGTAGACTCAAGAGACATAAAAACCTCTCATAGAAAGGGCGCGACTCTTCCGTTTGAAAAATGGAGCAAAATCTCTGCCAAAAATTGAAAATTCTTTGGAGAAGAGGAATTCGGGCTTTTGATTTCAAAGACTTGACCCTGAGGAAACCTGTTCCAATTCATTTCATCCGCGTTTTCGACCGTTTTCACCGGCGGGGGAGGGATACGTATTTCAGTTTCCCTCCAGGTTCCAGTTGCGCTAATATACATGAGTAACATCGCTGCGTTTAAATTTAGGGGTCAGGGATTTTTTAATTTCATCTTAAGGGGCGCAAGATGAAAGACCTGGAAAAAACCAAAGAATACCATAAGAGAAAACCGATAACTTCAACCAGTCCAACCCCAAAGGTCGAAAGCTATTCGGCCGGAGCCGGGACCCGGGACGATTCGAACCTGGAGCGGTGGACGCTCTGGTCGCTTTTGAATCGAATCAATCAAATCTTTTTGAGCACTCCGGACGATCAGATGTACGGCCAGGTTTTGAAGGTCGTCCTGGAGGCTTTGGACAGCGAGTTCGGCTTTTTCGGCTATATCAACGAAGCCGGCGACCTGGTCGCTCCGTCCATGACCCGGGAAATTTGGCAAAAATGCCGAATTCCCGATAAAGATATCGTTTTTGCCCGTAAGAATTGGGGCGGATTATGGGGCCGGGATTTGAAACAAAAAATGACCCTGGTTTCAAACCGACCCCTATCCGTGCCGGAAGGACATATCCCTCTGACCAGGGCCGTGACCGTGCCCTTAATCCATAAAAATAAATTCATCGGCGCCTTGGCCGTGGCCAATAAACCCGCCGATTATCTGGCCCGGGACGTGGAATTGCTGGAAAACCTGGCCCGGAATATCGCTCCGGTCCTTCAGGCCCGCCTTGAACGGGACAAGATCGAAACCCAGCGACGTAAAACCCAGGAGGCCTTGCGGCAGAGTGAAGAACGTTTTCGACTGGCCTTTCAGACCAGCCCGGACGCCATTAATATCAACCGTCTGGAGGACGGCCTGTACGTGGACGTCAACGAGGGTTTCACCGCCTTGACCGGGTACACCAGGGATGAAGTGATCGGCCGCACCTCCCTGGAAATCAAAATCTGGGCCGATCCTCGGGACCGGGAGCGGCTGACGGCCCAGCTTAAGGAAAAAGGTTACGCGGTCAATCTGGAAGCCCGTTTCCGTTTGAAAGACGGTCGGACCAGGACCGGCCTCATGTCGGCCAGGGTGATCAGATTGCAGGATGAGCCCCACATTCTTTCGGTGACCAGGGACATCCAAGACCTGAAGACCGCCCATCAGGCCTTGCAGGCCAGCGAAGAGAAATTCCGGAGCATCTTCGAAAACGCCCCGGTGGGCATCTTTCAGAGCACCCTGGAAGGGCGGATCATAGCCGTCAACCCGGCCCTGGCCCGGATGCTCGGCTATGACTCCCCCGAGGAGCTGACCAGGGCGGTTAATCTGGCCAGTCTGGCCGAAGTGGTCTATGCGGAATCAAAAGTGCGATCCGACCTGGTTGATATATGCCTGAAACAGGAAGGCTGGCATGAATTCGAAGTCAATTTCCGGCACAAGGAGGGGCGGATCGTTACCGTCCATCTGATCATTCGAGCCGTCGAGAATGGCGGGAGTCCACCCGACCATCTGGAAGGGTTCATTAAAGACATCACCGAGCGCAAACGGTGGGAAGGCGCGCTGCAAAAAAGCGAGGAACGGTATCGCCTGCTGGTCGAAGGCGCGCCCTTGGGCATCATTTTTATCAATCAGGAAGGCCGTATCGAGGATGTCAACGACAAATTGGTGGAAATACTGGGCGCTCCTTCCGTCGCCGCCGTCCGGTCCATTAACGTGTTCACCTATCCGTCCTTGATCGAGGCCGGTATAGCCGATAATTTTCGCCGGTGCCTGGAAAAAGGAGAACCCGGACTCCATGAAAGTCCTTTCGTGAGCCCCTGGGGTAAGAAGGCCTATTTTCGTTATCATTTGCGACCGATGAAAGAGGCCCGCGGCCGGATAATCGGGGTGCAGGCGATCATCGAGGATATTTCCCAAGCCAAGCAGTTGGAAGATCAGCTCCGGCAGGCCCAAAAGATGGAGGCCATCGGCACGTTGGCCGGAGGCATAGCTCATGATTTCAATAACATCCTGGCCGCCATCATCGGTTACACCGAACTGGCCCATTTGGACCTGGACGAATCCAGCCCGGTCAGGCCGAACCTGGACCAAGTGCTTCAAGGGGCCGTTCGAGCCAGGGATTTGGTCAAACAGATTCTGACCTTCAGCCGGCGGGACGAACAGGAAAAAACCCTGGTCCGGCTCACTCCGATCGTCAAAGAGGCTTTGAATTTGCTGCGGGCTTCTTTGCCCACGACCATCGAAATTATCCAGGATATTGACCCGGCTTCGGGACTGGTCCTGGCCGACCCGGTCCAAATTCATCAGCTCCTGATGAATCTTTGCACTAATGCCGCTCAGGCCATGCGGGAAAAAGGCGGCCTCTTGACTATCAAGCTCGAAGACGTCGAGGTCCAGCCCTGGGAAGCGGCCCGGCATAAGGACCTTAATCCCGGCGCCTATGTCCGATTGACCGTGAACGACACCGGCCAGGGCATGGACCAACAGACATTGGCCCGGATTTTCGACCCTTATTTCACCACCAAGGAAAAAGGCCGGGGCACGGGACTGGGTCTGGCCGTGGTTCACGGCATTGTCAAGAATCACAACGGGGCCGTCACCTTTCAGAGCCAACCGGGTCAAGGGACGACCTGCCACGTTTATCTGCCCAGAATCGAGGGCCGGGAAGCCTCGGATCAGGGGCTCCAAACCACTCAGTTACCCACCGGTGGGGAAAGAATCCTGCTAGTCGATGATGAAACCGATCTGGTCGAGGTGGTGAAAAAAATGTTGGAGCTTTTGGGCTACCAGGTCACGACCAGATCGAGCAGCCTCGAGGCCTTGGCCGCCTTCCAGGCCGAACCGGACCGCTTCGATCTGGTCATCACGGACCAGACCATGCCCCGTATGACCGGAATCAACCTGGCCGGAGAGATTCTGAAAATCCGCCCGGATATACCGCTGATATTGTGCACCGGGTACAGCGAGACGGTTTCCGAATCCGAGGCCAAGGACATAGGCGTCAGGGAATTTCTGTTCAAACCCATTGTCATGCGCGACCTGGCCGAGATCGTCCGCCGGGTCCTGGACGGCCGGCCAAGATTATAAATAACCCTGGTTTTTCTATTTCGGACAATGTGATAGTCTTTGAGTCCGGCGACCGGTCCGGCGGCCCGGACCGTTTCGAGACTGACCGGGGTCTGTATGCGCATCTGGCTGATCACCGTGGGCGAACCTCTGCCCGTGAAGGGCAGTCGCGGGCGACTGCTCCGCACCGGCCTTCTGGCCGAAACCCTTCACGCCCTTGGGCACGAGGTGACCTGGTGGACCTCGACCTTCGATCACTGGGCCAAAAAACACCTTTTTCGCCGCGACGCTTTGGTGACCCTGGCCCAAGGCTATCGGATCATTCTGCTCCGCGGTCTGGGCTACCGCCGGAACGTCTCCCTGGGCCGCCTGTTCGACCATTACCTGCTGGCCCGGAAGTTCGCCAAAATCTCCCCGTCCGAACCAAAACCGGACCTGATCCTCTGCTCCCTGCCCACCCTGGAACTGGCTGTGGCCGCAACCAAATACGGTCGGGAGAGGCAAATCCCGGTGGTCATCGACGTGCGGGACATGTGGCCGGACATCTTTCTCGAACTGGTGCCCAACTGGGCCTGGCGGCCGGCCTGGCTGGTTTTGGGGCCTATGTTTCAATCCGCCCGGACGGCCTGCGCCCAGGCCGCGGCCATCACCGGGCACGCCCCGGCCTTTGTCGGCTGGGGTCTCAGAAATGCGGGGCGGGAGAGAACCTCCTGGGACCGGGATTTCCCTCACGGTTATAAGGCCGAACCGCCGTCTCCAGAGGCGTTGAGTCAGGCCCGGTCTTTCTGGGCCGACTTCGGCCTGAGCGAAACCAGTCCAGAGTTCATCGTCTGTTTCTTCGGGACCATGGGCCGGCAGTTCGATCTGGACTCGGTCATCTACGCGGCCCGGCTGCTCGAATCCGGCCTCCGGCGTTTCAAGTTCGTCCTTTGCGGCCAGGGCGACCGGTTGGCCTATTACCAAAAATCGGCCGGGGGCTGCGAAAACGTCATTTTCCCCGGCTGGATCGGTCCGGCCGAAATCTGGACTCTGATGCGCCTGGCCTCGGCCGGCCTGGCCCCGTATTACAGCACGCCCAGTTTCGCCATTTCGGTGCCCAACAAGGCCATTGAATATCTGTCCGCTGGATTGCCCATTGTTTCCAGCCTCAAGGGCGTCCTGGAAAACCTTCTTACCGCCGATGACTGCGGGATGACTTACCGGGAAAAAGACCCCGAAGCCCTGGCTGAAGTCCTCATCCGGCTATACGACGAACCCGAACGCCGCCGGGCTTTGGCCCGCCACGCCCAGGACCTTTTCAACCGGCGTTTCGCCGCGGAAAAAGTTTATGCCGACATGAGTACCTACCTGGAAGAACTGGTCCGGGAGCGAAAGTGATTGAATCTCCGGTCCGGTCTTGATAAAAGGAAAAGCTTTTTGTAAAGGATGAAATTAACGGATTTAATTCATGTCCCTGGGTTATGAACTTGGCAAGCGGCTCTTCGACGCCGCCGCGTCCCTGGCCGGACTGGCCGTGACCGGGCCGCTGATGCTGGCCGCCGGCCTGCTCATCAAGCTGGACTCGCCCGGCCCGGTCTTTTATCAAGGGACGCGGGTCGGGCGCCATGGACGGCCCTTCAATATGCTAAAATTCCGAACCATGGTCCAGGACGCGGACAAGATCGGGGCTTCGTCCACGGCTGAGGACGACCCGCGGATCACCAGGATCGGCCGGATGTTACGGAAATACAAGCTCGATGAACTGCCCCAGCTCATCAACGTCCTCCAGGGAGACATGAGCCTGGTCGGCCCCCGGCCCCAGGTCCAGTGGGCCGTGGACCGGTACACCCCGGAAGAACGGGAGGTCTTGACCGTCAAGCCGGGGATCACCGACTACGCCTCCTTGCGTTTTTCCAACGAGGCGGAGATATTGAAGGGGAGCGCGGACCCGGACAAAGACTATCTGGAAAAAATCCACCCGGAAAAGATGCGCCTGGCCTTGGAATACGTGGAAACCAGGTCCTTTTTAGTGGATTTGCGGATAATCTGGCGGACTTTGCTTCTTTTTGCCGGTCGGGCCGAAAAGGAGACCTTTGACGGCGGCGGGTCAGGAACAGGTCGATATGGTTGATTACGAAAGGGTAGCCCGGCGGATCAGGAAAGACATCCTGGTCAACGCCGTCCGCTCCGGGACCGGCCACATCGGGTCGTCCTTTTCCATTGTCGAGATTTTGACTGCGCTTTATTTCGGGGTCTTCGATTCAGACCCGGACAAGCTGCGCGGCCCGGACCGGGACCGGTTCATCTTGAGTAAGGGACACGGGTGTCCGGCTCTGTACGCCGTGCTTCGCCTGAAGGGGCTTATCTCCGAAGAGATTTTCTGCGGTTTTGCTCAAGACGGCGGCACCCTGGAGCAGCACCCCACCCGGTGCCCGGACTGGGGCATCGAAACTTCTTCCGGCTCGCTGGGCCACGGCCTGTCCCTCGGGTCCGGCCTGGCCTTGGCCGCCAGACACGACCGCAAGAAATGGCGGACCTTTGTCCTCCTCAGCGACGGGGAAAACAACGAGGGTTCGACCTGGGAAGCGGCCATGTTCGCCGCCCATCACCGCCTGGACCAGTTGGTCGCCATCGTCGACTACAACAAGATGCAGGCCCTGGGTCAAACCGAGGAAGTCCTTAACCTGGAACCTCTGGCCGACAAGTGGCGGGCCTTCGGCTGGTCGGTCCGGGAAGTCGACGGCCATGATGTCGGGGTCTTGATTCGGACCTTCAAGGAAGCGCCCTTCGAACCGGGTCGGCCCAGCGCCGTCATCGCCCATACGGTCAAGGGCCGGGGGATTTGTTTCATGGAAGGCGACCTGCTGTGGCATTACCGCTGTCCGGATGAGGCCGAATATCAAAAGGCCCTGGACGAACTGCAAGCCGAATGAGAACGACTTTCATTAATGTTTTGGAAGAATTGGCCGAAAAAGACCGGGATGTCTTTCTGCTGACCGCGGACCTGGGGTTCAAGCTTTTCGACGGATTCCGGGCCAAGTTCCCGGAGAATTTCCTTAATATGGGCGTGGCCGAACCGAACATGATCGGCGTGGCCGCCGGTCTGGCCCTGGCCGGCAAAAAGGTTTACTGCTACTCGATGATCCCTTTTTTAATCATGCGCACCCTGGACCAGATTCGGGTGGATATTTGCTATCATCAGGCCGGGGTGAAATTGATCGGCGTGGGCGGCGGCCTGACTTACGGCGTGGAAGGCATGACCCACCACGCCATCGAGGACCTGGCCGTTATGCGGGCCTTGCCCGGGATGACCGTAGTCGCTCCGGGCGACCCGGTTGAGGCCGAGGCCGCGGTCCGGGCTTCGCTTGATTATCCGGGGCCGCTGTATATCCGCCTGGGCGGCAACAACGACCCCCGGGTCCACGACGGCCGACTCGATTTTCAGATAGGGCGGGGTATTGTTATCCGCCAAGGCCGGGACCTGACCGTCCTGGCCGCCGGGACCATGCTCAAGACGGCCCAATCGGCCGTGGATCGGCTCCGGACCCTGGGTCTGGACGCGGGTCTGATCAGCCTGCCGACCATCAAGCCCCTGGACGAGGCCTTGATCCTGGACCAGGCCGGCCATGGCCGGGCCGTCTTCACCATCGAGGAACACAGCCGGATCGGCGGTCTCGGTTCGGCCGTGGCCGAAGTCCTGGCCGAAGCCGGGTGGACCGGCCTCTTTCGCCGGATCGGTCTGCCGGACCGTTACGGCGGGCTGGTCGGCCGGGCCGAGTACCTGCGGGAAAAAAGCGGCCTGTCCGAGGAACAGGTCTTCAAATTCATCAAAAATGAATGGAATAAAAGCTATGGCTGATCAAAACCACCAGTCTGAAGTCAAACCGGAAGGCGGCTTCCGGACCGAGGCCGAACAGCGGGTCGGACCGGAACTGGCCCGGATTTTTGCCCAGTGCCCGGACAGCCTCGATGTCAAGCTTCAGAATTTTCCCAAATACATCCGCCGGCAGAACCTGACCCGGCTGCTGGCCTTGTACGAGCTGTTCAAAAAGGTCCTGCCGGTCAAGGGCTCCATCATCGAATGCGGCGTGTACCGCGGCTTCGGCCTGATGGCCTGGGCCAACTTCAGCGCCGTCCTCGAACCGGCCAACCTGACCCGGCGCATTTACGGTTTCGACACCTTCGAGGGATTTCCCAAGTTAGGCCAAAAGGACCGGACCGACCGGGCCCGGATGAAGGAAGCGGACCTTTCGGCCGACTCCTACGGCGAACTGACCGAGTTGATCAAGGTTTACGACGCCAACCGGTTTCTGGGCCACATTCCCAAGGTCCACCTGATCAAGGGCGATGTGGTCAAGACCATTCCCGAATTCATCGAAAAGAACCAGCACCTGGTGGTCAGTTTGCTGTATCTCGACTTTGACCTGTACGAACCGACCAAGACGGCCTTCGAGCACTTTTTTCCCCGGATGCCCAAAGGAGGGGTCATCGCCTTCGACGAACTGGACAATCCTATCTGGCCCGGCGAAACCAGGGCCCTGTTGGACACCTTGGGTGTCAACCGGCTCAAGATCGAAAGGCTGGAATTCGATCCTTACATCGGCTTTGCGGTCGTGGATTGAGGTAAAGAGTGGCCTGGAAAGTTCCTTATATAAATTATCCTTTGCAGTACCAAAAGTTGCGGACGGAAATACTCGCCACCGTGGACGAAGTCCTTTCCCGGGGCGACGTCATGCTCCGGCAGCAGCTTCGGGACTTTGAAGCCAACCTGGCCGCTTTTGTCGGGACCAAGGACGCGGTCGGGACCAGCAACTGCACCGACGCCATGCACCTGACCTTGCGGGCCGCCGGAATCGGCCCCGGCGACGAAGTCATCACCGTGTCCCATACCTTCGTAGCCACGGCCGCGGCCATCCACCACGCCGGGGCCGTCCCGGTCCTGGTGGACATCGGCCCGGACCATAATATGGACATGGACTTGGTCGAAGCCGCCGTCACCCCTAAAACCAAGGCCGTCATGCCCGTGCACCTCAACGGCCGCCTCTGTGAAATGGACCGGTTGATGTCATTGGCCCAAAAACATAATCTGCTGGTGATCGAAGACACGGCCCAGGCCCTGGGCGGGGCCTATAACGGCGTCAAGGGCGGGAACTGGGGTCTGGGCGGGTGCTTCAGCTTCTATCCGGCCAAGCTGCTGGGCGCTTACGGCGACGCCGGGGCCCTGGTCACCAACAGCGAGGAAATGGCCGAAAAAGTCAGACGGCTGCGCGATCACGGCCGTCTGCCGGACGGCGACCTGGCCGGCTGGTCCTTCAATTGCCGGATGGACAACCTGCACGCCGCCATCCTGGACCTGAAACTCAAACACGTCCCGGCCTGGATCGACCGCCGGCGGGAAATCGCCGCCCTGTACCATCAATATCTGTCGGACCTGGACCAACTCGTTCTGCCGCCGCCCCCGACCACGGACGGTCCCTTCTTCGACGTTTTCCAGAACTACGAGATCGAGGCCGAGGACCGGGACAATCTCAGGACTTTTCTTACGGACCAAGGCATAGAAACCATGATTTCCTGGGGCGGCCGGGGCGTCCACCAGTTCCCGGCCCTGGGGCTGAGCCATCACCGCCTGCCGGTCACTGAACGTATGTTCCAGCGGGTGTTGATGCTGCCCATGCACTGCGAATTGGAAGACGACCAGGTTCGGTACGTGGCCGAGTGCCTCCGCAATTTTTACCGTCGTTAGTTTATTCATCGGCCCATGTCCAAGGATTTTTCCAGCGTCACCGAACGTCCCGGCAGCCCGGCCACCCGCGAGCAACTGGCCCGTCTTTATCACCGCTACCACACCGCGGCCCGATATGTCCGGGGTGGCCGTGTTTTGGAAGCGGCCTGCGGCGCCGGCCTGGGCCTGGGCTATCTGGCCGGCCGGAGCGGGAGAGTGGTAGGCGGCGATTTCACTGAGAATCTACTGAAAACGGCCCGGGCTTACTACCGGGACCGCACGCCTTTGGTCAATCTGGACGCCCAGAGCCTGCCTTTTCGGGACCGGAGTTTTGACCTGGTGATCCTGTTCGAAGCCGTCTACTACCTGGATCAACCTGAAAAATTTTTTACGGAAAGCCGACGGGTCCTGTCGCCGGGCGGAACGCTGCTTATCGGGACCGTCAACAAGGACTGGGCCGAATTCACCCCCAGCCGCTTCAGCACCAAGTATTTTTCCGTGCCCGCTCTTCGTGATTCGCTCAAGCGCAGCGGTTTTACCGGCATGGAATTCTTCGGGGCTTTTCCGGCCGAAACCGGTTCGTCCTTGACCAAACTGGTCGGCCTGATCCGACGCGTTGCTTCGGCCCTTCATCTGGTGCCAGCCACCCTGACCGGCCGGGAACGGCTCAAAAGATTGTTTTACGGACCGCTGCGGCCCATCCCGCCCGAGGTCACCGAAGGCCTGGCCGACCTTTACCCCCTGGTCCCCATCTCCGGTGATTTCCCCAATTATGACTACAAGATCATCTATACGGCCGCGCGGGTTTGAGCCGATCATCCGACCGACCGCTTTTCGTCTTCCGGGGTTTTACAAAATCAGCCGAAAGAGGTATATGAAACGATCAGGACATCCGGGTGGAAGTTCAAGGTAATAGTCAAGGTATTTTTTTCAAAATGTGGACGATAATTCGAAAAATTGCCCGAAGACCCAATTATTTTTTCATGATCGGCCTGGACGGCCTGCTCCTGGCCCTGGCCCATTTGTCCGCTTATCTGATCCGCTTTGAGGGAGGTATACCCTCTGACCATGTCGGCAACTTTTGGACCGTCCTGCCGGTCCTGATTCCGGCCAAACTGGCCGTCTTTCACTTTTTCAAGCTGTACCGGGGCATCTGGCGCTTCACCGGCCTGGTCGACCTGGTGAACATCATCAAGGCCAACCTGATCTCCAGCGCCTCCCTGGTGGCGGCCATTTTCATGATCAACCGGTTCCACGGCTATTCCCGCTCGGTCTTCATCCTGGACTGCCTGCTGGCCATCGCCTTGATCAGCGCTCTCCGGCTGGCGGCCCGGTATTACTTTTCATCATCCCGAGGTCTGCCTCTGCTCCGGCAGGCCAACGGGACCAGGGTCAAAAACCTCCTCATCGTCGGGGCCGGCGCGGCCGGGGAACAGGTCCTCCGGGAAATCCGCCAAAACAGCCGGGGCGAGTTCCAGATCGTCGGGTTCGTCGACGACGACCGGCACAAGCGGGGCCGGATGATCCACGGCGTGCCGGTGGTCGGCCAGGTCGATCAGATTCCGGAAATAGTCGAAGACCAGGAGGTCCATGAAATACTCATCGCCGTGCCCAGCGCTTCCGGGGCCCAGATGCGCCGCATCTTCCAAATCTGCCGGAACGCCAAGCGGCCGTTCAAAACCCTGCCCGGCCTTCGCCAGATCATCGACGGCCGGGTTTCCCTCAAGACCGTCCGGGACGTGGCTTACGAAGATTTGCTCCGCCGGCCGGAAGTTCATCTCGAGACCAAGGCCATCGCCGAATTTTTGCGGGGCAAGAGGGTCCTGATCACCGGGGCCGGCGGCTCGATCGGTTCGGAACTCGCCCGCCAGATCGGCCCCTTCCAACCCGACCGCCTCATTCTGGTCGATATCGGCGAAAAGAATCTCTTCGACCTGGAAAATGAACTGAAAAGGGAATTCGACCGTCTCAATTTCCAGCCGGTCCTGGGCAGCATCCTGGACCAGGCCCTGTTGCGCAAACTGTTCGAGGAAGATCGGCCCGAGCTGGTTTTTCACGCCGCCGCGTTCAAACACGTGCCCATTGTCGAACTCAACCCTTGGGAAGGCGTGGAAAACAACGTGATCGGCACGCGCAACGTCTTGGACCTCTCCGTGGAATCCGGGGCCGAATACTTTATCCTGGTCTCCTCGGACAAGGCCGTCCGTCCGGTGAACGTCATGGGGGCGACCAAACGGATCGGCGAGATGCTGGTCCAGGCCCAGGACCACGGCTCGACCCGCTGTCTGGCCGTCAGGTTCGGCAACGTGGTCGGCAGTTCCGGTAGCGTCATCCCCTTCTTCCAGAAACAGATCGCCCGGGGCGGCCCGGTCACCGTGACCGACCCGGAGGTCCGCCGTTATTTCATGACCGTGGCCGAAGCCGCTCAGCTTATCCTCCAGGCCGCTACCATGGGCCGGGGCGGTGAAATATTCATCCTGGAAATGGGCCGGCCCATCAAGATCGTCGACCTGGTCCGGGACCTGATCAGCCTGTCCGGCCTGGACCCTGACCGGGACATGGAAATCCAATACATCGGTCTCAGACCCGGGGAAAAACTCTATGAGGAACTCATCACCGAAGGCGAGGGCATCGTTCCGACCGATCACGACCGGATCATGGTGTTGAAAGGGGCCGCCTTCTCTCGAACCTTGCTTGACCGACAGATCGACCAGTTGATGGCCGCGGCCGACACCTTTGACTCGGACCGGATCAAGGCCGTCCTGCAAGCCATGGTCCCGGAATACTCGCCCTAAGACCGCTGATCGGGGCGGTTTAATTTCACGGAGTGCCCTTATGGAGCGTCCCATCCGGCTGGCTTTGATCCAATACCGAATTAGATCGGAGTGGCGGGAAAACATCGACGTCGTTCAAGACCTGTTGCACCGGGCCAAGGAGGCCGGGGCCGAGCTGGCCGTCTTGCCGGAAATGTTCACCCTGCCCTATGACATGGACCTGGTCCCGGCCCGGGCCGAGTCCATTCCCGACGGGCCGACCTGTGCCAAACTGAGCGGCTGGGCCGCTTCCTTCGGCCTGGCCCTGGTCGGCGGATCGATTCCGGAAAAAGACGAGCAAGGCCGGTTTTATAACACGGCCACTTTGTGGGATCAGGCGGGGAATTTTTTGGCCCGGCACCGCAAGGTCCACCTCTTTGACGTCAACCTGCCCGGCGGCGTGACCTTCCAGGAATCGGCCGTCCTCAGCCCCGGTGATCAGATCACGGTTAAAGAAGTGCTGGGCCTCCGCCTGGGCCTGGCCGTCTGCTACGACGTGCGCTTCCCCGAATTATTCCGGCTGATGGCCCTGGCCGGGGCTGAACTGGTGGCCTTGCCCGGGGCCTTCAACCAGGTCTCCGGGCCGGCCCACTGGGAAATGCTTTTGCGCAATCGGGCCGTCGAAAATACCTTCTACGTGGCCGGCGTCTCCGGCCTGCCGATGGCGCCGACCGGGTACCAGGCCTGGGGCCATTCGATGCTGGTCGATCCCTTCGCCGAAGTCATGGTCAACCTGGGCCGGGCCGAAGGCTTCGCCGTGGCCGAAATCCAACCGGACAGGCTGGCCGACATCCGGGCCCGTCTGCCCGTCCTGGCCCAGCGCCGTCCGGAGGTCTACGATCTCCGCGGACGGGACGGTAAAAATTGACTTGCTCGACGGTTATGTTAAACTGACTTTCAGTTAAACGTTTTTTCAACTCTTTTCATAACCACAAAATATCGAAAAACAGCCGGTCTGTTCACCGGGTGGCTGCACTTTTCAAACCCGGGTCTTCTTTGAAGGGGCGTCGATAAAAGTCGGAAAAAAAAGCAATTACGATGGCAAGCCCGGCCAATCCCGACCGGAACGATTCGGAAAAGGAGGTGTAAGGCATAGAGAACTAAAGATAAATCGACGGCAAGCCGAACGATGACTCCATTCCGGGGCGGCTGTAACAATGAACGGGACCATTAAAATTAGGAGGGGGCCATGAAGGATTTTGACCAATACGACGCGTTGGGGCTGGCGGACCTGATCCGCCGGAAAGAGGTCAAACCTATTGAACTGGTCAACGGGGTCATTGACCGGATCGAGAAAGTCAATCCCCGGTTAAACTGCGTGGTCATCAAGGAGTATGACCGGGCCAGGAAGCTGGCCCAAGGTCCCTTGCCTGAAGGACCGTTCACCGGCGTGCCTTTCCTGATGAAGGACCTGATCCTGTTTTATCAAGGGATTAAGACCACCAACGCTTGCAGGTTCTTCAAGGATTTCGTGGCCCCGGACGACAGCGCCGTCGTCCAAAAGTTCAAGCAGGCGGGCTTCATACTGGTGGGCAAAACCAATGCGCCCGAATTCGGCATCAACGTCACCACCGAACCGGTCCTGCACGGCCCGACCCGCAATCCCTGGAATACGGCCCTGTCCCCCGGCGGGTCGAGCGGCGGGTCCGGGGCGGCTGTGGCCGCCAGGATCGTGCCCCTGGCCGACGCCAGCGACGGCGGCGGCTCCATCCGTATTCCCGCCTCCCGAAATGGGATTTTTGGGCTGAAGCCTTGCCGAGGCCGCGTCACCTTAGGTCCTCATTACGGTGATTTTTGGTACGGCCAGGTCGTTATAAACTGCCTGGCCCTGACGGTCCGGGACGCGGCGGCTTATTTGGACGTAGTCGGCCGGCCCCTGCCCGGCGACGCCTATCAGCCGGCCAAACCCGTCGGGTCCTTTTTAGAGACGGTGGGCCAAGACCCAGGGCGGCTCAAGATCGGTTATACCACGGCCAGTCCCATCGGGGCCGCCGTCCATCCGGAATGCCTGGCCGCCGTGAACAAAGCCGTTCAGCTCTGCCGAGACCTGGGGCATGAAGTCATGGAAATGAAGTTCACCTTCGACCTCCACCCGGTCATGGAAGTCTTCCTGCGTATCGCCAGCGTCCTGGAAAACATGACCCTGATGATGGCCGAGATGCTGGTCGGCCGCAAACCCACCGAGCAGGATTTTGAAAAGATCACCTGGGACTTGAGCCAGCACGCCAAGGACTGCACCGGGGTCCAGCACGCCCTGGATATCGAGGCCATGCGTCAATTCAGCCGGCAGATCGCCGGAGACTGCGCTCCCTACGACGTGGTCCTTACCCCGACCATGCCCGATCCGCCACCCCCGCTGGGCTACCACGATCAGAACAACCTGGAGATCGAAGAGTTCCTGGCTCGACTCAATCCAGCGCTCGGCTTCACCTTGCCTTTCAACGTCAGCGGTGACCCGGCCATGTCGGTGCCCCTCCATTGGACCAAGGACGGACTGCCCGTCGGGGTCCAGTTCGTCGCCCGGTACGCCCGGGAAGACATACTGTTCAAACTGGCCGGGCAACTGGAAAAAACTCAGCCCTGGATTCAGCGCCGACCCCCGGTATGTGCCTGATCCGGTCTTGTCTTTTTTATGGAATTTGGGGACGAGGGGCCCGGCCGACCGTGTCCCTAAGGTTAGAAGAGGAGCATTGCCGGCTCCGGCTTGAAGAAAAGGTTTCCAGCCGATTTTTATCGGCAGTGGTTCCAGGCCATCCGTTTCCGGACCGCCTCGTTCAGCCCTGGTAATACTCCAGGGCCTCGGGGATGAAATCCTTGATGTATTCGATCCGCGACTCCGGAGCGGGGTGAGTCGAAAGGAACTCCGGCGGTCTTTTCCCCTTGCCGACCTCGTTCATCCTTTCCCAAAGCCCGACTGCGGCCCGGGGGTCGTACCCGGCCTTGGCCATGATGGTCAAACCGATCCGGTCCGCTTCGTATTCATGCTGACGGGAATAGGGCAGCAGGATGCCGACTGTGGCCCCGGCCCCGAAGGCGGCCAGGTATAAGTCACGGGTCTGCTTGGGTTTTTCGGACAAAGCCACGGCCAGGGCGATCCCGCCCATTTGAATCAGCAAGGCCTGGCTCATCCGTTCATTGCCGTGCTTGGCCAAGGCGTGGGCCACTTCATGGCCCACCACCACGGCCAGACCGGTTTCGTCCTTGGTAATGGGCAAAATCCCGGTATAAACCGCTATCTTACCGCCGGGCATGCACCAGGCGTTGATGGTCTTGTCGTCCTCGATCAGGTTGAATTCCCATTGGTACTTATCGATCTCGTGTTCGAGCCTGTTCTCCCGCAAAAAGTCTTCCGCCGCCTGGGCGATTTTTGCCCCCACCCGGCGGACCATGGCCACTTTTTCCCGGTCCTGGGACAATTTGGAGTTGCCGAGGATTTCCCGGTAGCTGTCCAGGCTCATCTTGGACAGTTGAGCGTCGGACAGCAGGTTGAGCTGACTGCGCCCGGTCAAAGGAACCGTGGCGCAGGCCGTCACCAGGACGGCCATAGCGGCTAAAATCAACGCCTTGAAAAGACGCCTATTTTTCCAATGTCTGGATTTAAGCCAAGTCATTTTGAATCCCTCGTTTAAACGATCTTCAAGTCGGCCCCCCGAAAAACGACGGCTTATTCGGAGTAGATGAGGCCTCTGACTCGCAAACCGTGGCCGGACTGATTTTCAACTCCTGGCACATAAAAATAAACTCGGGTTAATCCCTGTTTTCAATTATTTGATATTATAAGAAATATTATAAAACGTCAAGAGATCGCCGGACGAATCACCTATTTCTTTTCCATGTTCTTATCCAGGCCTTTTTCCAAAAAGTCCTTAAAGGACATTTGTTTATAGGCGTTGGTCTGAATATATTTGAGGATGGTCATGAGCTGTTTGGCCGTAATGAAGCCGGGCTGAGCCGCGATCTTTTCCCCGGACGCCTCGACAAACCAGAGCATGGGCAGGCCCTGGACCTGGTATGAGGCGGCCAGGTCCTTGGCCTTATCCGCATTGACCTTGATGGAGATGAAATTTTTATCCAGGTAATCGGCCACGTCCTCGTCGGTGAAAGTCTCCCTATCCATTTTCCGGCAATATCCGCACCAATCGGCGTAAAAGTTGATCAGGATGTTTTTGCCTTGTTCTTGGCCGAGTTTCAGACCGGACGAGTAAGCATGCCACTTCACTTCGGCCGCTTCGGTCGTTGTACATAAAAGAACCGCCCAGACCAGCAGGGCCACGGCCGAGAGAGTAGTTAGCTTCAGTCTCATTAGGGGTTTCTCCTTAAACAAATAGATTAAGCTTGTTGGTGATCAAGAGCGCCCCGATCACCACCAGCAGGGCCCCGGCCGCAGCGTTGACGTATTTCAAAGTTCTCGAGGCCCGCCTTAAAAAAGAGAGAATCGAGTTGATAAAGGCCGAGATGATCAGAAAAGGAATGGCCAGCCCGGCCGAATAGACGGCCAGGAGCAGCACGCCCCTGGTTATCGTGGCCTGACTGCCGGCCATGATGAGGATGCTGCCCAGGAGCGGTCCGATACACGGGCTCCACCCGGCCCCAAAGGCCATGCCCACTAGAAAAGTCCCCAGGGCGTGTAAAGGTTTTCGGTCGAGGTGAAACCTTTTTTCCACATCCAGAAAAGGCAGACGAACCAAACCGCTGATGTGAAGGCCTAACAGTAAAATGATCACCCCGCCGACTATGCGGATCACATCCTTGGATTGGCTGAACAAACCGCCTAAAAGCGAAGCCGAGGCGCCCATGAGGATAAAGACCAGGGAAAAGCCCGAGACATAGAAAATGGTGGACATGACGACTTTCCGCCTGATCCGTCTTGGATCGCCGGTCAGTTCTTCGAGGGAAAACCCGGTGATGAAAGTGAAATAGGCAGGGATTAGGGGCAGGATGCAGGGCGAAAAAAAAGAAAGCAGCCCGGCGATGAAGGCGGCTGGAAATGATACGGTCTCAACAAACATGGCCGATTTCCTGGTCGACCTCCCCTGGAAAATTCCGGCGGCGGATTAAAGTAAAATCATACACCAAACCGGGCGGATTATCTGAATTTTTTGGCATAGGCCGCGGCCTCCAAACCGGCCACGCAGCCCTCGCCCACGGCCTTGGCCACCTGCCAGGGCGGACCGCAGATGTCCCCGGCCGCGTACACCCCCGGCACGTTGGTCTCCTGCTTCTTGTCGGTCACGATAAACTTCATGGTCTCGCTGTCCAGGGCCACGCCCAGATTGGCCGCCAATTCGACGGCCCCCTTGGCTCCAAGTTCGATGAAGACCCCGCCCACCTCAAGACGCGCCCCGTCGTCCAGGAGAAGGCCTTCAACCTGGTTTTTTCCTTCGATTTTCTTGACCTTACGGCCCTCGTGAAGCACGACCGCGCTTTCCCGCAAATGGGCGGCCAGGGTTTCGTTGACTTGCAGGTTGCCGGCGATAAGGTGGACCTCATCGGCGTAAAAAAGCATGGTCAAGGCCCCGGACACGGCCGCGCTTTCCTCCCCGATGACCGCCACCCGGTCCCCCCGGAAAAAACCCGCGTCGCAGTCCACGCAGTAACTGACTCCCTGGCCCAAAAGCTCCTTTTCACCCGGGACATTGAGCTTATGACGCTGGACACCCATGGCCAGGATCAAAGCCCGGGTTCTCAGTTCCCGCCCGCTCTCGGTCCTGATCTTGATCCAGCCCTCTTCTTGCTTGGTTTCAACCACGTCCTCATTTAAAAATCGCGCCCCGGCCTTTTCGGCCTGGACCCGACCCTCCCGCAGAAGAGTCTCTCCCTCGACCGCGCCGAGACAGCAGAAGTTTTCCACGTGGGCCTTTTTCAGGCTGCTCTTTTGCTCCCGGCCCAAGACCAGGACCGACGTCCTGGCCCGGGCCGCGTGGATGGCGGCCTGAAGGCCCGCCGGCCCGGAACCAAGTATGATTACTTCAAAATCATGGTCAGCCATGACTTGCTCCTTCCCGCCCCTATATAGAGATCAAGTCAAGATACAGGTTACAGGAGGCGTCAAAAAATTGCACGGACCTTGAATAAAATTTTGTTTAGGTCTTCTCCGCCGCGGCCATGGCCAGGCATTTGGTCATGACGAATCTCAAATAGACATCACAGGTGTTCCTCCAGGCTTTGTTCTCGACGTATTTTTGCACTTCTTCGGGCCGGCTGAAGTCGCAGCCGCTCAAGGTTCGGCAGTCGGCGGCCCCGAACTCCCGGATAAAGCTTTGGTACAGCTCGTTGACCTCCTTGTTGGCCCTCTGCCTGGCCTCCTGGTGTTCCTCAGGAAGGCCCTGAAGACCGCGGCCGCAACGCAGCCCGATGGCCGCCCCGGTCCCGATCAGAAGACCGCAAGTGGACGCCCCCGAAGATATGGCCCCCATGTATCCGGCCGTGGTCCAGGAAAAGCCATCTTTCGGCATAGCCCATAAGTCTTGCAAGCCTTGCAAGGTGGCCTCAGCTCAGGTGTACCGGTGCATCCTTTTCAGAGCTTCGGAAATCACTTCTTCCACGGTTTTCCCTGTCATGACTGACTCCTTTCCCCACGTCTCATTTCCTTAATTTATCAGAAAAATTACCAGGGGCGATCCTTTTGATCGCCCTAATCCCTTCCCAAAGCGGGCAAGTTTCGCCCCGGCAAGCGGCGAACATGGCTCTCTCTCTTTCCGCCGGCCGTAACATGCCGATTAAAATTCAAATCTCACATCCCGGTAACAGCGCCCTTCCGTCAGGAGCATGCAGCCCTTGACCTCGGGCTCGGCCCGGTATTTCAGACCCAAAACGTCAAACCAGGAGAGCACCCGGTGAAAGATGCCGCACTCGTACCGGTCGATCACACCTATCCTGACCATGCCTTCATAGGCGAAGCATTTTTCCATGTTGAAATGCAGGCGGTTTTCTTCGGGAAAAGTGAAGGTGAAGACCATGAAATCGCCTTTGACCGTCTGAAACATGGCCTGGGTCAGGAGTTTGAGTTTGTCAAAGGTGTCGATCTTGCCTAGTTCGAAGGCTTGCTGGACCCGCTTGGCTTCAATTTCCGCCAGGGACGAGATGGCGGCCTTGTTGAGCCGGTTGGCCGCTTCCATGCCGAACTCCCGCTGGCAGTGGTAAAACCACATGCCGTCGTGGGTCATCCAGCATTTAACGGTCAGTTCCTTGAGTTCCTTGGCTGTCAGTTCCTTCATGGCTCCTCCATGGCAGATGTGTGTTGGATTGCTCTCTTTCTTAAAAAAAGGCGGACATTAAGCCCATGTTTCGATTCATCATAACAATGTAAGGAGAGGCGAAATAAAACCCATTATCAGAATGAGCGGGTTAAAAGTAAAGATGAAATATTTTTAAGTCAGAACCCTAACTCTTAACCTAAGCTTGAGTTAATCTTTGAATAAAAGTAATAACAGGTAATTAAGGGTATTGGCTTCGCCCGGTTCCTCACCATGATCTCTGGCCTGGTTGCAGCGGATCGAGCCGCGGACGCGGGTTGACTTGAATCCTATAGAAGGCTTATATCTTTGAGGTCACCATAAACACAGGCTAAGAAAGAGGCCGTGCGTGAATGAAAAACATCCTCGGAATGAAAACGACGCCGTGATCGTCCCCACCGGCTGCTGTCACGACTGCGGCGGCCGGTGCGTGCTCAAGGCCCACGTCCAGGACGGGCGGATCATCAGAATCGAGACGGATAACGGCGAGCAGCCCCAGCTTCGGGCCTGCCTGCGCGGCCGGTCCTACCGCCAGCGGGTCTATCACCCCGACCGGCTGCAATATCCCTTGCGCCGGATAGGCGAACGTGGTGAAGGCAGGTTCGAGCGGGTCTCTTGGGACGAAGCCTTGGACCAGGTGGCCTCGGAACTAAAACGCATCAAGGCAACCTACGGTAACTCGGCCATATTTCTGGCCTTGGGCAGCGGCAACCAGGGTCTGCTCCACGGGGCAGTCCCGGTGGTGGCCATGCTCCAGGCCTTTGGCGGCTTCACCCGCATCTGGGGGGTGGCTTCGTACGAGGGGCCGCTGTTCGCCTCGATGGCTACCTACGGCACACTCAGGACGGGCAACTCGAGGGAGGACTTGCTAAATTCCCGCCTGCTGATTTTATGGGGCTGGAACCCGGCCAACACCATTTGGGACCCGGAGACCGGTTTCACCTTGGCCCGGGTCAAGGAGCGTGGGACTCGGATCGTGGCCGTGGACCCGCGTTACACCGATACGGCGGCGACTTTCGCCGAGCGGTGGATACCGATCAGGCCGGGGACCGACCCGGCCATGCTGACGGCCATGGCTTACGTCATCATCAGCGAAGGTCTGGAGGACCGGGACTTTATCGACCAATACACCATAGGTTTCGACCGCTATCAGGACTACGTCCTGGGCCGGGAGGACGGCATTCCCAAGACCCCCGCCTGGGCCGAACCGATCACCAAGGTCCCGGCCGAGACCATCGCCGCCCTGGCTCGGGAGTATGCGACGTCCAAACCGGCGGCGTTGATCGGGGGCTGGGGTCCGGCCCGCGGGGCCTTGGGGGAGCAATATTCCCGGGCGGTCAACGTTCTTTGCGCCATAACCGGAAACGTCGGGTTCAACGGCGGCTACGCCTCGGGCTTCATGCGGGGCTATTCCAGCCGGGAGACGGCCTCGGGGACTTTCGGCTCCAAAAATCCGGTGGAAAAAGGGGCGCCGCCCAGGCCTTACACGCTTTACAAGCTCCGAGGCGGGACCAACCCCAGTTCGGCCCGCATTCACAGCGCCAAGGTTTTCGACGCCATTTTGCGGGGCCGGGCCGGGGGGTATCCGGCGGACCTGAAGATGGCTTACGTCGCAGCCAGCAATTTCGTCAACCAGCACCCCAACACCCGCCGGGGGGTCGAGGCCTTCAAGCGTCTCGAATTCGTGGTCGTCCATGAACAGTTCCTGACCCCCACGGCCAAGTTGGCCGACATCGTCCTGCCGGTCAACACCTTCATGGAGCGCAACGACATCGCCCCGCCCTGGCTGGGCTCGCCGTATTACATTTATTTGAACAAGGCCGTCGATTCCTTGGGCGAATCCAAATCCGACCTGGAAATCTGCCGGCTGCTTTCGGAAAAACTTGGCCTGCCGCCTTTGGGGGCCGATTGGACCGAAGACGATTTTCTCCGGAACATCGCCTCTTCCCGTAAAGATATCGTGGATTACGACCGACTGAAGCGGGACGGCGTCCTCAAAATCAATCTGTCAGAACCGATCGTGGCTTTCAAAGAACAAATCGCCGATCCGGACCACCACCCCTTCCCTACCCTTTCGGGCAAGATCGAGATTTTCTGCGAACATCTGGCCGAGATGAACCACCCGCTGATCCCTCCTGTGCCCAAATACTTGGCCCATG
>Ga0209163_1001082_pt1 | contig 34337 bp, 34 predicted proteins | sample MTBAKSrepl2MetaG_FD_187457 | JGI IMG/M metagenome (GOLD analysis project Ga0209163, IMG submission 187457) | Enrichment culture microbial communities om Arthur Kill intertidal strait, New Jersey, USA, that are MTBE-degrading - MTBE-AKS2 (Arthur... | ecosystem: Environmental > Aquatic > Marine >...
TCCCCCTATTCATGGAAACACAAAGCGTATGTATGTGAATACCATCAGCACCGCAACGAGGCATCCTATGCCAGCCGAAGGAAGACGGCAAAAGCCAAAGAGATCGAATTCTTATAGCGCTGTCATACTAAGATCAAGGTCATGCGGGACGTGACCGAGCACAGGCGGGCGGAGAAGGCCCTGCGGCAAGAGCAACGGGAAATCGCCCTGGCCAACCGCATCCTGGAGGTGTTCGTCGAGGAAACGGGAAACACCCTGTACGACAAGGTGCTCGACCTGCTGCTGGACGCCATGCGCAGCGCCCACGGCGTGTTCGGCTACGTCGATGAGGAGGGAACGCTGGTCTGCCCGACGATGTCGCGGCTGTTCGACGCCTGCGAGATGCGCGACAAATGCATCCGTTACACCTCCGACAAGTGGAGGGGCCTGTGGAGTCGGGCGATGCGCGAAAAACGCATCCTCTTCACGAACGATCCACCGCCGGTCCCCGCCGGGCACGTGCCCATCCACAACAACCTCGCCGCCCCGATCCTGTTTGAAGGGCGGCCGATCGGCCTGTTCAACCTGGCCAACAAGCCGGGCGGCTATACCGAGCAGGATGTGCAATTCGTGGGGGCGATCTGCGATCGCGTCGCGCCCGTGCTTTACGCCTGGATTCAACGGGAGCTGCGCGAGCAAGAGCGTACCGAGGCCGCCCGTGAGCTGCGCCTGGCCAACGAACGTCTCACCCTGGCCCAACGCTAGGCGGGCGCCGGCGTGTGGGATTGGGACATCGTCACCGACACGCTTGAGTGGTCCGGCGAGTTTCGGGAGCTTTTGGGCCTGCCGCCCTCGGCGGAGGCGACGTTCGACACCTGGCGCCGCGTGCTGCATCCGGACGACCGGGATGCCGCCCAGCAGAGGATCGAGGAGGCCGTTCGAAACCACACCTCTTTGGTCAACGAATACCGCGTCCTGCTTCCGACGGGCCAGGTCCGATGGATCAGCGCCCTGGGAAATACCCTCTATGACGACCAGGGCCGGGCGGTTCGTATGTCCGGGATATGTCTGGACATTACCGCATCCAAGGAAGCGGCCCAGGCCCTCGAGTGGAGTGCCCGCCGCAACGCCCTGCTCTCGGAGACATCCGCTCGTCTCCTGGAAAGCGATGATCCCCAGGGCCTCGTTGAGGCGCTTTGTCAGCGGGTCATGGCGTTTCTGGATTGTCATGCCTTCTTCAACTTTCTGGCCGACGATCGCTCCGGACGGCTGCGCCTGAACGCCTGCGCGGGCATTTCCGACGAGGAGGCTCGTCGGATTGAATGGCTTGACTACGGCGTGGCCGTCTGCGGATGTGCCGCCCGCGACCGCTGCCGTATTATCGTTGAGGACATTCCTCACAACGCCGACCCCCGCACGGATCTGATCAAAGCCTATGGCATCCAGGCCTACTGCTGCCATCCGCTCATGACCGGACAGCGGCTCCTGGGAACCCTGTCGTTCGGGTCTCGTTCGCGGCCTCGGTTCCGCGCCGCAGAGATCGAGGTCATGAAATCGGTGACCGATCTTGTGGCCATCGCGATGGACCGGATGGCGGTCGAGACGGCTCTGCGGCACAGTGAGCAGCGGCTCAAGCGGGCCCAGGAGATCGCCCACCTGGGGAGTTGGGAGCTGGACTTGGCCCGGCACGCATTGACGTGGTCGGAGGAGGTCTACCGCCTCTTCGGGTTGGAGCCCCGGGAGTTTGAGGCCACCTACGAGGCGTTTCTGGAGCACGTGCATCCCGATGACCGCCACGCGGTGAACGCCGCCTACTGGGATTCCGTCCGGGCGGGGAGGGATTCGTACGAGATCGAGCACCGCATCGTTCGGGCGCATACCGGCGAAGTCCGGTGGGTCGAGGAACGGTGTCAGCACGTGCGGGACGCGGAAGGGCGGATCGTCCGCTCGATGGGAATGGTGCTGGATATCACCGAGCGCAAACGGGCCGACGAGCAGATCCGAAGCCTGGCCCGATTTCCCTCGGAGAATCCCTTCCCGGTGCTTCGAGTATCCTCCGACGGGATTGTTCAGCACAGCAATGATCCCGGCCGGGCGGTGCTTGCCGAATGGGGTTGCGACGTCCATGGGACAATCCCGGCCGAGTGGCGGGCGCTGTGCCGCGAGGCCCTGGAGTCCCGGCGCCGGATCATCCGGGACATCCGGTGCGGCGAACGCACCATCTCGCTGGCGATCTCGCCGGTGGTCGAGGGCGGCTACGTCAACCTCTACGGGCGGGACGTCACCGAGCAGCGACAGGCCGAGCAGGCCCTCCAGGAGTCCCACGCCCGCCTGGAGGTCCTCGTCGAGAAGAGGACCCAGGAGCTGGCCCAGACGGTCGTCGCCCTGCAACAGGAAAACCGCCATCGCGCCCTGGCCGAGCAGCGGCTGCAAGAGCGCTCCCGTGTCCTGGACGCCTTCTTCACGTACTCCATCACCCCGTTGGTCATTCTGGACACCGACTTCAACTTCGTCCGGGTGAACCAGGCCTATGCGAAGGCCTGCGGCAGGGACCTCTCCGAGTTCGCTGGGCATAATCACTTCGAGTTGTACCCCCATGAGGAGAACCAGCGGATTTTCGAGGAGGTCGTGCGGAGTAAGACACCCTACCAGGCCACGGCCAAGCCGTTCTCGTATCCCGATCATCCCGAGTGGGGCGTCACGTACTGGAACTGGATCCTGTTCCCGCTCCTCGACGATGCGGGCGAGGTGGAGTTTCTCGTGTTCTCCTTGGAGGATGTGACCCGCGAGACGCGTGCGGCCCTGGCCCTGGCCGAGAGCGAACAGCGATTTCGCCTGCTGGCCGAGTCCATCGACGATGTGTTCTGGATCAGCACGCCGGGCATCGGCCAGATGCTCTACGTCAGCCCGGCGTATGAAACCATCTGGGGGCGCAGCCGGGAAAGTCTGTATGAAGACCCCCAGTCGTTCCTGGGCGTGGTCCACCCGGATGACCGGGACCGGCTGATGGATGGACTGCGGACCCATGCGGAGGGATACTGGGATTTCGAGTACCGGATCGTTCGGCCGGATGGGTCCTGTCGCTGGATCCGCGACCGGGGATTTCCGCTGCTTGATGAGCAGGGCGATCTGACGATGATGTGCGGCGTGGCGACCGACGTTACAGCGCAGAAACAGGTCGAGAGTCGACTGCGCGCCAACCAGCGGGCGCTGCGGTCTCTGACGGCGGAGCTGCAACTGTCGGAGGAGCGGGAACGGCGTCGGATCGCCCGCGACCTGCACGACTCCGTGGGGCAGATCCTGGCCTTCGCGTCGCGGGAGCTGGGTATTCTGCACCACGCCGCGCCGCAGGCCATGGCCGAGCGCCTGGCCGCGGTGCGCGACCATCTGGATCGGGCCATTCAGGAGACCCGAACGCTGAGCTTCAGCCTCAGTCCGGCGGTGCTCTACGATTTGGGGCTCGGGGCCGCCATCGAGGACCTGTGTGAGCGGCTGTTGCCGGACCACGGGGTGCGATATCAATGCGAAGTGGACTGCGGGCCGGGCGTACTGGATGAGGCCACTCAGGCGCTGCTGTATCGTTCCGTTCGAGAACTGCTCATCAACGTGTGCAAGCACGCCGGGGCCAAGCACGTGCGCATTTCCACGATGAACGTGGACCATACCCTGCGTATCGTGGTGCGCGACGACGGCGCGGGGTTCGACATGTCCCGGCTGTCGTGGCAGACGGGCCAGCCGATGGGCTTCGGCCTGCTGAGCATCCGCGAGCGGTTGCGTCACATGGGGGGGCGGTTCCAGATGCAGTCCACCGAAGGACAGGGCACGACCGTCACCCTGATCGTTCCTCTTAAAACGGGCGAGATCCTGGAAGGGAGCCATTCATGAGTATCCGAATTCTCCTGTGCGACGATCATTCCATCCTGCGCGAGAGTCTGAGCCGGTCGCTCCAGGCCGAGGCCGACCTCGAGGTGGTCGGCGAGGCCGCCAATGGGCTCGTGACGGTGGAGCTGGCGCGCACCCTGGCCCCGGACGTCATCGTCATGGACATCTCCATGCCCGACCTCAACGGCATTGAGGCGACGCGGCAGATCCTGCGGGATTGCCCGGACGCCAACATCCTCGCCCTGTCCATGCACTCCAGCCACCGTTACGTGCGGGAGATGTTCAAGGCCGGGGCCAGCGGGTACGTATTGAAGAATGTTCCGCTGGAGGAGCTGGCCCGGGCGATACGGCTCGTGGCGGCGGGCAAGACCTATATCTGCCCCGAGATCGGCCACGTGCTGGTGGAGGACTGCGTCGGCCGGCCCGACGAGGACCCGTCGGTCTTCCGCGTCCTGACCACGCGCGAAAGGGAGGTGCTGCAGCTCATGGCCGAGGGCAACACCACCAAACAGATCGCCCTGAAGCTGCACATCAGCCCCAAGACGGTCGAGGCGCACCGCCGCAACATCGTCGAGAAGGTCGGCATCGAAACGTCGCCCAGTTGACCAAGTACGCCATCCAGGAAGGCCTGACCGAGTCGGACATTTAGCCCGCCGCGCCGCCGCCGCGGATCGACACCCCCGCTTCGCGCTCGCGTACCCCCGCGACGGATCGCCGTCGAACAGGCGGTTCTCAGGGAATTCCCCACGCCGAATCCAGGACTTCCCCTATTCCTGCCGTGGAAGGGTTCTCCTTACTATCCTGTGATGAGGACATCGTCCTGCTCCGTGGGCCGGTATGGAGCCGCACGAGGCAGAGACTTGTCTGGTTTGTTCGTTTCGGCCGGTCGGTATCATCGCCCGCCTGACCGGGCCGTCAGGCGGTCGTCTTTATAGGCAACGATGGAAGGAGACACACATGCAGGCCAGAGTGACCGATGAATGCATTTCCTGTGAATTGTGTGTGGATACCTGTCCGGAGGTGTTCGAGATGGGAGAGAGCATCGCCCGCGTCAAGGTGGACCCGATCCCGCCGGAACATGAGCGCGCCGTGCGAAAGGCCGCTGAGGATTGTCCGGTCTCGGGCATCCTCCTCACGTAACAGGTTCGAAGCCGGCGCGTTGCATCCTCAGGATGCGGCCCGCCGAGGGCAGGCCCTATCATTGAAATCGTTCTTCAGGAAGGAGCATTGGAATGACAACGACAACAACGGTGAAGATCAGCGAGATGATCCGCCAGGCGGACTGGAAGACGGAAAAGCACGTGCCGGTCATCGAGTGCCCGGACACGGTCCGGCCCGGTGAGATGTTCGACGTGACGGTCACGCTGGGCAAGGAGGTGGCCCATCCGAACACGACCGAGCACCACATCCGCTGGATCGATCTGTACTTCCACGAGAAGGACGCCAAGGCGCCGTATCACGTGGCCCGTTTCGGCTTCTGTGCCCATGGGGAATCCGTGGAAGGGCCCAACCAGGGCAGCGTCTATACGCACCATTGCGGCGCGACCCGTGTGAAAATCGGTAAGCCCGGGGTCTTGCAGGCCTTGGCGTACTGCAATATTCACGGCCTGTGGGAATCCACCCGAGAGATCAAGGTTTCGCAGTAATATGCAAGAGTCAACATAATGCGCTGGCCGGCGAGGGGGGCCGGCCCAAACGCGTGAAGGGAGCCGGGATGGCGGACGCACAGCCACTGGAACAGCAATCTTGTCGGCCCTGCCGGGGGGGCGTCGAGCCGCTGCGGGGACAGGCCCTGGAGGACCTGCGGCGGCGACTCGGGCCGGGCTGGGAGGTCAAAGAGGGGCGGCGCCTGGAGAAAGAATTCAAGTTTGACGACTTTCAGCAGGCCTTGCGGTTTGTCAATCAGATCGGGGCCCTGGCCGAGGCCCAGGGACACCACCCCGACCTGCATCTGGGGTGGGGCCGGGTGAAGGTGATCCTCTGGACGCACAAGATTGGGGGGCTTCACGAGAACGACTTCATTCTGGCGGCCAAGATCGACCGCGTTGAATGACGTCGCCGTCCGTGAAGCCCCCGCCCTCGTTTGTGGTCATGCCCTTTCCACCACGACATCCACGTCGACGCCCCGCGTAAGGGTATTGAACACCGGCGAAAACAGGGCAAGTCTCCGGAGCTTCTCCATGTTCTGCTCATCGGTCTTGACCCGGAACCTTACGCGGATATCGGTGTAGCCCTTGGGCACGGTGCCCTCCAATCCCAGAAACCCGCGGAGGTCGATATCCCCCTCGAGCTCGGACTCCACCTCTTCGATGTGAATGCCCCGCACGGTGGCGTGGGCGACCAGGCTGGTCGTCAGACACGAGGCCAGGGCGTTGAGCAGGTGCTCAACGGGATTGGGGGCGCTCTCATCGCCGCCCAAAGCGGGAGGCTCATCGGCGTCCAGCTCGAACACCTCCGGGTGGGCATGATCCTCCCCAGCGCTGTAGAAGTGCGACAGAGCGGTCCGGTTCTGGCAGCCGCTACGCCACCGGTTGTGGGCATAGAACCGACTTGCGGCGAGACTGGGATTCTCGCGCAGGGCGTTGATCGTCTCGTTGAGCTCGTCGATGCGCACGCCGTTGGTGACTCGAATTGTCTCTGGCTGTCCCATATCAAATCCCATCCTTTCCGGTTTACGAGGTATTCTCATGTGCCGCTCTCGGCGGATACGCCTCATGGTGGACTACCCCCGGAAGCCCCGGCGGTTGCATAGGGAAAAACCTGAATGCGCGTGAGGGGATTGCCTACGGCGCCGTCGATCCAAGGCGACCAATCGCACCGTTCGATACGTATCGCAGATGGAAGCGGACAGCTACTATCGCGTTTTGAGGTTATGCCCACGCCGAACCCGTCTGGCAGGACTGTCGATGACCCGGCTTATATCGCGCTTGACACCTCCCGGCGGGCCCGTTAGGATGCGCCGCGTCAGGGGCCCGAACGAAGTGGCTTGACCAGGACAGGGATCGGCCAGGAAGAAAGGATAAACCATGGCAGGTAACGTGATTGAATTGACCGATGCGGAATTCGACAAGACGCTTAACGAGGCGACGGGGCCGGTGCTTGTGGACTTTTGGGCTCCCTGGTGCGGTCCGTGCAAGATGATCGGTCCGGTCATTGAGGAGTTGGCCGGCGAATACGCCGGCAAGGCCACGTTCTGCAAGGTGAACACGGACGATCATCGCGAGACCGCGATCGAGTACCAGGTCAGTGCGATTCCCACCCTTATCCTCTTCAAGGATGGGCAGGTCGCGCACCGCTGGACGGGTCTGACCGCTAAGAAAGACCTCAAGGCCAAGATCGACGAGGTGCTGGCCGAATAAGGTCGTGTTTGGGTGAACTTGCGGGGAATCTCATGCGTGGGATTCCCCGTTTTTTGCGCCTCATCGGGTATTTCGGGCCGTCGGATCGGACGGCGGCGGATCGCCGTCCTGTTCTTCCTGCACCCCGGCGGAGAATTCCTGCGGTTCGGGCCGGACGAACTCATCAATCGTGTGGCCGGCCAGCAGCTGCCGGCGGGCCCGCAGAACGGGTTCGAGAGGATCGGCGTCGTGCCCGGTCTGCCCGAAAGCGGCCTCCGCGATCGCATCGGTCACGTCGGACAGCCGAATATTGCGGCCCTCGGTCGTCGGCGCATAGCCGACACGCGGCTCGGCCGTCTCGAACAGCAGGCCGCGCGCGACCAGGTGATCGAGAATCTTCTCGGTGAAGTCCGCCGGCATCTCGAAATGCGTCGCCACGGCCGCGGCGCTGACCGGGCCTCGGCGGGCCTGGAATTGCTCGACGATGTACATCACGACGCGGATCAGGGTCATCTCATCGGCCAGGAAGAGAGGGGCATCGGTCTTCTTCTTCATCCGGGCCAATTCCGCGGCGTCGAGCGTCTTGAGGTTCTGCGTCGCGTAGGTCAACTGCAGGCCGAACAGCACAATCAGCCACGTAATGAAGATCCACATGACCGCCAGCGGCACCAGGCCCATCACGCCATAAATCGCCCTGTAAGGAATGAACCGCGTCAGGTAAATGCCGAACAGGGCCTTGGCCCCGCTCCAGATGAGGGCCGCGACGGCCGCGCCCCACAAGGCCGACCGCACGCTGACGCGGGTGTTGGGCATCACAAAATACAGGAAGAACAACCCCACGGTGCTGATGACGTAGGGCAACAGCATCCGCCCGTATCGGGTCAGGCCCTCTTGCAGATGGGTCTGGGCCATGTAATGCGTGCTGGCCCAGAAGCCCAAACCCAGCAGTAGGGGCCCCAAGGTCAGAAGCGCCCAGTAGTTGACGATCCGATGTACGAAGCTGCGGCTGCGAGGCACGTGCCAGATCTGATTGAACGACCGCTCGATCGTGCCCAGAAGCCCCAACGCCGCCCAAACCACAAAGGCCCCGCTGACCAGGGTGATCGTACCGGTGTCCAGCCGCTCGATATAGCGTTCGGTCAACTGGTCGATGTGATCGGTGAGCCTGACCGTCTCGGTGGAGCCGTCATCGGGCGATTCAACGGGATATTCGATCTGATCCAGATGCGCCGTCTCGTAAAGGAAATCGCGCATCTTGAGGCCGATCTGGCGATAGGCCGGGAAGGACTGGAAGACCATCAGCATTACGATGGCCAGCGGCACGATGCCGAAAATGGTGTGGTATGACAGGGCCGCGGCCTGGGTGCCCATGCGGTTTTGCTTCAGCAACCGCCCGCAGTGCCGCCAGAGCCGAAGCTGGAACACCACAAACCGCGTCCACCGGCCCAACTGGTCCGTGGGTCGCGTGAACAGTCCCCTGGCGGATGTGAACATGTCGACGGCCTTTCCCCGGTCTTGCGGGGTTCATCGGCCCGTGGCGGGGCCGACTTGAGCCCATAACTCAGTCGCCCGATAATCTCGGCGGTCGGGGCGCTGCCGCGGAAAGTCCCTATCGAAAGAGCCTCTCCAGTCCGCGGCGAACCCCCTCCTCAATAACGTCACGTCCAATGTTCTCCAACATCCGATCCAGGCGTATCTGGGGGTTGTCGACCGTCCCGTCGACCGCGAGAGCCAGACGGCCCGCAAGGTCGTCGCCCACGTGAACGGTCGCCACCGGCGGTCTCTCGTAGTCCACACGATACGGCAGCCGAACGCTCAGATCCAGTTGCTTGTCCAGGCCGACGGTCCCGAAGAAGCCGACCGGATAGCGGTCCACGTGCCACTCCATCGAGTCGTATCGCAGCACGCCATCCTTGAGGGTGATGTCGGTCGGCAGCAGTTTGGCTGTCACGTCGCCGCGGCTGTCGGTTCGTGCAAGCAATTCCGCCAGGAACCCGCGGGATTGCAGGTTCACCTGGTCCATGGCGACCGTGCCCTCCAGGACGGCCTTGTCCGCGTGGCCGCTGCCCAAAGGCACGGCCAGCCGTCGCGATTGAAAGTCCAGCGTGCCGCTGAGCGTCCCCTGGCCGGCCAGGAGTGGCCCAAGGTATATCAGCAACTCGCGACCCATCTCTTCGTTGATCTGAACCCCTTCGACCAGGTGCAACGGCTCGGGACATTCAAGCATTCGCGGCGCGGCGGTCAGGTCCACCGTGCCGTCAAATCGCATCGTGCCGCCGTTGGCCTTGGCCTCCGGCACGTGGATTCGCGCGCGGCCATCGGCGATCTTCAGGTCGGCCTGGCCCGACTCCACCGAAAATCCCTTGTAGCGGGTACCGGCCAGGTCCATCGCGGCCTCGGCTTGCAGGCCCTTGATGAACCCATCGGGCGCGTCGGCGGCATACGTCGATGTGAACGTCGCCCGACTGATGCCGGCCATGTCCAGACCGGCGGGCACCACACCCGCCGCCAGGGGGCTATCGCTCCGCAGGGCGTACTCGGCGTCGAACCGCCCCTCCACCCGGTGCTCCTGCTCGGTTTCGGATTGCGTATAGGCGCCCTTGGTGATGTGAATCTTCGATTCGCCGCGCTGCGCCAACACGTCCACGTCGCGGATGTCGATGCTCCTGGCGGCCGTGTCAATAATCGCCTTGCCCGCCGCCGCGACGGTGTCCTGGATGAAGGGTTGGGCGTCAGGCCGTCGCAGTACAAGCTCCTCGATCGTGCTCGGGGCCACGGACAGGGTCCAGGCCTTGCCGTCGTAGGCGCCTTGGGCTTCGGCCCGCAAACGGCCCGCGAGGCTCATCCCATCAGGCAGCGGATGGACCACCGAAATAAACGGCATCGCCTTGGCGAGGTCGGCCGTGCCGTTGACGTGCCAGTCCATGGGCGTCGTCACCTTGCCGCCGAGGGGCACGTGTGAAGCGGTGAGCTTGACCGTGGCCGGGTCGCTGGTCCACTGCAGTGATTCGACGCTCAGCGCCGACCAGTCGGCGGCGAACCGCAGATCGAAGGCGGCCTGTGCCTCCGTGGCCTCCGTCCGTGTCTCATCGTTGGCCACGGTCAACCGGGCGAACTTCCCGGTCCCGGTCACAGCCGTTCCGGCCTCGTCGAACCGCACGAGCCCCGACGCCTCGACGTTTCCATCAACCGTCATATCACCCAAGGACACAAACTGGGTGACGAACTCCTGGGTCCGCGCCAGGTTCGCCGTCAGCTCATAGGCCAATCCATCGTCCCGGGCGGTGCTATGCAACGTGCAGAAGGGCGACTCGACCTGGAGACGATCGACCTGGTAGCGCTGGTCCTGCCGCGCGATCTCGGCGTCGACCTTGACGGGCTGCTCCAACACGATCTGGCGGCCCTCCATCGCCCCCCGGAAGTCCACCAGGCGGCTGTGCACCGACACCTTCTCGGGCCGACCGCGATCGAGCACGATGTCCGCGTCGGCGTCAAGCACCCCGGCGGCCTTGAACTCCTTGCCCAGCAGGGCGGTCAGGGGCTCCAGCGACTCCAGGGAGAGCTTCTCGATCCGGATCTGCACCTGCCCGCTCGTGGCGGCGAAGGTCCAGGCATCCGCGTCACCCTCATCGCGGAGCTGGCCCTCGGCGTGGATGGAGGAGCGGTCCTGCCCATCCACGACGGCGGCGGCCAGTTGAAACGCGGCGGTCTTGCCCCGCGGCTGAAGCGTGACGCGGGACTGGATGTCCTCGAAACCGACCGACCGATCGGCCGCATCCGGGGTGGTCATGTGCAGGGCCAGGCGGCCATCGCGGACCGACACATCCACCGGCCCACCCAGCAGGGCGGCGGGAACGGCCGCGGGACCTCGGGCCGTCGGGGCGGAGGGCACGCCCTCCTCCTTCGTCGGCTTTGGGGCGGCCACCTGAAGCTGCGCATCGGGGCCGTCCACCACCGTCGGGCCCAGGACCACCCGGCCGCGCAACAGCGCCAGGTAATCAGGCTGGAGCGATAATTCCCGAATGGACACCTTGTTCGACGCATCGGCATACGTCAGGCCCGAGAGTCGAAGGCCGTTGAACCAACTCATTCTCAGGGTCTGGGCCTCCAGTTGGCCGTCCAGACGCTGATTGATCTGTCCCAGCACGAATCGCTTGCCCGCCTGGGTCGAGATCAGGTAGGGTAACAGCACCACCGCCCCGATCACCAGGACCAGCAGAACGATCACGATTCTCAGAACGCGGCGGCGCCACTTTCTGCGGCCGGTACCGTCGACGGGGGATTTGGGCGCGTGCATGTTCGGTCCCTCCCGTGCAAAATGTCGAAATGAACCCGGACGAGCCAACAATTCGGCCCGCCACGTTGGCAAACAGGTGGCAGAGCCCCCACGCGGCGTGCCCGGACCGCCGTGCGGCGGCTACTCTTCCAGGATCTCCTTGCCCTTGGCCTTGACCATCGCATCGACGCGCGAGACATAGTCCTTCGTGATGTTGTCGATGTCTTTCTTGCCCTTTTCGCGGTCGTCCTCGGAGATCTGTTTGTTCTTTTCCATCTCCTCGAGCTCGCGGTTGGCGTCGCGACGGATGTTCCGCAGGGTCACCTTCGTCTGCTCGCCCATCTGCTTGACCTGGCCGACGATCTGTGTGCGGCGCTCCTCGCTGAGCGGCGGGATATTCAGGCGGATCATCTTGCCGTCCACGATCGGGGCCAAGCTCAGGTCACTGGTCTTGATGGCTTTCTCGATGTCTTTCAGGCATCCCGGGTCGAACGGTTTGATGACGATCATCGACGCATCGGGCACGGCCAGCGTCGCCAACTGGTTCAACGGCGTCGGCGAGCCGTAATACTCGACCCTGAGATTCTCGATGATTCCCGTCGAGGCCCGGCCAGTACGCACCTGACGCAACTCGGCCTGGAGGTGCTCCAGGGCCTTGTCCATGCTCTTCCTGTGTGTCTCAATGATCGGACGTATTGGCATCGAAAAACTCCCATCCCACGAACAGCACGTTGACGCGCTCCCGGCCGGTCCGGCTGGCCGGCCGCCGATCAGCCGCCCTCTTCATCCCCGTCGTCGATCCGCGTACCCACGGCTTCGCCATGAAGCGCTCTTTCTATGTTGCCTTCCTTGAAAATGTTCAAGACGATCACCTCAATGCCGTTGTCGCGACACAGGCTCACCGCAGCCGGGTCCATCACCTTGAGATTGCGTCGCAGAACCTCGGTGTAACTGATTCGCTCGATCAATCTCGCATCGGGGTGCGTCTTGGGATCGGCGGTGTACACCCCATCGACCTTGGTGGCCTTGATCATCAGCTCGGCGTCCAGCTCGGCCGCCCGCAGCGCCGCGCACGTATCCGTCGTGAAAAACGGATTGCCGGTCCCCCCGGCCAGGATCACCACGCGGCCCGACTCCAGGTGAAAGAGGGCCTTGCGCCGGACGAACCGCTCGCACAGGGCCACCACCTCGATGGCGCTGAGCACGCTGGTGGGCTGGCCCATCTTCTCGAGCGTTTCCTGCAGGGCACAGGCGTTGATCACCGTCGCCAGCATGCCCATGTAATCGGCGGTGTTGCGCGGGATATGGCTGATCCGGGCGAACTGCTCGCCCCGCAGAAAGTTACCGCCCCCCACCACGATGGCCACCTGCGGCCCCAGCGTGCAGATGCGGCGGATGCGATCGGCAATGGCCTCGATCGCCGGGCCCTCAATGCCGAACCCTCCCGGCTGGCACAGGCTTTCACCGCTGAGCTTCAGCAGCACCCGTTTGTACTTGATCCCGGCCATAGGCTCCGTCCCATATCCACAAAAAAAGCACCGAAGAATCCTCGGTGCCTTATTCTATTCGACCGGTCAGCCGATTTCCAGTCGAACGAATCGTTTGATTTTGGCCTGGCCCCCCGCCCGGCCCGCCGCCGCATCCAGGACCTGCTGCACCGTCTGGCCGTCGTCCTTGACGAACGCCTGATGCACCAGGCAGTTGTCCTTGAGGAACTTGCCGATCTTGCCCTCGACGATCTTGTCCACGATGTTCGCCGGCTTGTTCTTGACCTGCTCGCGGGCGATCTCCCGCTCCCGCTGGAGCACCTGGGGATCGATCGCGTCCTCATCGACGGCCACGGGTTTCATCGCGGTCACATGCATGGCGATATCGGCCGCCACGCCCTGGACGGCCTCGGCCGTCGCGGCGTCCGACGCCTCGATCTCGACCATCGCACCGACCCGGTGGTTGAAGTGCACGTAGGCCCCGATCACGCCCGTCGGATCGGCGGCGTAACGCACGTAATCACCGATTTCGGTTTTCTCACCGGTCTTGCTGACCGTGTCCGTCATACACTGCTCGAAAGACCGGCCCTCGGCCGTCACCTTCAGCAGGGCTTCGGCGCCCGCGTCCTCCGGGCAGGTCAGCAGGCAGCCGCCCAGCGTCTCGGCCAGCGCGATGAAGTCGTCGCTCTTGGCGACGAAGTCCGTCTCGCAGCACAACGTCGCCAGGGCGACGGTTTTGCCGTCGTCGCTGCGGGCGCAGACCACGCGCCCCTCGGTCGTATCCCGTCCGGCCCGCTTGGCCAGCGTCGCCAAGCCTTTCTTGCGGAGCAATTCCAGCGCCTTGTCGAGGTCGCCGTCGGTCTCGGTCAGGGCTTTTTTGCAGTCCATCATGCCCTGCCCGCTCATCTTCCGCAATTTCATGACCAATGCCGCAGAAATCTCGCCCATCTGTCTTGGCTCCCGAACTGTCGAAAACTATGGTTATTCGCGCCTGTTCCCAGACCTCCGTGCAGACGACCGACCGACGGCCCCGGGGGCCGGGTCGGAATCAACGGAGACGAAGAGCCGGCCTACTGGGCCGAGGTCTCTTCGGCGGGTTCCGGCGAGGTGGAATCGGCGTTGTCCCGGTCCGGCGTCGGCTCGGAGGAAGACGGTTCGGACGAGGTCGGTTCCGAGGTCGGCTCCGAGGTCGGAGCCGGGACGGGGATGTCCGAACCCGTCGCGCCTGCGTCGGCGGTCGGGACCGGAGGCGGCTCGGTCGCACTGGCCAGCGCCCGGCGGCGCGATCGCCCCCGAGCCGGTCCGACCGGTCCGGCGGCCGGCTTGGCCAGCGTCTTGGCGATCGTCACCGCCTCGGCCAACTCGGCCAGCAGAATCTCGATCGCCTTGAGCGAATCATCGTTCGCCGGAATCGCCACGTCCACCGTGTCCGGGTCCGAGTCCGTGTCGATGATGCCGATCGTCACGACGCCCAGCTTGCGGGCCTCGCGCAGGGCGATGTATTCCTTGCGGGCATCGATCACCACGACCGCCCCGGGCAGGCGGCTCATCTTGCGAATCCCCTCCAGGTTCGTTCGAATCTTGCGCATCTCCCGTCGCAGCCGGGAGGCCTGCTTCTTGCTCTCGGCCTCCAGCGTGCCGCTGGCCTCCATCTCCTCCAGCTCTTCAAGTCGCTGAAGGCGGGCGCGGATCGTGCGGAAATTGGTCAGCGTGCCTCCCAGCCACCGCTCGGAGACGTAGTGCATCCCACACCGCTCGGCGGCCTTCTGAACGGCCTTCTGGGCCTGCCGCTTGGTGCCTACAAAAACGACGTCTTTACCGGAAGAAACCACCTCGGTGAGGAGCTTTTTGGCGATCAGCAGCCCCTTCAGTGTTTCCTTCACGTTGATGATATGGATCTTACTGCGGCGCCCGAAGATATACGGAGCCATCTTCGGATTCCAGCGGCTCGCTCCATGTCCAAAATGTACGCCCGCGGAGATTAACTCCCGGGCCAGTTCCTTAGCCACCGATAAAGACCTCCCATTGTACATCGATAGACTGTCCTCGTCCCCTGGCGGACTCCCGACAAGGGAATTGTGCCACCATAGGCCCCCCGGATGGACGTGTCAAGGATTTTCAGCGGGTCAGGGCGATTTTTCGAGGGGGACGGCCGGCGGGACCGCGGGCTCGTCCCACAGGGCCTCGACAAAGGCCCGTTTGAGGGGATCATCGTACTGGACCATCAGGTCGTCTTCGATCTGTCGCACATACTCGCCCGAAACCTCCAGCAAGGCATTCTGGCGACGCCATCGCCGCAGCGCCCGCCGGGCGTATTCTTTGGCCCATTCGGTCTTGGCTTCGTTCATTTTCCGATCCCCTTCCTGTGATGCTCCCGTTGTCCGTCTCTGTCAGATCGCAATGTCCGTGCCAGGGTATGGGGGCCGCCGCTCGAGCCCGCCTGGTCGGACCCGGTCGCGACGTCACCGCCCGGCCGGACCCTGCACGCCCAGTCACGGCATAGAGGTCGTCCAGAATGGAGCAGGGCTTGAATCAAGCCAAATCCAGGCGACTTGGTTCTTCGGAAGATGGCGAAGTGAGCTGCCGGAAGCATCACGCCAACGCCACTTGGGTCGGGGCGAAAGACAATCCGTAGGGGAGGGGGCTGAATCGAAGCGTTTCTTCGCAGGCGGGGCTAGCAGGTCGGCAGGATGTGACTGTGCTGCGCGGGGAAGGCCCGAACGCCGCCCCGGTCGAGGTGCAGAATGAGGCCATGGACCGGATCGACGCCGACGCAGTGGCCGCTGAACCGCTGGCGGTCGTATTCCAGCACGACGCGACGCCCCAACTGGCTGCTCCATCGCTTCCAGGCCTCGATCACGGCCGAGCGATCCTCCAGCGCCAGGGCCAACCAGCGGTCCAGGGATCGAATCAGGTCGCGGGCCAGGTCGTTTCGATCCACCGGCTCGGGGCGGTGCAGATCGATGCTGGTGGCATGACCGGCCAGCCCTGAGTGTTCGAAGAAGGCCTTGTTCTGGTGGCAGTTGATCCCCACGCCGATGACGACACAATCCCACAGGTCCGTCGACTGCGTCTCCACGAGGATGCCGGCGACCTTCTCATTCCCGATCAGCACATCGTTGGGCCACTTGATCCGGGCGGTGGATACCCCCGCTCGTGCAATGGCCTCCGCCGTCGCCACCGCCGACACCAAGGTCAGGATGTCGGCCGCCGATCGCGTCCAGCCGATCAAAAGAACACTTCCCAGCAGGCTTTCGCCCGGCTCGGCGAGCCAGCGGTTTCCCTGTCGGCCACGGCCGGCGGTCTGGTGCTCGGCGAAGACGCACAGGCCGTCGTTTTCCGCACGGCCGCGGTATTGCCCGGCAATGTCGTTGGTGCTGGCCGTCTGGCGGAACAGGAGGATCTTGCGGCCCACGCGGTCGGTGGCCAGGTCTGTCTCGATGCGGTCCACGTCCAGCGGTTCCACGTCGTCGGCTCCCCTGTGGCGGCGCATCCCGTTCGGATCGCGCCTATCGATCCAGGCCGATGTCGACGGCGACGGCCGAGTGCGTGATGGCGCCGACGGCGATGCGGTCCACCCCGCATTTGGCGACGGTCAGCACGTTGTTGAGCGTGATGCTGCCGCTGGCCTCGAGCAGGGGGCGCTTGCCGCACAAGGCGTTGCGCATTTCCACGGCGTGTTTGAGCTGCCACTGGCCCATGTTGTCCAGCAGGATGACGTCGATGCCCGGCACGCCCAGGACGCGGTCCAACTGATTGTCCACGTGGTCCACCTCGACCACGACGAAGCGCACGCCGCGGCGCTGTCGGGCCTCGGCGACCAGGCGCTTGAGCCGGGGCTTGAGGTAGCGGCCCAACTGGGCGAGGTGGTTGTCCTTGAACATTACCGCGTCGCCCAGGTGCATCCGGTGGTTGTATCCGCCGCCGCAGCGGACGGCGTACTTTTCCAGCTCCCGCCAGCCGGGGATGGTCTTTCGCGTGTCGTAGATCTTCGCCCCCGTGCCGCGCACCGTGGTGACGTACTTCCACGTCATCGTGCTGATGCCGCACAACCGCTGCAGAAAATTGAGCACGACGCGCTCGGCGCTGAGCATGCTCCGCAGCGGCCCGCGGATTTCGGCGAGCTTGTCGGCGACGTTGGCGCGCTCGCCGTCCTGCTTGTACACCCGCAGCCGCAGCCGCTTGTCGTAGCGTTTGAGCACCTCGGCGACCACGTCCATACCGCAGACGACGATCTCCTCGCGCGTCACCAGGTCGCCCTTGACCATCGCATCGGCCGGGACCGTGATCTCGCTGGTCGGGTCCCCGTGGCCGAAGTCCTCCTCCACGGCCATGTCGATCAGCACGCGAACCTTCTCCATGTCGGGTTTCTTGAGTCTACGTCTCATCGTCCGGCATCGTCCTTCAATTGGGGCAAAGCCTGCACGTCGCGCAGGCGGTCCCGCAGCTTGGCGGCCCGTTCAAAATCCAGGGCCTCGGCGGCGGCCAGCATCTCCTGCTCGAGCTGGGTGGCCAACTCCGCCCGGTCGAACTCGTCTTCATTAAGCCGCACCGCCTCCTGGGCGATCTTGCGGGCCCGCAGTTGCTCGCTGAACTCCTGGCGAATCGCCTTGCGGATCGTCTGCGGCGTGATCCCGTGATCGGCGTTATAGGCCAACTGTATTCTACGACGGCGCTGGGTCTCGTCAATGGCCTTCTGCATGGCGTCCGTCACCCGGTCGGCATACAGGAAGACCGTGGCGTTGACGTTCCGGGCGGCCCGGCCGATGGTCTGGATCAGTGACGTTTCACTGCGCAGAAAGCCTTCCTTGTCGGCGTCGAGGATGGCCACCAGCGAGACCTCGGGCAGGTCGAGCCCCTCCCGCAGCAGGTTAATGCCCACCAGCACGTCAAACTCGCCGGTCCGCAGATTCCGCAGAATCTCGATACGTTCGAGCGTCTGGATCTCACTGTGCAGGTACGTGCAGCGGAAGCCCTGGTTCTTGAGGTAGGTGCTCACGTCCTCGGCGAGGCGCTTGGTCAACGTGGTCACCAGGATGCGCTCGCCGGCCGCCACGCGCTTGCGGATTTCCTCTTGCAGATGAGGAATCTGCCGGGTCGCGGGATGCACGAAGATCTCGGGATCGACCAGGCCGGTGGGCCGGATGATCTGCTCAACGACCTCGCCGTCGCACCGATCCATCTCGTAGGGCCCCGGCGTGGCGGACATGAACACGACGTGCTTCCACGTCTGTTCGAACTCCTCGAACCGCAGCGGGCGGTTTTCCAGCGCGCTGGGCAGGCGGAACCCATGCTCGACGAGCACCTCCTTGCGGCGGCGGTCGCCGGCCCACATCGCGCGGATCTGGGGAATCGTCACGTGCGATTCGTCAATGATCAGCAGGAAATCGTCGGGAAAGTAGTCGATCAATGTGTAGGGCCTGGCGCCCGGCTTGAGGCCGGCCATGTGCATCGCATAGTTCTCGATGCCGCTGCAGTAGCCCACCTCCTGGATCATCTCCATGTCGTAGCGGGTACGGGCCTCAAGACGCTGGGCCTCCAGCAGTTTGCCCTGGCGGCGCAGCTCGAAGAGCCGCTGCTCGAGCTCGGCGGCGATCCCCTCCAGGGCCGTCGCGACGCGGTCGCCCGGCAGGATGTAATGCTTGGCCGGGTAGATGAACACCTGCTCTTCCTCGGCGAGGATCTCGCCCGAGGTCGGGTGCACGTAGCAGATCCGCTCGATCTCGTCGCCGAAAAACTCGAAACGCACGGCGAACGATTCGTAGGACGGCCACAGCTCGACCGTATCGCCGCGGACGCGGAACAGGCCCCGCGCGAATTCCACGTCGTTACGCTCGTATTGCACGTCGGCCAGGCGGCCCAAGAGGTCGTTGCGCTCGAACGTCTGTCCACGCTGGACGGTCACGACGCTGGCCTGGTAATCTTCCGGCGAGCCAAGCCCGAAAATGCACGACACGCTGGCGACGATGATGACATCGTCGCGCGACATGAGGCTCGTCGTGGTCGACAGTCGCAACCGATCCAGCTCATCGTTCCGCGAGGCGTCCTTCTCGATGTAGATGTCCCGCTGGGGGATGTACGCCTCGGGCTGGTAGTAGTCGTAGTAGCTGACGAAGTACTCGACGGCGTTGTGGGGGAACAGGTCCTTGAGCTCTTCATAGAGCTGGGCGGCCAGGGTCTTGTTGTGGCTGATGACCAGGGTCGGTCGGCCGAAACGGGCGACGACGTGGGCGATGGTGAAGGTCTTGCCGCTGCCAGTAACGCCCAGGAGAGTCTGAAAGCGACGGCCGGCCTTGAGGAAGGTGCTCAGGCGTTCGATCGCCTGTGGCTGGTCTCCTTGGGGCTCAAACTCGCTGACGAGTTGAAACTTGGCCATGTCAACCCGCCCCGCCATAGGGCGTGTTCAGTCTGTCGAAATGGCCGGGCGCGACCGCGCCCGGCGCAAAGCAACGTCCGGACACGCGTGGGCTCGCCGCGGCGCGTCCGGACGGAATCTGCAAAAGGGGGATGGCTATCGACGCCCGAGCGCCGCGGCCCGCTGCGCCTTGCGCCGCCGTCGCCGGTTGCGCTCCGAGGGCTTCTCGTAGTAGCTGTTCCGCTTGATGTCGCGGATCAGCCCTTCCTTCTCGCACATCTTCTTGAACCGCTTGACCATCTGCTGGACCGATTCCCCTGCTCTGGCTCTGATCTTGATCATGCGTGCTTCACACCTGCTTTCCGGCGACTCGCCTTGATAAGAGTACCTCAATAACCCTAACGGAAAACCGCTAAGTATAGACGTGAATCGGCGCGTTTCAAGGGCCAATCCACAGTTCGTGAGAACTTTTCCGCCGGCCCGGCCGGATCCAGGTCCGCGCCACGGCACAGGCCGACGGCGGGAGCCCTTTATGTAGTGCTTGGTTTGCATACCAGGCCCAATATATTGTGCCTGTTGCACATTCTGTCTCGATGAGGCCCCTGGCATACGCGTCTCTATCGGACTGATCGCGGGGCAACGCGACAGGGCTTCCGGGCTGCTCCAATCCCGGCCGGGGCCAGGCCTCTCGGCCGTGGCTTGACGTGGTATGCCATCCGAAAAGTGATTTGACTTGTGCTGGCATTCCGGGCGGGCGATATGGTTTGTGTCTCCGTCGCGCGGAGCGTGTCGCACAAAGGCTCCCATGCGCGTGCCGATGCCGCTTGCAGATCGTTCCTTCGATCGCGGGCGCCGGACATGCGGCCCGTGCGTATTGCCCCCTGGAAGCATTGTGCGGTGTCGAGACGGTTTGATTTTCCCTTGTGAGGCCGTTATGCTCTCTGGTCCAATCGCCATTCACACGATGACGTACGGGAGTGGGAAGCGTGGTAATCATAGCCTTGTCGGACGTTCATTCCGAGACGCGGCACTTCGCGGCGATGGCCGAGGCACTGGCCGCCGCCGACGTGGTGCTCATCGCCGGGGATATTACGCACTTCGGCGGGGCCACCGGGGCCCGCGAGGTCATTGAGGAACTGCGCGTGTACAACCCGTCCATCCTGGCCGTGCCGGGCAACTGCGACGGCAGGGGGGTGCAGGAATACCTGGTCCGCGAAGGCCTGAGCCTGCACGACCGCCGCGTCGACATCGACGGTGTGGCTTTCGCGGGTCTGTGCCGATGGCTCGACGATGAACCGGCCGCCTCCGGCGGGCCCGACATCTACGCGCGGGCGGAAGCCTCGTTGGCCGGTGCCCCGCGAGTGGTCTTCCTCACGCATCAACCGGCTTACGGCACCGTCGTCGACACCCTGCCGGGCGGCCGACATGGCGGCAACCGCGAGACCCGCGCCCTGATTGAGCGCATCGAGCCTGTCCTGGCCGTCTCCGGTCACGTCCACGAGGCCGCCGGCACCGACCACCTCGGCCCGACGACGCTGGTCAATCCGGGACCCGCCCGCCGTGGCCGTTACGCCCGGATTGTCCTGGGCGAACAGGTCGAGACGGTCGAACTGTGCGGCGTATGAGGGCATGCCGAGGACGGCGCGGTAAACCCCGATCCGTCGAGACAGAGTCCGGCCCGTACGCCACCGGGCTATCTGCCCATCGCCGCGCGGACGGACTCCTTAATCCGCTGGATGTGTCCGCGGCCCAGGGCCTTGACCTCGCATCCCAGTTCGAAGTACCGCCGAATCCGCGCATCATCGAGAATGCCGAAGCAGTCGATCACGGCGATCGGCTGGCCCGCCCAGGCCACGACCTGGTCCGGATCGAGCGCCAGGTAGGGCTCGTGCGGCACCGCCAGGATCACCGCCTCGGCCCCTTTCAGCGCCGCCGGCAGGTCCTGCTGGACCCGCAGGTCCGCCAGGTGCTCCTGGTTGCGGAAGAACCGCGCCCAGCTCTTGCCCGGCGCCGGGTACACGTCCTGGCTCTCCAGCTCGTACCAGTGCTCGACGTACGGGTCGTGCACCCGCATCTCGGCCCCCATCTCGGTCAGCCGACGCACGACGATCTCCGAGCCGCTGTAGCGGGTGTCGGCCACGTCCTGGCGATAGCTGGCGCCGCAGATCAGCACGTTCGCCCCGGCGATGTAGCGGCCCATGTTCCGAAGGGCATCCCGTGTCAGGGTCGCCACGTGCAGTCCGCGGGTGTCGTTGATGTCGATCGCCGCCGTGGTCAGCCGGAAGATGTTGTCCTCGAAACCCAGCAGGTGCTTGTAGGCCCAGTACCCCAGGCCGCCATCCTTGGGCAGGCAGTAACCGCCGATGCCCGGGCCGGGGAAGATGATATTGCTGTGCGTGGGCCGCATCTTGATCGCCTTGATGACCTTGATGAGGTCCACGCCGTTGCGCTCGGCGAACAGCGACCACTCGTTCAAGAACGCCAGGATCGTGGCACGGTACGAGTTCTCCACGATCTTGGTGGTCTCCGATTCGATGGGCCGATCCATCACCGTCAGCGGGTAGTCCTCGGTGTTGAGCACCTCGCGGAGGAACTTCTCCACCCGGGCCTTGGCCTGGCCGTTGCAGCCGGCGCAGACGCGCCAGAAATCCCGAATCGATGACACGTATTCGCGTCCCGGCATGACCCGCTCGAAACTGTGGGCCAGCACCGGCTCGCTGTCGATCCCCCTCGCGCGAAACGCCTTCTTCATGATCGGCCAGGCCACGAACTCCGTCGTGCCGGGCGCGACGGTCGTCTCGATCAGCGTCAGGCAATGCGGCGGAATCTTCTGCCCGATCGTCCGCATCGTCGCCTCCAGCGCCTGCATATCGGCCTGGCCCGTCCGCAGGTTGCCCAAGTCGCGTTTGCTGTAGTCGCACTGCACGTCCACGACCACCACGTCGGCGAGCTTCAGGCAGTCGCTGTTGTACGTGGCCGTCAGCGTTTTCTTCTCCCGCACGCAGCGCTCGATCATCGGGTCCACTTCCGGGTCCTCGGCCTTGACCGGACTCTGGCCGCGGTTGAGCAGCGGGATCTTCCAATAGCTGCGGGTACTGGGCCGCTGGCAGCCGATCACGAACTTGCTGGGCCGGCCCGTTGTTTTGTCCACGGTATCGGCGATGATCGCCGCCATAACCGCGCCGACGAAACCCACGCCCATGACCACCACGATCTCCTTGCCCTCCTGCCGCGCGGCCTCGGCGAGCCCGGCGAGCCGGTCGAACTCGGGGGCATACTCCTGCCGCTCCGGAATGGCGAACTTCTCACCGGCCGGACTGATCGAATACTGCGTCATCGTTATCCTCCCTACGGGTTGGTTTCGCCGCATGCGTCGGCGGCGGGTCGTTTCATCGCGTGTACTGTAGCGGTTTCTCACCATAAGACAATGCCGTCAGCCCCCGTATGACGGGATCACGGCGCCGCGAGGATTCCTGCTCCGGCCAGGGCCATCCCTTCAGCCTCTTCAACAATCGCCCGGTAGATCGCCCGCGCCATCACCCCCGCACCGGCGGCGTCGGGGTGCACACCATCCGGGAACATTTCAGCGTGGCCGCTCAGGGCCGTGTACAGATCGATTAACCCCACGCCCATGTCCACCGCGATCTGCCGAATCTGTGGTACCACCTCGTCCCGCACGACCGCCTCGCGGATGCCCCAGCGATCCTCATACACGGGTACCGGCAGACAGATATAGATGCGGGGGCGCGACGGCAGCGCGGCAAAGCGGCGGATCAGATCCTTGTAGTCCTGCTCGAATTCGTCGGCGTACTGCCAGTTCTGCGGTTTGGAATCGTTGGTCCCCAGCTTGATGATGACCACGTGTGGATCATACGCCAGGGCCTCGGCAAATGCCGCCTCATCCCAATAGGGCTTATCGCCCCGGCGCAGCAGGGTTGCTCCGCTGACGCCGAAATTACGGCACTCCCACTGCGGGCCCAGCATCCGGCCCAGTTGCGCCGGGTAGTGCTTTTGCTCGCGGTTTTCGATCCCCGCGCCGTAGGTGATACTGTCACCCACGCACGCCACGCGGATCGTTTCTTCGTAATCCTCCGGGTGCACGAAGGGCCGAGTTGTCGGCACGCACCCACACCCCATCGCACACAGCAGCCCGGCCATCAGGCCGCACCACACCCGTCGTTTCATGTTGCAGTCCTTTCCCATGATGCTGATCGACCGACCCACGTGCAAGGCGGGCCGGCGCAGCCCGCCGCCTGCGGGCCTGACGTCAGCGGATCGACTCTTCAGGAAGCTCCATCTTGACCCCTTCATCCAGAGGCATCCGGTCGGGCAGCCCGCCCGTTTCCTCCTGCAAACGATGCAACTCAGCCTTCAGATCGACCACCACCTGCGCGTACGCCGGATCGTTAATGAGATTGCGAAGCTCGCCGGGGTCCTCCTGCAGGTCGTACAGCTCGGCCATATGCCGGTCCGGCCCGCCGTCGCCGTGCGGATAGTGCACATACTTCCAGCGGTCCGTCCGCACGCCCCGCACGTTCGGCGTATACGGGAACTGCTTTTCGTAGTTGTATTCATACAGCCACGCCTGGCGCCATGGGGCCGACGGGTCCGCCAGCAGGGGCGCCCAGCTTCGGCCGTGAATGGCCCCCAGCGATCCCGCTGCGCACAACTCCAAGATCGACGGCGCCAGATCGACGTTGAGCACCTGCTGTTTGATTCGCGTCCCCGGCCCGATGCGACACGGATATCGCACGATCAGCGGCACGCGGATGCTCGCCTCGTGCATCGTACGTTTGTCGATCATGCCGTGCTCGCCCAGCAGAAAGCCGTTGTCGCTGGTGAAGACGAACACCGTGTTATCCAATTGCCCCATCCGCTGCAAGGCCGCGTACACCGCCCCGACGCTGTCATCCACGGAATTGATCGTTCCCACGTAGCTCCGCACGAAGTCCTCGAAGCGATCCACCCCCTCAGGCCGCCGATCCGGGAAATCCTTGCGGAATTCATACAGCGGGCCGTAGATGCCGTGCCACGTATCCAGCCGTTCGCTGACCCAACGGGGTTTGGTCTCCAGGTCAAACGCCGAGGCCGGGTAGGGTACCCGCACATCGTCATACGTATGGCGGTACTTCTCCTCCGGCACGAACGGCCCGTGCGGCGCCTTGTGCCCCAGGATCAGCAAAAACGGTCGATCCCGCGGGGCCTGCGTCTGGAGCCACTCGACGGCCATCCGCGTCACCGCGGTCGTGTAGTAGCCCGGCACCACCCGCCGCCGGCCATTGATGTTGAACTCCGTGTCGTAGTATTTGCCCTGGCCCTTGTGGCTGATCCAGGTGTCGAACCCCGGCCGCCTGCGGTCATCCTCCTCGCCCATGTGCCACTTACCGATGTAGGCCGTGCGATAGCCCTCGGCGTGCAATTGACGGGGGTAGCTGGCCAGGTCCTTCGGATAATCGGTGAAGTTATCGATCACGCCATGCGTGTGGGCGTACAGGCCGGACAGAAACGAGGCCCGGCTTGGCGAGCACAGCGAAGTCGTCACAAACATGTTCTCGAACCACGCCCCCTCGCGGGCGAGCCGGTCCAGGTGCGGCGTCTTCATTCCCAGCAGAGGCGTTGGATGTACCCCGACGCAATCGGACCGCTGGTCATCCGTGAAGATCACCACGACGTTGGGTCGATCCGGTGCTCCCCTGGTCGTCGTCGGTGCCGAGCAGCCCGCCACGGCCGCCGCCGAGGCGCACCCGGCCAATTTGAGGAAACCGCGACGTGTCGTGTGCGATGCGTTCATGCCGACCTCCCATCCCTGAACTCGTGGTTCTCGTTGAATGTTGCGTTTCGGCCCTCCTGTATAGGCCCGGTGGGCTACTGAATCAACCTTTTCTTGAGCCGCCGGACCGCCGCATAGCCCACGATCAGCACGAACAGCAGGATATACACGCCGTCCCACCAGAGGATCGCGTCCCAGCGGCCAACGCACAAGGCCCGGACCAGCCGCGTCGAATGCGTTAGCGGCACCGCCTCCGCGAAGGGCCGCACCGCCGCCGGCAACTGGTCCACCGGAAACACCACCCCGGAAAAAAAGAACATCGGCGACAGCAACCCGGTCATATAGAAGTTGAAATGGTTGATCGTCCGCACGAAGGACGTCACCAGCAGCGACAGCGCCCCGAACATCACCCCGGTCGCGAACCCCAGCAGCGGGGCGGCCAGCGCGTTGGGCCAGTGCACGATCCGAAACACCGTCAGCACGCACAGCACCGCGAATGAGAAGAACAACCCCTTCGTCCCGGCCCAGAGGATCTCACCGACGATCAGGTTGTTGGCCGTGATCGGCGCCGCCAGCATCCCATCGTAGACCTTCTCGAACTCCAGCCGGATGAACGTGCCGTAGGTGCACTCGAACGCCGAGGTCCACATCGCCGCCGTCACCAGCAGACCCGTTGCGAGGAACTCAATGTAGGGCATCCCCTCCATCTCGCCGATGTAATGCCCCAGCCCCAGGCCGATGCCGCCCAGAAAGATCAGCGGCTCCAAGAACGGCGGCAGCCCGTTGCTCACCAGGTGCCGTGTGTACACCCGCATGTGCCGGAACCACACGCTGTACAGCCGCCGACGCAACGGCGGATAGGCACGCACGCTACTGGACGGCATTGAGACTCCTCCCGGTCGTTCTGAGGAACAGGTCCTCCAGGTTCGCCTCGCGCACGTAATAGTGATCGCTGTGCAGGGCCGCCGCCACCCGACGCAACTGCTCCAGGTCGTGCCCGTATACCCGCGTGATCTCCGGCGAGGCCTCCACCCGCAGCGCCTCGCCGAAGCGGGCGTCGATCCCCGCCGCCTCCTGCCCGTCGAACACCTCCAGCACATAGGGCTCGATATGCTCGGTCAGCAGGTCGCGCGGACGGCCGCCCAGCACCGCCCGCCCTCGATCCATGATCAGCAGCTCATCGCAAATCTGAAACGCCTCATCCATGTAGTGCGTCGTCAGCAGAATCGTCGTGCCCTGCCGCTTGAGCTGTCGCAGCTTGTCCCAGATCACGTGCCGCACCTGCGGATCGAGACCCGTCGTCGGCTCGTCGAGGATCAACAACCGCGGCGCATTAAGGAGCGCCCGCGCCACCACCAGACGCCGCTTCATCCCGCCCGACAGTTCCTTGATCTTCGCCTTGGCCTTGTCCGCCAGCTCCAGGAACGCCAGCAACTCCGCGATACGCTCCTGCGCCACGACCCGCGGCAGGTTATAAAACCGCGCAAAGACCATCAGATTGCCGACGACGTTCAACTCGTCATCCAGGTTGTTCTCTTGGGGCACCACGCCCGCCAGGTGCTTGATCGCCAATTCCTCGCGCCGCGGGTCGTACCCGAACACCTCCATCGTTCCCTCATCGTTCGCGTCCGGGCGGCACATGCCGTACAGCATCTTCATCATGGTCGTCTTGCCGGCGCCGTTCGGCCCCAAAAAGCCGAAACACGCGGCCGCCGGCACGTCGAAATCCACCCTGTCCACCGCGCGCACCGTGCCGAACGTCTTGCTGATGTGACGAACTGTAATCACTGGTTCGGCCATGCCGACATCCATCTGAAATCCCACGGGACCGAAAAGCCCCGCGCCCCCAATCGTCCACCGCTGATCCTGTTACATCAGGCTGTACAACTGCTTCATGAACCCCTGTAATAGCTTGGGTGAGATGTCGGCCAGTTCCGGCTCCGGCTGCTCGGCCCGCGCCATCCGCTGGAGAATGTCCTTGGCCTGCTCCTTGTGTCGCACGATCATTCGGGCCGTATCCTCGGCCTGCTCCAGCCGGCCATCGGCCATCTGCCGTAGATACAGGATAATCGTCTTGATGAGATCCTTCTCGCTGATCGCGGCCCCGGCCGCCGCCTCCGGATCTTCGCCGCCCCCGTTCCGCTCCTGGAGGATGTTTTGCTGCAAATTGTACGTCTCCCGCATCATCTCATCGCGTCGCCGCTCCTCCTCCTCATCCAGCGGCACCAGGGTCAGCGGTGGCTCATCGTCCGACGGCGGAAGCGGAATGTAGCAGCGATGCTTGCAGTGCGGGCAACTGCCCCACTTGCCACCCGCCTCGTCCGGCGCCTTGATCTTCTTCTTGCAGCACTCGCAATGAAAACTGATCGACATCGTCGCTACCTTTCCAGGCTTGCCGTCTCAGTGAATCAGCCCGCTTCGATTGGCCGCTTCCGTCCTCCGACCCCGTTCTCGCTTTCTCCCTCCCGTGCCAAACCAACGTTTTTTTGAGGTTTCGGCCCTTTGAATTTCGAATTTGTTTAGGGTTTAGAAAGGAGTATTTTAGTTCTGAATTTGTCATTTTTCATTTGGATCTTTTATCTTTGACTTCCCTTCCGTCCGGTATTCGGCCTGGACGTTCGTGGTGATGCCTCCCCGCGGGCTGAAACGGGCCGTCACGCGCATCCATCGGGGCCGGCACGCCCCGCTCAGATCGTCCAAAATGTCGTTGGTCAGCCGTTCGTAGAAGATCCCCTTGTCGCGGTAGCCCTGCAAGTAGAACTTGAGGCTCTTGAGCTCGATGCAGGCCGCCTCCGGGATATACTCGATCACGATCTCGCCGAAGTCCGGCTGGCCCGTCTTGGGACAGACGCTCGTGAACTCCGGCGCGCGGACCGTGATCGTATAGTCCCGCCCCGGGCGGGGATTGTCGAACAGCTCGACCACCGCCATGTTGCCCTCATCGAAAAACCACGTATACTGCCCCTATCATAAGCCAAACCGACCTTGCTGCAAGGACCAGCCTGGAAATGGACAAGACCGCCGTCGTGTTGCTCAGTGGGGGGCTCGATTCGGCCACGACCCTGGCCGTCGCCCGCGATGAGGGTTTTGCGTGCTACGCCCTGAGCTTTCGCTATGGCCAGCGCCACGCCGTGGAGCTGGCCGCCGCGGCCCGCGTCGCCCGGGCGCTGGGCGTGGACGAGCACCGGGTCATCGACCTCGACCCGGGGGCCTTCGCCGCCTCCGCCCTGACCGATACCACCCGTGATGTGCCCAAAGACCGCGATGAAATCGGCACCGGCCCCGTGCCCTCAACCTATGTGCCCGCCCGAAATACGATCTTCCTGAGCTACGCCCTGGCCTGGGCTGAGGTGCTCGGCACCGGCGACATCTTCATCGGCGTCAACGCGGCCGACTATAGTGGCTACCCCGATTGCCGCCCCGAATACATCGCCGCGTTCGAAACTCTGGCCAATCTCGCCGTTGCCGCTGCGGTTGAAGGGGTCCTCCGCCTGCGTATCCACACTCCGCTGATCCACATGACCAAGGCCCGGATCATTCAAACGGGGACCCGCCTGGGCGTGGACTATGCCCTGACCCACAGTTGTTATGATCCCGACGATGCAGGCCGCGCCTGCGGACGGTGTGATTCCTGCCGATTGCGTCTCAAGGGCTTCGCCGAGGCCGGCCTGCCCGACCCGGTCGTGTACCAGCCTGACCGCCCCTAGTCTACGGCGTCGGTGCCAATAGTCCCAACACCTCTCGCGGCGTCGTCCCTGCGGTGTCGGCGATCTGACGAAGGGTTGTTTGCCCCGTCGCCTCAAAGCCCCACTGCTTCAGTGTCTTGATCGCCTCTTCCAACTCGTACCCCTCCTGGGTGCACACCTGCTCCAGCGTCATCTGCCCCAGTCCCTGGCCCGAACCACGACCCGCGCCTCCGGCTTCCCGTGTTCCGCCCCCACCTCGCGCGCCACCCGCGCCCCCGCCGCCTTGGCCGCCTCGTCCGGGCCCCGTGGACACGCCCGTCGCCACGCGATACAGTGCATCCGGTGACAATCCGTGCTCGGCCGCCAACTCGCCGAAGTTCACCTCTTCCGAAGGCACGCGTATCCCCGCCGTCTCCAGATTCACCATCACCTCCACCAGGTCAAGCTTGGCCACCTCCGCAAGCTCCTTCAAGCTCAACAACTCCGCATGGGCCACCGGCGCTCTTTGGGGCGCCTCTTCCCAGGAGTTCTTGAACCGGTCATTCCATGCCATCAGATTCGAGAAGGGCGGGACCAGGTAGAACATGCCCGCCAGCAACACGATGCTCGCCACCAGCGCCGCGACCCACTCCGGCCGAAATGCAAACCGCCGGCTTACCCGACTGCGAAAGTAACACATCAGCGGACGCCAGTTGAACACCAGGTGCAGGATCGACGCGATCAGAAACACGCAGCCGGCGCCGATGTGCAGCGCAATCCACTCATCCTTTGTCAGCCCCAGCAGTGTCCAGCCCGTCCAGTGGGCCACCCGTCCCGGCGGCGTCACGAACAGAATCGCCCCGGTGAAGGCGATCACGAGGAAAAAAACAGCCAGCATCACCGACACGAACGGTCTGAATCGAAATCGCGACACGGTTCCAGTCTCCATACGGCCTCTCCCCGCAAACAGGATTCTCCAGTCCTCGTGAACTTGCTTGCTTTCTACGTTTAACCCCGCCCCGTGTCCAGACCCAAGATACAAGGCCCGCCCGTGCCCCCGCGGCTTTTAACCCTGGGTAGGGTGGGCTGTGCCCACGCGGATTGTTTGTCATTCCCGATCGCAGCGATGCGAAATCGAAGTGCAGCATCGTGCAGTCGAGGGACCCATTAGTCAACATCCCGACCTGTCGGGACTCCCCCTCTTTCCCCTCTCTGTCCTTCCCGTGACGGCGGGAATCCACGCCCCCCTCGCGCCGCGCCACCAGCAAATCTGGCCCCTCCATAGACTCGCCCCCCCGGAGTCTGACCCCACCCACACCCCAAAAACGGGCCTACCGGGCCACAAAAAACTCTCTGAGACGGGAAAAAGGCTTGAAAGCGGTGGTGGTGAAGGCGATCATCCTATGAGGTGTAGTGACCGCGCACGAAGCGCAAGCAGACCCCTGTCAGACCGATGAGGCCCGGGCAAAGGACGGCGCACGATGACTACTGAACACACCTCCCCCGCAGATCGGGCACAGGCAAAGAAGCCCCGCTTAAACCAGGAACAGTACGACATACTTCTTCGCTGTTCCCAGAGGGGGGACATCTCTGAGTGGAACCAGTGGCGTCAGCAACATCCTGGCGAGCCGATCTGCCTTGAAGGAGCCAGCCTTTTAGAAGCCCACCTTGAAGGGGCTAACCTGTCAGTCGCCCATCTTGAGGGGACCTTCCTGGGAAAAGCCCACCTTGAAGGCGCCTACCTCGTACGAGCCCATCTCGCAGGTGCCTACCTCGTAGGAGCCCACTTTGCGGGCGCCTACCTAAGACAAGCCCACCTTGAAGGGGTCAACCTTTCAGAAGCCCACCTTGAAGGGGCCTACCTCAGAGAAGCTCACCTTGAGAAGGCTGACCTCCATGAAGCCCACCTTGAAGGGACCAATCTCCAAGAGGCACACCTTGAGGGGGCGCATTTTGCTGACGCGTTTCTCCAAGCCACCGACTGCCGCAAAGCCATCGTCGATGGCGAAACCCTCATCTGGGGCTGTAAAGTCAACAGGTGGAAGAAAGAGGCAGGAGACTCGGAAGGCTACACTGATTTCGCGGGCGTCGGCCTGAGTTCGGCTCGCGTAGCACCTCCCATCAGGCAACTCCTCGAATACAACATCCGTCGAAGCAACTGGGAGAACTGGTACCGCTATACCCAATCCGAGGAAGGAGAGCGTAAGGGTCTCCATTACCTACAACGGTTCTGGAGGAAGCTGTTGGTACGATCGTTCTGGTGGCTCAGTGATTACGGCTTCTGCACAAAACGCATTCTGTACTGGTTCTTTGGCTTGGCTGGCTTGTTCGCAGTGATCTACAGTTGGTGTGCATGGCTGTGCCCACCCGGAATCATTGAGAATCTGTGCGTGCAGCCATTCGAGCCGTTCTGGTACTACCTACTGGTAACCGTATTCCGTCCGGTCTACTTCTCGATCGTCACGATGACTACCCTCGGCTTCGGTGACCTGTATGCCAACGCAACCAGCTTCCTGGGACACACATTACTCATCATGCAGGTCCTTCTCGGTTATCTCATGCTCGCTGCCCTGGTCACGCGCCTGGCCATCCTCTTCACGGCCGGTGGCCCGGCCGGTGAGTTCACGGAATTGTCGGACCAGATAAGTAGGAAGCTGATCGAGCTAAAGGACACATGCCGCAAGGAGTCGGAGGCGCCTGATGAATTAGAACTAACTGGATCGTAGGCATTTCAGAATGTTTTCACAGTATTCATTCCACGTCGCGCACTGAGGTCAGTAACCTGTGAAGGAAAAGAATCAAGTGGCAGGCGCTAACAGCCTCCGGGGCATTAGGGCCTGGTCTCCGAGGAGGTACATCCATGGCTGAAGAAGAAAGACCCGAAGAACAGGCGGTACAAAGGGTGCCAGATGCTCCTACAGGCGAACCATCGGGCGCATCACTGACAGCACCCCGCGATGATATCGAACTGCTGGTACGGCGCCTGCTTGCCCAGGAGATGGGGACACACGTGGGCTTCATCGACTCCCACGTGAAGCGTGTTGTCTGGGTCGCTAGCCTGTTCATAACCTTAGGCGCAGGGTTATTTGTCTATTTCTTCGGAAAAACACGAGCCGACTTGCAGGAATACATCACAGGCCAAGTCAGCAGTCGGTACCTGGACTACCGCGTGGACGATAAGGTAGCCTCCCAGTTGGACAGGTCGATTCAACAAGCTGTCATCGGTAGCGTTGCCGCCTCATCCACCCAGGCCCTTATCCGAGATCATGTGTCGTCGGCCATCAGGGCACATGACCTGTCCCTTGTACCGCCAGGTACAATTGTAGCACATGGGGGTGAAAGATGCCCTGATGGTTGGATTCCCTGCGACGGGCGGGCGTTGGCCATCGTGGATCATGCCGCCTTGTTTGAGGCGATCGGCTTCGCCTGGGGCAAGAAGGATGATGTCACCTTCTGTGTGCCTGATCTTAGAGGGCTGTTCCTCCGGGGTGTGAACGGCGAGCGACATGGACTTGATGGCCTTGAGTACCTAGATCCAGAAGTCAGTGAACGCACATCCCTCGTCGAAGGGGGGAATGGAGGCAACAAGGTGGGCTCGTATCAGGCCGACAGCACTAGAGCACCCCGAGAACCCTTCCTGACGGAGGGTGGATCTCACATTCATTCGCTTAAGACGCTGGACAAGTGGCCAAGCAAAAAGACGAAAAGAGATGTCATCGGCGTAGCCACGGAGATGGAGCCTTATGAGGTTTCAGCAGACATGGGACTTGGCCGTATTCTGATGTATGACGGTGGCGCCCACAGCCACTCAATCAGTCACGGCGGAGATCAGGAGACTCGACCAAAAAACGCCTACGTGCACTGGATCATTAAGGCGCAATGAAGTCGCACATACCCTTGCGGGCAAATAAAGAGACTGCGGAAGCCAGATGCCCAGTGGCGAATGACTGCTTATAGTCGCCGTGCCGAACTTGCCCTTGGGTCGGCAGTGGCTGTAATCGCCGTTCTCTAGTTAGGATACCATGTAAAACGCGTCAAACACCGAATCGGCCCGACACTTCTTCGCCGCTTGCGTGTCAGGACAGGCTCTCACGCGAACAGGCCTCCGTCCTCGTCCACAAACACCGGCGCGTCCGCGGCCTCCACGATTCGAACTGCCTTGTCCAGACTCCGCAGGTCCGGCACCTTGAACGGCTCCCGGCAATGCGGACAGCGAACCCGCTTGTCCACGTCGGCAGCGTCCAGTTTGAGCACGGCCCCGCATTGCGGGCATTTGGCCAATACCTTCATCCGGCCTCCATCCCTCGTTCTGGGAGAGCATTCATCGTGGTGCTCCTCCGTATATCCTCGGCATCTTCTCGATGCGGCCTTGCATTCGGGGGCCCGTTGTGTTAAAATAGGAAAAACGGTGGGGGCGGGCAGATCCCGAACCCATACCACGATCAACAGGGGGGCACAGGGTGACGAAAAGGGTCGTCTGTAGGGTCATCGCATCCAAGTCTTTCCATTCGGTGCATCGGTCTGCGCCGCTATGGCCGACGTCCGGACCCGACCATCAAGCCGGCCGGTGCGATGTCGAACCAAGCCCCGTGCTTGCGGGGTCCGATAATCAGCGTTCTTCTTCTGGGCGAGACCTCGGATACCCGGGCATACCACCGCACAGGAGGTTGGCGCCGCGCCCAGTGGCGTTCGAGCATGGCCTGCCGCGTGGCCTGGTGATCGATCTGTGGGTCTGAGCGCAGAAAAATGGCGAGGCCGTCGGCAGGGGTCGCCTGCGCCATAACCTCGCCAAATTTCCGACACTCCCTTATGTCGCTACCTGGCCGTCCCTGGCCTTCAACTCAATTCGTAAACTCCTCAAATGCCGAACTTTAGGAGAATATCGGCGGCGAGGAGGTGGTGGGGTTCGGTATCGAGTAGGCCGCTGTCCAGCTCCCAGCGGGCCCGGGCGATCGTCTCGGCGTCGTCGGCGGCGCGGTCGGCCTGTCGGGCCCGGGCCAGCAGGGCCTCGTGCGAGGTCTCCAGCGACGCCGCCTCGGCCGATGGCCGCAGACGACCCATCGCCGATGGCGCTGCCTCCGGGGCCTGCCAAAGCCCGCCTACCGCGTTTTGTGCCGAGATATCCATCCACCTGCCCTGTCTAACGCCCGGTTACCGGACCCGACCCCTCAATGGGGCTCCATGGTTATTGTCGAAACCGCCGGCGCCAACTTGAGCTCTTTTAGCGGCAGCGGCACCATTTTTTGTCGAATCGGCACCGGTTTCTGTGCTGGCGGAAGGTTCTCGGACCCGGCGACCGCCCGCAGCCGCAGGATCTGGTGCGCCTCAGGCAGGGTTCGGGCCACCTCATCGGCCACGAACCGCCCGAAGGCCTGGCCGCTGGTGTGCAGGATCTGCCAGCCCAGCGGTTCGTACGGGGTTCCCAGGCGGCTGTAGTAGTACCCCCGCATCCGCTTTTGTACATCGGCGTCCTGGCTGTCCCAGACCTGCTCCAGACCCCAGACCACCATCCCGTCCCGCAGGTCTACCAGCCGCAGGTGCAGCCCCACCAGCAGGTGCGGATAGGGCCGGTAGTCCGTCACCCG